>Ga0307515_10003599_pt1 | contig 32537 bp, 8 predicted proteins | sample 17_EM_MG_FD_194513 | JGI IMG/M metagenome (GOLD analysis project Ga0307515, IMG submission 194513) | Populus trichocarpa ectomycorrhiza microbial communities from riparian zone in the Pacific Northwest, United States - 17_EM | ecosystem: Host-associated > Plants > Roots > Unclassified | place... | reverse complement strand
TGGCTTATTAAAGATATCTAATTTCGTAATAAAATGGAGCGTAGATTAATTATTAAGAACAGCGACAGTTTATATACTATTTACCTTACTATACTTAATAAAGTATTAGTTAGGGGAGTAGTCCTTAATTTCTATATCTATAAGGAGCTATTTAACCTTATTAACCTTACCCTTAAGATCTTTTACGCCTTTATATTAAACTAGGAAGCTTTAAAAGTAGGCCGCAGTAACTTTATAATTTCTAATATTTCTTATACTCTAACGGAACTTATTATATGCCTCCTTTTACTTATTAAGGGAGTGTCTAGTTAACTAGTAATTTAGCTTCTTATAAATATAGCACTTCTTTTAGTAATTACTTCGAAGTAAACCTCTATAAGGACCTCTATAATTACCTTATAGTTAATATTAATTATACCCTCTTCCGTATTCCCTACCACGGCTACTATATATTTAATTAGTTTAGTTATAATTATATTAGTTGGGGATACTTAGTTAGGTAGGGTTTTTGGTATAGAACTATTAAGATTCTTATATTCGCATTATAGTACCTATAGTAAAGCATAGCTTAGTATATACTCCTTTAAACGTATTTATAGGTTTATATAGCGCTAAGTTATACTTAAGAACGCTATGGTATACTAAGATAACCTAGTCCCTTAGGCTGTTCTTATTTTAGTAAGTTTTAGTAAAGCCATATTAAATTTTCTAGAGTTTATTAAAGAGTAGTTAAAGGCACTCTAAATAAGTCTTTATTAGGTTAGAAGCGATAACTCTTTAGAATATAGTCTTCTACTATTTGGATATATAAAGCTAGCGATTCTTATTAGTCTTAAAGTAGGCTTTAATAAGCTAAAGCATTATATTAAAGCTATAGTTTTTACCCGTAATATAGTTATAGTAGAATATTACTGCCTGTCCCTTTAATATAATGGAGAAAGCGTGGTAGTACTAGTGGCGTTAAATTTTAACCTTATTACAATAGTTATAGAAGACCTATAGTTTTGCTTTAAGTATATTATATAGTTCTCCTCTAAACTTCTTCTCTTTGTCTAAATATACCTTTATTAGATTCGTAACTTCTTATAGTAGAGGCTTACCGGTTAGCTGGGATAGAGGGAGTAAAGGTAGCGGAGGGGGTGGTAGAAGAGCACCTTTAGGTAGAAGAGTACCTTCTAGTAGGAGAGTACCTCTAGGTAGGGGATTAGCGTTCTAGGGGTTTTAATATAAATTAAAGTTACCTTCTAAAGAATATGGGTTAGTTTTAGGTTTCTATAGTTAACGTATAATCTTAGCTTCCGTCTATACTGGTTCTTCTATACTAATAATAACAGCCTAAATATTACTAGTAATTAGGTTACCGTTCTTAGTAATATATACCTTATTCCTATAAAGGAAGTCTTGAAAATCCTAAACAATATTAATGTTGCTAAGTGCCTAGGTATCAGCAGTCCATCCTATAAAATCCTCCCTAAAATACTCCTATAGTTATAAATCAGCGTAGTATCTATTTCGGTAGAATATAATATAGTATAGGAGAAAGCCGTTAACTTATTTTACGGTATAAGTTATTATATTAAAGGCGAATTCGTCCCAATCTTCATTAATAAGTTTCGCGTGCTTAGCTACCCTTAATAGTAAGGAGTCTTTCCAGTTGTTTGGCGTAGCCATGCTTTTAGAAAAAGGGAAGTGTTATCGGTATAGGGATTGTCGTTTAGTACGCGTTTATAACGTATATTTGCGATTATAGGGCTTAGGACTAGTTCTAGCCTTAAATTATAAAGACTCGTAAAGCGTGTTATTCTATATAATAGACGCAAGAATCCGTAATCTTAAAAAGGCTTAGGACCAGTTCTGGCCTTTAAATCCCTTAGATTTATAAAAGAGTTCTATTTAAGGTTTAGGACCAGTTCTAGCCTTAAAAGATAGCTCCCTTTAGCACGAGTAGTACTAATATAGTAGCTTATCTCTTCTTAGTGGAATACTTAGCTGCTCTGTAGTATAACAGTAAAGTTAACTACTAATTAGTGTTGGTTATATAAGGTAATATCACGTAGCTACGGTTCGTAAATAGTATAATGATTGTTCTTATCCGTCTTTTTAAGGGAGGGCGAGGAGCTTAGGGCTCCTCGCCACGCTAGTGCCGCGGCAATACGTGACGGCAACTTGCCGCACGTAACGGCAACTTGCCACACGTGATGGCAATTTGCCTTATGTAGTGACTACTTACCTTTATTCCCAACAGCTTTTAAAGCTATTAAGTAGGTTAACTACGTATTATTTAACTTTTAACTTTTAAATATATTAAGTTGGTTAATTGCGCGTTAATTACGCGAAACGTATTAGGAGTTCTCCCTGTTCCGTATACGGTCCTAGTTAATACACATCTAAAATACAGCAAAAAACACCAAAACACGTCTTTTTTAAATACTTATAGCTTAATAACAATTATAGATATTTATATAAAAATTTTAATCTAGCTTATTAAATAGTAAATTTATCTTTTTATAATATTTATTATATAAATCTATAATATAACGTAAGCGATAGGGTTATAACGGTCGGCATAGTTATAACGGTTGGCAACTACCGCCTTCCTAATTGGGCTTACTGCGAGAATGGTTTAAAACATCAAAATACTGCCCTAGAGCTCCGTGCAGAGCTCCGTACACATCTCCTACTAACCTTTATTTAGCAAAGGTCTTATAAAGCGCTATAGGCAGATATAGAGCCTATAACTCTATTAAAGCCTCTATAATGGCTTACAGAGGTATATAAGATATATATATCGCATAATATAGGTAATAGGGTTATAACGGTCAGCATAATTATAACTGTTCCTCTGTGCGTAGTTTTGATATTCTAAACCGTTATAATTATGCCAACTGTTATAACTCTATTGCTTACGTTATATAAGTTAATATGCGGATCGTTAGTACCCCATAACGAAAATTTTAACCTAAGTTTATAAGTAATAAGCTAATTAATTAACCCAAAGCTTTAATTTAGAGCTTTATTATATAGACTTTAATTAATATATATAGAAATAAGGGTTTCTAGGGGGAGACCCCCTGGGACCCCCCTATATAGAGCTTTTGCTTAATTTAGAAGTAGTAGTAAAATTAAGGCGCCTTAGTTACTATTAGGTAATCTACTATAGTAACCAAGGCGCCCTACTTAAGCTAGGCTTAAAGATTATATTAGTTACGGATTTGGTATATATTTAGACTGCAGAGCTTTAATATAGAGCCCTTTACGTAGGATCTAATATAGTAGCTTATAATTCCAATCTAAAGCTTTATATACTAAACATTTTTAATACCTAATAACTAAATCGCTATTTAGCTGGAAGTAAAGTAAGTTTACTACCCTAACTCAATTAAATATACGTGTAAGAAAAGATATAACTATATACTAAAACCCCTCCCCCTAACAGGCGGAGGCGGTACGGTTATAGTAGCGACATCTAATATAATTAATTAACTACGTTATTACTTACCCTGGCAATAACGTAATAGCTTAGCGTTAAGTAATAGGAGGGAAAAGAGGAGGAGGAGGAGGAGATTAGGGGGTGGTTTGGCTACTATAAGAAGGTCGTAATATTAGTATAGTGTTAAACTTTAAAAATTATATCCTAGGAGCTTAATTGACGACCCCTATATAAAACGTTAATAATGTTTAATTATAGAGCTTTAAACTAGTAGATTATCTAGGAATACCTATTATAAGCAACTCCAAGTACAAAATCTAGAATATTTAGTAGTGGTATAAGTATAGAATAGGGTATATATTTGCGTTTCCAAATATTGTTATATAATGCAATTTTTAGGTAATAAAAATTAGTCGTTAATGTTGCTTAATTAACACCTACTAGAGGTTTTTCCATCCTTTCCATTTTTTCTCTTACCTATCTCCTTATCTAATACTATCTATATCGCTATGCTAACTAATAGATTCCTTAATAGGAACTAAGGAGGAGTATTAGAGCACCTCTAGCTTTTATAAGAAAGAAGAAAAGAAGAGAGGAAGGTATAGAGGGAGCATTTATAGATAGGAGGAGGCCTATAAGTATAGGAGATTAGACAGCCATAATATAGCTATTAATATTACTCGACTAATACATACTAGAGGCTCCTTCGTCATTTCCATCTTCTTTCTCGCCTATCTCCTTATCCGATACTATTTATATTACTATATTAACTAATAAATCCCTTAGTGGGAATTAAGGAGGAGTATTAGAGCACCTTTAGCTCTTATAAGGAAGAAGAAAAGAAGAAAGAAAGGTATAAAGGAGGGGGCATTTATAGACGGGAGGAGGCCCTATAAGTACGTAATTTGGTAAGTACTAATAGCATAAGATTCTCGTATAAGATGGGCTTAATTACTTACCAAAATATAGGGTATCTCTATTACTGTAGTGGCTACTATAGTAGTAGAGACACCATAAATATTTAATATAACTAACTACTAAGGCTGTTAATAAGTGGAAGGTAGGCTACTGATATAGTGTAAACGATATAGTTATTAATATCGTTTATAGCCTATTTTTGCTTCTAGTATACGCGTAAATTGTCCTTATATTTAGCGTAGAGCTAGTTATAAGTAGTAAGCTAGTTTAGGCCTAGCTTTGCTATTAATATAGCCATAGGTAGTATATCCCTTAGTATAGGCCAACTTAGTAGTTCTAGCTTTAGAGAATCGTCTTTCTTCTTAAATAGGTTAATATACTACTATACCTTATTAGTTTTAGCTATGTCTTAAATAATAAAGAACTATTAAATCTAATTAGATGGCTTATTAAGGATAAGGTTAATTTATAATTTGGTAAAGGTTGTTATTTTTAAAATTTAATAAGTTAGGAAGGGTCTAGGTTAGGGTTTAGCTAGCATCTTAATAGAACCTAATTTAGACATTCCGAACTTTTAATTTAATTTATTAGTTTATTTATTAGTTGGATACGTTTATTAACTAGGGTTAATTATCCGTTTGTTTAATAGATAAAGAAGCTTAAAACACTATAAAGGTAGTAGAAGTAGTAAATTTAGACTTTAGATTACTAAAATCCAAATAAAAGAAAACTAGAAATTAATTAGAGAAAAAGGCTATAAAAAAACCAACTACCCTTTACCGATCTTATTAATATTAGAGGTATAGCTAAGCCTACTTATAGAGGGCTTTACCAAATGTATATAAAACGCCTTATATAGCCGCTAAGGTAACTAAGTAAGGCTATAAGGCTAAAAAGAGGGTTCTTAGTTAGGAATCGTTATAATTATCTATTTATCTATCGCAGTCACGTAAGGGGATATTTAATTTTTGTATAATTGGGAGGCGTAGGGCTGTAAGGTCGCTCTAGGGCTGGTTCTTAATAGTTTTGCTAGTACCTAGCACTTAAATCTGCTAAGGATTTGCCCTAAAGTAGCTAGATATTCCTAAGCGAAGCTTTTACGCCTAATAAGATATTACCGCATTCTGCTATATTCTACTATATTATTATATTCGGCCAAATTCTGCCATATTATTGCATTCTACCAAATTCTGCCATATTATCGCATTCCGCCAAATTCTACTATATTGTTATATTCTGCTAAATTCTACCACATTATTATATTCTGCTATATTCTATAAACCCTAAGTTATAAGCTAACCAATTAGGATTTTCTATACCCGGTATAGGAAGTTACTATTAGCTCGCTTACTACTAGCGCCTTAGCGGCTATTTTAATATCTTAACCTACTACCTAGTAATTTTTACGCTAAGAGAGGTATACTACGCTAGAAGTAAGAGTTAAGGCAATAAAGGTTAGTGGTTTTAGTTTTAATATATAGATAAAAGGCTTCTAATAACTAATAACCTAGCTGCTAAATTTGCTAATATAAATACCCTAAATTTTTAGTAAACTGGGCAGCGCCCTAGCGGAAGAAGTAGTTTAAGTAGCTACTTAGGTTAATCCTAGTAGCTATTAAATAGGAGAAAAGGATCTTATAAACCCCTAAAGAGGTAAAGGGTTTACTATTAAGACTAAATAAGGGAGAGTTAAGGGGTTAAGGGTCCCTATTAAATAGCTTTATTATAATAGCGACTAGGTATAATAGGCCGCCTACTACCACGATGGCGATATTAACGCCCTAGTATTACTTATTAGCTTTACTCTATTTAAGGCGGAATGTTATCCTACTAGGCGTAAAGGTAATATTATATTAGGTAGCCTTTTTTACTAGGAAGGTTATTTAGTTCTTAAGCTCCGCCGTAGTATATATAATCTTACCTATCTATAAAAATCTAGCAAATGCGGGGGTAAATATAGCATTAGTGTTAATATCTAGTAGTAATAGGCCGTGTATTACTACCTAGGCTAAAATATCCTTAGTAATAGGCTACTTGTCCTTTTTTACTAAGGGAGAGATAGCAGCTGCTTTAGTAAGTAATCGGTATACTATAGAATCCTTAAATGCTATAATTAAAATACTGTAATTTATATAGCGCGAGCGAATTGCGGAGATATAGGCTTATAAGGTTTCGGCCTTAAGCCTACTTATTTATAGCTAGGAGGTATTAAACGTATAGTAGGCAATCTATTTACCTAGTTTACGCAGCTTAGCTAGGTAGGGGGAGACTCCTTTAAGTACGCAGTATAACTCCTAGCTATTAACTACTAAGGAATAGTTCCTATAGGTTGCTAGCGTAAGGACGTACTAAAGAAGGAGCGCGTAGAGGTTAGATAGCGCGTTAATATTATCTTTAAAGTTTATAGGCGGTTATAAGTAGTCCATTAGGTTTACAGCACCTATTAAAAACTTATTAGCTTTAGTAGTAATAAATTAAGGGCCTAGTGTAGGCAGAACTTATAAATAGCCGCGGCCTAAAATTAAGATAGTATATTAGCTAAGCTATTTAAATTACTTAGGATCTACTTCGCGAATATTATAATATTATAAGCCACAGCAGCTAGCATAATCTTGCGAAGTAATTTATTTGCTACACTACGGATAATAATCTTCTTAATACCCTAGTAAACCACTATACTATTAGTATAAATAGATAGCGCGCTATACTGCTAGTTGGTAGACTATAGATTAAATATATAAGCGATAGTATATATTTCTTTCGGATTAATATAGTCTACTCGTTAACTAGGCTTAAGTAATATACTAAACGCCTAAGATTAAGGGAGGTTGGCTATATACTACTGCTAGTTATCCTTATATTTAAGTTTCTTAAAGAAGTAAAAGCTGCTAAACCTAAACTAGATAATAATGTTAGTAAAGAGATAAATATAGGCACGCTTAACATTATTAAAGAATAATACCCTATTACTTATAGTAAGTAGATTGAGCTAGATATATAAGTTACTTTATAACTTAGTACTAAATTGCCTAGGTTTATACTTATTTGCTAAAGTCTTTAGCTAAGTAGTAATAAAGATTTAGAGGGATTTAGAGTAAAATTAACTAAATCTAATTATATAGGCGTACTATATAAGGTAGTCCGCAAGCTATTAGGCTTAAAGGAACAATAATAAGCTATATTAGAATGCGGTAGTAACTTTCTTAATAGTATATAATTATTTCTATAGCGATAATTGCGTTTATATTTATATAGTATTAATAGTATATCCTAAAACCTTAATAATAGTTCCTACTATATTCTTAGAGCCATTTTAAGGGATACCTAAAGAGTTAATAACAGAGATATAAGTCTAGGTAACAGCCGCTAAGTTATTTAGGTTAGTAAGGATAAAGATAAAATTATTTAGGTAGTGTTCCACCTTATAAGGTAGTTATAAATAGAGTATCTAGTACAGGCCTTTTGCGAAAAGGTTAAATATAAGCGGCGTAGTTTAAAGATTAAAGGATAGGTAGTATTTTTAGTGGGTAATACCTTCCTAGGAGAAGCCTATTAATAATCTTACCCTATAAAATAGGGGGACTATATAAAACACGTCTTTAATATCTCTTTTAAGTAGTAGATATCTATAACCTATAGAAATGATATAGGCTTAAATAGCGGTAACTGTAGTGTATACTAGTGCTCTATATTCTTCTAGGATTACATTATTAACTAAAAATACTAGTAGAAAGGAGAGGTTATAAATTCAGCAGTACCCTTTATTTAATTTTAGCACTAGGCTAAGAGGTAAGACTATAATAGGCCCTATTACGATTCTAATATATTATTTTTTAAGGTCTAATATTATCTTCTTAGAGATAAGGTTAGTGTTATTCTAAGAGGAGTTATAGTTCCTATACAATCTTAGAGTAGGGATAGATTTAGCTCCTATCTCGTAGCTATAGGTTAGGATGCCTATAAAAATAGCTAGTAAATTACCTAGGTAGTTAAATAAAAGGGAGTACTACGCTAAGATTTTTAGGGGCGATAGAGAGTAGTAGAGAGCCTTTACCTTTATTAAGGTAGGGAATAATAGTAATATATTAGGCCTAGGTCCTAGGCATATAATTAAAGTTAATACTATTATTAAGCTAAACCCTACTTTATAAAGTTTGCCTTACTATTCCTAGGCGTAAGCTTTAGATAATATAGTATAATCTTTACTATACTTTAAGCACTTATACGGGTATTTACAAGCTATATTATTATAGCCTTTACTATTAAACTTATAGTAGGTATTAAAGGTATTAGAGGTATCTAGCCTAGGTCTCTTTAAGGCGGCGAAGCTAATAGTACTAGATATTATAAGGTATGGCGCTATATACTAGGTTAGCATTTACTAATTAACGGGCTTTAGTTAGCTATTAGTTATTATAAAGGTATAATAGTTAAGTGCTAAATTAAGTATATAATCTACCTAAATATACTAGGTTAATAAGGTGCGAATTATATTTATTTAGAGAAGTATATTAGCGATAAGGTCTAGCGGGTATATATAAAGGGTGCTAGTAATAACTACGTAGTTAGTAAAACCTTTAAACTAGACACCTTTATTTATAGGTAGCTTTCTATTTACCTTTACCTTTCTTATAACTAAAGTACTATTTTTAATTTATATATTATTAGCGATCTTAATTTAAGCGGTATAAACTTAAAGGTAGGCGAGGTTTACTAGATTAAAGATACCCTTAAAAATGTCTAGGTAATCCCTTTTTATAACGCTAGGAAGGTAAAGTTTAAGTAACTTTATACTAAAAGGAGGAAGCTTACTAAGGATATTAGCTAAAGTAGCTATTATAATAGCTTATAAGGCCGAAGCGGCTAAGCCTAACTATAATTAAGCTATTTAAGCTAGGTGGTATTTATACTAGTAAGCCTCCTTTATTAGGTAGGCTTTACGCTCTTCCTTATACTTTTAAATCTCCCTTTTATCTTAGGCTTATTCTCTTTACTCTTTAGTAATTTTACGCTCTTTTATGGTAGTAGCATATATATTAGCTTCGGACGGCATTATAGGACTAATAGAGGAGGGTATAGCGGTTATAAACAATAGTATAGTTAAGGTAGGCTATCTAAATAGGTTTACTCGTTAAGATTATATACGCGTATAAATATCCTAGTTAGTTATAGGCGGTAATAGCGTTATAAAATAATTCTTAAACGAATAAATAATAAATAAATAATAAATATTAATAAGTTTAGCAATATTAAAAGCGAATTAACTATATAGTAACTGCGTTTAATATTCGTGAATATTGTAGGAGGTCTTAGCATTATGCGTTACTAAGATAGATACTGCCAAGAAATATATAAACGCTAGTATATATTCTTAGAAGTTATATAACTCCTTATATAAGCGACATTTCCACCCTTTAAAAAAAATTAAAAATTTCTAAAGATTAATTATCGCTATAGATAGCAGTAATATTAAGCTAGTAAGACTGCTAATTCTCCCTATATACTATAATATATATATCTAATAGCTCTAGAAGCGGTAAGAAGGTAGGACGGATAAGGGAGTTAAAATTTAGAAAATTGGATTTCGCGGTTAAGCTATTTAAAAATTAGAAAACTAAGACAAATACTGTATTCTCCGCTTACCTCTAAGCTAGTATATAATTTTCTATTTAGGAAAAGTTATTTCCTAAATAGAAAAGGTTATTTATAAGTAGTTGCTACCTCCTTCGTATAAAATCTTCTTATTATACCTCTTTAGTCTTACTTATAAATAACTAAAATTGTTTTATATTAAACCTACGTTTAAATATAAGCCCTAAAAGCTTCTTAACTTATAAGATTGCTATATAGGTTAGCCTAGCTATTTTATTCTTTTCCTTAATATCTAGAACTACCTAGTTAAGTATTAGGCCCTAGCTTTTATATACGGTAAGAGTAAAAGCTAAAGTAATTAGAAATTAATACTGTAAGTAAGAGCCTTTTATACTCTCCTACTTATAAAGCACGGAAAATATAGGGATAACTCCCTTACTATCCTGCCAAGTAAGTAGGGTAGGTCTATTATACCTATCTACTATAACTAGTAGTAACTAAGGCTAATCCTTTTTAATATCCGCGTGTTTATTTTATATAATATCTTTAATTATACTAGTAGTACCGTTTACTAAGCCTAGTTTAACCCAGATATTCTATATTAGTATTACTTTCGCGCTAATATATAGGGCTAAATTCTCTATAGTATCGCACTAATTAGGAGTAACTTTCCGCGCACCTATACTAGTATTAACTAACTTAATAGCTACCACTAGCTATAAAAGATCGCGAAGCCGAATAGTATTATACTTACCTATAGCAGCGCGTGTGCTATATAGCCGAATTATATTATTAAAGCCTGTAACCTTATTAGTAGATAAGCCTACTTATACCTAGTTAAAAGAAACTTCTAGATTAAATTATTTATAAAATTATTACGTAGCTTTATAAGGGCGGTCCTAAATATAGAGCTCTTAGTGTTATTACCGCCCTACTATATAACTTAATTTAAAATAGCTATTTAGTTAATTTTTTAAATAGTATATAACTCTAAAATACTAAGGGTTTTTTTATTAAGTCTTTTATTAAAACCTTTATCTATAGCCCCTAGGGGCTTATTTTAGTATAGTATAAGTTTAGTAGGGTGCTTATATAATAGCGGCGCCCGACTTAAAATATAAATATCTTTATTAACCTATAGCCAATTCTTACCATTCTAGTATAAGTAAAAGCTCTTAGCTGGCTTTATATATAGCGCTTAATAGGTATTAAGAGTACGTAATTACTAGTAATTGTAGATTAACTATAGATATAAGGTAATATTTATATGCCGCTAAGTGTACGGGCTTCTTTGCCTGCAGAATCTAACTTAGCGGCTAATTTAGCCATATAAATCGAACCGCGGATATATACTAGCGTCTATATATTGCTTAGCAGCATCTACCTTAGTAACGCATAATGCTAAGACCTCCTGCAATATTCGCGAATATTAAACGCAGTCACTACGTGGCTAATTCGCTTTTAATATCGCTAAACTTATTAATATTTATTATATATTTATCATCCATTCGTTTAAGAATTATTTTATAACGCTATTACCGCTTATAACTAACTAGGAGATTTATACGCGTGTATAATCCTAATAAGTAAACCCACTTAGACAACCTACCTTAACTACACCATTGTCTATAACTGCTACACCCTCCTCCACTAGTCCTATAATACCGTCTAAGGCTAATATACGCGCTGCTGCCGTAAAAGAGCGCGAAATTACTAAAGAGTAAAGGGAATAAGCCTAAGATAAAAGGGAGATTTAGAAGTATAAGGAAGAGCATAAAGCCCGCCTAGTAGAGGAGGCTTACTAGTATAAATACCACCTAGCTTAAATAGCTTAATTACAGTTAGGTTTAGCCGCTTTGGCCTTATAAGCTATTATAACAGCTACTATAGCTAATACCCTTAGTAAGCCTCTTTCTCCTAGTATAAAGTTGCTTAAACTCTGCCTTCCTAGCATTATAAAAAGGGATTACCTAGATATTTTTAAGGGTACCTTTAATCTAGTAAACCTCGCCCGTCTTTAAGTTTATACTGCTTAAATTAAGATTACTAATAAGATATAAATTAAGAATAGTACTCTAGTTATAAGGAAGATAAAGGTAAATAGGAAGCTATTTATAGATAAAGGTATCTGGTTTAAAGGTTTTACTAACTATATAGTTATTACTGGCACCCTCTATATATGCCCACTAGACCTTATCACTAGTATACTTCTCTAAATAAATATAATTTGTACCTTATTAACCTAGTATATCTAGGTAGGTTATATACTTAATTTAGCACTTAACTATTATACCTTTATAATAACTAATAGCTAACTAGAGCCCACTAGTTAGTAAATACTAGCCTAGTATATAGCGCTATACCTTATAATATTTAGTGCTATTGGCTTTACTGCCTTAAAGAGACCTAGGTTAGATACCTCCTATACCTCTAATACCTACTATAGGTTTAATAGTAGAGGCTATAATAATATAGCTTATAAATACCCGTATAAGTGCTTAAAGTATAGTAAAGATTATACTATATTATCTAAAGCTTACGCCTAAGAATAGTAAGGTAAACCTTATAAAGTAGGGTCTAGCCTAATAATAATACTAACCTTAATTATACGCCTAGGACCTAGGCCTAATACGTTACTATTATTCCCTACCTTTATAAAGGTAAAGGCTCTCTACTACTCTCTATTACCCTTAAGGATCTTAACGTGGCACTCCCTTTTATTTAACTACCTAGGCAATCTACTAGCTATTTTAGTAGGTATCCTAACCTATAGCTACGAGATAGGAGCTAAGTCTATCCTTACCCTAAGATCTTATAGGAACCACAACTCCTTTTAAAATAACGCCGACCTTATCTCTAAGAAGATAATATTAGACCTTAAAAAAGGATATATTAGAATCGCGATAGGGCCTATTATAGTCTTACCTCTTAGCCTAGTGCTAAAATCGGATAGAGGATACCGCCGAATTCACAATCTCTCCTTTTTACTAGTATCTTTAGTTAATAACATAATCCTAAAAGAATATAGAGCACTAGTATACACTATAGTTACCGCTATTTAAGCCCATGTTATTTCTATAGGTTGTGGATATTTACTACTTAAAAGAGATATTAAAGATGTATTCTGTATAGTCCCTCTATCTTATAGGGTAAGAATATTAATAGGCTTCTCCTGGAAAGGTATTACCTACTAAAAATACTGCCTATTCTTTAATCTTTAAACTGCGCCGCTTATATTTAACCTCTTCGCGGAAGGCCTATACTAGATACTCTATTTACAACTGCCTTATAAGGTAAAACACTACCTAAATAATTTTATCTTTATCCTTATTAACCTAAACGACTTAGTGGCTGTTACCTAGACTTATATCTTTATTACTAACTCCCTAGGTATCCCTTAAAACGGCTCTAAAGATATAATAGGAACTATTATTAAAGTTTTAGGATATACTATTAATACCGTATAAATGCAAACGCGATTATTACTATCGAAGGCTATTAACGACGACGACGACGTAGTAAGGAGGAAGCTGAAAAGCGTCAATTCAAAACCTGTTGAAAAACCCTATAGGAAAAATTGTTAGGAAAGACTACTTATCAACAGCTGCTGTGGAAAGACGCGACGCGAAACTTCGCGATCCTCTAGGGGTAAGACGTTTTATCGCGACGATAACACAACGCCGTACGGCATAGTATTATCAAGGCTATAAGATGAATAAATAACTAAATCTCTATTAAATAAGCCTTATTTTAAAGCGAAAAGCCAAAAGGCTAATTATAATAGATATTGATGTTGCTGTTTAGAGGGAAGGCGTGACTTCGCTTTAAATAGACATTTTTATCTATTCACTTACTCGTAGAGATAGAGATATATTCTGAATAATGTATTAATTAGGGGTGTAGGCCCGAGGAAAGGGTAATTATCTCAGCCTGCTGTATTGCATAGTAGGTTCCCTACTATCTTAAGCAGTGGTAGATAATTACACACTCATTGCCCTAAACAACGCGTACCGTTAGAAGCTAGCGGTATAAGGCCTGCGCTATAACCAATATAGAAGTAGGAATATATCTCGTCTTTTTTGCGCCCGTAGGGTATTATTAAAAGACTATTTAGGTAACCTAGAACCTAGGTAATATTGAAGGCTGTTAACGACAAACCTAGCGGTATAAGGCCTGCGCTACAACCAATATAGAAGTAGGAATATATCTCGTCTTTTTTACGCCCATAGGGTATTATTAAAAGACTATTTAGGTAACCCAGAACCTAGGTAATATTAAAGGCTGTTAATGACAAACCTAGGGGTATAAGGCCTGCGCCTAATAACCAATATAGGAGTAGGAATATATGTCGTCTCTTTGCGCTTATAAAGTATTATCAAAAACCGTTCGGGTAGGTAATATAGAAATAATTACATGCTATTAAGAAAGTCACTACCGCACTCTAATACGGCTTATTATTATTCCTTTAAGCCTAGTAGCTTGCGGGCTACCTTATATAGTGCGCCTATATAATTAGACTTAGTTAATTTTACTCTAGATCCCTCTAGATCTTTATTACTACTTAGCTAAAGACTTTGGCAAACAAGCATAAACCTAGGTAATTTAGCACTAAGTTATGAAGTAACTTATATATCTAGCTTAACCTACTTACTATAAGTAATAGGGTATTATTCTTTAATAATATTAAGCATGCCTATATTTTTCTCTTTACTAACGCCTTTACCTAGTTTAGGTTTAGCGGCTTTTACTTTTTTAAGGAACTTAAATATAAGGATAACTGGTAGTGGTATATAGCCAACCTCCCTTAATCTTAGGCGTTTAGTATATTGCCTAAGCCTAGTTAATAAGTAGACTATATTAATCTAAAAGAGATGCATACTATTACTTACGTATTTAATCTATGGTTTACTAACTAGCAGTATAGTACGCTATCTATTTATACTAATAGCATAGTAATTTACTAGGGCATTAAGAAGACTATTATCTATAGTATAGTAAACAAATCGCTCCGCGAGATTATGCTGGCTATTATAGCTTACAATATTATAATATCCGCGAAGTGGATCCTAGGTAATTTAAATAGCTTAGCTAATATACTATCTTAATTCTAGGCCGCGGCTATCTATTAGTTCTGCCTATACTAGGCCCTTAATTTATTACTACTAAAGCTAATAAGTTTTTAATAGGTGCTGTAAACCTAACGGACTACTTATAACCGCCTATAAACTTTAAAGATAATATTAACGCGTTATCTAACCTCTACGCGCTCCTTCTCTAAAACGGCCTTACGCTAGTAACCCGTAGGAACTATTCCTTAGCAGTTAACAGCTAGGAGTTATACTGCGTACTTAAAGGAGTCTCCCTCTACCCGGCTAAGCCGCGTAAACTAGGCAAATAGATTACCTACCGCGTGTTTAGTACCTCCTAGCTATAAATAGGTAGGCTTAAGGCCGAAACCTTACGAACCTATATCTCTATAATTCGCTTACGCTATATAGATTACAGTATCTTAATTATAGTATTTAAGGATCCTATAGTACACTAATTACTTACCAAAGTAGCCGCTATTTCTCCCTTAGTAAAAAAGGATAAGTAACCCATTATTAGGAATATTCTAGCCTAGGTAGTAACACACGGCCTATTGCTACTGGATGTTAACACTAATGCTGTATTTACCCTTGCATTTGCTAAATTTTTATAAATAGGCGAGATTACGTATATTACGGCGGAGCTTAAGAACTAAACGACCTTTTTAGTAAAAAAGGCCACCCGATACAATATTACCTTTACGCCTAGTAAAATAATATTCCGCCTTAAATAGAGTAAAGCTAATAAGTAATACTAGGGCGTTAACATCACCATCATGGAGGTAGGCGGCCTATTATGCCTAGTCGCTACTATAATAAAGCTGTTTAATAGGGACCCTTAACCCTTTAACTCTCCCTTATTTAGTTTTAATAGTAAACCCTTTGCCTCTTTAGGGGTTTATAAGATCCTTTCCTCCTATCTAGTAGCTGCTAGGATTAACCTAAGTAGTTACTTAAACTACTCCTTCTGCTAGGGCGCTGCCTAGTTTACTAAAGATTTAGGGTGTTTATATTAGTAAATTTAGTAGCTAGGTTAGTAGTTATTAGAAGCCTTTCGCCTATATATTAAAACTAAGACCACTAACCTCCGTCGCCTTAACTCTTACTTTTAGCGTAGTGTACCGCTCTTAGCGTAAGGATTACTACGTAGTAGGTTAAGATATTAAGAGGGCCACTAAGGCACTAGTAGTAAGCGAGCTAATAGCAATTTTCTATACCGGGCATAGAAAATTCTAATTAGTTAGCTTATAACTTAGGGTTGGCAAAATATAGCAGAATATAACAATATAGCAGAACTTGGCAGAATGCGATAATATAGTAGAATTTAGCAGAATACAATAAGGTGGCAGAATTTGGCAGAATGCGATAAGGTGGCAGAATTTAGTAGAATATAGCAAAATGCGGTAATGTCTTATTGGGCGTAGGAGCTTTGCTTAGGGACATCTGGCCGCTTTAGGGCAAATCCTTAGCAGATTTAAGTGCTAGGAACTAATAAAACTGCTAAAAACTAGCCCTAAAGCGACCTTATAGCCCTACGCCTCCTAATTATATAAAAATTAAATATTCCCTTACGTGACTGCGATAGATAGATACTAGCGTCTATATATTACTTAGCAGCATCTACCTTAGTAACGCACAATACTAAGACCTCCTATAATATTCGCGAATATTAAACGCAGTCACTACGTGGCTAATTCGCTTTCTCTACCTACCATTCCTTGCACTTAGTATACATTATATATAGATAGCGCTTTAAGGCAATTCTTTAATAGGTGCTAGGAACTAGCAAAACCACTAAGAGCCAGCCTTAATGCGACCACTATAGTTAGATAGTCTTGCAGCTATAGGCTTGCGGTTAGGGATATCTGGCCGCTTTAGGGCAAATCCTTAACAGATTTAAGTGCTAGGAACTAGCAAAACTGTTAAGAACTAGCCCTAGAGCGACCTTATAGCCCTACGCCTCCCAATTATACAAAAATTAAATATCCCCTCACGTGACTGCGATAGATAGATATAATAATGGATATGTCTATATGGCTAAGCAAGCACTACAGCACCCCTGCATCTCAGCAATATTAATATTATCAATATTTACAAAATTGAGCCTTGCTTACTTACTTTTTATATTAGTCTCATTTAAGAGCTAATGCCTTATTTACTTAATTTCTAATAATTAATTATTGCTGTTAATAACTTAATAACCTATACGCTCGTCTAAACCTTCGCGAATTGTCCGTAAAAACCTTAAAAACTTAACTAATAACGACACACTCGACGAGCTAAACTCCTTAGAGGTTACCTATTAGTCTCCCTTACCTTCCCCTACACCTTTAGGTAATACGCCAGCGTCACAGTCTCTATCCTCTATAATGGCGCCTCTCTCCGCGGCTTAACGCGAGACTTTAGCCGCTAAAAAAGCCAAAAAACGGCTCTAATAACTATATAAGGAGAACCTAAGGATCAAAAGAGCTTAGGCAAAGGAGGTTAAGGACTAGGTAACCAACTAGAAAATAAGACTTCTTTAGGAACAGGAGGACTATACCAAAATGCTACGCGTTTGAAAAGAATAGGAAGATTAGGCGACTAAACTCCATATATTAAGCCTTGCTATAGTAATAGCGAGATCGGCTACGGCAGTATTATCCTTAACCCTAATTAATAAACCGGGTAAGTTGCTCCCCTCTATAGCCAATATCCTAAATACCCTCCTCCCTAGCATCCTAAATAAAGAGATACTTAAGGTATTTTAGGGCACTTTTTTGCCTAATAACCTCTCTTACCTTTAGATACACTAACTCTGGTCTAAGCCTTAGAATAATATCCTTATTGTTAATAGCGTCCTTTTTATAAGACTAAAAGAAGGAATAATAAAGGACTACCTATTAGTCGAAGTATGGGTAGAGGGCTTCCTTAACTATATAATAATTTTAATTATTATATATAAGAATCTTTCAGTAAATCTTATTCCCTAAATACTTACCTTCTATAATTAAGTTATTTGGCTATCTACCACCTACTAAATTACTCCCTTAATAACTATGGCCTTAAAGTATTACTCTATAGTTATTTAAAAGAATTAGTTAGAGCTAGCTAACTAGAAGATCTCCAGTAACTTCCTAAATATTTATTATAATCCTAGTACTTATAAATCCGCATCTATCTTAAAACGCGCGTAAGTAAGCACTAATATCTTAAGGACCTATTATAGCTTTAATAGAGGGAAGTGTAACCTAGGTAAGGATTGCAAGTTCCTATATACCTATAGCAAATACGGTAACCTATATACTACGAGAAATTATAAGTAGTAATTACTAGAGGAAAGTATTAATAAGGAAAAGGAAGAGGAGGAAGAGGATTTTATAGAGCTATACCTATACTCCGCCAAAACTATGCCCTACCCTTATAGTATAGGTAGGCTAAATACTATACTATTATTTCTAGTTTTCCTACCCTCCTCTCCTCTACAGAACTCTCCCTCCCCCTTAATTATTTAAGCGTAGGGGCGTTATCTATCCCTATACCCTAGTAACCTCTAACGTAATATTATCGGTATCTTAAAGTTCGAATACTAGATTAGGGTAAACCTAAAAATTAAGCTCCTCTTCTAAAAAACTAAGCCTTAATAGCCGTAAATACAGTCCTAATCTTAGAGAAGATTAGCGCTAATTTAAATATAGGCAAGATTATAATAGCAATATCTCCCGTTATATCCTTACCGCTAGGTTTAGTACCTAAAGTAGATAAAGAATGGCGCCGTATTTACAATTTATCCTTACCATCTAGCCGATTTATTAATAACTTAATTTCTATAGCATTCGCCACACTATAATATTTAACAGTTAATTAGGTTCTTTAACACGTTATATATATAGGCCGTAGTTATATAATTATTAAGAGGGATATTAAGGACGCCTTTTAGAATATCCCACTTTCTATTAAAGCTTAACGCCTTATAGGGTTCTCCTAAAAGGGTATAGTGTATTTTAAACGTTGTCTCTTATTTAGCCTTTAAACTGCACCCTTTTTATTTAATCTTTTTGTAGAGGGATTCTACTAGATACTTATCTAATATATCCTAAACGCCGCCTTAGAGCACTATCTAGATAACTTTATCTTTATACTCTCTAATGCTTCTATTCTCCCTTAATTGCTTAATATATATAACTAATTAAGTAATAAATTAGGCATCCTATAAAACGAATTAAAGAATATTAAAGGCACCACGGCTAAAGTCCTAGGTTATATTATAGATACTCTAAAGTCTAAGCTGCGTCTTTCTCCTTTAAAACAGGCCACTATAATTAAGGAGATTAATAAAGCTTTAAGTAGTAGATCCCTAACGCTAGTTTAGAGTTAAAAACTAGCTAGTAAACTCATTTAGAGCGCCCAGGTAATTAGGCTTAGGCATTTATATAACCGCTCTATTTAGAAGTTTATCTCCACTTTTATAAAGGTAGGTAGTTATCCTCACTAATAGCTAACAGCTAAACTTCGCCAAGACTTATTATAGTAAAGGGATGCTCTTACCCTTTTAAATGGTATCCTCTTCTTTAATAATACGGATTAAAAATAATTCTATCTCTTTTTAGACGTATCTGGAATTCTTAGTTATAGGGCCTTTTTCTTCCTTAAGAACTCTTAAGGGATAACATAGCCGCCCTATTTAGTATCTCTACCCTAAGACAATTCTTTAAGCTACTACCCTAATATAGAATACCGCCTTACCCTAATTAATAAGCGGAAGGTCTGAGCGATTATAACCTTATTTTAGCTCTAGGCAACGCGGTAGGAGTATAGCTTAGTTTATATCTATATAGATAACACAGTAGCACTCTTAAAATTCTAAAATATGGTAGTAAAAGGACCGGGTAATTACCCGCTCCGTAAGATCCTCTAACTAGCCGCAGCTTATAATATTACGCTCTATATAGAGTAGGTTTCCTCTATAGAAAACGGGCTAGCTAATACTCTATCTTATTTTAATCGCGATAGGGTGTTATTACTATGCCCGTATTAGGATACTTCTAATTTACTATTACTATACGCTTCTTTATTATATTTAATTTAACGCTAAAATAGGAGACTTAATCCCTCTTAAAGACCCCCCACCTAATTTCTAAATTAAGGTAAAAGCCCCCTTAGAATGCTTTAGCTAACTATTATAGTATAGCCTCTCCAATAGAATAAGAGATTTATACCGTCTCGTAATTAAGAGTTAGGAGGGCTACTGTGACCTTTATAAAGCGGTAAAGTACCTAGCGCCCTTCTATTACCTAGGAGAATAGATTACCTAATAGATCTTTAGCAATGCTAGTCTAGGAATAAGCTATATTAAGCCTACTATAGTTAAAGCCTATATCTCCGCAATTTAATCCTACTATATTAACGCTAATTATAACACCTCTATTTTTAATAATTCTATTATTAAAAGGATCCTAAACGGTATAACATCTATAAATCCCTCTACTACGGCTAAAAAATTGCTAATTACTAAAGACATCCTCGCCTAATTAGTTACCCTAAATACCTAATCCGTTAAGGATCTTAACTTTAACGCCGCCGTTACTACGGCCTTTACGGGATTCCTTTATCTAAGTAAGATTATTTACACTAAGGCTTAGAAAGATAGCTACGCCTTCTTTACTATAAAATATACCAGAAATAATATAACGCTAGTAAAGAACTATATAATATTATGTCTAAAGCGTAGTAAAACGGACGTTAATTACTAAGGAGTTTTAATTATAATTGCCGCTTTAGGGCAACCTAAATGCGTAGTTTAAGCTATAAAACACCTATTTAAAAATAACCCCTAACCTAGAAACGCCCCTCTCTTCTACTTAAAGAGATTAGCCTTTATAAGCTATGCAGTTAGGAATAAGCTAAAGTGCAAAGTTACTGCTCTTGGCCTTTACTCTAAGCTCTATAACGGACACTTATTTTAGAAAGGCGCTGCTTAATATACTTAAGATAATAGTTTCACGGACGGCCAAATATAGCAGCTAGGCCGGTGGTCCTTATAAGCGTTCTAGCTTTACTATTTATTATCCCTAAAAAACCTATTCCGGCTAAGTGTAAACTTCTAATATAGAACGCTAATACCGTTCTTATTGTTACTCGCCTTAAATATAATAGGCGAAGGTATTTAGGTATAACGGCGTGCAGGAGTGCTTATTTTGGCACGCTAATATATTAACTTAAATCTCTCCTCCCCCCCTTTTTTTTCTTTTCTTTTTCCCCCTACTCTACCTTGTATAATACGGGCGCTGCGCTTTTAGGTTTATAGGCATTACGTTTAGTTAAGGCAGGGTAATCCCCTGTAAATAGCCTTATAAATATACCCATTCTTAATTAATGCCTTTAAGCCTGTACCTACTAATTAGATTAATTTTTAATCCTCTTCTCCGCAAGCGTATAAATAATAGATGGATATATCTATATGGCCAAGCAAGCACTACAGCACCCCTGCATCTTAGTAACACTAACATCATCAACATTTATAAAATTGAGCCTTGCTTGCTTGCTTTCCCTCCCACCTACACCTTTTTTCTTTAGTTGTATATTTTGGGCTTTGTAAATAGATACTGCAGCGATATGCTTGCGCACGGGTCTATGGGCATTACGTTTAGTCAAGGCAGGGCAATCCCCTGCAAATGGCCTTGCGAATATACCCATTCTCAATTAATGCCTTTAAGCCCGTACCTACCAATCAGATTAATTCTTAATCCTCTTCTCCGCAAGCGTATAAATAATAGAATATTATAAAAGAAATTTAGGGTTGTGGGGAATGCCAAGAATTATTGGCCAATATTGGGCAATTTGGCGATATTGGCCAATACTAAATATTGGCCAATAATATTGACCGTCGGATTATTTAAATCTCCGCTGCTATAGTAACTAAGACGCCTTACTATATAACTACACTGCAGTAACTAAGACGTCTTAATATAGGACTATATTAGTAACCGAGACATCTTAATATAGGACTGCACTATAGTAACCAAGACACCTTAATATATAACTATACTATAGTAACCAAAACGCCTTAATATAGGACTATACTGTATTAACTAAGACGCCTTAATATAGGACTATACTATAGTAACCAAGACGTCTTAATATAGGACTATACTATAGCAACTAAGACGCCTTAATATAGGAATAGAACGCGTTTAAATATTTTAAATTTAGAGTAATATTACGCAACCGCCCAGAAGTACCGATTAAACTTAAATTATATACCTTTTCGCCCAAAATCGCGTGCGAGGGTACTCGGGGGCAATCACTGCGCGACCTCGTACGGGGTTCGGGCGCGTTATCAGTAGGGGTAGCCCTAACCTCGTATTAACCTGGGTCATAACCGCGCCAAATAACCCCCCCTTTAATATGTGATAGGTATAGAGGAGGACGGAATACCGCGCGGTAAGTCTAGGCTATCGGGCAGGATAGGGAATAAGAGGCTCATTACAGACTTCCCGGGGCGTATACGGTTCGTTCGATCGCCGTGCTGTGTAGGTGCTGTGTACTGTAGTCGTATGCCGTACGGGAGGAAGGGGGGACGCCGGAGGTAGATGCCGTTGATTCGAGTAAACCGACGCGTACATAAAAGACGTGTATAGCTGTGCCTTGAGCCTTTTTGCTGGGGCTCACCCTCCCAGCGAAAAATTTTCACACCACCACCACGTCGCAGCCCCCGCGCTGCGCTGCCGTACATATGTCTCTGCGTTTGCTCTAGCAGTCTATTAGCACGATCCTAACGGAACGCTAATAGTAACTGCTAGGTTCCCGGGCTCTACCGCGTGGAGGTGTAGAGGCCGATTTTTCATGGAGCCCTCTATAGCATTATTATCGCAGTCTTATAATTTCTATAAGTGTAAGATTATTTATACTTATCAGTGCTCCCAGATGCTCCGGTCCCAGTACCCCCGTGCGAGCCCCCGTCGCTTACACCCTTAGCACTCCAGTCCCCCTCCCATCGTCCTCGATTCCAGTAAGTCGCCGCCAGATTACTTATGCTAGTTAGAATGTGCAGACTCCAGCCCCAACACACTCGCACTCATCTCCATCACTTGCACCTCTAGCTCTTCGGTCTCCTTCCATTATCTTTAATTCCAAGACTTTGCTGCCAGATTGGTCATGCCGGTCAGCGTGTCTGGGCGCTCTTTCTCATCCAGCGCTCGTCAATTCCTACAATTCGGCATCTTTATACTTGCCCTGATCCCACAGCACTAATGCTAGATTGCTGACGCTTATTAGGGTGTCAGGGTGCTTCTTTCCCAGTACTTTCTCCCTTCCATCTAGTGCCCGTCGATTCATGGCTTCTGCCTCTTCGTACTTGCTCTGATACTGCAGCACCAATGCCAGGTTGCTAACGCTTGTTAGTGTAGAAGGATGCTCCTTCCCCAGCACCTTCTCCTTACCGTCCAGCGCTCGTCGGTTCATTAACTCGGCATCTTTGTACTTCCCCTGATATCGCAGCACCGATGCGAGGTTTTCAACACTCGTTAGCGTGTCAGGATGCTCTTTTCCTAGCACTTTCTCCCTCCCATCTAGCGCTCGTCGGTTCATAGTTTCCGCCTCTTCGTACTTCCCCTGATACCGCAGTACTGATGCTAGGTTACGGACGCTCGTCAGCGTATCAGGATGCTCTTTCCCTAGCACCTTCTCCCTCCCATCTAACGCTCGTCGATTTATAGCTTCCGCCTCTGCGTACTTGCTCTGATCTCGTAGCACTGATGCCAGATTATTAACGCTTACTAGCGTATTAGGATGCTCCCTTCCTAGCACTTTCTCCCTCCCATCTAGTGCTTGCCGATTCATGGCTTCCGCCTCTTCGTACTTGCCCTGACCCCGTAGCACTAATGCCAGGTGGCTAACGCTCGTCAGTGTATTAGGATGCTCCTTCCCTAGCACTTTCTCCTTCCTATCTAGCGCTCGTCGGTTCATTAACTCGGCATCTTTGTACTTCCCCTGATATCGCAGCACTGATGCGAGGTTTTCAACACTTGTCAGTGTGTCAGGATGCTCTTTCCCTAGCACTTTCTCCCTCCCATCTAGCGCTCGTCGGTTCATAGTTTCCGCCTCTTCGTACTTCCCCTGATACCGCAGTACTGATGCTAGGTTACGGACGCTCGTCAGCGTATCAGGATGCTCTTTTCCTAACACCTTCTCCCTCCCATCTAACGCTCGTTGATTTATAGCTTCCGCCTCTGCGTACTTGCCCCGATCTCGTAACACTAATGCCAGATTATTGACGCTTACTAGCGTATTAGGATGCTCCCTTCCTAGCACTTTCTCCCTCCCATCTAGTGCTTGCCGATTCATGGCTTCCGCCTCTTCGTACTTGCCCTGGCCCCGTAGCACTAATGCCAGGTGGCTAACGCTCGTCAATGTGTCAGGATGCTCTGTCCCTAGTACTTTCTTATACCCGTCTAGCGCTCCTTGGTTTATTGATTCGGCCTCTTCGTACTTTCCCTGATACTGCAGCACCAATGCCAGCATTCCTAAACTAGCCAGAGTCGTTAAATCTATGTTACCAAGGAATTTTCTTCGCACCGCCAGTGCTCCCTTAGCCAAGTTAGATGCTGTTGTGTATTGCCCTTGAGACCAATCATACCAACATACATTGTGGCATAGGCGAGAGAAATATAACTGGTCATCCCTGCTAGTATATCTATATTTTAGCACCTTCCTTGCATGCGGGAGTAGTACTTGGCAAATTTCTCGGTGCTTGTGCTCGCCGGTTGGGAATTTCCTTGATAACACCTCCACGGCTTCGGTCCGGTATAGTTCTATCGTGTTCTCTATCTGAAGCCAACTCTGTGTACACAGCTGTACCAGCCGGTGCATTTCGAAGATATCGCCTCCCCTTTCCGCTTCTATCAAGGAAAACGAGCGTAATATCCCTATTGAACTGGTAAAGTCGATGCTGCACTCGCCCTCTCTACGAAGAAGTGATTTCGGAATCCCCTGTCGGTCTAGAACGCCTATTAACGCAAGTATCTCTGCCGCTCGCGGCTTGCGTTGTCGCACAAGGTCAAACGATAATTTCCACGTCAGGACAACAGAGCTTGGAGCGTCCATGTCTCGCCTTGGATCAAAGAGATCTTGGTTTAGAATCTTAATCTGGTCAGACTCGCTAGCTTGAAGCATCTCGAGGTAATCTTGTAGTGTGCAATGATTTTCGCTGATATAGGCCGCTGCTTGTGTGATGGCCAGAGGGAGACAGTCAAGCGTCTTTACTAAGCTTACGGCGTCGGTTTCTACCCAATTAGAAGCCTCAGAGAGTTTTGACTGAAGTAAGCACACCGCCTCTTGCACTGCCAGCGGTGGAACTGCAATACACTTCCTTCGATTTGTTAGGCGTTCACCGACGCGACTATCCCTTGTCGTAACTATAATCTTCCCTTTTAGGCTTCTTGGGAGGTATACTAAGAGCGAGACATGCCGTTTACTTGTGATTAATGGCATTTCTGTTGTGGTCATAAAAAACGTCTCCACATCATCGACGTTATCTAACACCATCAGCCAAGTGCCATGTCTCTCATTGCTGAGCCAATCGGTTACAAGTTGAAATATATCGACGTTGGGATTTTCTATTCCGGGCAGGCCAAGCTTCCTCGCAATTGCTTTATAGGCTTCGCGAAACCGAGTCGAGGTGCTGGCATGGACCCAAAGAATGCTACTGCCAGGGTTTTTTTCTTGGAATCTATAGCAGTACTCGATGACAATCTGGGATTTTCTAGAAGGTTAAGGAATATCAGTCGTCTGTCTACGCAAGAAGTAAAGATAGGTAGCAATCCTTACCCTACCCCGCCGATTCCAGCAACCGCAACGCGGCTTTCAAACAGTAAATGATTATCTATCTCAGCAATAATTTCTTCCCGACCAACAAAGCCTTTATCCCTCTCAAAGGAGAGTGTGGAGATAGATCCTCTTATGCTAACTTGGCCTACAGTAGAACAATTCTTAGCAACCATTAGGCAACATCATTCTTTATTTTATACAGAATAGTGACTACACTAACCCTCTCTACTGTCCATAGCATCATCCACAGTGCATGCCTTAGCTATCTCAGCCGCAGGTATAACTGTCAGAAACTCTTTCGCATATGCAGCTGCCACCGCCGCCGCATAAGGTTGCCAGCGCTTGTTCTTGTGCGAGTCGGCGTAGTCGCAGATGCCTCGAATTACAAGGCACGGAAAGCTGTTCATCAGTCCCGCCGCTTCCATCTCAAAGCAAAGGACACCACCGAGCTCCGAGCTCAGTCTGTCCCTAGTGATGCCGTCTTTCATGACTTGGTTGCCCGACGCGATCGTGCCGTAGTGAACCACAATCTCTTGACTTCCTCGCGTAGGCCGCCGCACCATCTTATCCTTGTCGCATTGATCGCATGTTGACCCTTCGACATGACCATAGGTCGAGTCAAACAGTATATCGTGTCCTGCATTCTCGTACGCGAAGAGTGGCAGATGATTGACCATGGACAGGTATGTGGAAAGGCTACTTCTGCCTCTGTAGTGCTTCGCTCGCAGCCTCGATAGCGCGTTTAGTAGGAGAGCTGGCGGCGCGTTGAGAGCGCCCGTCCGCTCAAATCCGCTTGGCCTAGTCTTGCCCAAATCATACTGGACTACTCCCCCGTGCTCCATATACGGTTGACTGATTACAACATCACCAAGTCGTATATCGGATTCGGCACTCGGGACCCCCCCACCGATGCCTACCATCAGTCCGAACCGGATCGAGGCGAATCTTGCCTTTATCTGGACGGCGACTGTAGCCGCAGAGCTGATGCCAGTCTGGCCAGCCGGTAGACATGCGACAACGACATTATGTTTACCAATGCGGCCGAGCGTGTAGAGATTAGTGTCGTTACGGTCCTGCGGCGGATCTGGATGCTCTTCGTCTAGCAGTTCCGCTGCCGCAGCGAGCTCGACTGGCAAGGCACAGACCCACCCCACCGTGTAGTCTTGGGTGCGGAAATGGCTTGGTGTCATTTACGCGATTTGAAAAGCTGTATTATGGTCTAAGATGTGGGTGTAGGAATTTGGACACGGGCGGTCGCCTCGTGTGATAGTTGAACTAGCTTGCTTAGCTGCCAGCATAATCGCCACGCGCCCTACCCCTCCTCCTCGCAGCCAGCATCCGCAGCGCTACTGTGCTGCAGGCTTTCTGCTGGTGCCAGCTAAAATGATGGAGCCCTTAGCACCTTAACTGCATCTCTCTTCTATATATTCTTCACTCCCCTAAAGCGTAGAATTTCAGAGCCCGTTTACCACTGCTCGGATATTAATGCGCGGAACCCCGGCCTTCTATTGTGGAAGCAAGGGCGCAAAGCCTGGCGGCGGGCCTGCTCTTTGAGAACCTTGACAAAAGGCTTGGCGGGCGACCTCGCAGCTTTTGTCCTATGGAGTTCTACACTATGCAACTTCTACACCGCACAGGAGCCAAGGATGTAGGATCGCCAAACACACACGAGATCCAGGCGGGAGCTTGACAGGCAGCATTGACAAATTGAAAACGCACCGGAGTCAGGATGGACATTGCGGCACACAGAATGCTGGCAGTGCAGCGTTCGAAAGCGAAAGCTTCGACTCGGATCAACATTCGGGCATGCGGTATTAGTTTGTAGCTGCCAATAATTGGACCACATGTTTCCCCGCAACATCGCTCGTAGCTGGAAGTTTATTTGGACCAGTGCGTTGTTGAAATGGACCAGCACTTTGCTATACGTAGTTGGTCACAACACCCCCTTGTTCTCTGGAAGATCAGCCCCGGGCTGCGACAGCCTACTGCGCACGTCCACGTCGCCGCGGCTGGAAATATTTTCGAGACGAGGTCGTCGTAGATAGCTAAGTGTAGGGGTGTGAGCTTACAGGGTATCCGACCTCCGGTGTCCCCCCCCCTGTATACGCGAGTAACACACATACAAGGGCCCTCCCTGCAAGTTTTGGTGGCATTATAACCATATCGGCAGCATTTTAGTGGGACGCTACTATAATGCCACCAAAACTTGCAGGGAGGGCGGGCAGCCCGCTCATGTCACCCCCTTGTATGCACCCGCAAGAGGGTAAAGCCTTTAATTTTTAAGCTTAATCACATGAGTTAAACTTGAAATTCTCTAGCGCGTACGAAGCGAAATTGCCGTGGGGCTGTTCTTATATTACTTATAATTTGATTTAAAGGGTTTTTAGCTTTATACTATTTAGTACATACTTTAATTTAGCGGAGGCCTTAGTTAATAGCTAAGCACTAGTCTATAAGTTCCTTTAGCGCCTATATAGTAGTAAAAACTAGTAGTACGGCTCGCTATAGGTCTAGGGTAAGCTTATTAAATAGGTTTAATATTAGATCTTCTTAGGGAATTTAAGCCTAGCTAGCTAGGTACAGAAAGCGGGTCTAAAAGGCTAAAAAGGTCTCTGTCGTTTTTATATTTAGGCTTTTATAATTAAGTCAGGCGTTTTATACTTTAAAGGGGTCCTTATAAATAGAAAATATATAAATAATTATCTCTTTTTTAAAGAGGAAGGGCTTTACTAAGTCCTATATATACCGCGGACGTAAGTGCATCTATACGTCCCCACTAGTACGGCCGAAGATATAGGCTATTTTAGCCTAAGTAGTAGGGAAGTAGTCCGTATTAACTTCGAGCTTATTCTATAATTAAAGCTTCTAATTATTAAATATAGGGTTGGTTTTGCCTATAAGCAATAGGGGGTCTACGACCTTTGTGGACCGCGATAATACTAATACTATATATTGGGCTAGAGCCTTAAGGACTATAGCAAGTCTCTAGATGTTTAATAATTTCTCACTAGGTATAGGGGGTTCTTTAGCTTTAAGCAGCTCTTAAAGTCGTTTAATTTCGGCATTAGCTGCTATAAGCTCCACCTAGGAGTTTAAGTTAGTTGCTGTTTTACTATTAAAGGTATTTAAGGGTCCTACGGCTGCTTTACTGGCTACTATATTTCTTAGCATTATAGTACAGTTATTAGGGTAACTTTTAGTAGGATTTTGTAGGGGTTTTAGTTTATATATATTCTATAGGTCTTTTTTTTTTCTATTCTTCTAGTTCTAGTAATATTCTTTAGGTCTAATTTAGTATTTTATTCTAGTTTATGGTCCATAAATATATTTAAGTTCCTTCTTAGGAAGAAAGGGTAGTTAAGCTTTAGATAATATTAGCGACTTAGTTAATTAAGACACGAGCACGGTAAGAGGGACGCGTAAGCCTATATAATTAGTAGTCTATAAATAAGGGTCTAAAGCTAAAGAAAGGAAAGGAGATAGAGGGTGGCGCCGCTTAACGTTTTATATAATCCTTTAGTTACGTAACAGCAATTATTTAAAACTATATAAAACTGTCTACGACTATTTATAACTGTCCGCTATAATCCACTAATATCTACTAATATCCATTAGCCACAATCTACTAGTTTTTACTAGTTTTTAACTACAATAATATCCCTTATATTACCCCCCATTCTTATAGTTAGCCCCTAATCGCTATTACCTTATAATAGGAAAAGATTATAAGAACTTGTCCTAAAAGGGGTTTGGAAAGATATTACTATATTACTATATATTATCTACCTATTTAACCCCTACTTTAAACTCCTAAAAAACCTTAGTAAGAAAAAAATATAAATAGAGAAAAAATGTAAGGATTACTAGAAGACCTATTAGAAGCCTATTAAAAGTATACTAGTAACTACCTAGGCTAATAAAAAGATTTTTATATAACTCTATTTCTAAGCCTTTATACTAGTCTGTAATTAATTATAAGCATTATAAGTAATTTAGTATTCTAGTATAGTTCTATAGATCCTTTTAGTATAAAATTTAACATATAGAGCCTTGGCTTGCTATTATCTTTAACTATTAAGATATAGTCTAATTCTTTTTTATAATCCCCTACATTACTAATATATTACTTCTATATTTGCCCTTAGGCTATTAAATATAGTTAAAGTATTAATTAGTTAATTAAAGAGACTTATCTCTTAAATTTTAGTATATATGCTTTTAAATCTAATAGTCCTATACCACATAGTTAGTGCAGCTCTACTGCCTAGCAAATAGGAAGGATACTTTACAATAGGACCTATAGCTATTATACGATTATTAAGAACGTTTATAACGTTATTCTTTAATATTATAATATTATTTAGGTATAACTTAACCTATATATTTTTTTAATTGACGCTTTAATTACCGTTTTAATTGCCTTCCCTTAGCCGCGTAATTAGATTTTATAAGGAAGTAATAGCTAAATAGCTTATACGCGTATTTCCGTCCTTTTAAATTGCGCTATTATAATTAGCAAGGTTGCGGCTATACGCTAAAAGGGTATTAAAAGGTAAAGTATAAAGATACCTTATTTATCGAACTTAATCCTTTTCCTTAATACCTTACTTCCCATTATTAACCTTTATCTAATTTGGACATATCTTTAATATATTATTAGGATTTTCTTCCTTTCTATTATTATTTTAATATACCTCTTTATTCTCCTATTAACTACTTTTTTAAGCCAATTCCTTAGTGTATTTTAGCCTTAGTATTATATATAAAACCCTAACCTTCGCTAACCCATAACTAGTGCTAGTCCTACCTAAATAATTTTGCCTATACGTCTTTAAAAGACCAGAAATCTAATAATAGGATTTTAGAGGCTTATAATAAAACCTACTATATAAAGTCTAATATCTTTAGTCATTATAATTAATATATACGTGCTAAGAGCGGTAGTTATATTAAGGTAAGCTTTTCTATTCTTAATAGATTTTTATTATTAACTTTAAGCTCTAATAGCCTAGGCCTAAGCAGCGACGATCTTTTAATATCCTTACCTACTATATTACCTATGCTCTCTCTTATTTTAGCGCTAATACTAAACGTCTAAGTCGAATTTAAAACTATACTATAGCTATCTATACCATCTATACTTCTTAGTAAACTAGCTAGTAGCGCTTAATATAAGAGTAAGGCTAGTGTATTAAGGATAGGGTAAAGGATAGGGATAATAAAAAGAGGGTTGCCGCGTACTATAAGAAAAAGTTTTTATATATACGTTACGTTTCTAAGAAGCATAATATAATACGTTATTAGGTAGGTTACCCTTTAGGTACCTAACAAATAGGTAACTAATAATTGCTATAATAAGGTCTTAGTAGTTCTAGACTATACTAGCTAGTTAATATCTCTATTTATTTTTGGCTTAAGCGTATCTTTATTAACTATAATCTTACACTCTAAGAGCTTTATTAGTATTAGTTTAGACCTAATATTAGTGTTAAGTATTTAAGAGTCTCTGCTCTAGCTATACCTTATTATTCTACCTCTATTTTTATACCTACTTATATATCTATAAAGGGATCTTATTCCTATTAGCTATCCCTTAAAGAGCTAATAGATACCAATCTTAAGTCTAAGGATAAAGTATAGTGGCTTTTTTTAAATTAGGTATTTAGGATTTGTTTTTATATATAGTAGTATTTAAGGACCTTAATTAGGTGCTTGGAAAGGCCTTATAAGGCTTTTAAAAAGGTCTTAAACGTTTATAAAAATAGTATTCCTAATATAGATTCATAAATAGGAATGCAATTCTAGCAAAATGCCCTATTAACTCTATGCTATATATATAAAAAGGCTAAGGACCTATTCTATCTGTTATAGTGCTGCAATAAAGTAAACTAAATAACTACGTTATGGTATAAAGAGGGGAAGAAGGTGGAAAGGGGGTATTATATATAAATAGTAGGGCCGGCTGCTAAGTCACTAGTGGTAGGCCAGCTAATAGTAGAAAATAGTACGAGATAGTATAAAATAGTATGCGTTAGGTTAGTGCCGTAATAATACTCCTCTCCCCTAGATGGTTTGGTCCCTAAACTAAATAGATAACTCTAAAATAGGTAGTATACGGAGTTGCCTATTTTTTACCGTAAAGATATTAGTTCCGCTTACCGCCCTTAATTAAGCTAATGGCGATTTTTTATGCCGGGCATGGAAAATCCTAATTAGTTAGTTTAGTGAGTAAGGTTAGTAGAACTCTATACTGCTACCTAAATTAATCTACGTGGCGTTTCTTGGCAAGAATTTAACTAATTAGTTAACTTTAACCGCCGGTTAAAGTTCTATAATATTTTATCCACTATAAATTTTAATACGGTGGTCGGCTGTGACCTTAGCGTGACTTTTTCTTGTCTTATACCTAGTTTGGGGGTCTTAGCTTCTTAGGGTGTTACTTATAAAAGCACTATATAGCTTGTTTATAACCCTTTAGGTCTTCCTCTAGCTGTCAGGTTATATCCTTATAATATTTCCATTTAATTTTATAAGTTAGGCCTTAGGGGTCTTTATTATATATATTAGTAGTTCTTTAATTAACGTCTGATACGGATCCTATCTAGGCCCACGCAGACTACTCCGTCACAGGGGGAAAACTTGTGTATTTACAGGAAGAAAACCCTGCAGTTTGGGGGAGGAAAAACCCTATAAGCTACCTCAGT
>Ga0307515_10003598_pt1 | contig 32537 bp, 14 predicted proteins | sample 17_EM_MG_FD_194513 | JGI IMG/M metagenome (GOLD analysis project Ga0307515, IMG submission 194513) | Populus trichocarpa ectomycorrhiza microbial communities from riparian zone in the Pacific Northwest, United States - 17_EM | ecosystem: Host-associated > Plants > Roots > Unclassified | place... | reverse complement strand
TTTCTCTATTTTAATACATAATCTATAAAGATGACTTTGGATGCGAGGCCTTCCTACAATTAAATAAGAAGCCATGACACGTACGTGCCACCCTTTTTTTTTTCAACTTAGAACAAAGATGCTAAGATAACATAAATATTTTTTTTAAAATAAAATAATATTTAAGACTTTGGATATCAACTCAACTGGATTGACAAAAAAAAAAAAATATCTGACAATGTAAAGAAAAAAATTATAAAGCTTGTTAAAAATAAACTGAATAAAATTATGAAACTCAATTATCAAATAATCTAATATTAAAAGGTGAAATATAAAAAAACTTAATTAAAAAAAATCCAACTCAACCCAACTCAACCTACAAACCCTACGACCCTAAGTACAAGATCAAAATAACCTATAGAAAGAAAAGTGAAAAATATAAGTATGAAGATCAATTTTTAAAAAATTAAATGTTGAAGTTGGAAATTAAAAAAAAATCAATTTAAAAGAAGTTAAAAAAATAATCAAAATCAACCTTTGTTAACCTTCAAAACCCGTGACTCTGGTCATGAGCCCATGACCAATCTGAAAACCTTAAAAAATAACACAATAAAATTTTAAATCAATAAAATATTGAGAGATGAAATTGAAAAAAAATACAATAAAAAAGATCCAAAATAAAAAGAATGGGTACTAAATCTATTATAAAAATAATTTGAAATTAAATGTTGAGGGATTAAATTGAAAATAAAATTTATTTTATAAAAATAAAGACTAAATTTGATATAAAAATTAAATGAAACCAAATAATGAAGGATAAAATTGAAAACAAAATCAATAAAAAAAACAAAATAAATAATAATAAAAAAATAATGATCAAATTGGATACAAAAAATAAATAAAAAAAGCATATTTATATTTTAGCAAAGGGAAGAAAGAAAAAAAAAGAGAGGAGAAACACTACAATAAAATTAATTTATAGAGACATTATTAAAAATGATATTGAAACAATGTTCTTAAATATATAATTCAGGAAAAACCTCGTAAAAGTCTCTAACCATTGAAGTTAGTCTCAATAAAACGCTAATCGATTTTTCATCTTAATTAGGATCGAAAAATTCTTTATTATATTCTTCTATTGTTTTTAGTCGACAAAACTGTTAAATAGTCACACGAATCTCACATGATTTTTCCTTTCTCATAAAAAAAAAACAAATAAATTCTTTAAGATCTTATGTTTCTTTGAATAACATGAAACTCATGTACCAAACTATATATATAAAAAATAAAAATACAAAGCTCTTATGTTTCTTTTCATAGTCAATTCTATAAGGTAATTTGAGTGATTTTAATAAATTCATGCATTATTATTTTTTATTTAGAAGTATAGTTGTGATTACTTTTCAAAATACTTTTCACTCAGAAAAGTATTAAAATAATATTTTTTTTTTATTTTTTAAAAATTATTTTTGATATCAATACAATAAAATGATCTAAAAACACCAATTTTTTTTAATTTAAAGTAAAAATAATAAAATAAAATTTAAATTTTTTTAAAAACACTTTTGAAACGTAAAAATAAATAAAATAAAGAAAAATCACATGATTTTTGTATGAATATTTAACCATTTTATTAACTTAAACTATCGTAATGTATTTGAAAATTCATTGACAAGTTGGCAATCTAATCAAGATGAGAAATCACATGACTTTTTCGAGCACCTAATTAAAATCACCTCGACTTTTTTGAGGTTTATCCTATGATTTACAGTGACATTTTTCTTCTTGATAGCTAGAGGAATGTATTAAAAACACGCCAAATTATGGCGGGAATAAGGAGATACACATCTGCAAAGGCACGCAGATATAAAAAGGAACAGGGCGAAGAAGAATAGGCCAACAAACCACAAGAAAAAACAGAGCAACTGCCCTAAAATGCCTCCACACAGAAACAGAGCTGCCAAAACTAAACAATCAGACTATCTCCGACTATTTTAAAAGAACAAGAGAGGTCTTTAGACCAAGCACCTGCTAAACCAGTCATTGCCTCTATAGAATGCAAAACAAGCAAACCTACTAAATTACAGACCATCTCCACCAAGAGCCATAAGCAGAGCTAAAACAAAAGAAGACCCACAAATCATCTGGTTGATTCAGATCCAAGCAACAAATTCACTTGTTCTGCGCACTCCCTATTTAGCCAGGTGATCTGCCATGTGATTACTCTCATGATAAGAGGGGGTGAAAGTAATTGAACCAAAACGTGAAACCAATCTCTTCACTGAGGAGAAGAGCTTATGGTGCAACCAAGGTCTGTTACGAGGGTTATTCATCCCGCTAATGAGATTGACAGAGTCATATTCAATAATAATATGTTTATGATGCAAGAGATAATTAGGGGCGGAGAGTTCAATAGCTTTGAGAACAGTTCTCAGCTTGGCTATACTGAAGTCTAAAATTCCAACTGGCAAAAAGATACCAAAAAGAATTTTCATAATGATTTCCATATATATATTGCATATTTTCCAGCTGCATTTACGTGAATTTTGGTGAACGGGAATAAAATTGGATTTAAATTTTTTATTTTGACCTATTCATTCATTTTCTCCCTTTCTCCATTCCCCCCTTTTCTATGTGATAAATTGTTACTTTGTAGCATTTTCCTTCCTCATCTCAGTTTCTTTTCCTTTCTTCCTTATAAAGTCTTCTCAATAAATATATTAAGTTTTGAGAATCCCTATGAAATATATAATATACTAAGGCAAGAAACTGAAAAATTAAGAAGTTTCAATAATCTATGTCAAGGGCAATCACATTAAGAGTGGCTTTTGAGACCCAGTCGTGTCGTGTTTGGTGGACATGCAATACCCACAAATCCCAATCATGGGTCACCTATTTGACACTTTTGAGGCATAAAGGCATCGATCCCTTCTTTTGGAGAGACCTTACCAATTATCATCCTCTTAAGCTGAATCCCAATTTTTCATTCCCAAGGGAAAATGATTAATTTGTTTCTCAGTTGCATGTCTTCGTCAAATCGAATTGGCCCTCAAATCCAGACCTGGCATAGAGTAAGCATTGTCCTTTAGAGAAAGGGTTGTAATGCATCGAGGATGCAAGGGAGAGAAAGGGCCATGTTCCTTTCATGTGAGCATTGTTTCCTTCCCATGTGCATTTATGTCTTGTAGTTTTCCCTTTCTAATCAGCAACCTGTATTATTTGGCTCCCAGAGGCTCTTTACTATCCGGTATGACTTGGGGTCCTCGACACTCTTATTAATGGAGATAGAGCGGTGGCTAGATGTTGGGTCAATTTTCTAAAGGGAATTCTCAAAATAATAAATTAATACTTGTATACTTGTTGTCGCAAGTGATGCGGCGTCGCGGCGAATATTCCACTTCAATCTAATATATCTATCTGGCAAATATGGAGAGACAAGAAAATCTTGTCTTTTATCGGTGGAAAATGGAATGAGAGTCGCCACCTAGTATTTTGGTCACTAGGAACCCTAACTGGTCTCAGAGATCGGGTACGGGGACTGATTGCGTAAATGGAAGGTATTAGCACCCAAAACACGCCTTACCTAAGGTAAGTTGCATTGTTTGATTGTCTAATAAAAAGCTAAGGTGTTATTATATTTCTAGTTGTTGGTCCGTCTATGGTTCAAGAAAAGTCCTTCTCAATAAGGAGGTCTTTATCTTATTGGGTAAAATCCTAACCGTTCTAACGTCTAAATAAAAAAACTACAATTTTAATACCAGGAATATGTTTTACGTATAAATTCGTAATCCCAAATACTAAAAGAAGACAACAGTATTTTTTTAGAATTTTTGAAATATTGGCCTAGTTCTTATGGCTCTAACAAACTTGTTATTAAAGCCAAAGTGCATGCTAAAACCTTTTTTTGAATTTCTTTGTGTTTTATATATAAAAAACAATATGATTTTTTTTGTTTTATGAAAAAACGATGTGATGATTTTTCTTATCTTTGAGAGACTTGGCCGTATGCATAAAAAACAAAATATTTTTTTTGTTTTATAAATTTTTTTGCAATGTTTTGACGAAAACCAGATATTTTAATACTGGATTTGTATCTTTACGGTATAAAAATACAAACCAGTATTAAGCAATTTTGATAAAAAATATGCAGGAAAATCAACAAATTTTTTTAAGGATTTTTAATTAATATATATATATATAATATAAAATATTATAATATATAATATTATAATTATGTGGGCTGGGCCGGACTCGGCCCAACAGTCCTCTCTGCTTCTTTTGGTCTGGGCCGGACCCGGCCCAGATATCAGGGCTGGGCCAGAACCGGCCTGGCCTAGAAAAGAAAAACAGGGGGGATTATTTTTCCCCTCCCATCCTCCTGCATGCAGAACGATATTCGTTTTGCATGCAGGAGGAGCTTAAGACAAAAACGAAGTAAAAGGGGAGGGGAGAGAAGAGTTACCTGGCGCAAAGGAGGCGGTGCCTTGCTGTTCTGGCCGCTTCGCTGGCGGTTCTGCAGTGGAGGCCGGTGGTGGTGTCGTGGCTCATGGACGGCAGCTCCAAGCGGCGAGACGCAGTTGTCCACTCCCTTTTTTTAGGTGTTTTGTCTTGCTTTCTCATCTCTCGTTGTGAAGCGGCTTCCCTTTATGTGCTCCTTGTGCTCCCTGTTTATTTCTCTCTCAAACTCCCTCCCCTGTTTCAAACCGATCTTCTTTCCTTTATTTCTCTCTCTTCCGTCTGCTTCCTTTTTCTTTCCTCTTGTTTCTCCTTTTTCCCCCCTCTTGTGCTGGTGTTGAGAGCAGTATTTATAGGGCAAATGGGAGCGGGGGCGTCCCTGTTGCCGTCCTATTGCTGCGCATGGGGAGCAGGGCTTTCCTGCCCTGCCAAGACGCCGGGTTAGTTGGCCAGTGGGCGTGGCTGGTAGGGCGCGGCTCCCCCGGTTTCTCATCATGAGGAGGCGTGGGGCATAGCATGCGGGGAGGGAGAGAGGCAGGAAGAATTAAAGAAGAAAAAACAAAAGTTATATCTTCCCCTGCTGCACGTCCAGGGGAAGAAGAAGGAGGAATAGTGTCGCTCAAAACGACACTGTTTTGTTCCTTTTTTTTTTAACATGAAACGGCGTCGTTTTGGACAAAACACGTCATTTCATTTAAATAAAATATGGCGCCAAAACACGTCAACTTCCAAAACAGTCCTCAATTTATCCTTTGTTCATTTAAGTCCTCAAATGCAATTTTGATTTTAAGAATCAATTCAATTGCATCCCTGCCAACTTCAATCGCCGACCCTACAGTTGGCCGTCTTTTTCACTTTCGTTCTTGGTCTCTGATTTATGCAATTTGACCCTCAATTGATCAATAAACTTTCAATTTCTTCAATTTGGCCCCTGATTTGGTTAATTAAAGCCCCTCTATTTACGCGCCTTTTCCAGTTTGGTTCTTGGTTTTGGATTTCTTCAATTAGGTTCCTAATTGACCATCAAACTTCAATATTTATGCAATTAAGCCCCTGATTTGACCAAATCAACTCTTAAAAATTATAATTTGACCCCAGAACTTTAATTTCTTCCAAGTAAAGCCCAAATTGACTTAAAAATCAATTTTTCTTGCAATCAAACCCTCTATAAATTCAATTAAACCTTCAATAAAATCCAATTGAGTCTATAAACATCCAATTTTGGATTTTTCTCCTCAAATTGAATTTTCTTTTCCAACAGGGCTCTCATCATTCAAGCATATACTGTCAAAATTTCAATCTTTTTATTTTTTAACCTCCTTAATCAATTGTTCTGACCATTTTCTGTGCACTCCAACATTTTATTTTTTCCAATTTCTTCCGACTATATATTTATATATTTTTTTCTTTTTTGTGCGGGGATCCAAAAATGAGTTACAACACTTGTAATTCAATGATACTCTTACATAATAAAAGAAAACAAATGCCTCACCCCGACAAAAGAAGAAAAAAATTTGAGAAGAAACCAATCCCATCAAGAGCAATGTTTTTGAGCTTTAGTTTCGATATGTAAGAACAATGAAGTTCAAACATATTAAAAAACATCATGTTTTTGGCAATATAAAGTGCTGAAATATATATATATATATATTGGAAAAGTAAATTCAAGTTTATTTAGATTTGTTAAATTCAGTTGCTTTTCATTTTTTTGAGTCATTTCGGGATAAGAAGATGGTTTATAGAGGTTTTTATTGTATCTAAAGTGAAAATGGATCTTAACACCCCCCAAATAAAAAAATAAAATAATAATATAAAAAAGACTGGCATTTTTGCAAAAGCAAGAAAAAAATCAAGTTGTAATTTTGGATGGAATCGAAAGCCTAATTGTATCCCATTTTATCCAAAACTAAAGAGACAATGCAGATTCAAGATCAAATTAAATCATTATTGGACGAATCTATATAAAAATTAAGCCCATGGATATAATTAGATTTTTAATAGGTCAAATTGATTTAATCATAGGCCAAATTGAGAATTTAATTATATTTAAAAATTAATTTGGATCCAATTAAAGGATTTAATTAGGTGCAAAGAATTAATTATGCTTTAAATGGGTTAAATTAATTTTATTAGGGGCTTAATTGGTGAAAAATTAAGTTTGGAAGTCTGATTTGAGCTTAATTGAGAAGATTAGAATTTTAGGAGACCAAATTTAATTTTTATCAAGTTAATTGGTTCAAATCAGGGGTAAAATTATAAGAAAATCAAAGTTTTGGGGTTAATTAAGGGTTAAATTGAATAAATTTGCAGCCAATGATCATTTTAAAAAAGATGTTGAGCTATGAGGGTATAATTGATTGAAATCAGGGGTAAAATTGAAGAGAATTGAAAGTTTAATGGTCAATTAAGGGTCAAATTGCAAAAATCCAAGACAAAGGACTAAAATGAAAAGGTACTAAAATCCGAAGCTGACATTGAAGTTCGACAGGGGTAAAATTGTATTAAATTTAAAGTTTAAGGTCAATTAAAGGTGCAATTGAAAGGAATTAAAAGACGGAGGACAAACTTGAACTTTGGCCAAATGCCTAAATTAAAACCCTAGAAGCCAAAATGACACCGTTTCATTTAAATGAAATGGCACGTTTTGACCTAACAATAAAATAAATGGACAGACCATATGATTTATTGTATGGTTATTATTCATCTTCTTCTTCAATTAAGCCCGAAAAAGTTGCTTGGGTGGTCTCCTTTTCAAGGCATTTAATGTTTCATCCCTCTATCAAATTTGACAAAACTTGCATGCAAACGAGGGTCTGGCATCTGACTGCACCCTAGTATGGTTCTTTCTGACCGATTGACACCACATTGGCCTCGACGCTGCCCCAAAGTGGCCAACCTAACTAGCCTTTTTGCAACAATGTTTTTAGGTCATGATGACAACTTTAAATCAACGGTTGTGATCCTTTTGGTTTGAATCAAAGACAAAGATTTGGTTCCATAAAAAACAACATGTCTCTCTTTCAATCCCTATGAATAGGGGTGGATTCCATACCGCGAGGAAGGAAAAATTAGAAGCCAAAGTTGAGAAAAAACCATCTCTCTGCCTAGTTTTTCTCCCCCCTTCTCTCCCACCTCCCACTCGTTGGTCTTCCCTACAACACCAAGAACGCCTCCAGCCTCTCTTCTCCTCTGGCCAGACAAGTTTTCCCTTTTTTTTCTCCTCCAACCCCTCGGCCACTGCATTATATATGCAATGGCCATAATAATTAACCCCATGGTCACTAGGTTGGGCCAGTGACCTTGCGGGTCTGGGCTGGATCCAACCCATATACCTGGGTTGGGTCCAGCCCACTAAAATATATCTGTAACATCGATACATTCTTCTATCATATTAAAAATTAGTTTGAAATCCTACTCGCAATGTAAACGACATGTTTGCAGAAACAACATGTTTGTGTTTTTTAATTTAAAAAAATAATGATATTTTAAAATACATCTACATTATTAATATATTTTTTATTATATTTGAAATTAATTTAAAATTTTAGTCATCGTGTAGAATGGGTGATAAAACTAGTGTTTTCTATAGAAAGAAATGTAATAGGAATAATAATAATAATAATAATAATAATAAAACATTTCAAAAGCTCACGATACCGAAGAGCAAAACCCGTAATTCCACTTAAAAAAAAGGGCACAAACCCTAAAAAGTCCCCCAATTATTCAAGGGTTTTTATTGACTTGAAAGCAATTACTATTATCTTAATTTAATCATCATATCCTTAAATGTTTTTCAAGTGATTCTTGTCATAGGAGTCTCTTAAAATAATTCCAATTTTTTTCATAAGAAAAGATTCAATATTTATTATTATTATTTTTAAAAATTTTAGACAAAACACTCAATTGATATTTTATAATAGGGATAAAATTGATATTTATTATGACAAATGATGTCTCTCAACTCACAAATCATTAAATATAAAAGAAAAAAATGAGATAAAAAAGAACATAAAAAAACCAGTCCTAATCAACTCGAGTTATCATGATAAATCTGTAACCCCAGTAATTAGAGCTGAGCCAACCCGAGATATCCCATCAAACTCGCTACTCAGATAATAAGATTGGAATAACCTGATAAAAAAAGAGAATTATAAAGATTTTTTTTTAAAAAAACTTGTATTAACTTTTCAAACTCGTGACCCGGGTTGTTAAACCCAAAGCACCACCATATCTAAAAAAAACTCATGAAGTTCAATTCTCAATCAATCAAATATTAAACGATGAAATTGAAAAAAAGAATCTCAATTATACAAAAGGATTAAAAAAATTAATTAAAAGAATCATGATCAAAATTAAAATATAAAATAAATTTTATATTTGATTGAAGGGTGAAATTGAAAAGAAAAATCAATTTAGCAAAAGGACCCAAAAAAATCAAAAGAATGAGGATCAAAATTGACATAAAAAATAAAAAGACAAAATTTTGAAGGGTGAAATTTAAAATAATAATGACTTTTACAAAAGGGCCAATAAAAAAAATTATAAATCAAAACAATAAGAATCAAATTGGAAAACATAATACCATCAATTTAGATTGAAGGATGAAATTAAAAACCACTTCAACATTGACAAAAGGACTAAGAAAAAAAATTAGAAATCAAAAGAATATGGATCAAATTGGAAAAAAATAATATATAACAAATTGAGATGGAATGATGAATTGAAAATAAATAAAACTTCTATAAAAGAGCCAAGAACAAAAATTAAAAATTAAAAGAACAACGACTGAAGTTAAAATACCAACAACAAAGAGGGTTAAACTGTAATTTTTGGGGGATAAGAGAGAAAAGAAGAAGAAAAACAAATGTCCACTAGCGACAAATCGGACCACCAAAACCAACACATGCCACTCTAAATGGAAGAGGACACGATGACACTTTCAATGACACAACGAAATGACTTTTTTCGACGCAACATGCGCTGCCTAAAAGGCGTGTGCGCCTCCCTTGCACTTGAGAGTGTGTTCACACTCCTCACCTTTTTGTTTTCATTTTCATTTTTTATATTTAATCAAATATTAAATTGCCTCTAAGCTGACTTAATAATAATGAAAAAAGCATCGTGGAAAGATGAAAAAGCCCATTTACTTCAATTTTAAAATTTTTTCTTTCAAATGCAAATGCGTTTTAATTGCTTATTGTTTTTATATTTGGTTAAATACCAAATTTCATCTCAGTTAACATTATAATAACCAAAAAACTATTGTTTGAAATACAAAAATTCCCCTAAAGACTAGTTTCACTTTCAATTTATTTGTTTTCAACGATATTATAGTTGTTTCACTATGTAATTGAGATGAGAAAAAACTTATTTGTATCCGGTCAATTTAATAATGATTATTGAGTCATGTGAAAAGACTTTAATGCCATTGGAAGCTAGTGTTAATATTTTTAAGTAGAGGGGCAAAACCATCATTACATAATTCAACTGAATAATTGGTTCCGAAGCCAATTAGGTTCTTTAATTTGGACTTTATTAAAGATGTTCCTTTAAATTTATTCTTTTCACTTAAGGTTCATGATTTTTTTAGATTTAACGATATTTAAAATATTTAACATAGAGAAATTTATATAGATTCATCACTATTTTATGTTTAAGTTTATCAAAGAATATATATGATGAATTTTGAATTTTTAACCACTTAGTTATTAACTTTCTAATAATTAAATAATTATTTTAACTGAAAAAGTTGAGTTACTAACAAAACATCAACAATGATTTTATATTAATCTCTTGGACCTTTTAAACCCTTATTCCACTCACCATTTTCAGGAAATCTAAGAAATTAAAACCCTTGTTTTTTACATCAACAATCATATTATTTATCTGATGCATGATTTTATTAAAAGAAGGTTATAATAATCTTTGTTTTTTGTTTTCTTTTACTTTTTACTTAACATTATTCACAAATCAACGCAAGTTCATTATCAATTTCCAAAAGTTTCTTCTTTCTTTCTTTTTTCCATTTAGAAGCCTACAAAATTGTTCTGGTGAAGTGCCCTAGTAAAGTTTTTTGTTTTGTTGCAGCCTCAACTCTGTCTTCCTATCATAGTAAGTTGTCTGCAAACAGTGGAGTGCTTATTTCTATCATGTGGGTATTGTCTCCCTCCGCTCCCATGTGCATTTATGATCTCTGAATTTTGGTTTATCCTTTCAAATAAGCACTTCATCTTATTTTCTTGGTTCTGGCCACTGATGCTGGTTTCATTTTTTATATGATAATATATATATGGATGATGTTATCTAGACAATGTTTATGTATGTATGTATGTATGTGTGTGTGAGATTAATATAACTAATCACAAAATAATATGATCATAAATCACATCACCATATCATTTTTAATTAAATTAAATGTAAATTACTTCAAGTTTAAAAGGTTTTTATTTAAAATAATAATTTAAAAAATATTTTAAAATTATTCTTATAACCTCATCTAAAACCCGTAAACTTTTATACCAAGCTTTTTTGTTTACCACAACTGAATCATACCTTATTAGCTTATACTAAATTTTATAATCTTGCCTTTTGGGTAATTTGAGTTATAAAGGCGGGGAATGCTATTTTGGATCTAAATTTCTATAACCTTTGTGACGGTATTTTTGGCTAACGAGCCAAATACTTTTATTTTCATGTGCGGCCTAGCATCCCACTTACCTTCAATATCCAATGGTATAATTGAAACGAACAGTATAAATTAAGTTATACGAGTTTTTCTCCTGAGGTATATAAGAAGAAAATGATTTGTGTTTACAGCTTTGGATGCTTGTTTTAATAGTAAACAATGGCAGCACATAATCTAGGTCCCTACCTGGCACCACTTGTATAATAATATTGTGATGCCTCAAAACTATCTTGGTCAGCACACAAGTCATCTTCACAGAGAGATGACGAAGACAATATTATTGGACGAAAAAGAAAAATCACCAATGTTATTCTTTCTATGTCATCGTTTCATGTTTGAATTAGTGAAGGAAATACATTAATTATGTAATCCGCCATTATTCTTTCTCCAATGTAACATGTTCGGATCCAGGACAAGGCCTCCCAAGAATAGAGGTGGAATCTGCAGTTTTTGGTGAAGAATTGTTTTTGATTTTCAGTCATTATTTAAACCCCCTTTTTCGTAAACATCTTATGATAAAAATAAATAAGAACAAATATATGCTTGTTAAAATTTTTAAAACTATTATAATTAATTTCTTTGAAGAATGAAAATAGCATAAGTTAAAATAAATACAAACGCTCACTCATCATAGTAAATCTCTCGTGTCCATGTCTTCACAAGTGCATGTGTGTTTGTTGATTGGAGCAATTTTACACCGATATATGATATAGTGAGCAAGTTGCTCACTGGACGACGACGGCGGCGGCGGCGGGAGGAAACCAGTTTGTGTTCGTAGAGTATGTTGTGAGAGTAAATGCGGGAAAGAAAACAAATAAAGAAAGAAAAACAGCATGGAGCTACCTTATTCTGTCTTAGAGCCGCCAAGTATAGCTAGCATTGTGTAAAATTATAAATAAAACCTTTTAAAATATTTAATAAGTGAGATTTCAGACAATTTTCATGTAATCTGTTTTGCCATTCTCCTGAACAGCAACAATTAATGTCAACCAAAGCACCATTGTCTTTTTCTTTTTTTCTAATTTCTGAGATAACAACGGCTAGACTTCAAATGCAAGATTTATCTCATCATTGTTTTACCCAAAAAATAATAATTAATTATTGATAATTATAAGTATTAACAATTTCATTGGAGTTCAGAATTTCATTTGGCTTCTTTCACAATCAATGCTAAAGTATTAATTGGAGTCGTTAACCATGTGATAACTGGAAATCAAGAGTCCATCCACAGATTTGAAGATCTCCGTAAAATAAATTAAATCAATGATATATAAATCTTTAGGGGGAAACCATGCCAGAGCAATAATTTAAGCTTAGTCAAATGATGCAAAAACTATATAATTAATTTATCCACGTTGATTATATAGTAAATAATTCAATAGAAATTAATAATTAAACCCCAGTTGAGTCCATCTGTGGGCATGCAATGAACCGCAAGTTGTAGCATGAATTTTCGAGATGCATGCTTGTCTCTGATTAATGCCAATCATGGAGCGGACACCATTTTTCTGATTGGATAAAAAAGAAAACATACTGTGGGTCATTTGTTTGGCACGTTTGAGCGCACACGGCACCACCATACACAGGAAAAGACCTAAATAATGCATCGTTAGGGCAATTTTGACCAGTAATCAAGCTTGTCATCTTGTATTCAAGTTTCTGGCAAACCTAGAAAATGAACCCATATAGATAGTCTCAACATTGTCCCTAAAGAAATTTTTATATCAATTTTATCCCTCAAGGTCTTAAGAATTCTTAACTAAGTTTCGAAATTTGATCATGGGTTTCATCCAAATCGCATCCTTTTTGGCAAGGGAACCTTTTGTCATTTTTTTTTAATTAGGGAATTCTAACAAAGGGTCCTAATTGAAAATAACAATTGTTTATGGGTGAAATTGGTACAAAAACTTGTCTGGACACAAAATTTTTACCAATTCAATAGGCGGGCAGTGTTCTTGAGGTTTATTCTTTCTGTTTTCTTTTTCTTTTTCGAACCGAGTCATCTTGTATTCTCACAAACACATTGGAGGTCCTCATTTAATAGCCCACATGAACTTTTTGACACTTTGTTTTTATTGTCTTCACATTGTAGCCAATGTGATGAATATTCTGACTAAGTGGATAGGTAGGGTAGATCAAGATGACTAGAAAATAAGGAAGCAACAGAGATTGTTATGAACTGCGGAGGCAAGGAAAATGAAGGCCTATTTACTTTCATGTGAGTGTTGTCTCTCCCATGTGATAAATCAGCTTCCCTTGTTCTAGTCCTGGGTTCGTTTACTGGTCTTCGGGACATGTTTCCTTAGGACCACTAAATTATGGCCATATTTATTCTAAATAAATAAATAAATTATGGTCATTCGCCAGCTCCCTAAATAGAAAATCACTAGCTCTGATCTCTATTAGCAAAGATTTTCATAATTCACAAATTCCATTTGCACCTCAAAGATCATATGGATTCACAGACAGGTACATGCATGAAGGCGACATTTGAGCTTAGGTTTATGAGTTGTGTCCAGCATATAAAACTGAGGTTCCTAGCTAGGTTTCTTATCCAATTAAAAGTCCCAGCTGCCTCGTTCCTAGTACAATAATATACTTCAGATTCTTGTTCCATATATTACTATCAGCTCCTAGTTCAATCAATCCTAATAAACATCGTCGGAGATGGTTGAAATTAGAAAGAAAGCTAGAGAGCAGTAGCAGTGTAATGTTTTGATCATATAGAGAGCTGGAGGATTCCTATCTTCGATAAAAGATAGACGAGAGGCTCAAAACATTCGGTTCAGTTTTTCTGATTGATTAACTGCAAAAACCCGCCGATAGACAAGCGGATAAGGCCAGTCTTACAAAGGCATAGGGGATAAATTAACGGGAAAAAAAGCTAAAAAAGAAGATACCAGTTAGGATAAAAACATGGTTTTGTTATTTTCACATCAAAATCATCTTAAAAGACCATAAGAATCATCTTCATTCCAAGTGCACTAAATAAAAGCACCCAGATTTCAAGGTATTCCAGCATAATACTCAACAAGTTACCGTAAGGGATGATGATATTGAAAATAAGATCAAGCTGCAGAACCTTTGGGCCTTAAGCATTCATTTTGAAAATACCGTAAGGGAATAGCCATACCCTAACTGAACGGCCCAAAATGAACTGATCAATCTACCATACAGATCCTCAATTTTAGTCTCCCAGCCATAGCTACTGTTTTTGTTTTTCCTCGGTCATTAGCATCTTAGTTATATAACCCAACTTGATTTAAAACCATGTTCATGAGTTGAGTGCATTGATTATTAGGTCCAATAAATCAATCTAGTATATGCTTTTATTTAAAAAAACCATAACAATTTTATTTTACTTCAAAAAATTAATTTAAAATAAAAATTAAATCAGCCAAACTCTACGAGAATCATGATCTATTATGATGTCGCTAGTTTTGATGGATGATCATATCTTAAAAAAAATGAATTTATTTTGTTTTAAATTATTTTTTTAGATTGTTTTAATATGTTAATATTAAAAATAATAATAAAAAATATTATTTTATATATTTTTAAATAAAAAACACTTCAAAATATAAATAAACGAGTCAAATTCTAATTATGATTAGCACCCGTTGGCTTCCAAGACAAGCACTTAACTACCGACACAAACCTCACGAAAGATTTCCTCAGGCTCAACCATGGGCCTAATATAATATTCAAAGTCATTTCTTTCTTGATTTAAAGTTCAAACCATTGAAGAGATGAGGAAACTATTGGAGGTAAGCCCACTCCTTATCAAAGTTTCTGAAATTTTCCAAAATGAAAAAGATATAGCTTTCGCGGCCTGATTCCATCAATTGTGGGCTAAAAAAAAAGGGACCATTTGTGTAGTTATGCGTTTCCTTTTATGAAGAAGACCATTTACGTGGTGATGCGGTTTCATTGTCTTTAGAGTTTAAGTAATGGTTGAGTGATCCAGGTTATGCTGCTGGTGGAGCAAACGCTTATCTTTACATCGTTAAAAAAATAAAATTTTGGTTAATCTATCAAATTAATGATTTGAGTCATTAGATTTATAAACTTTTTTTTTTTTAGATCATTCCTGGTAATAAATCCAGATGAAAGATAATAAAACCAATCATTGCATTGTCTGCCAAAAAAAAGTGGAAAAATCCTTTGTTTAATTTATTTATTTTTTACTATTTGCAGATTCATGATTGAGCAAACCGCTAATCACATGAAATTCTTTAAAGTACTTGTTGGGATCCTCACTTACAAGGCCACAAAAAAAATAAAAAGTAAATGAATCAAACCGGATTTTAACTTGAAACCTACATTAATATTTAAAGATTCAATGCATAAAGAGTACTGCTGGTTCAGCAGGAGTTGATAACTCTCTTAATATCCTTTGTTTTGCCATGTTTTCTGTTTTTGGCATTTCCACTTCTAGTTTTTTTTTAGAATTTGCACTTAGATTTTATGAGCTTGAGTTATTTTCTTATCTTTTGGTCTTTTTATTTGTCTTAGTTGTTTTTTCAATTTTAGGATCGAATACTAGTGCCTGTATGGGAAGATCTTAGCATAAAGAAGCTTACTATTAAAGAAAAATTAAATAAAAAATTTCTTGGTAACGGTGCCAAAATTTGGTCGGTTGTTGGAATTTTCAAAATATAATTCTGACTTTAGTATCATAAACAAAATAAATTCATAGTATGATAATGAAAACAAGGTCGAACCCAATGCAAAATTTGTTTAATCTTTCTATAATATACTGAAATAAAAAAGAACGGGGGATTGAATAACAAAATTAAAGAAACAAAATTCTAAAAATAAAAATAATAAATTTATATGTCGTTATCTCAATTTAAAGGTCTAGACATCCATTTCTATAAATTTGTTAATCATCAAAGTAAAATAAATATCATTTCAATTCAAATAAATAAATTCAATGTCTCTTAATTAAACCTAAGAGGAATCGATGAAATTATAAGTAAATTAATTAGATTAAGCTATTTGATCAATTTCTTACTATTAAATAAATTTAATATTAAAAAATAATTTTAATTTACTCGATAGTAATCTTTAGAGCAAAGTTTGTAGAATTTATTCTAAGGAACCGTTTTCCACAAGCTCACAATATTGATGGACCACGCCTGCAAGCCCTTGAATATACTGTTCGTCTCTTTCTCTATTGATTTTGCTTTTTGTGCAAGATTTGAATATGAAAATTTAGTTTTCCTATTTGCTTATCCTATAGTCTTTTTTTTATAGAGTAGCTTATCCTACAGTATTGTTTTCTATTAATTAAATACTATATGAATAAAAGGAGAAGCAATTTACTAATTTGATTCTGCATACAAAAAAACAAGAATTTATTTTTTCTTGACGGAATACAATACAGAAAACCTTATTGAATGGAACGAATTCACGGTTGATTCTGATCTCCTCACGTTGCTCACTCACAAACATGATCTAGACAGCCAATTAATTAACGTTTTACTTTTTAAGCAAGAGCTGGAACCATCTAGCTGAACTTTTCAGATATCGTTTCAAATTATTCTTGAAATCAACGTAAGTCACACCGAAGCGAACAGTGTAGCCAGCATCCCATTCGAAGTCGTCCAAAAATGACCATATATAGTATGCCTTCACGTTAGCCCCCTTCCTGCATGCCAATGTTCAACCAATATATAGCTTAACATCCATCTTAACTACATCTTAATCCAGATATATCTAATAGTTTTTATACTAAGAAAGAAACTATAAAAAGTGTAAATTAGAAGGTCCATAATTCAGAAATTCTTTTATATGTTTTGCCCTAGAAATGACGTTCCAGGAATTAATGTACATGATAATTAAAATTAACATGTTGAAATATATACTAACTGGATAGCTTTCAAAAGATATGAGAGGTGGGCACTGTGGTATCTTATTCTCCAACTATCCTTGAGGGCAAAGGCAATCGGTCGCGACGCATTTTCAGCAATTCCTGCCAAGAAGAACACATTAATCAGTCGTTGACAAAACCATGTTAGTTAGTTTAAATTATTGAAAAATAAAAAATAAAATAGCAGCTGCATGTCTTACCATTTTCAGTAATAAAAACTGGTGGATTTTTGTAATTATATTTGATGTACAGCAGAACATCTTGTATTCCCCTCGGGTAGACGTAAAGCCAGTTCAAGTCAGTCTGCAGCACATCATTTACACCATAATTAATCTTCTTATTAATTAGATTCTGTAAGGCAGTGAATGATTCAAAATCCTTTGCCCTTAATCTCTATATATTCGGAAATCTAAAAAAAATAAACAAATAAAAAACCGTACCGGTGTGCCGATGGGAACTCCATTTTTCTCAGCTGTGATGACAAAAACATATTTGTGAGATAAATTAATATATATATTTCGTCAAATAAACCCTAATTAAAACAAGGCACAGAAAATTGAGCATACTAGTTTGACTGACACGCCTATCGTCAGTATAACTAAGGTTAGCCCCGGTAGCTTTCAAAGGAATGCTTTCTGCATAATTTGTTGTATAGTAGTTTAAGCCAAGAAAATCGAGGGATCCTTTTAGCATTGCAGACTGTTCTTTGGTAAATTTGGGCAGTCGATTTCCAACCAAAGATCTCATGCTATCGGGGTAATCACCAAATGTAATTGGATGTGCAAACCTATAAAGTATAAAAATGAAATTGATCAATATCAATAATATGATGTTTTAGGCACTAATTCATTAATCATCATTAAAGAAAAGAATTCGAAATTCTACTGAGTCGTTAAGTATTAAATTACCATCCAAACATGAAATCCAAAGCTCTGGAAACAGCTATGCGGTCAGCAGTTGTATTAAATTTTGGTACGAACCAATGGCTTACGATTGTAATTCCAATTTGCCCCTTTTGAATAGCCTGCACAAAATCCAAGCAAGCTCATTGAAACTTTGAGTACTAAACGCTTTAATAGTTCTTAAATGTTAAAAGATAAAGCTTAGTTCAATAATTTTGAAGGATACAAACCTGGTACTTGTCCTTGTATACTTTAACGGCAGCTCCATGGCTAAGAATCATGTTGTGGGCAGCAACATAGGGCTCGACGGCAGAGTTGCCCCCAGGGCAGTTTCCAAGAGTTTTAGAACATCGACCGGGTGCAAAGGAACCGAAAGTGTAACCATTAATAGCCAGCCCATTTGGTTCGTTCATTGTTATCCAATATTTCACTCGATCACCAAATGTTTTGAAGCAAAAGTCTGCATACTCTGCAAAATCATCTCTGCTCAAAAAATTTGAAAGTGAGTAATAACTTTAGGGAAGTCGTTTTTGTGGGAATTCATTCTCTGTTAAAAATCATCTTTGCTTTGTCTTTTTTGTGGTAAAGACACGGAAAAGGTTACTCATCTTTTGCTAATTGTTATATTGTTTGAAAATTGTGCAACTATTTTGTAAAATAGTTGAACTTGTAGTGTGTATATCGAACATCATATATGAATTGTAGATTATTGATCAATTATGAGTTCATTTATTTATATAAACACAATATTGTTTTTCACTATTGAATGATGCTGCAAGATATTTCACTAATATATGGATCTAACAACACACGTACACTATCTTGGAGCTTAGGAATCCACCGTACTCATCATAGAGACTTTGTGGAGGATCATAATGGAGTAACGTCACAAGGGGTTTTATACCTGCTCATATTAGTAAAAAGTAAATAAAAATACACACACACACTGATTTTATAGAGAGAATTAGAAAAACAATATAGATGGGAATTTGACCATTGTGAAGAAGCTCGTTGATGACGTTGTTGTAGAACTTAACACCCAATGGGTTCACTCCTCGACTAACTTTTCCCTCTGAAAATAAAAGTGATATATGTCAGAAAATAATATAAATTATATTCTGGGACCTTACCTAACAGCTTAAGCTATTGGGTTGATATGGTTCTTTGATATAATATCAGAGTCTTGATAGCCAAACCGTCATGAGTTCGAATTAATCTCACCATCCCCATTTATTTAATAAAAATTAAGCATAAGATAATGTGGACAAAAGGCTTTCACTTAAGGGGGTGTGTTAGAGAATAATATAAATCATATCCTGAAACTTCAACTAACAATTTAAACTATTGGGTTGAGATGATTCTTTGACAATACATAATATTAGATTTCACTCGTGAAGAGGAAAATGTAATTAATAGGGAAAAGAGACTTGGAAATCTCACTCGGCAATATTCTGCTCCAAGAAAAGGAAAGTCTGAAGGTATCCAAGCCAACACGTTTCATCAATTTTATGTCATCCTGTAACATTTCAATCAAATCTGGTTAAGGTTAAGCAAAGAATATAGCAATTTGTTGTTTAATATAAATAGTGGCCGGGAACACCTTGAACTTGTGATAAAAATCACTTGCTACATCTCCATTGCTGCGATCCCAAATCTTTTCTGTCAATCAACCATAGAATTATTAAGAACATAGATAATAACAGTAATATTATATTAAAACCAATGAATTATTAGTCGGATTACTCGATTAAAAAAAAAATTCCTAACAATCTATATTTTTTCTTTTTTTGGGAAACAATATCTGTTTTTTACTCAACTAACATACTAGCAGAATTCGCCAATTTTGACCCAGTCTTTTGTAAATTCTGTCTTAACACTAAATAAAATAACGCTTCACTATTTTTTTCAAATAGATTAAGAGTTTGTTTGTTTTTGTATTTTAAAAATATTTTTTTTAAATTTGTTTTAAATTAATATTTTTAGGTGTTTTTAGATCGTTTTGATGTACGGATATAAAAAATAATTTTTTTTAAAAATAAAAATACTTATTTTAATGCATTTCCGAGTAAAAAATACTTTGAAAAGTATCCATTACTACACTCACAAACACACTCTAAATATATTTTTAATATAATCTAAGATTTTATGGGAAAATGAAAAATCTATCCCTCTACTAAAACTCCTATCTTAATTTTGTAAATGAAAAAAAAAAAAGAGAAAAAAAGGTTTCTCAATTGAGAACTAAAACATCCTTCATTTTTTATGGATTGGGTGCCAAATCTATTATAATCTGTAACGCCACAAACTCGGAAAAGGGGCTTGGTGTACGACCGAACAACTTTTGGGTTTCAAAATACAATACCGAGTTGGATCTGATATCCTCACCGTAAAAAAGAATAAAAAATAAAATTGCTGCACATTGATGCATATAGAGATGGAATTATTACATTAATATTTTTTTTCTTATTCATTCATCTTAAAATCTTGAAATATGGAATATAGAGATGTTACTGTATATTAATGGGATTTTATGCTACACAATAAAGAGTAATCCTTCTCTGTTGCATGTATATAATGAGAAAACAGCAACCATTAAAACCCAACGTTTAAATAGTATATAGACAAATTAAATGGAGAAAAAATAGAAAAAAGAAAAAGGGTAAGGAATGACTGTAGAACAGAAGGGGGATAAAAAATTATAAATCAGCACTTGATCTAAAGATTTTGGGGCACAAGATCCGAGTATTTAAATAATAAAAGATCATATTATTTATGTATTTATTTTCTTGTATGTTTTGCTTCAAACATGGTTCATAAATATAAACTGTTAACAATAAGAAAAAATACATAGAGGCTATACACACACACACACACACACACACTTCCACATTGTAGGAGAAGGAATTTAACCAAGCTTAAAATTATTTATATATCTCGATAGGACATTTAATGAAAAATAAACAAATTATCTAACTTCAGTCAAATAAAGTTTTATTTATTTATTTTTAACCTTGAGCAAAGATTTGAAAAAATAAATAAATATTTGAACATTTGAACTACATTATTATCAACTATACATAAAAAAATTAAAGAATAAAAATAAGACGAAGAAGAATATTTGAAGTACATTATTATATACGAAAAAAAGATCACCATGCATTAACATCACAGTCACAAACCTGGATGTTCCCTCGTGAATTTATCCCATATGCTAAATCCCCTTCCGTCAATCAGTGCTGCTCCTTCAATCTGTGTGAATTAAAGAAAATAATTATGAACATTCAAAATGGAGTTCACTACAAAATTTGTTCATGTTTTCTAGTTTCACTCTTTTTATTTTTTGTAAGGCCTGATAGAAGATTATTCAGGGAAAATTCTTGTGAGAAAAAAATTATTGGACTTAAACCTGATAGGCAGCAGATCCAGCTCCGAACAAAAAACCAGGTGGGAAACTGCTTCGGCTAAATGGCACAAGAGGGCTTGGTTTTGCACCATGGGTGGTTGCTACCAAGCAAATTAATGCCAGGAACAAAACTAGTAAAGGACCTCTAATTGCCATTGCTGACTTTACTGATCAACAATGCCTCTACACTGCCCAATTTATTGAATTGATGGAGATAGTCAAATCATAATTAAATGTACAACTAATTTATTTTAAAATCCATAAAATCTTGTACAATTTCCAGAACATATCTAGCTGTTTAGACTTCTATTCTAAATCCACACGTGCGACATGCATCTTGTTTCATATATTATTTTAAATCCTTTCTCGATATGGATGTCATATTATGTAATAGAATACGACTAGCTGTTTAGACTTCTATTCTAAAATCTTTTCTTGGCAATTTGGTCTATCTTTTACGATATTCTTGTCTACTACTAGCATTTTTTTTTTGTTTCACAGATCGTGACCAGCAAGACAAATCGGTTAATTTTATAACAAAACTAGACAAAGCATTAATAGTCCATGATTTTCAAATCTTTTTTCGTTTTCATTTACTTTCTTATAAATGTATATTCATAGAGATTGAATGAAAAATGTTCTGTTTTGACTTTTCACATTGTTCGGGCTATCACACTTCGCATAACCAAGAAAATTGTTTGCTATCACCGAATTTAAAGAATCTATAACGGGAATCATTAACGAAACTGCGTATCAGGAGGGAAATGTCACCCTTAATTTTGTGTAGTTCCAATTTTAGTAGTACCCCTCTCTCTCTCTCTCTCTCTCTCTCTCTCTCTGTTGGCGTGAGCTATTCTGATATATATAAGATACATGCCCGCACGTTGTCGCGGGTTTATAAAACAAATATATTTAATAGTATTATAATTGTGAACCAACGCTAGATAAATAATAGAAACAAAAAGTATGATGAAGCCAATATTTCATGACGGAAAAAAAAGTTGTGTTGGTGATAAAAAACTTAGAGACTGAACAAAATGATTTGTAGTAATCCACAGTGTTTTGGAAGGAAAGATATAGTGCTTTCGCCATATGATTTAGCTTTTCTGTTAATAAAAAGCAAAAAAAAAATTACAAAGCTAAATTCTCTACCAACTTAATATTAAAAAAAAAACCAACAAAGATAATTTTGGAAGGAAAAAAACCCATGAGGAAAAACATTGTAGCAATTGACAATGTTTTGTGAGGAAAACTACAATGCTTTCCCCAATAAAATAAAATAAAAAACCATTTAGAGAAATATTATGGCAATCCATAATGTTGTGTGAGAAAAACTACAACACTTTCCCCATATGATTTAACTTTATTGTAATTATAATTCTTAACCAACTCAATATTAAAAAAAAATCGACAAAGATAATTTTGGAAAAAATCATAAAAAAATCACATGGAAAAACACTGCAACAATTCAAAGTGTTTTAAAGAAAAAAATTACAAAACTAAATTTTTTATCAGCTCAATATTAAAAAAATCAAATCGACAGAGACAATTTTAGAAAAAAAATAACAAAAAAAAAACACCAAAAAAAAGGAAAAGAAATCATGTTGGAAACACTGTAGCAATTCACAGTGTTTTGTGATGAAAGTTACAGTGCTTCCCCACATGATTTAGCCTTATTTGTAATGACTTGTAATTGTAATTCTCAACAATGTTTTGTGAGGAAAGCTATAGTGCTTTCCCCACATGATTAAGCTTTATTACAAAGTTAAATTCTCACCAACTCAATATTAAAAAAAAAAAATCGACGAAGATAATTTTAGAAAAATATATTACAAAAAAAGAAAACACAAAAGAAACTGGAAAAAAACCATGTGAGGAAAAACTGTATCAATCCATAGGGTTTTGTGAGGAAAAACTTGTATTTACTTGTAATTACAATTCTTAACCAGCTTAATATTTAAAAAATAAAATTGACAAAGATAATTTTAGGAAAAAACATAACAAAACAGAAAAAAAACTATGTGGGAAAAAACACTGTAACAATCCATAGTAATTTGCGAGGAAAGTTACAGTGCTTTCTTCACATATTGTAACTGTAATTTTTAACCAGCTCAATATTAAAAAATAAAATAAAAAAATATAATTTCAAAGAAAATCATAAAAAAAAACAAAAAAAACTATGAAGAGAAACACTGTACAATCAACAATGTTTTAAAGAAAAAAATTACAAAACTAAATCTCAATCAGCTCAATATAAAAAAAATAAAATAGACAAATATAATTTTGAAAAATAAAAAAATAAAATAGAAAAACTATGTGGGAAAAGATCGTAGCAATACACAATATTTTAAAGAAAAACATTACAATAAATTTTTAAACAGCTCAATATTTAAAAAGTAAAATCAACAAAGATAATTTTGAAAAAAAAAAGAAAAAAAAAGAAAAAAAAGGAAATTAATTTTGGAAAAAAAGAAAGAAAAAATAAACAAAAAAATAAAAAAAGGGAAAGTTGGAAAAAAAAATAAAAAAGTGCAAAAAATAAAAAAGTGAAAAAAAGAGAGAAATGCATTGTAGATTACTATTGTAATCCACAGTGCATTGGGTGTGGGGGAACAATGATTTCCCCACACCCTTTAGTTTTATGTTAAAAAAATAAAATCGACAAATATAATTTTGAAAAAAAAATTAAAATAGAAAAGCTACGTGGGAAAACACCGTTGCAATCCACAGTATTTTAAAGGGAAAAAAATTACAAACAAAATTTTTAACCAGCTCAATATTTAAAAAATAAAATCAACAAAGATAATTTTAGAAAAAAAAAGAAAACAGAGGGAAGTTGGAAAAAAAAAGGAAGGTAATTTTGGAAAAAAAAAAGAAAAAATAGTTAAAGCAGGGATTTGTAATAGTTTGGTGAGTGCTTTTAGTACAACAGCTCCTCTACTATTTATATAAGTAGGGCATTGTACAAATGTTATGGTGTAGCCTATTACACATGATAAAACAATACAAGAGGAAACATAGTATTTCCTATATTACAACACATCCCATAATACGCCCTCTCAAGCTGAGGGTGGGTTATCCACGTGAAGCTTGGAACATAGAGAAGTAAAAGCAGAGGAAGCAAGTGGCTTTGTAAGAACATCTGCTAATTGATCTTTGGAGGGGATGAAGCGAATCTGAATCTCCTTCTTAGTCACTCGATCACGAACATAGTGATAATCGACCTCGACATGCTTTGTACGAGCATGAAAGATCGGATTAACAGACAGATAAGTAGCACCCAAATTATCACACCAGATAGTGGTAGCAGAACTAGGAGAGAAACATAAATCTGACAAAAGATAGCGAAGCCAAAGAATCTCAGCAGTACCATCAGTTAAGGCCTTATACTCTGCTTCAGTGGAGGATCGAGCAACAGTGCGTTGCTTGCCAGATTTCCATGAAATGAGAGTGGTGCCAAGAAATACAATATAGCCACACGTGGATTTTTGATCATCAATACTGCCGGCCCAATCAGCATCAGTAAAACCATGAAGAGACAAAGCAGAGTCACGAGTAAGGTGGAGACCAAATGAGGATGTACTTTTTAGGTATCGCAGGATACGCTTAACAGCGGCCTAATGGCCTTCGGTAGGAGCATGCATAAACTGACATACCTTGTTCACAGCATAACATATATCAGGTCGAGTAAACGTGAGATACTGAAGAGCACCAAAAATTTGGCGGAAGCGAGTGGTATCTGAAAACAACTCGGTAGACTACAGATCAAGTTTGGAAACAGACGCTGGTGTATCAACAGGTTTACACGATGACATACCAGCACGATTCAGAATATCAAGAACATACTTGTGTTGACTAAGCACAAGACCCATACTGGTGAGAGCAACTTCAATCCCCAAAAAGTAACGTGTATGACCCAAGTCACGAAGTTTAAACTCTGAGCTCAGCAAGGTAATGAGGCGATGAATCAATTCAGAGTTATTACCAGTAATTAAGATGTCATCCACATAAACAAGTAAGTAACAAATATCAGGAGTCCTATTTAGAATAAATAGGGAGGTATCAACTTTTGAAGCCTGTAAACCGATAGTCAGGAGGAAATCACTTAGTCGCATGTACCAGGCCCATGGTGCTTGTTTTAAACCATAGAGAGATTTGTGAAGGCGACAAACATGAGTAAGCAAAGCAGTATTGACAAAGCCTGGGGGTTGCTGCATGTAAACAACCTCACGAAGTGAGCCATTGAGGAAGGCATTGTGAACATCAAGTTGCCAAATCTGCCATCCTTTTGAGACTGCAATTGTAAGAACTAACTGAACAGTAGTTGGTTTAACAACAAGACTGAAGGTTTCTGAATAATCTATACCTTCTTGTTGGGTGAACCCCTGTGCAACCAAGCGAGGCCTGTACCGGTCAATGGCCCCATCAGCTCGCCGCTTGATTTTATACACCCATTGGCAGCCAACAATGTTCATAGAAGGATCAAATGGCACCAATGACCAAGTGGCATTGGTATGTAAGGCTGCAATTTCATCCTTCATGGTAGTATGCCAACACAAGTACTGGTCAGCTTCCTTAAAACTCAGAAGCTCAAGAGTAGAGGGGGACATTACCCATGAAGTGGAAACTGGCGGAGAGGAAGCAGAAACAGAGCTGATGTTGGCAGTCTTTGGCTGTCGAGGACGCATCACCATGGGATGCTGCCGAATGGGTGGCGTAGCAAAAGTCAGATCAGTGGAGGTCAGCTGTGGAAGAGAGTATGTGGAGAGATCCACACATAAGTCCAGACCGGGCACAGACTGAGCAGAGTGCCCAGATGGAGAAGACAATGCTGATGACGAGGCTGGAGAGTCTGCAGTAGAGGGCGAATCTGATGAAGATAAAGCTGGCACCGCAGAACCTGAACCTGCATAATGATCAAAAGACATAGATGGAGATGATGGTAAGGGGACGAACAGGTTAGTGGGAAGGGGAGGTGGGGCTGAGACAGGTTGAGATGGAAAAATGGTGAGGGGGGTAGGCTGGAGACAGTGACAGGCGGAGAGGAGGATAGGGACGGGATGATAGACTTAATGAAGGGGAAAACTTGTTCATGAAATCGGACGTGACGGGAAATGTAGATGTGGTCAAATGACAAATCAAGACAACGATAGCTTAGATGAGACAAACTATAGCCTAAGAACACACACAAAGTGGAGCGATAGTCTAGCTTATGAGCATTGTAAGGATGAAGAAAAGGAAAGCAAAGACATCCAAAAGTACGTAAAAAGGCATAATCAGGTGTCTGACGAAACAAACATTCGAAGGGAGATTTGTTGCTTAAAATCAAGGTTGGCATACGATTAATAAGATAAACCGAGGTTTCGAATGCATAATTCCAGAATTTTAGAGGTGCCTTACATTGCCCTAAAAGAGTAAGACTGGTTTCAACAATATGGCGATGGCGACGCTCAACAATACCTTTCTGTTCATGAGTATGTGGACATATGAGACAATGGTGGATACTGATGGTTTTAAAAAAGGAATTTAATTTACGATATTCACCACTCCAATCAGTTTGAACAGTTTTGATTTTACGAGAGAACTGACGTTCAACAAGTACTTGAAATTGTTGAAACACATTGAATACATCTGATTTGACAGCAATAGGATAAAACCAAATAAATTTTGTATGCGCATCCATAAATATGACAAAATAACGAAAGCCATCAGACGATAGCATAGGGGCAGGGCCCCAAACATCACTAAAGATGAGTTCAAGAGGAGTAGATGTTTTATGGCCCGTAGGTTCTAATGACAAACGAGAGGATTTTCCTAACGGACAAGCTTGACATTGAAAATTAAGATGACGAGAGGTACAAACAACCTTTTTATTTGAAGCTAAGAGACTCATAATACAGGAACTGGGGTGACCGAGGCGACGATGCCAAATATCGGTAAAAGTGGCCATGCTAGTGGACAAAAAAGCTTGCGACAAAGATGTGGTAGAAGACTCTGAAAGGACATAGAGGCCGTCTTTACTCCGACCGGAAAGAAGGACTTCCTTGGTGATGAGATCCTTGACATAAAAAACAGAAGAGTGAAACTCAAAAAAGACGTAATTTTCAAGAAAAAATTGTTGAACAGATAATAATTTTTTTTTTAATGTGAGGAACATGTAATATGTTGGACAAGGTGAAGACTCGTTTTGCTGTATGCAGAAGATTATGTGCGGTATTAGATATAACAAGTCCCTTACCATCACCAACATGTAATTGATCATTACCAAGATAAGGTTCTGTGTATGTCATACCAGTAATGTCTGGAGTAACGTGGTGATTCGCACCTGTGTCAGGAAACCAAGCGGCAGAATCCTCGGTTGATGTAGTACTAAAAGAGAGGTTAGCCGAGGCTTGATTTCCATGATGAACAAGTTGAGAGCACTACTGTGCAGAATGGCCATAGATGTGGTAGAGCTGGCATTTTATTTGCTGCCGTGGCCACTGATTTGTTGCTGCACCACGGTGTGGATGGTTTTGCTACTGTCCACTGTGGCTGCGGGGCTGCTGCCAAGGAGAACCACCACTAGCACCATGAAAGGACTGACCGTTGGACTGAGGAAAGTTGCTGCGAGGATGCCGCCAGCCACTCCATCGTCCTCTACCCCGATGAGCCATGAAACCACCGCTATTTGGCCCAGAAAAACCACGCTAGGCAGTATATACTGAGGGGGGCTGCGCAGGGGTGCAGTAGTTAGACTGGAGGATACTGAGCTGCGATGTATAAATTCATAAGTAGACAGGTGACTATGAAGCTCAGAGTACGATAGAGGATCAACTTTGGTTGACAGACTCGTAACCAAATCACGAAATTCACCGTGAAGTCCCCGAAACACATATAAGTTGAAATCAGTGAGAGAAATAGGTCTGCCGGCCGCAACCAATTCATCAAATAAACCTTTCGCGCGTTGCAGGTAGAGAGTAACAGTATCATCACCTTGTCGAAGATCCTGAAGAGAGCCATGCAATTGCATGATCCGAGAGTTAGATGGGGAAGCAAGAGCAAGTTCAAGGGTGCTCCAAACACTGGCAGAGGTTGAAAAATCAACCACTAGATGAAGAACTTCAACCGAAAGAGAGGACAACAGAGCACTAAGGATAAGTTGGTCTTGCTGTTTCCAAGCCAAGAATGCTTGGCAGGGTTCAGAATTGAAGGTAGCAGAGACAGCAGAAGCTGTACTGGAAAAATCATGTGAAGAGGGGCATGGAGTGGAGGCGTCAACAAACGAGAAAACTCCTTGACCAATCAGATACGGCTTCATTTGCATACGCCAAAACAAATAATTGTTGTTGGTAAGTTTGAGATTAATAATCTGTTGGGTGTTGGAGAGGGGAATATTAAGAACTGCTGTTGTAGCAGAAGGAGCCATGGCTTTGTTGGTGGCTGTGGTGAGTCCAGGGACCGGGGAGGAAGAATTTGGAGAAGAGGGGCTGACATTAATACCAGCAGCAGTACTAACTGTATGATCCATTATGATAACAGATGGCTATCCTGCGAAGCCTGTGACAGAGAGGAGAAATAACGAGGCTGTAGCCTGTGACAGAGAGCAAAAAGAAGAATGGTTTCTGCAATAGAGAACAGAGAAGAAGGGACAGCGGTAGGAAGAAAAAAAAAATCTGCAGCAGAAAGTAGAAGAACCGATTTAAGGTAGAGAGGCTCTGATACCAAGTTAAAGCAGGGATTTGTAATAGTTTGGTGAGTGCCTTTAGTACGGCAGCTCCTCTACTATTTATATAAGTAGGGCATTGTACATATGTTATGGTGTAGCCTATTACACATGATAAAACAATACAAGAGGAAACATAATATTTCCTATATTACAACACATCCCATAATAAAAATAAACGAAAAAAAAGAAAAAAAGGAAAAGTTGAAAAAAAAAGAGAAAAAGAAAAAAAAACATGAAAAAAAGGGAATGCACTGTGGATTACTGTTGTAATCCATAGTGCATTTGGGTGTGGGGAAACCATGATTTCCTCACACCATTTAGTTGTATGTATAATGTTTAGAGTAATTATAAGGATTAGATTTGAGCGATTACATGAGTGTTGTTGCAGGAAGACCAGATTTTCAACCTAACACACACACACACACACACACACACACACATAATGGTATTAGAGAAGAGATCCTAAGATTCAATAGCATATTTGATGCTCCTAAATTACTGGCGAGAAAAACTAGAGGTGACTGGAAACCATCATGAATGCGAATGAGCCATTGGAGCATGAGCAACATGAAAATTCAATGCTGCCATCTTAGAAGACTTATTGACTAAAATGACACGAGTACAAAACACTGGATAATCTTGAATTTGATAGGGGTGTAGACATCTTGATGCATATGCATATATTTCCTTGCAGGCTGCTTTCCACTCTTATATCTATAAAGTTATAGGGAGCTTGAGGTTTTTGGCGTGGAACGATGAGATCAATGGCTAGAACCCATCCTATGATGGCCAAATAAGACTCTAGAATACTTGTTATATGCATGTGTATTGTATTGACACAAACATCATCTAGAAGGGTTTGGTGATCGTTAATGTTGAAAACCCCCCAGCATATTATTCTGCCCAAACTCCTCTAGATAGTATAGTTGTCTGTGAGTGCTGGGTGCAACTTCCTGCTGTGGAGCTGTAAAGGAGGGTGTTGTTGCAGGTACCAAGATTTGTTGAGATGACAAAGTCTGATTTGACTCTCGAGCTACCAACACAACTTGGGTGAAGAGTTGCACTTAGTTAATAAATTGTTTAAAGGTTGGTTGGATATAAGTGTGTTGTGGCAAGTAGGTCTATTATACGTCCTATTCCAGGAGTGTCTTGATTATCTATTATTGATGATAATTATGGATGTCAATAAAGAAATTATAGAAGATTAATTAATGGCTCTTATCAAATTTCTCATAGACGGTACTAAAAGATGATGTTCCAAAATTCTATATGCTCTAGATTGAGGTTATTTGGTGTTTGAATAGTAGTTAATCACAAGTTTAAGTCAATATTCTCTTCTTCAAAGCTCACGAAGTAGATGATTGGTGGGTGAAAGCTTAACACCTGTAAAATAGTCTTTTTTATGGGGTTTAGGTACCCACCGATGATAAAGTCAGTAACTTTTAGTAAATGATTATATTAAATGCTAGAATGAGCTTTAAGTTCTAAGAACAAGCATGTTTATTCTTGTTTTTGTATGGTAAATGCTCTAAGAATAAAAGTACAAATATTTAGAGAATAGAAATTATGAACCTTTTACTTGGGTGATTCATGAAGTATTTATAATCTCTGAACCTTATCATTTTGATGGAGTGAAGGAGTTGGAATCATTTTCTCCTGATGGTATTAATAGGGAATAAATATCTCTTACACGATGTTAATGAAGAACAAATATCTCTTACACATCATTAATAAAATGAAAATTTAATACGCTACTAGGAGAGTTTTTATATATCTATAGATATGGGAAAACAAATATCCTTGGCATGAACATTTCCAGTTAAACATCATGAGAATAAATAAACGGATGTTATAACCCAAACATGTACCTATAATGATTTCTAAACTAATTAGGTTTAACACTAAACTAAACGCAAAAACAATTTAACAGTTTATCAGTCTCCCATCCACTTGAACTCATGACTAACCTAAAAATATTAGATTTAGACACAAGTCTCATCCACCCACCTATGAATTATAACACATTCCTCTAGTTGAGGCCAGGTTTTTCACACACGCAAACGAGATTCATTAATAATCACTCCTTTGGAGAAAAATTAGCAAAGTCCACAGTGTACGAAAATAAAGGCTTACTAATTAGCCCGTCCTTTTGTGGACCTAGGCACGATTCTCCGAACATAATAGGGTGGGCTATTACCCTAATTAAAGCATGCCCTGACAAATTAAGGGAGATCCAACCGTTTTGATCTAACTCCGATCTAGGGAGATCCAACCGTTAACTTGAGCTGATATTTGGATATGTGCTGCATAAGATGTGTGTTTACCTTTTCACCGTTGGGATTTGTTATTGTTTGAATTGTTGGTGAGTATTTGCTGTTTGAAGCTCTGTCCAGAATCTGTCATGGCTTCCAATCCGAAACCTCAAACGCTCAAAGCTAACACCACCTCCTCAACCACTAAACATCCCACAAACCACCACCAAAACACCCAAAATACAGCCTCCCCAATGCAGGTTAGGTTTCAAAAATCCCAAGAATCAACAAACAATCAAAAATCCATTTCCAATAGCCACCTTGACCCAAAACAACAACCACCCCTTAAACACAATCACAATATTCCTAGCCCAAAAACCCAGAATAACCACTCCTTTAACATTTCAGTGCCACAAATTTACTTTGAAGGGTTCCCCATATGGGTTGATTACCATCGCATAAAGGCTTCTTTTAACAAGTTTGGCTCTGTACTCAAACTCTATGTATCCAGGCGTGTCAACAAATCAGGGAGTCTTTTTGGTTTTGTAACAATAGCATCAAACTTTTCTGATAAAGTTTTGCTAGAGAGTGTGAATGACATTTGGTTTGAATATCACAGACTAAAGGCAAATTTCGCCAGACACTATAAAAAGATTCCAAGAGAGAACAAAGCTCCCGACAGATCAAAACCCAAAACAACTATAAGAGTGCCTATTAGTGAAAGAGATGTAAGAAGTTACAAAGAGGTACTCAGTGAAGGGAAAGCGGAACAAATACTTCTGCCTGTGGCTTCTGGACCAAAGGATTACTTTGAAAAACTCTCCCTTGATATTGAAGAAGAGGATTATGTTTGGCTAAAGAGATGTCTTCTGGGAAAAATAAAAAAAGGATCCAATTACTCTTCTATACGTTTTGGACTGATCCAACAGGATATAGATTTTGCTGGACTGCGCTTTCTTGGGGCATCTCAGGTCCTTGTAATTTTTGATAATAGAGACATATTAATGGAATCATGGAGGCAGAATAATAAATGTTGGGATGTACTTTTTGAGGAAGTTCGCCCTTGGGTTGAGACTGACACAACTTTGAATCAGATGACCTGGATAACAATAACAAATCTACCCATTATAGGGTGGAATTGTAGATGCCTTACGAAGATTTTAGAAAGATCTGGTCAGATGATAGGTTATGATAAAACTACTCTCAAGCATTTTGAACTATCACAGTTACGGATCCTCATTGGTACACAACTGGATAAGGTGAATAAGGTGATTGTTT
>Ga0307515_10003597_pt1 | contig 32553 bp, 38 predicted proteins | sample 17_EM_MG_FD_194513 | JGI IMG/M metagenome (GOLD analysis project Ga0307515, IMG submission 194513) | Populus trichocarpa ectomycorrhiza microbial communities from riparian zone in the Pacific Northwest, United States - 17_EM | ecosystem: Host-associated > Plants > Roots > Unclassified | place... | reverse complement strand
GCAAGCAGATCAGTGGTGAAAGTGAGCATGTCAGAGTTGGAGTGGGAGCGAGTATGTCAGAGTGTACACATGTCAGAGTAGTATATAAATAAGTAACTCTTGAATATATAGTATTATCCATAAATTGCAGTATACAATACATGCGCTACAGTTGCATTATAGTAATATTTCAGTTATGCTATCGGTAAATTACAGGTGCATAATGGTGCATTACCGAAAACAGCTCTGGGGTGTTTTTCATTATGTGGTGTTATCGGTGTTATGGGAGCTTACGGTAGGCCATATAGCCACTGGTAGATTACACGCGACAGAAAATGTTTTTCCTGACGTATGGCTTGTTGAATCGAGCGAAACCAGACCATGGAGGCATCATCGACCACAGCTGGTTGAATTCATCGATCCTAGAATGTTGTTTGAGGAAGAACATTTCCCAGTCCATCAGATGCTTGAGCATACCAAGATAGATGTCATGAAAGATATCTACTATGCTAATTGTCGTCGCGGAGATGCATTTATTATTCCAGAAGACCCCTTCTGAGGTTCCCACCGCTCAATCTTCCAGATAATGTCTTACTTCCCATCTCTCCATCTCATCTCCCTGAGTTGCGACTATCATCTTTTGGAAGTAAAGCCGATGGTCTCATAATTGCCACGATGATGAATTCCCTTCTGCAAACGGCAAGATTGGTGCTTGGCACACGTGGCTGTGGGGCTGCTGGATAGATTGGATGCGAATGGCTTCGAAGTATTCAGCCGTCCATGCACAGATGAAAGGATAACATTGCCGCATCCGGCCGTCCACCCAAACCCAAAGCGTTCGTGTGTTGAACCGCGCGTCGAGAGGGCTAAAAATCAACTTGAACACCTTCCTCAAAACCTCTTGATTGTGGATTTGTTGTTCCTTGACCGCAGTTGTTTTTCTATGTCCCTCAAAGTGAGATTTGGGAGGAACATAAAGCAGGGCAACAACGAGGTTAGCAAGATTCACTGGTCTTGATCTAATCATTGAGTCAATGTTTCTGAGAGTCAAATATACAGGTCATTTCTACCTGTCACCCAAACAGTTTGTAAGATGCGTCTGGTCTGAACTGCTAAATGAAGTGGCAATCGTAGCTCCAAGCAGCCACCATAGTCATTGAAGTGGTCACCATCATCATAGCTCTGCCGAAATTCGACTAAAGTACCTGTTCATTCCACCACCAGTTGCTTGATTTCACCTCTGAGTAGATATGTTCCTCAGCATCATTGAAATGCTTTGCTGGAGCATGCAACATATGTTCGTTAAATGCAGGCTGTTGCATGACAAACTCTATGCAATCAGCAGGATTGCGGTAAAAGAAACCCGTGTAATCATCATCGCAAAGGTTGTTTGGATCAGCCAAATGATTGTAACATAATTGCCCAATTTGCAAGAGTCGAAGCGCATTACATGGTACATTTTCATGAACCTTTCGAATATGGTGTGGGTAGAAGTGAAGTTGCTGACGGTTGCCAACGCAGGGTTCCTAGAGTGTTCAATGATAGCAGCTCTACTCAAGTTGTGTTTGGCATGCCAGTGCGCTAATCGATACTCCTCCTCGCATGACAATGCTGTCCACAGGTCTATTCCAGTGTCAAAAATTTCGAAGTACTTCTTATCAATACACTTTCCACCTAGCCGGTTGTCCGAGTGTGGAGTACCATGAATAAGAGTCTGAGCTGGAGGTTGCTCTCGATCGATGCATGCATTTTTGCTGTCCAGTTCTGCTTCACTGCAATCATCATCGGAAGGGTGATGCCCAGGGTTGTGCTGCAGATCATGAACGAATGGAAGTAGAATACTATCCTGGTTGATTGCTACATGATCATCTGGCAGTTGTTCAGCTGATAAGTATTCTATCCTTTCTTTGTGGTCTTTACAGAGGTTAGTCATGTATGCGCCAATGTAGGAGAATGGCTTCACCCAGCAAAGACACTGTTGACGAAAATCCATATTTCATTATCGAGATGAAATGTCGCAATTACCTAAAGAAGTGTCTCGATGGGTCCTTAGCTGCTCATACCATTGCAAGCTGACTGGCTGTTGGAGCAAGCTACACCTCAATTGACATTTTCCAAAACAGGGTCCTACTACTCACGGAGGATTTCTCTCATCCTCCTTGACATGATTGCATAGTGTTTAATCACTTTCCGATTTACAACATCACTTCTAACAATCAAAGCATTCCGCATCTGCATTCGGCTCGTCATGGCGATCGTTTTGCACCCTCCCAACACCCTCCTATGCCCACATCCTGATTCATGGTTGTCACTGTTTATTCAGTTCGTACAATACCTGAACGGTGTATTCTCCTTGGATGCCAACCCAGCAACGTCATTGCGGGGTACAAGAACTGAAGCAAGAACAGATACGTCAGATATGACTGCAGAGCATGCGTTGAGATATCTTTGTGATAGACTTAGGTGTTCAGTCGACGAATCAGGGTGCTTAGATGATGCTAAGCAAAGTATCTCCTAGCTGAATTGCAGCTAAGATGATGTCACCAGATCAAGAGAACCCCTCCAAGCCCACTTATATATTCTCCTTGCCTGCCCACTTTACTGACAATCTCCAGAACCTTTGACACACCCTACAAACCTCTGCTACCGCATCGCCTTACCCTTGACCATGTTGTCAATACTCTTGACAATTGTTCACAGTGACAAACATTTGATACCCAGCACTCAACCATTGACCGCCATTGAGTACCCAAAATGTAATGTGATCCCTTCTGGTTGCCAAAATCAGTCATGGCAGATGCTACTACAATCCATATGCTGACTCTACAAGTCCGCATCTGTGCCGAGAACCTCAGCGTTGCAGTCAGCCAATGGGCAGCAGAAACCATGGGATTTGGCCGGAGAAGGGTTACTTGACAACATAATGGAAAGATAATAGAGTGAGGGAGCTGATCTGGGAGAATTCCCAGTCGAAGAGCATCAGCAACAAGCAAGGTGCCGGCCCCGAGCACTGGGATCTCCAACCTGATCATTGCGTTACACCATTCAGTGATCTGGCATCTGAATGGCCGCTTTGTATATGATACATGGCAGATAAGATTGTGGTGGAGGATCAGAAACTGAAGGCAGCACTGGATGAGTTCACTGAGGTTGGCGTTCGCCGATGACATACTAGGATTGACCAAACCACAACTTGGATGTGGAAGGTCGTGCACGTTGGTATGTATTTCGTCGCCCCAATGCATGTGTTGCTCTTCCTGATGATGTTTAGATACCGAAGACAACAAGGAAGAAACCTCGGGTCACCGGAATACGCCGATAAGGGTGTTTCGTGACTTCATGACCTATTTCCTTCTGAAGCCATTGAGCTTTACCATCTCCAGTGTGTATCTCGACATTGCTGGGAAGGGGGTTGGTGAAAACAACACTCAGCTATTCGCATTGAACTGGCCAGGAGATGAAGAATCAATACTTCGAATAGTTACAACAATTGTCGATATGACCATTTTGTCAATTGGGAATTCTACAATCACCAGTCTGCCAGTCCACTGCCAAAAAATCCGAGATGGTAGGGGCTTCTGGGAGGAGTCAAATGGGGATGGTGGTCAGCACACCTGAAATAATACCCCAACCATCAACATCAATACTGCTGCTGGATGGGCAAAGGCAGGGTGGGAATTGAACAACACAGAGCTTTTTAGTGTGGTTCATCTTGGCCAACAAGCCCACAGCACATCAGATGCCCAGAGGCCTACGCACAGTGCCTGCAGCTACCTCCCTCTGGATGACATCCTGCCACCTCCAGCCGAGGATATGATTTACGAGATATGGGAGGAATTGGATGATCATGCTGAGACATGGCGCTTAACTTCAAGAAGGTTCCGGAGGACGTAATCAGGCTTCCCGAAGTTCGAAAGGAAGCTTCAAAGCAGGATCACCAATCACCAGTGATACATTGAAGTCTTCCAAAACTGTGCTTTCGATCCAATTGCTGATTACAAGCAAGTCTTTGTTGCTGATGAGGAAGTGGCTTGGCTATGCGAGCATGGTGATATTGTTAATCCTCCTGCCGCAGGCTCTGTGGCCAATAGGAACCATACAGGGAGCTGCGCAGCTGCAAATTAGACATTGTGAGGATGGAATGAACTGGCAGGACAGTTGTGCAAACATTTGCGTAGTCATTGGGTATGTTTCTGGCACATTGGTGGGTGGACGGATGCGTGCTAATTTGGAGTTTCTTGGTGAGGTTTTGGGTCTCTTCTACGTGTTTTGTTCATTTTATTATTACATCGGTCATATTCATGCATGAAAGGCTGTGTTGAGAGGCCTTGAGGTTGGGATTAATTGTTGAGACGTTTGTTTTGGGGAAAGGCATAGTGGCAGCATTTGGACTCAGTATAATGCAATCATGTAATCGGTAGTTCAGTATCTTTACCCAGCATATGTTAACCCAAATGATTTGTGAAACACGAACGCTTTTTAGCTCATTGCGATAATGATTTTTTCCAAAAGATGCCAATCAACAACCCTGTGGCATTCTTCTCACCTGTCATTCTTAGTTCAAAGTTGCCATGTATCCAAGGAGATTGAAGTGTGGGTGGCTGGAGAAGCCGAGATCCTGGAATCGTCAACAGGATAAAATGATGCACTGTGATGATGGTTTCAATTCTATCAACGCTTTCTTTCCTTTACACAACACTGTAATTCATTTACTATGCATTCATTCACATTTCCTTTAGTCACTCCAGTAGTTTTTCATACAAATCACTCTCCGCCTTTTTAAATCATGACATGCAGCCACTGCAAGTCTCCCCCTCCTCCTCATCCATCAAGCAAAAAGAGAAGCGGACAAATTATCCATGGCAAGAATCTCAATGACGATCTCATCAGAATATCTGACAATTACAATGATCGTCGGGATGCAAGTTCAGAATCCTATTTATAGCATCATCGGCAACCATCCAGGAGTGCAATCCGCAAGTGGCCATCGAAAGTCTCTTTCTGGTCGAAACTTGGAACACGAGTCCCAGCAACTCAATTAACACCTTCTTGGGTACAACCCCTACATCCTGAGTGTTGGGCAGTCTATACTGTTTCACAGGAGTAGGATGAACCCGAGCTTGTGTGGCTGGCATCCAGGAAGGAATTCAATTATGCGTGTAAACCATTGAATCCGCCCGCTGATGAATATATTTACTGGTGGAAGTATTCAAATTAAGCCAGGCAGCAATTGGTTCCATGGACAACTCGAAATCTGTGGAGATATGAGCTCTGTGTTGACGACCTGATAGGCCGCATTGTCAGCGCAGCATACGACCCCCAGATGACTCTTGCAGGCATTCCGGCAATGGTCATGGCATGTGTGAAGCCCATAACAATCAATTATGCGATGTGTGTGAATCCCTTTGCCTCAAATGAGGTGTGGACCACCCAGAATCATAGTTGGTGGTATGAGGATATCACCAGGATTGATGCAGCCCAGTGAATCTCAGACCCACCACGTGCGTACATTTCAGTGGTAAATGAATCATCTCAACAATTGTTTTCATCACTGGAATTCTGCATCAGGCCCTCAAAAAAATCATTTACTCCTGTGCGGCAATGGTATACCACTGCAATACTTCTCTTGACTGTTATTACGGATCTGGAATAACGTTGCCTACAGAGATCTGGAAAATTGTTGCCTGGCTATTGGCCATGCACAGGTTTAGATGCCCCACAAATGTTCGTGAGGTAAGTTCACAGTTCCCTTCCTGTTTAATCAGTATCTTGAAGATCAATTTAGGAGTGCAAGTTTTGAGTTGCTGCAACTCAATTTGTTGATCATATTAACCAGACATACTTCTATGGCATATGACAAATGGGAATGAAAGATAGATCATTGATTGATAAAATCAACCCAACATTCATTACCCTCACCTCGACAGCCATCCATCATTGTCTGTCAGCATGCAACACAGGCGAGTTAACGGTCCCACCAGAGTTTGGAACAGGAGGTGTAGCACAACATCGGTGCGATACAAGAAACATTGATCACGCAGTCAAAAATGCATGCACAGCTCTATTTCTTCGTCTAGGAGCGGAATTCAGCTCTGCATTGGTAGTGGTTCAGGCCAAAAAGATAGCAAATGCCTACAGCATGATTCGCCGAAAGATCCACTCAACTGATTTGGACCCAGCAATGGCATAACCTCACAACGATCAGGGAAGCTTTTGATGAGGACCTTCTTGATTACATCCCAGTGGAGCGGATAGAGCAGCCCAACAAATCTTTCAATCATCTCAGCAGCTTTGTTGCTGCTACTGATGCTAGCTTGCAATTCTCAGCTGTTCTGCCTATGGGCAGGTCTGCCATCGCCAGCAGCAGGCAGCCCATCCCCTGCAGCGACAGCAACAGCAACAGCAATGATATCATGAACATCACGTGCATTGAGAGTCCGGGACCAGACAATGCAACCCCGATCATAGAGTGGGAGATGTTGCTTGGAGGTTTGGAATGTTGTCAGCAATTGTATTCAGGATTTCCTTTGGGTGCTATATTATTCTAGGTTTCGTTGATATATCATAATGGTAGCAAACTTAATGGAACTGATGGTTTGCTGAAGTCTGATCCCAAACGTGTGAAATGATAATCACGATGATGAATTACCCTCCCGCGACGGTTGAACAACTGCAATGTACTGCACGATCTTGTATGAACAAATTAAATATCCTGAAACACTTCTGCATGGTCACTATGATTGGTCATGATAAGCTATGAGGGTCGTTAAAAACAAGAACTACATACTTGGTTGAACGTACGGACCTAGTACTATCATCATCGCAAGCACAACTCTAATTGCATGACATACGAGCATCCCAAGATATGATTTGTGATGGTGCCAACCGACGTGGGAACCGTTCATCAAGTGCTCATTGTCACAGTTGCAACAGTGGGTACACTGGTCATGACGCTTGAAAAAAGCATTGCGAGAATTCACATAACACTCTGGAATGTTAAGGCAATGCCATATTTCAGGGAAACCTTGATTTCATTTTTTCCAGTTTGCGGCTTCAATTCACTAAATAAATTTAATGAAGGACAAGTAATTTTTGATAATGTAGGCTGTGCTGCCACATGTCCTGAGTCACACAATCCGATGCACCGTGTCCAAAACAGCTACAGCTGTAGTGTCTTCTGTTGGTGTGAGCTATTGTAAGATCCATTGGCTCCGGACTGACAGGCATTGAAACAGTAGCTACACTAGGCAGGAGAAAGTTGGCACGATTTTTCACTGGCATAGGTATGATAGCCGGATGTGAAGTCCTACTTTCTGAGAATTCACTGACCATCTCCGTCGGGAAAACCTTCGGTGCAACCATAACCGGGATACAATATCCCCGGTTACACTGTGTTGCGGTTGCTACCAATAGATTATGACTGACTACCCTGTACGTTGGCCATTAGAGCAGAGCTATGGGAATGTTATGCAGGTGTTACCATATGTAATATCGAATTACAGAATGATGCAAATTTCTCATACTGCAGGCATTCAATCAACCCCCTTTTTTCAATCATCATCTTCGCCACCACCATCACCATTACCGCTCTCACCATCAATACCATCAGCATCAGCACTATCACAATCACAAGCATCGGGTATTTTACTGTTTGATTATTCTCCTACGAAATCATGTAATACCCCTCTACCGGCGAAGCCCAATCCACCGCTACCAGCTCGCTCCCAGCGATGCTACTTTCACCCCTACCAGCGAAGCCAGATCTACAGCTACCAGCTTGGTCCCAGCGAAGCCAGATTGTCAGAGAGGTGAGAGTGAGAATTCCACTGCTACCAGCTTGCTCCCAGCGAAGCCAGATCCACTGCTACCAGCGAAGCCAGATCCACCGCTAACAGCTTGCTCCCAGCGAAGCCAGATCCACCGCTACCAGCGAAGCCAGATCCTGCACTAACAGCTTGCTCCCAGCGAAGCCAGATCCACCGCTACCAGCGAAGCCAGATCCAGCACTAACAGCTTGCTCCCAGCGAAGCCAGATTGTCAGAGAGGTGAGAGTGACCATTCCACCGCTACCAGCTTGCCCCCAGCGAAACCAGATCCACCGCTAACAGCTTGCTCCAAGCAAAGCCAGATTGTCAGAGGTGAAAGTGAGCATTCCACCGCTACCAGCTTGCCCCCGGCGCAGCCAGATCCACTGCTACCAGCGAAGCCAGATCCACCGCTCACAGCTTGCTCCAAGCGAAGCCAGATTGTCAGAGGAGAGTGTTGGCATTCCACCGCTACCAGCTTGCTCCCAGCGAAGCCAGATTGTCAGAGAGGTGAGAGTGAGCATTTCACCGCTACCAGCCAAGCCAGATTGTCAGAGGTGAGAGTGAGCATTCCACCGCTACCAGCTTGCTCCCAGCGAAGCCAGATTCACCACTTCCACCCTGCTCCCAGCGAAGCCACAATGTCAGAGAGGTGAGAGTGAGCATGTCGGAGTTGTAGTGGGACCGAGTATGTCACAGTTCTTAGAGTGAGCATTTCAGAGTTGTGGGAGTGAGCGTGTTGGAGTTATGAGAGTCAGAGTGTACACTTGACAGAGTAGTAAATAAAGAAGTAACTCTTGAATATATAGTATTATCCATAAAATGCAGTATATATTGCATGCGGTACAGTTGCATTACAGTAATGATTCAGGTATGCTATTGGGAAATCTCAAGTGGATTATGGTGCGTTGCCGAAAACAGCTCTGGGGTGTTTTTCATTTTGTGGTGTTATCAGTGTTACGGGTGGTTACAGTAGGCCATAAAACCTGTGGTAGATTACACATGACAGAATATGTGTTTCCTGACGAGTCCATAGCGTTGGCCAACATGAAAGGGGTAGCCAGATGTAGCTTCATTTGCATGCTGGCTCAGGTGATGATCTGCACTGCGATCCCGTCAGGCTGTGTGAAATAGTACTCGTTGGACTGTGGATCCTTGTCCATCATTGTAGTCTCTTTTTGCAACCTGTCGATCTCCCCTGAAAATCACTTCTTACAGTGCACAACTTCTTGAACCACTCGAGAATAGCATAGTTTGCGGATCTCCTTTCGAACAGCAGTAATAGCCACTTCTGGGAAAATATGATGGCAAAACGCAGGCTCAAACAGCAGCAATGTCATGGTTCCATCAGAGCCGTCTGCGGGAAGAATGTCGGTGACACTTTGCTGATGAATCCAGAATGCAAAACAACTCTATGTCCCAGGATCCAGTAATCACCAGGCAGAATTGATGTGCCTGTCTGACTGCATGGTACCCATTGCCCCTAGATGTGGGCTTACTGAGTGCTCGACCTCGCAAAGGAACCTGTTGACAGTCTACAACTTGAGGTCCCCGGTAAACAATGGAGCCTGCTGCTGTTCATGGTGGAATCTTCAAATGGACCATCCTCCACCCCCATTGCCACCTGCACCGAGACAAGCCATCAATTGAAAAAACGTCTCCAACTGGCAACACCAACATTCCGCCTCTGACAGCTCATTGTTCCACACGGTAGTGAATGCCCCCGGTTTGGCCTCCAGGGACTATACATGTTCCATATGGCATCAGAGGTCATAGTTCTGGGAGGAGAAGGAGTGGTAGATTGCTGTGTCGCAATCCATAAATCATGTGCGGCTGATAGCTGCAAAGACACCATCAGAAGCATTCTGAGGTGTGCAAGCCATTCATGGTAAGTACTGAATCAGGACATCATCATTGGCGACTGCAGGGAGAGGCCAGCCGAATCCTTCTTCAGCCATTCGTATTAGTGAAAGATCTTAAAGTAACTTTGAAAGACTACACCTGATACAGCAGGAACACAGTGGCAGCCAACTAGAATTCTTAGCATACCACTTGAAGTTGGGGGTTGGGAAATACAACATTTTGTTCTTGTAGACGTGGAATTTGAATGTCACTTCATCTTACCAGTTGTACATGCAGAATCTTGGTCATGTCGGGTTTCTTTGAGAATTGCCCAACATTGATTCTGGCAAACCTCTCCTTTGCCAGATTGCGGGATGTGAGAGCTGTTGAGCGTACTATGACCGAAAGAACAACAAGTGAGATGCTGCTACCAATTCAGGGGTCGCAAGATAATTCAGCCTGTTAGCCAGCTAGCAATGCAGAGGTCAAGCATGCCTCCCCTGGGTTTACTGGTCAGTACCATTCAACTGAGCAGCACAGAGAACCACCTTATATTCATGTTTGAACCTTTCACATATACTCAGTGTATGCAGTACTCAGTGTTAACTCATGATTATAGCGTGCACAGATAAGAGAGGGATGACATAACTTCGTGGTCTGTGATGATGGTAGAGTTGGGGACGAGAACGAGAGATGTGGGATGAAGATGGGATCAATATCCCCGATATGAGCAGATTCGAAAAAGCGGGGGTAAGTGTTGGCTAATTTGATTCAGATGACCTCATATTGGTGATCTTACCCCTCTGATTGGGAGTGATATCTACCGTATCGGGAATGGACAATTGACTCACACATGAAATGCTCAGAAGTTCCTGTCTCTCATGACAATTTCACCAATCTCCTCTCATCTCTCTCTTTCTTGTCCTCAACTCTACAAACACCTGGCAACACAAAGCCAAGTCATCACTCTATATCTCTGCAGGCCAGACCATTGGGGTACATCGACAACAGTATACGCCAAGGACTACATAAACTGAGTTCAGGGTACACAGAGTGCTGCATACACCGAGTACTGCATCATTGGAAGATCCATTGTCCCTCTCACAGAAGACTCTTATCTCTCGGCGGACCTTGTTGTAGCCAACTCCTCACATATCCAAAGCTACATGTTAATAAATCAACAGAGTCTCAGCACCAGTCACTCATCCCTCCTAATCTACTACCTCCAGATCAGCTAGCTCCCTGGACCCTTCCAATCTTGATTCATCATGGACCCCAAGTGCATCTCTAAATTCGCCTGATCACAGCCTCGGAGTTCAGATGGTCATGGGATCCAACTGCATCTAAAAACACACTCGATCATGGCCTCCAAGTTCACACGATCCTGGCATCCAGCTGCATCTCCAAACGCTCTTGATGACGGTCACAAAGTACATCTTGTAAGTTCACATGCTCACAGAGTTGAATTTCTTTGATCAATAGGTGTGTAAATAGCATATTGATATAAGACTGCACAGAAATATATCATTGTTCAAAAGTACATTACTATCCATATATGTTCTGACCGATTGGTGAACTATCTGGTTCGCGAACTGAACCAGCCAGTTCGCTATATTTTGACCCATTTCCAAATCAGACACGAGGTTCGCGAACTGGCCAATTTGAGTGAACCCATACCCAGTCCAGAATATTGTCACAGTGGTATATGGTGGTCCAAATTGTTCATGCTTCAAACATTGTAGAAAACCTAAATTACAGTGGCTAAGTGTGGACAGCGGCCTCAGAGATGGCTAATGGCTAAACACATTGTTACCTGAAACTTACGCTGGCCCAAGCGATGGTTAATGGCCAAACAGATTGTCAACTGAATAATACAATGGCCTGAATGATTGTTAACTCCTAATGATAACATAGTAGCATTACTACTATACCACCACTGTACAATACAGATACATTCTGGCCTCTCTAAACCATGAAATTGAATACCCTGACCACTATATTTCATGAATCCACAGCCAAATATTCAAACTCACAAATCATTTTCGAATTGCCTACCTTTGCCCGCTGCCTTTCCCCGGGCCTTACACTGTGTTGAACTAATTGTCTTTCAGATCTGTCTATCTTTAACCCCCTCCCCTGCTGCATAGTCCTGGTTGTTCTTCAATTTATTTCTGTTTCCAGTAGTTATCTTCTTTCCTCAGAAATATCTGCAACAGATACATTGTTATTCTGGTCCTCAGTTTCACTGCTACCACCATGATCACAGTTTTCATGCGAAATTGAAGATATTTCAGTGTGCTTACCAAGACATCAGCAAAATGTATAATGGTTTGGAAGTCATAACCGAACAACTCAGTAACTCTGAACAGCCACACTGATCCTTCCAGATGTGCCCAGATGCTCCCAGATAGGCTGAATGCACAGCGATGTGCTCTCAGGTGCTCCGGGACTACGTCACCGGTGCTCCTGAATATTCCGGAAGTTGTGTAACAGAATCCAGGAATATCCTGAAGCATCAGGAATAGTTATTTCCGTCCGACGGAATGGCTCCGTCAGAGTGGACGCACTCCATCAGAGATGTCCGAGATACCCCGGTGGCAGATTACACCGCGCCCGGCCTCATTACCACCCGTTATGTTGCATATCGCCCTGTGATTGGTGTTTAACCGTGTCTTCTCTCTCTGTCGATCTCCTATTTTAAATGAACACTCTGGCATTTTGGCCAACTGTGACCATACGTCGGAATGGGTTCATTTGGTACGCCCTTGCATCGGGATTGCAATGCAATGGGTGAAGTTGCGAAAATCTCTCCTTGCGTTCCTTCCTGCTGCGCGCAAAATGCAATTCTCTCTGTACTAATTATACACATCATTCCAAGTCGCCAGATCTATGTGGCTATTGACTATCCATGGCTTGTTGAGTCCGTCTCCTGTCTCACTACTAGGAGCTCTCTCTCGAAATACGTGCACGCAGCAAACAATAACTCCCACGCTGAAAACTTGCCAAGCAACGGCTTCCGGTGCTTTTCTCACTTGTACCAATTTCGAGACAGAATCCAAGTTACACAAGTTTTCAGGTATTGTGGTGAGCGCCAGGGCTAACCAGTACTCAACGAAAGCTCCATCCTCGTTTTGGAGCTTGATTTTGAATGGTCGTTGCTGTTGCCACGGGAGACGCCCATTCAGCGCGCCATAACACCTCCCTGCGGATTGCTTTTCCCACACCCAGTCGTTCTGTTGAACCCCTCCGCGCCAGCTCTCGCTTCCTGTGCGTCGACGCATCTGAGATATGCGTTCACCTTCCAAACCCACAACTTGAACCTTAATACCATGGTAAATACAGGGCTCCATAGCGTGCAGTGGTTCATCCAATATATACGTCTTCTTACGACTCCTATGCTTTATAAACTGCTGCGTGCCGCTGTATATTGCCGCGCGGTGCATTGCATCTTGCGCATCGTCAAGTAATGCTCTGAAGTCATTGATCATGGCGTCAGGATGCTTTCCATCATGGCGGTTTTGGGGTCCCATGAATTCGGGCTTCGCATATGACTGGGGGCTCGGGGGGGCAGCCATATCAGCACCGGAAGGGAGGACATTGCAGGCAGCAGCACTGTTCTCCCGACTCTGAGCGATGGCTTGGAGATTGAGCTCTCTGATTCCGAAGGAGAGGATGCGACGCTGAAGGATGATTACTTTTGGCAGGTAGTTGAGATTGTGATTGAAAGCGTTCCAACTGTCCTTGAGGTTCGTTTCATGTGCTTGTCCATGTCTCTCGGCAGAATACTGTTGCAAGGCTCCGTATTGACGAATCTGTTCGGCCCAATGAGACATCAAGTGGATCTTCGGAAAGTTGAAATCGGCATCTAACTCGTTGCAAATATCTATCTCCTGGCTGATATAATCCCGCCAGGCATTCATTTCGCGCCGCTTCTTGGACAGTGTCCAAGTTTCAACATTTGGTTCCTCGTCTACCTTTCACTTCTTCACGAGTTCCATTCTCAGGGCATTGGGTTTGAGCTTCGCCTATTTGCCGGCCCGCCCAAGTAAGAAAACATCTTTAAACGTATCAAGATGATGCAAGGCGTCCTCCATGTAGCTCAACATTGCATCATCATGAGATTTATATCGAGCATATGTATAGAATTCTAACAATGCCAGTGGGCACTGAATTGAGCGATTGAATATGGGACTCAGAGCAGCGTTTCCGCCTCGTGGAGACTGGGTTACAAATCCAAGCAGGTACCGGCTCATTTCCTTCATCTCCTTCCCATTCCATTGAGAAACTTCCTCATATGACTTAATTTTTTGTGTGAGGTCGTGGTAAGCAGGCACAGATAACCAGATTGCATTGTATTTGTTGAGCCATTTGTGTGTCTTCATGAAGTGGAAAATTCACTTCTGGAGGTGGTCAAGCATGCCGATCTGCATTGTATGGAGGAGGTCGGGCTTAGGGAGGTCGCTCACAATACAGGGAATATGTCGAAACACGTTGAATCCTCGGTGAACATGGCGGGACGAGAGTTTGGCATCGGCTGCCTCGGTGATGGCATCGCTGTGCATTCTATAGAGGTTGTGATCCCGCCGGGGGTGTTGCATGTCAGGAGGGACATAATCTCCATCTTGGTTCGTTGGACACTTGCACCTAGTGTTAGCAACGGTTTCGGACTGTCACGTCGAGTCCGGGTCCGGGTCCAAACTGAACTGTTGCCAAATTGGTGCTCCGGGTCGGCAATAAGCCTGAACCGTCAACCTGGGTACGGTTCGATGGTAAACTCCCAACCGGGCCGAAATGGGCGGGTCATCAGCGTGTCGCCCAGCGAGTCCATCCCTAGATTCATATAAGGCTCTTGTGTTTGCAGTTTGTTAATAATATCTTATCACAATCGAATTTCCAACAACCAATAATACGTTTTTGCATGTTGTGCAGCTTGCAATATCGATCAATTTGGAATCCGTGTTTTACCTTTAATATATTGTATTTTTGCCTATCAAGGCAGTCAATAATTCGGTTCTGAGCGCCAAGAGCCACAAGATGCCTTGATTACGAAATATTCAAGACCTAAAACTGTTGACGCTCCATTGACGCTCATTCTCAGGATGTGGCAGGGAGCATCTCCCTGTTGTTTTTGCTCTCAGAGGCTGCCAATGTCTGATGAATAGATATCTGCAACCAATCGGATCATAAATTGGCCCAAGATCCAAAGCTAAAAATCGTTGACACTCATTCTCAGAATGGGATGGCAACCCTGTTGCGGCCTCTTTTGCCAAGAAAAGCTGCGAATACGTCGGTTATGAAAAACAGCGACCTGATCAGTGTTTGATTACCGTACTTACAAGATCAAAAATCGTTGACGCTCGGTTGACGCTCATTTCAATCTATTGTCTGTTCAATATATGCTGCCATCGACAATTGTTTTCATCATGATTTGAGCTTGTTGGTTGTCTTTCTGTCAGATGGAGACTCTTCACTTTGGCAAAGCCGAGCACAGTAACTTTCTTGCACTGTTCGCTCTCACATGACTAAATTTTATATATCTTGTCAAAAGCTTTATTGCGCCTGCTATACATCCATTTATGAAAGGGTATTTACAAGCTACTGCTCACCATTCGCCCATAATATATCTCTAACTGAAACACTTGGCCAAGCTACATAAAGAAGCTGACGCATTCCATCATACATTCTCTTCACTTCCTTATTCCTCTTCGTTTCTATTGCATTAACCGTCATAAACACCTGTTCAGCCTATCTCTTTGACTTCCATGTGGGCCAAATCAATCCAGGAAAATTTGGTGCAGCGCTCCCTTCCCGCTCCCCTGGGCATTCCGGATCCTCGATACCATTGCCTTGCTCGATATCTGATTCAACATCTGCTGTGCAATCGTCTTTGCAGTCATTTGGATTATCTTAGTCACCATTCCAGTTCAGCCACTCTTCGGTGTCCTATATGCTTTCAGGTGTGCCATCCTCTTCACTTTGGATTGGATGACGGTTGATTCTGGGGATTCAGCGGATGTTCAATATTTGAGTTCGTCCTCCAAGGAGGTCCTTCGCAGACAAAGCTAGTGGCAAAAGTGATCTTTCTGACAGTTCTAATGCAGCCGCACCATCATGTTGAAAAAGTGACCGGGAGGCTTTGACGATCTCTTCAGTGTCCAAATGTATCCTAGGGTGGTCATCTGCTTGTGTTGGGCGCGAGATTCCTTCTCGGTAGCACGTAGGTTTTGGCTGGCCTGCCAAGTCTTCAAAAAGTCGTGGACCTTGGCCATTCTGTGCAATTTCCATTCCTCCGCCTCTTTCTTCATTTCTGAGTTGTTTTCAGTGTTTGTTGTATCCGATTCTGTCTCGTCGCCTGCCGAAATTCTGTTATTGGCTTGAGCAACTTGCCTTACAACGACTTCTCCGCAAAGGGTGTCGCGTGTGGTCTTTGACTACCTCCAGCCGATAACATCTCGCCCAAGAGAAAAACTTGACTCCACTCCGACACCATGTGAGATATTATAGACTATGTCCCACGCCACATTGGAAAGATCGGTGTACCTTGAGTGTGTTTCCCCTTGCTGCCGCCACCAGTCGGTTATGTCCGATATCCAAAATGTACTGCTTATCTCCATTGGGTCGGAGTGGTAATCATTGAGATTTGGATTGATTTGCCCCCAGTTCTTTGGTGCTTCAGGCGGTGAATTTAAATGGAGCCTGGCGGCGCTCAATAAGCGTGCTGCGCGATCACTTCATCCAGGTGTTGTTTCAGCCACATTGGTAGGCGTTAAGCATTCTTCATCATCGCTGGACAGCTCATATGGATCAAAGGATAATTGACGGGATGCTGAGGCCATTGAGGAGGGGACGAGATCACTGCTCAGTACGTTTTCTGGTTCATTGACCAGCACACGTTGATGTTTGGCACAATATTCATTCTCCACATACTTCAGAAAGGCTTCCTTGAATTGGGAAGAATAGGATGTCTTGTCGTGAGGATTAATATCTATTACCTTGTCCCACTTCCAAAATGATTGCAACTTGCCGAAAGGATTGAGGATCTGTGCTGAAATGAGCAGCCTACCCGTCGTTGGAGTCACTTCGGCATGATATTTGGACAGCTTCTGTCGAGCTAACTTCACAGCGAAGAACAAGTCCTACTTCCATTGAGTCTTCTTCATAGCAAAAGCTCGCATAACGCCATCTATGTGATCAATCATGTCATTGTACACTGTGATTACATGATGCAATGTGACTGTATGCCTCTTCGACATCCACAGGGTCCAATTTCAGAATCGCCTCATTAGTTCCATGACATACTCGACAATCGTCCATTCATCTTGTGTTGTGAAGAGTGGCTGGGAATCGGTGTATTTTGGGTTTTGGAGCCACTCACACGTGAATTCCCGTAATCGGTAGGCAAGATCGAGTAACTCCAATGTTGAGTTGCACAGTGTCTTCACATCCATAATCGGAAGTACAGTGATGCGGAGTTTGGCTTTTTGACAGTCAATGAACTCGTTTCCACGACCTGGTGTCAGCGTAATCAATACTGCAAGCATTCTCTGCTATATGACGGCCAATTTCAGGACTTCCAAAATATCATGAAATACGTACTTTCTCAATTATCTTTGCTAAACCTGGTTTCATGGCCGACACCTTATTGATTCTAGCGTTGCCCTCTTTTCGAAGTCTTTGACTGTTCCCAATGTCTATGCTTTCATTCTCTCCACATTGCTGATCACGCTCATGGGCTTCCCAAGACTTGGTGCATCCTTTCACACCGAGACTGCTCATGAATGCACCTAAAGCCAGCTGCATGATGTGCGCCATGCATGGTATGTGGTTCCTCAGTGCAGGCCACTCGATTCTAGAGGCCTCAAGTGTTGATTGCAGCTCAGGTGTCATTGAATAATTTGAGGAAGCATTATCAGTCATAATACCAAGCAATCGGCTGTCAGACAGCTCGAAACGATCAAGCATGTCCTCCAAATGTACGGTTAGCCTTGCTCCAGTATGTTGGCCCTTGACCTATCATCCTTAATCAGCTTTTAAAATCAGAAAAGAATAGGCGATCACCCTCACCCAAAGCGAGTTGAACTTGATGCAATGCCAAATTTTGATCCATATAGAAAGCAGTGACCGACATTATGGCGAGTATGTTTGTCGATGTCCATCCGTCCAATGCTAAACTAACTCTATTTCATGAGCGCAATTGGTTCTTAATTGCATCCACGGTCAGTGCATATTCCCTCCAGCAAATGTCACTAAGGGTTGTAGCAGACAGCAGCACTATGTCGTCACATAATGGCTCAAATGATCGACGCTGCTCAAGATTTTATATAACTTTCCATGGAATATGAGCCGAAACAATTCCTAACATGAGGTAGCGATTCCAAGTGTCTTGGTGAATTTTGGAAGTTTCAATGTCCTTAGCTGCCAATTTGGAACGTTCAGTTTGTCACTTTAGTCAATATGGATCAACCTGGATGTCAAACATAAATTCCCTCTGCAAACATAGTATCGTAATTCTTCGACTTCCTTGCCTCTTCAAGATGGCCAACGCAGTTTCATCGACAATTGAACTCGATGATTTAGTTACTTCTGACTCTGTTCATTCGTTTAAGTTTGCGATGTGAGGTTTTGCAAACAAATGTTTCCCCATTGAGCTTGTCCCATGTTCTGATGGATGGCGAAGAACTTGGTGACAAACGATACATATGATGCCAGGGCTGCCGGTCTCCTCAACTCCACAGTGTAAGTAAAATAGCCACGAAGGCGCATGTCTAGAATTATTCCAACCAATTGGACGTTTTCAGTCTACATTCATTGAAACCCACCAAGCGTCGAAGACGATTTGTAATGTAAGGTCGCTCAAATCCCGAATCAAGACACCTTCATCTTTGGAAGAGATCACAACCTGTAGGATTGAGGTATTCAACGATTGTGAATCAGACATGGCGGTAGAAATAAGAAATCTTGATAATACGACTCGAGTGACTGCCGAAAGTAAAGTTATAGTACAGCAGATTGCTGGTCCTTAAATATTGACTCTAGAGGTAGAAGCAAAAAAATCCGATCTGTAAGACATTGCATGCATGTTTGTGAAGTTGTATACAAAGACATATTGAAAAGAATGACCGTGTAAAACTCAATTTCGGAACAGCGCAATGCACTTCATTACTGTGTAGCTTACTGAGCCTACACAAAGATTGTTGATGATCTGCGGAAGCTCAATTGTAGGAGGCGTACGCGATATCGTAGCTAGTATTTTTGCCACAACAAGGTTGCTGATAGGTTGATTGTGGGTTTGCCGCGTCCCATTGCCTTTAGATTATCCAAGATGCATGATCAAAAATCGTTGACGCTCCATTGATGCTCTGTTGACACTCATTTTAGGACATAGTTCCGATGTTGCTGCAAGCACTTTTGCCTAGAAAGGCGGCCCATAGTTCCACTACAAAATAATCTGGTCACACAGCCTGTTGATTTTCGAAGATGGAAGGCCCAATATTGTTGATGCTCTGTTGACGCTCATTTTTGAGGCATAGGTACAATGTTGTGAAAAACACTTTTGCCTAGAGAGGTGGCCGATAGTTCGATTATGGATCAATGTCACCGCACGGCCCCTTGATTGACGACAATGCAAGGCCTACAATGATTGACGCTCTGTTGACGCTCATTTTTAGGGCATAGATACGATGTCGCGGAAAGCATATTTGCCTAGAAAGACGTCTGATAGTTCGATCATGGGTCGATGTCGCCGCGCGGCCCTTTGATTAACGAAGATGGAAGGCCTGAAATGGTTGATGCTCTGTTGACACTCATTTTCAGGGCATAGGCAAGATGTCGCCAAAAGTATTTCAGCCTAGAAGGACAGCCGATAGCTCGAGTATGGGCCAATGTCGCCCCACGGCCCCTTGATTGACAAGGATGGAAGGCCTAAAATCATTGATGCTCCGTTGACGCTCATTTTAGAGCATAGGTATGGTGTCGCCAAAAGCATATTTGCCTAGCAAGGCAGCCGATGGTTCGATTATGTGTTATTGTCGCCGCCCAGCCGTTTGGATTGTTCAAGATGCAAGGCCAAAAATCATTGAAAACTCTGTTGACGCTCATTTTTAGGATGTGGCAATGAGTGTGTCATTTGTCTGTTTCGCTATAATGCCCACCAATACATTCACTTTGGCAGTATGTGACAATGCCGCCCATTGATTGCCAAATGTGTAAGACTAAAAATCATTGAGACTCTGTTGACGCTCACATTAATCACATCGAAACAGCCTTTGTACACACAATAATTGTACGCAACGACTCATATACACTTTACTGACATCCAATATTGCGTTTGTATGTGTTATCATTTGCATCCAAGAGTTTTGTTACCTCTCAATTTCTGATCAACTGCTATCAACACTATCTAAGTGAGAGATGACGTGGCCCTATCACATTCCCATGCTTTTGGCCAGCAATTGACGGCAGGTAGATCATTTTACTATTTTTTGGTAAATATAGCTTGACTTTCTCACGTTTCCATATCCAGCTCCTTCTCCTCAATTTCCATAATGCACCATAAGCAATTTCAAATATTTCAACCATGTGCACGAGGTCTGTGCGGAGAGTTATGCAGTTGGATACATGGATGAATGCAGCATGAGGGTTGTCGTTCGGACAGATTCATTATGACCACCGACTGCTTTTTCTATGACACGTATGACATCACTCACCTACATTTTGTTAGGATATTTCGTCACTAATATAGCATTTGCTTTGTCACTTAACAGTAACTTGCAAAGAGTACTCAAATGTTTTGGCTGTCTTTCCTCGTGATTTGGATTCTAGAACATTCACATGGTGCATTCGACCCTTGCACATGCACAGATGAATTATCATGTCTCACAATTTGGTCACCGAAATCAAGAAAAAGCTGACACATTGCAAAATTGGTAAACAATTTGTGTTTCTACAAGATATGATGTCAAAAATTACAATTTGCCTATCAATTCCTCTGCTGACGCAGGAGCCGTCACTGTGTCTTCGTCCGAATCCGAAATCTATATAGTGATTAGCTGGAGGCTATATGCATGGGTAAAAGCTTACTGGTTTAACAGGCTTCGCTTTCACCAAAGGTGACGTATTGCACTCTGCAGCAGGCTCAAGACTGGATATGCTCGTGTTCGACTGCGGTGTCACTGAACCTAGCCTAATATGACTACTTCCCGGTCGAGAAGTCACTTGCGGCATTAGTGATAATCCGGGGACAATGTCAGGACACTCCAGAAGCTCTCCAATCGTTGTTGGTACAGGTGTTGCTGCATCATCATGTGTTCGCGGTTGAACGACTGCCGGAACCCGCAATGCGGATGTGCCGTACTTCTTATATTTGTCACGGAAGTAATCGGCTGCGTCCTTTCATCCCGGTTGTGTCAATTCGTCGAGCTTCATCTGCTTCTGACGAAACCTCTGTTGCTGGAAGCCCTAAGGTTCACGGTGGTGACTGTCGCATTAGACTTCACACCATGACTCTCCTTTTAGACTTCACACGATGCTCGCCCTCATGCTCATCATATATCAGACGCACCTTTGTCCGTCTCTCTTGTACCTACAATCAACTCACTTATTCACATCAACAGGTTATGAGCCCGGCGGTCGCTACTGACTAAAATCACCTATTTTTTTTAATTTCCTTCAATCATTCCACGACCTTCCAAAAACCTCATCGACTACAAAGACCTCCGAAACCTTGAAATCACCGTCCTCCCACTCTCACCAAGACCCCTGAAACCTCCGTCCTCTCGCTCTCACCAAGACCCCCGAAACCTCCGTCCTCCCGCTCTCACCAAGACCCCCGAAACCTCCGTCCTCCTGCTTTTACAAGACCTTCGAAGCCTCGAAAACTCCACCCTCCGGCACAATGACTACCGAAACTTTCAAGAGCGCTTATGGCAACATCCCTAAGTTGACCGAAAACAACTACCCCATGTGGAAAGAGAATGTGCGGCGAGTAATCATGGGAGCAGATGCTTACGAGATCATGACTAGAGAAGAGCCTGAGCGAGAAGGCAATTCCCGCAAGGGCTGTACCGAATAGCGAAACTGGCGAAAACGACTAAACAACGCCCAATCTATCATCTATATGGGATGCTCCGACCAGATCCTCCCACATATCAAACACACCATAGATCCTGCAAAGATGTGGGATATCCTCCACGATCAATTCAATAACACGCTCTCCAAACATGGTCGAACGCAGATCCTACGCACGTTCCATGCCTGCCACCCAGCAAAAGACGAGAAGATGACTACCTACTTCACTCGCCTAATCGACTACCGCAATCAGTTGAGCAGCTCTGCCGAAGAGATCTCTGAAGACATCTTTGTCACTCATCTCTTTACACATATACCAAAGGAATTTGCCACAACGATCAACATCCTCGAGAGACAAGCTCCGCCTCCCACCTCACAACACAACATGGATGCAATTCGATTGGACGAAGAGAAGGCGGCCTTCGTGACCGAAATCACAGACGCCTCGACTGGTGCCACCCTTTACTCTCGATGCGGAGGTTATCGTGGTCGTGGGCGTGGGCGCGGTGGAAGTGGGAGATTTGGACGACAAAAGATGTACCGATGCACCTACTGCAAGATAGACAATCACACCACCGATGCATGCGGCAAGCGGAAACCCAGTCAGAGCGGAAACGGCAATTCTGGCGGAAATGGCAATTCTGGCGGAAACGGCAATTCCGGTTGAAATGACAGCTCTGGAGACAATGCTGGAGGCAGCGACGAGACAGTGTGCTACCATTGCGGGATCCCAGGCCATATCAGACCCGATTGTATTCACTACAAACGAGCCAAGGAAACACGAAACAAAGATTGAAAAGGCACAGCTTCAATCGCCACCGCTGGAGATCGAGATCTCCATTGACTATCCGGTCCTGCTCTCACCGCCTCCGCCCATACAACTTGGGTCATTGATTCCGGGGCCTCTCACCATATGTGCAACAATCGCAGCTCGTTCAAGTCATTCAAGAAACTATGCCGACCTACGCTCATTGAACTTGGCGATGATAACACGGTAAGTGTAACTCATCATGGACTTGTTGACGCTACTCAGGGCTACGAGATTGATGCTCTTTATACACCTACATTCCATCTCTCACTCTTCTCCATCAATCAACTGGACTCCGCTGGATCTACAGCCACGTTGGGCGGCGGCAAATGCTCCATACCATCACCACAATCACCGATTACAATCACCGGTCATTGTGTCAATGATCTCCACTTCGTATCTCCCGACATCGCAAGCGCACACACAGCATCAACCTCGGATGGACTTCCAAGCACGCCATCGAACATCGATTCAAGCACAATCTTGAAGTCCAAGTCCACTCGGAGGAAGAGAACACGAAGCACACTCACCACTGAATCTACGAGTCTATCCCCGACCATACCTCCAAGCACACCTGCCATCTCATCTCCGAACGCACCTGCGAGTACACCTACGTCTCCCGTTACAAGCCCAATCGCCGCCATGAAGTCAAAGTCCACTCGAAAGACTCTCACCATCTCACAGTCATGACTATGGCATCGGCGCTTTGCTCACATACACCCTACCTCAGTGCGATCTCTCATCCCCGAATACACGAACGACGATTCGATGTGCACCGTGTGCATCCAAGCCAAGCACAAGCAAAAGTTCATTCGAGTTAAGGTCAGACGCACTTCGAAGCCCTTTGAGCTGGTACACTCAGATGTATGCGGTCTATTCTCTACTCCCACCTTCGGCGGCAACAAGCACTTCATACTATTCATTGACGACTATACACGCTTCACATTCGTATGGATGCTCCCAAATAAGATGTCGGAAACTTGCACCACCGCCTACAAGGCCTTTCAGGCCCAAGTCACTACTTTGGGCTATCAGATCAGACGGTTTCGGCGCGATAATGGCCGAGGGGAGTATGACAATAAGACATTCCGCTCAGTGCTCACTACCAGCGGTACAACATATGAACCGTGCCCACCTTACTCTCACCACAAGAATGGAGTCGCTGAGAGGATGATCCGTACCATCACCGAGAAGGCTCGAGCTATGATGATTGACTCCGAGGCACCTGTCCAGTTTTGGGGAGAAGCCGTCAACACTGCGGTCTACCTCCATCAGCAATCCCCGAACGAAGGCCTGACAATACGAGATGACCGAGATGGCTACAAAGCACCATACGAAACTCCATACGAGATGCTCCATGCCTTTGGCAAGCCCGCTCACGATAAGGCTGGCAACAAGATATCATACAAGGCTCCTATTCACCACCTGCGACAATTCTGCTGCTATGTGAGCAAGCTCATCCCCGAAGCCCAGCGCCGAAGTAAATTCTGTCCTCGATCAAAGCCCTGCATGATGGTAGGCTACACCCATGATTCACCGACATTATGGAGGATTTGGGACCCAAACTTTCAAGTTGTTCGAGCACAGTCGGAAGTCATCTTTGATCAAGAACGAAACGCATACGTTTCATGCACCACAGACGGAATTGACATTTTTTGACTGCCAGAAAATGCAGAATACATTGAGGAACTTCATACTGGAGACGGACTTCTCCGAGCACAGAACACTACAATTGGAATGGGTGGAGATGGACTTCTCCATGGCCGTCCCAAGGATATCAGTGGAACGGGTGAAGGCCCCAGAGGTGATCACGGCCACACCAATGATGTCACAGATGTCCATTGGGATCAGCCCGATGACCATACTCATCGAAGTCTCCCTGCACGTACAGGTTCGAGATCATATCCTCCTGACGAGGGGGATACAATCATTCTCGCACACAGTCGTGATCATAGGACGCGCGAGCGACCAGCATCGAGACAACATATTGAGCACAGCCGACGTCTCCGCCGCGAGAATCACACTGCCCGGAGGCGAGCCGCGGCCATGACCAAGAAGTCAAATCAAGGGCCACCACTACCGACCACGCTTCGCGTCACAAGAAGTCAAGGCAAGGCTTCCGCGGAAGCATTAATGGCATCAGCGCTGGCATCAACCACTATCAATGGAGACCCATTGACATATGCCGAAGCTATGGCAGGTCCACTTAGAGATCACTGGAAGCGAGCAATTGATGAAGAGAGCGCTTCCATCCTCTTGAACAACACCTTCACCACAGTCAACTCCAAAGAAGCCAAGCAATTGCTTGTGAAGCTGGTTAGCTCCAGATGGGTCTTCAAGACTAAGAGAAACCCCAATGGGTCTACACGTTACAAGGCACACCTAGTTATCAAAGGCTATGAGCAGACAGATTTCGGTGAGACATACGCTCCTGTTGGAAAGCTAACTACCTTTCGATATCTCATCTCTCTGGTCGGGAGCTGTGGATGGAACATCGATCACTTGGACGTAGTCACCGCGTATCTCAACCCTGATGTCGATGACGATGACATCTATATGGTGCTCCCCGAAGGCTGGCCACACGAAGATACGCACGCACCACCGATCATTGTGAGACTCAGGAATGCCCCGTACGTTCTCAAGCAAGGACCGCGGCTCTGGCACAACGATATCAATACCTTCCTCCTCTCCCTCGGGTTCACACAGTCACAAGCCGATCCTAACCTCTATATCCGCACCGATGGCATTCTCCTCCTTCTTTACATCGATGACATCTCCATGATGTTCGCACGTACGGAGTCTGCCTCCAAAGCAGCGATCGAGGTCAAGGCGAAGCTCTGGGAGAAATACAAGATCACGAACCTCGGTCCAGCACGGCAATTCCTCCGCATCGAGATCCACCCTGACGAAAACGGCACTGGCATCAGTCTTGGCCAAAACGCCTTCATCACCACGATCCTCAAGCGATTCCACATGCAAGATGCTCATGGAGTCACAACTCCCATGGACCCCAATGTCAAACTCGACTTAGCCGACGATCGGGGGGAGAAGGAACTCGACAAGGAGAGTGTCAAGCACTATCAAGCGATCGTCAGATCGTTGATGTACACAGCACTTGCAACGCGGCCAGATATATCATATGCAGTCGCTGCTCTCTGCCGATACAACTCCTGTCCATTCACCAGCCATATGACCGCAGCAAAGAGAGTGCTCAAGTATCTCAAAGCCACAGCAGACTTTCAACTGCACTTCAACGGCAATGGCAACGGCAACGGCAACAGCAACGACAACGGCAATGGCAATGGCAACTCCGGCATTGTCGGATTTACGGACTCTGACTGGGCCTGTGATAGCACCGACCGCAAGTCTCGAGGTGGACACATCATTCTTACCTGTCACGATGGTGGTGCCATATCATGGCATTCTCGGAAGCAAGACCTAATCGCCCTATCAACACTCGAAGCCGAATACATCGCCTGCTCCGAAGCTTCCCGAGAAGCGAGATGGCTGCCACAATTGCAGAGAGATATTCACGGCTCTCTGAGCAACGCATCCCCGCTACCGATCTACTGTGACAATCAAGGTGCCCTCACACATATCACAACCGGAGTGATCAAGGCCAGAACAAAGCACATCGATGTGTGCTACCATAATAGTCGAGATCTGCATGCTCGCAAAATTGTAGACTACTCCTACGTACACACAGACGAAAATGCGGCCGATATACTAACAAAGGCGCTCACCAAGGAGAAACACGAAGGTCACGAAAGCAATGGGATTATGGTGGAAAGAGGGGCACGAAGATGGAATATTGACTTAAGATTGTTTCATGCCTTTGTTTGTTTATGTTTATGGATGGCCATCCACAGGCTACGGTGGTACTCTTTTCCCTGCTCACACAGTCACTTCTCATGAGCAGGGTTTGTAAGGAGGCTACTATGGGAATCACTGGCAGCGCACGTACGCTTGCTATCATTTGTTTATATGGATGTTTCAATGTTCAATCATGCTTGGTACTTGCATTTGTTTAGTTCTTGCTTCACGAAGTATAGCAAGAGGGGGGAGTGTTGCTGGAAGCCCTAAGGTTCACAGTGGTGACTGTCTCATTAGACTTCACACCATGACTGTCCTTTTAGACTTCACACGATGCTCGCCCTCATGCTCATCATATATAAGATGCACCATTGTCTGTCTCTCTTGTACCTACAATCAACTCACTCATTCACATCAACAACCTCTCCAGGCTCTGCTGAACCGTTTTCATGATTGTGCCCATCACCCAGCCAGGTTGGTCATCTTTGCTCAGCTGGCACTTCTCTGTCTCATCATCATCCTCATATTCCCCATCCTCCCCATCGTCAAAACTTTCAAGATCACTCAGACTGTCTCCGATAGAAACCATCATCTCCTGGAATGTCTATTCAGGCTCTGCGTTTGTCAATCCCACGTTGTCAGCTTTCCTCGTATCTTCCTGCTCCTGTTGAACCGCTGTCTCTGCATCTTGAACTCACTTACTGGCCCCAGCGGTCCCTCTCTCAACATAATCCTCGATCCATTTTTGGTTGTCTTCATTGCTTGAGAAGTGCGTTTCTCGTTGTTTCTTGGCCGCAAGCTTCATTTTGGATCGCAAGCTGCGCAATGCCCCAAGGGCTCGTACTCTCTCTGCTTCCAAGCCGCTCTTGGGTTCATTCGCTTGATGACATCATTGTGGGCAGCACTTTATCGATTGACCATATTTGCCTGCCAGAAGTGGCGAAAAGTTGTTTTTCGGAGCATTGACCATTGTAGTGGGCCTTGACTTTGTTGTTGGGCGAGATGATAGATGTTGCAAGATCTGGACGATATGGAGGCAGGCTTCGTCTTTTATGTCAAGGTTGGTACGTTTACTCATCTTGAACAAAGCAAAAACACGCTTTTGACTGTCAATAATACGGGAATACTTAGGATAACCATACCTCATGACTTGATTGCTATCATCAGTTTCATGTAATATCCCGGGGATTCTTTGAGACATACATCAGCAGACGTCCGTTCCCTAGTACAATGACCTCTTTGTTTCTGACAATCATGCGATTTCGGCTGTCGTACACCGCAATTTATCCCGGTTAACAAACACACAGCATTGGACCTACTGATTGCACATTGCGGGGCAGTGGGAAACCCCTGCAACCTGCGGCCATACGAAGCAGGATTCATCTTGACTATATGGAACGTCTTGGCTGCTACATATTCAATTCTGACATGAAGCTAACTATAGTCCTCAGGACTTCCCACTTCATTTCGTTATCATCCTCCTCTCATATTGCACACCAGCATATCATGGAAACACAACCACCCCAGCCAGCAGTGAGCGGATCGAAATCAAGCCGATTAGCGGGCGATACATCGAATACGTCACTCATTGGCTCACGGCAACAACCCAGACACCAGCAACTCCACCGCGACGCTGCCGATGCAGTTACCAGCACTTTGACCCAGGATGCCCATTTAAACATTGTCCGTAAAACTGGAAGCAGCAAGAATCAGCAGCAGCACCCAGTTGGATGTAAGAATATGCATATCATGGTAAAGAGCCATCCATTAATCGTATAATGTACAGCTGGTGTACATAGAGAGCTACGCGACCAATCTCTGGCTGCCCGTAACGGGAAACCACCATGGTCGACGAAGACATTGGTCTGCACAGTCGGGGACATCGAACATCATGATGTCGTCAGCTCTGGAATTTGCGTGTATGAGTTTCCTCATAAGAATCCCCGTGAGTGGACGAAACAGGCTTTATTCACCTTGCAGGAGGCTACTGAAGCATATATGGTTGAGGTAATCGCCCAATCTCATCGTTACAAGCAGTAACTAATTTCTTGTAGGTTTTCAACATGTCTGCTACTATGGCAAGGCAAGGAGGTCGGGTACAGTTGGAACAGTCCGACATGCGCCTGGCCTTGAATGTGGTGAAAATGGCCATAGAAGGCTTTTCGCGCGCCGGAATAGAGGAAACGCAATTCCTGATCGAAAAACCTCGCGCCGAGGTCCGAGAAGAGAAGAAGTGGGATGTTGAGTTTCCTAGGCGTGGAAAGGTGAAGGCTGGGATAGAAAGACACTGAGCTATGCTTCGTCAAAACCAGACAGCCGGATGCCTTCCTTGCCAAAATGGCTCGCCAAATGATCCACAGACACGATGGACAAACACAGGAACTGGTGCACCTCCCCCGGACAGACGCGGACAGCCGACTGCAGAAGCGACGCCACCTCCGCCCGAAATGCCACCTGCCCCAACTAGTGCCAGTTCCTGAGCTCAACGGGCCCAAATCGTCAATTTGCCGGCCAGATATGAGTATTCACATACAACCCTTCCTTTTGCTAATTTTTTTTACGCTTGATGCTTCTGCCCAGGATAGCCAGCACAATACAGATTTTGATCCAGATATGCTGACTGATGAAGGAACATCCACTGGTTAGTACACTATCTGCGGTGTGGTAATGCAGCTGACATCCATTTTAAAGACCAGAGCAGCCTATAGAGCAAACCTGTAAGTGATGACAAGCATTGATTGAAAGGAACGGGATTTTGGACATAATTATTATATATTTATATGTATTATTAAAGAAGAATGTAGTGATCAAGAAGGAAGTAAATGAAAACGCTAGAAACACTGCAAGAACAATGTGAATGAAGGACTACGCCAAATCGAATGATTGTATAATGTGGATATATGTGTGATAGAATGAGCGTCAACGGAGGGTCAACAATTTGAGTTCATGTATGTCTGGTAATTCACAATTGATATCGTCGTAGTCATGCATAATTGAAGTATTGGCTGCCTTTGTTGGCAAAAATCGTATTGACAAGCTTCCTACCCCATCTTGATCATCAGTGTCAACGGAGCGTCAACGATTATTGGTCGTGTATCTTGGGTACTATGGGGTGCGACAGGTTGCAGACAGTCATAAATGTATCATCGGCTGCTTTTATAGGCAAAAGCGAAAGAGAAACGCTACGTGCCCCATCTTCAAAATGTGTGTCAACAAAGTGTCAACGATTGTTGGCCTTCCATCATGGTTAATCACAGCGCGATGTGGCCGTTATGGTCTATATACATCTTTTTGACTGCTTTTGTACGCTAAAATGCTCAAGAATACATAGTGGGAGCTCTCTACATGACATAAGTTGTTACTGTCCTGGAGGATGTGGCGGGAATATCCTGTACCTATCTTCCTATAAAGGCTGCTATCTACTTGTATATGGATGCTTGTGATCAAGCACCACTCATATTACAGAAGATGCCTGACCAATAATCGGTGACGCTCCATTGACGCTCATTTTCAAGATGGGGTAGGGAGCATTTCGCTTTCTTTTTTTGTTATAAAGGCAGCCAATAGTATGTTTATGGCTAGGTGTAATCTGTCGCCCCCCAGATTACCTAAGATACACAACCAACAATCGTTGACACTCCTTTGACGCTCATTTCCAGGATATGGTAGGGCACGTGAGTGTGTTCATTGTGATCACTACGGCGGCCGATGCATCGAAAATACACCGTGATGTACCAATATTGATATTGTACGATTATCAGCAGCATAGCTGAATGCGACCAGAAATGTTAAACCCGAAACGCAGATCCGGAGATTGGATCCGACGGGTCTAGGCACACCCGGCATAACCCGCACGTTGATGGGTACGGGTCCGGGTTTGGCCCGCGAATAGTCAGCGAGTCGGGTTGCTTGGCGGTTCCTGACCCTGACCGGGCCCTTTGGTTCAGTTCCAACCCGGACCGAAGCCGGGTATTCCCGAACCGTTGCTAACACTATTTGCACCACAAACTGACATGCCGCTCGAGATGATGTAGATCAATATACTCTGGGCAATCTGCAAGCCATGCTGCTAAAACCGGTTGGCAACGCCTGAAGATACCATCTGCACAGAGAACATTGTAATACCCACTCCCGGGGCTGGGATTGTGTTTGAGGGTGAGTCGCTATAGTAGCTGCCGGAGTACTTTGTTCAGCACCTCTTGGTTGCTTTGCCGCTGCTCATCCAGTAACGTCTGAGGAATATTGCAGTTGTCGATTGAAATCGGTAGGGGAGCGACCATTAATAATGGCACAGCGTTGTAGTACAATGCTGTGCGTTGATGGCATCTGGCGGATCTTCGAAGATAGATTGCTAATTGTCATATATACAGGCCACTCTTTCTTGTCGCCAGCAAAATTCGAGAGATGTGTTCCATCGGACATGAAGATCAAGGGAACCAGTGTATCCCCCACTCTGAGAGTTGACTAAACATCGATTAGCACATTATAATCCTCGAGTATCTCTCCTTACCTGTGTCTTCCAACAGCAGTCCGCGGTGTGCATTTCGGTATAGAGGTGATTCTGGGGCGTATCACTATTAAAGCAAAGCTGACGGGCGATAGTGAGATCCTCGGCATAGTCTGGCTGCCGCATCAACCATCGCATGCTTTTGATGATGTCACAACTCCAGAATTTGATAGGGCGTTGGTGATTGTCATTCCATCTCATGACCTCGAGAGTGTGTAGTTCCCACTCCCCGAGAGCCTCATCAACTGGCATGCTAGCTACGAGTTTGTGGATGCCATCCCCGTTTTTGAACCTTGGTAAACGCAGAGTGGTGTTTTCTTCCTTCAGCACCTTGTCATAGTAGGTCTTCATGCCCTTCTGCTTTATCCCACACTGGATATATTTGTACTCTTCACGCGTCGCAAACGGGTAGTAGGGATTGTTCTGTACGTTCGTCTGAAGCCAGCCCTAAGCGTCACGTTCCCGTGGATCAGCAATGTAATCGATCAGCGGAGCGCCGCCGCTAGGGTATATTTCCGTCCACGGCAGTGGTGGCGGTGGTTGGTAGTATGAGTCTGCAATGTTTTCAACCTGTTCGAGGTAGGGAAACGTGTCCAAGTCTTCGACTGAATCGTTGTTAGCGTTGAATTCACGACACTGAGCGAGTTCAATGTGTTCGGGCGCGCGGCGAATAGTCAAATTCTTCTGGCGTGCAACATCAAGATGTTCAGGATGGTGTAACTTGATATGTTCAAGTCGCCAGCTGTCTGAGGTGAACTTCTTTCAGCATGAAAATTCGGGGCAATGGAAAGGAGACTACTCTGGCATTGTCGACGACATGGGAGGAGTGGAGTATACACTGTAGAATGGGACGAAAGTTGGTGCCGGGCCTGAGCAGCCTCGTGTGTACACTCAAGATACTTTCAGATAACTTATTGAGCCTCATCACCATCACAAGGAGGTTCCTTACATGCCAGGAGTTGCAAAAATGCTGCATGTGCGATTTCCCATAATACAATGAATAAAATAAAACCAATAAAATCAAACCAATACAAAACACATGAATAAAATAAACCTTGAGCGATCCAAAAACCTCGCAACACGTGTAATAATCAATGCCTGCGATATATAGATTGGAACGAAGGAAACGAACGAGACAAGAACCCGACCCTAACCCAAATGCAACAGGCATCGCCGAGTCTCCAATGCGAGGACTGGTTGACTCGTTGCCTATCGAGCCATCCGGGCGTGCCTGAAGGAGAGGGAAATCACAGAGAGGGACATCAGGGAGACTTTCGCTACCTGCCGATTTACTCAGCAGCTGCTGATCCACATCCACATCCGAGGCATTTCTGGCTGCCTGTGCTTCTCGCAGAGTTGGCACCACTGGGCGAAGTTTTCCCTGTGTCCCATGCCCCAAATGCTCCAGCCTACTGAGGGGATGAGTCTCCAGAGTTTGTGGTTGTGGGCGATGCTCCGGGGTTTCCGGCTGTGGGGCAGGCGCTGGAGGTTGTGGCCGTGGGGTATGCTCACGCATCTTCTGGCCTTGCTCAGGTAGCACGACTGGCTGATTGTCTACGAGGGTATCTACATCCTCAGCCGATGTATTTATCATCTCTCCCTGGCTCATCGCCCAAGGTTCTTTGCCATCATCCTCATCCTTATCCTCCTCCTCATCCTCATCCTCCTCCTCCTCCTCCTCCTCCTCCTCCGCCGCCGCCGCCACCGACGCCACCTACGCCACCACCACAAAA
>Ga0307515_10003596_pt1 | contig 32561 bp, 28 predicted proteins | sample 17_EM_MG_FD_194513 | JGI IMG/M metagenome (GOLD analysis project Ga0307515, IMG submission 194513) | Populus trichocarpa ectomycorrhiza microbial communities from riparian zone in the Pacific Northwest, United States - 17_EM | ecosystem: Host-associated > Plants > Roots > Unclassified | place... | reverse complement strand
TTAGCGATTCCAATAAATATAATATGGCCTTAATTAGAGCTATATTGGTGGAGATAAAAATAATTGAAATTTTATACGAGCGATCGTTACGCGAGGGCGATCGTCACGCGCTAAAACACGGTATAATACAACTAATCGTAACCACAATCAATCCTTGTGATTATGATAATTAATATAATCACCCGCGGTAAGAACGGGTAGGAATAGAATATGGTAATAAAGCTTTGGTATTGAGAAAGTTGCCTCTTAATTTTCCTCTATAATAATCGGCGCTTACTAAAAAGCGCCGAGCCCGTGTTTTTACATACAAAAACGTCCGTGCAGGCTTTTAGAAAAAGTTACTGTACACGCGCCGACGCGTATCCCATCTAGAGCTCCTTTTTAATCACCATCTACCTGGATTTTTATACCTATATACCAACCATGTCTTCCTTACAACGCCCATGCGCGCAAGCCTCTACCCAAAAGCGATTCGTAGAGCCTCTCTTAAGCCTTAATCGATCTAATCCTAATTAGGAAATCAGTACATAACTAATATAATCAATATAATCAATCAGGATCAGATGGGGCGATTTTATAATAATCAAAATCTATAGGTCGATTACGATTACGTTGATTATATGCATCCCTGATTGAACGGCAATATTCAATATCAATACAAAAACCATCAACACTCATACATAAAGCTGGGGTATTCTATAGGCCGCAGCATATATAATAGGTAGGAATAGGTAAAAGGCATATAGGGGAAGGAAATGAGGTAGGGGGAGGGAGGGAGTATGGTGTTTAAATACCTGTGCACACGCCTGTACACGGATCCTACTTTATCACGGGCTTCGATTTTGTATGGGCGCTTGGTTCAAAATGTCAATATAGGTTTGCGGTTCAATGTCAATATCAATATGGATAACACCTCTGCACCGGTTTTGCACACCATTCTAGGCTACCGAGCCAGCGGTACTTAACCCGACCCGCTAGAAGACAACTTTTCTCTCCAGAACACTCTCATCGAAGCCCAGGTTCATACGAACGCACGCACCCAGGACTGGGCAGACTCTCAGATACTCCACGAGCTCCTGATCCCCGTCCCGAAATAATTTACACCTCGCCACGATCTGACTTTCTCTCGTCTGGATACGAAATTATCACGACGTGCAGAAGGAAATCCTCGAATGCTCACCAGTATTGCCATATCGTGGTTAGCTATCAGGTTATCGGGCGTCTGAGACACTACATAGCCAAACCCTCCGGTGTTGCTGCAATCGTCATAGCTTTTGCATGCTCTCCTGCCTTACCCGCAAGTGATTCGAGCCTCCGAGCAAGGCCGGAGAAGGCGGCAGCGCGGGCTAGTTAGATACAAGGGCTAACGAGCTGTGGAGGAGCAAAACGGTTTTTGCCAAATTCTGTTCGTGACGGCGGGATGGGATTTTCGCGGCTCGGCCGGAAAGCGAACGCGCATGAGTGGAGCTGATGAGGGAGAAGAGTGAGTTCGATATGCATCCCTCGCGGGATGATGAGGGAGAGGAAAGCTTATCGTGCAGATGACCACTGAGGTGGATGTGAGAGTCATGGGTTTCCACCACAGATCTTCCTCGCCTTCTATCGCAATATGGAATACAACCTCGTCCCGTCTGGAGTTACTGCGCGGCAAACCTTCCAGATTAAACGCGTAAATGATGTTGAGTGTTTCAGCAAAAGGCATGGTTATCTGGTTTTTCTATCCGGCTCGTGGCCGTAACAATCGATGGGAGGCTGATCCTCGCAGGTCCCCATGGAAAAGGACGTTGCGGACCCCTGCAGATCTCGCCCTCGTGACTGGCTTTGGAAGTTACTCCGAGCCACTATTCGCGTGGTCTGCTCTGGATCCGTTGAATTTCCTCAAAGCTTAAATATTCTAGGATTAAGCTATTCTCCATGTGAAGATTCGATTGGTCTAAACCAAGGTGCAGCCTCGGGAGCTTGGACCAAGAGCATTCTCAAATAAACTTTGAAACCTACAAGGCTTGCAACACTTGCCAAGGTAGGCATCTTACGGATGGCAGCGGCTGTAGAAGTGCGAGTAGGAGGCTAGCCTGGTCTAGGGATAGGGCTTCTTCTCGAAAGAAATTCATTCGAGTGCCAAGAAGGGCCAGTCTTGGCTGATCGCCGATGTGAACTGGTATTCCAACTGTGGTCAGCTATTCCATCAGCATGCTGACTCTGCACAGGAACTGGCTTACGGTCGGAGATAGAAGTCGGTGTCGCTGCATCCTTGCCCAGTCTCAGTCCTCTCTTGAAGAAAGTCTAGATCGGCTTCAGCTACGGGTCCGCCAGCCCGAGGGTCGACAGAGCTACGGTCTACAAGCCATCGGGAGCCATTCGGGCCGAAGAGAAAGCAATATGACGTACAGTGCTCGTTGCTTGTGAGAATGCGCGAGAGCTAAGAGAGCTGAACGAGAGCGAGGAGAGAATAAGTGGTGCCCCAGATAAATTCAACGGCGTGGTAAAGATTGCGGACCTAAGTCCATTACGGTGATGGAGCCAGCTCGCGACTTGGCCGATTGAGCCGTTTTCCTGTATTCGCTCCCATGATGTTTTGGCAGGCCTACATAGCGACAGAGTAGGCCAGATGATTCGGTTCTGATAATGGTTGCATGATTCCCCGCACAGGTGGTCTGATAGTTTATCAATTGATTGCTTCAATAAGCACTTTCATATCTTCTTACGAGACATAAATGCTGTTAATATAAAAACTAAGAATAAGTAATCCTAATAACTGTTTTGATTTCAAGAACCTTCAGTCAAATGCCGTGGGGTCCTTTAGTAGGCTAGCGTAACTGCTAAAAAATAGTAGATCCAATGTGCAGCTGTTGAACCCCTGCATTATAGGGATTTTGGGCAGACTAGCTTGTAGAAGGTCTCAGCGGTTGCTAATGGTTGCTGGCTTACTGCGGAAAGAAGTCTGAAACACTCCCGAGAATAGCCTTCTACGCACTCATTTGCACCTATGGGCTGAAGCACGACTTCTGCTGCACCCTTTTATAATGTGACAACCGTAGTGTTTAGTTCATATATCTTGAACGTGAGATAACCTTTGTACTATTGTGAGTCGACGCTCTTAATTGACAAGTCCTAATTAGGGTTGGGGGTCTAGAATGCGTGGTTTGGTGTTGCCTTGGTCCGAGAGCGGGTAGGACTGGCTGGAGCGAAGTAGCGGCTTGGGTGATCGGCCTACCACAGCTCTCGCAAACTCACGTCATCCATATAACAGGAGGGCATGTTGGCAATTGTGAGGTTGGACGGAGCTGAGGTGAAGGCAGGGGAGACGCGCTGGCTGTCTCCATTCAGGGCCACAGCGGCCTCTTAGAGCCCATCAATTGATCTTCTATACCTGCTGCAGCCTCCGTGGATGACAGGTTCAAGGCGTGCAAGATACCTGACCTCATCCTTGCCCTGTACCTTCTCAACACCACCACTGCCACCACCGTGGGAGCCGCTATCCGCCCTCCGTCGCTTCTCTGGCATCTCCGCATTTCTTACCCAACTTTCACCGGACTTTTCGTTAGAGTAGGCACCTCAGCCACAAAAGGCAGCTCAACCGCGACGGAGCTCCAACGACACGAGAAAGAGTTCCTCTGACCGTGTCGAGTTTGCTGGTACTGTAAGTTTCCAAACTTTGCGCCCATCCGCTCACACGAGACCACCTCCACCTTCTACCATTAGTATCTCCCTAAGCATGTCCTTTCTAAAACACCGCCCCCACCGCAAGCACCACAAGCATCCGTATCCACTGACACTTTATCTTCGGTTGAAGTTGATCCCGAGCTCTCTCATCGACCTCAGTCCCTCGCGCGACAGGCCTCCGACTTAGCTAAGCAACGCGGAAGCACACAGCTCTTCTCGCTCCTGCTCCGTCGTTGAGTGTCTCACCTGAAGATAACATGAAGACTTCGGTTAAAATATCTTATACACACCCAGGCACACAACCCCCAGTCTATATTATCACCTCGTTGTCATCACCACCATGGGAAACCATCGAAATGCAGCTCAGCGAGGAGAAGACAGAGGCTGGGGAGTTTTTATTCTACAAAGAGTTCGATGGCGTTGAGGAGGGTGAATATCAATACAAATTCAGATTGGGCCTAGGTGATTGGTGGGTGCTGGATGAGACTGCTGAGACCGGTAAGATACCACTCTAGGTCTGTTGGGCAGTATTACTGACCTACAAAAAAGTAACAGATGATGCAGGGAACAAGAATAATATCATTACAGTCAAGGTCAAGCCCATCTTGGAACATACCACACACGAGCCCGCTTCTGCGGAACCGCCAAAAGAGACTGCTGAGTCGACAGCTGCGTCTATGTCTTACCATACCGATGCCGTACTCGAGGCAACGGGGGCACCACAAATCCGAGGGGTTGCGGTAGGCGACCTGAAATCACAACACATGGATGAAGAAGAGGTTCCGAAGGGTGAATCTAAAGCCAAAGCTTCGGAGGCAATTCCAATTCCTTTTACAGTCGTTGAAAAGGTGCCTGATGTGGAACAACCTCAGTATGGTGATGTTGAGGCAGACAGTCTTCATGAGGACGTCTCAAAGCGTGCTCAGGACGCGCAGCCAGATGCCGAATACGTTTCACCTCCTGAGGCTCCTCCGAAGGCACAGGAAGCTACTTCACCTAGATTCCCTTCTATACTAACGCTTGTCGTTGAGAAAATTGATAATGAGCCTGGCCACAGAGATGACTTTGCTGAAGCTCCGGTGGATGTGGAAAAAGAGACTGATGCATTTGAGTCCGATCGTTCCCCTCTCTTCGCTCACGAGGCCTTCGAGGAGGGTGAGGATGATGAGGAAGAAGAAGTTCCGCTTCTCCCCCATGAGCGCTCGCACGAGCTCTCAGAAGCAACGGAGGACGAGGAACCTTTTCCAGATGAACCACGGGCAGTTGAAGGAGGAATCCCGCTCTTCGTGCATGAACTTATAGATAGTGATAGGAGGTCTCCTATCCTGCGCAGAGAGTCGACTAAGAGGTCTACCACTTCGCTACATTCACTACAAGATATTCATGAGGAACATGACTTCAATGATCCATCTATCGAACCGTTTCCTACGAGGCGAGAAGATATTTTCGATCACGTGGCTGCTATTGGGCATCGTCTTCCTAAGGACGAAACAATCGATACGGGCTCTCCGCTTAACTTGTCACCAGTGGCTTCGAGAGCGTGCTCTTCCATCGAGCCAGGGTCGCCTCTGAATCCTATTGAGGAGAATTCCGGGGATGAGGAAGAAATGGATCTGCCATCACCAGCTGTTGGTTATGCTAAATCTGCCGCGGCTCCCGCCAAAACCCCCGAAGAGAAAATAGACGACGTAGAAGACGACGTACACAACTCCGACAGCTCGGGAGATAGCAAAGATTTCGCGAAAGCCGAAGCTTCCGATCCTGCGGGCCCAGTTTCGCGAGGCCCACTTACTCCTCCGCTGACACCCAAAGAAAACAAGGATAGATACCGAGAGGATCCACTTGATACTCCAGTAGCTGAAGCGTCTACGCCAACTAAGAAGCGCACGTTGTCTATACCTGAAGAGGCGACTCCAAAGCCGACCGACGAGGCCGACGAATATTTGAGTGCTGAAGAGGTATCTACTCCCACAGCAAAGGGCGCTGAGCCATCCTTAGAATCAACTGAGGTTCCGCGATCCGCCGAATCTTCGAGGCCTTCGTCTTCATTAGCTGATAACCGCGCCGCGACCCCGAACTCCGTAATTACACCTTCACAAAGTAAACAAGAAGGTTTTTTCCGAACTTTCTTTCAGGTGGTCTTTGGCAGCTGGTTGACGCCACTAGGCCGCTTCTTTGCTTCACTTTGCGGCGGTAAGAAAAATGCTACGTAAGGTTCGCCCTTTCCTACTCCTTGCACAATGCAGCTTGAGATTCCTTTCAGGATGATCTTGCTTCCCCTTGATTCGTATTTTGTCAATACTCGGAATTTGGAGCTTTGCTGAGGTTAGGCTTCATCTGTAGCGGTGTTGTTACGGTAGCTGTAATTGCTTTTGCAGCTTATTATCTTATTGGGGCGTCGTGATCGGAAAGAGTAGCGTCTTGAGCCGCTACAAGAACCCGTCGGTTGGTGTCTTACCCATGCAGTAGCTACTGTAGATGATCGCTGTCAACACACAGTACACGCGCCGGTGTGCGTGTACGGACATGGGACTTTAAAAGGGAACGGGGAACTAACGATGGGCTAGGGTATTAATGGATGACACACGAACTAGGGAATGGGACAGATGGATGCGATGGGATGGGACCAGCAATGAGGATTTCTTTATTGGTAACTCTGAGTAATAATGCCTTTCTGACTCTCCTGGGTTTCCTTTTATTGGTGGCTGGCGAGGCTAGGCTTGCTATTTGCTGCTTGTTGTACAACGTTTGACCTCTCCTCTCTTTCCCTCTCTATCGTTTCTATACCCTCTCCTCACTCTCCCTACTCCTTTATAATCTCATCTCATCTTCACTTCGAAGCATACTCTTGAGGTCAGCGTTGAGCGTTGCGTGTATTTTTGCTTAAGTGTATTTCTTGCCGAGTTCTACTGTGCCGCGTTTGCTGTCTTTTTTGAGGGGTGTTATCAATCGCAATCACTCTAAATGACGGACTAAATATCTTTCGTTATACTTAAGATATCACGACATCTCATCATGAATGCGTTTTCGCTAGTCGGAATCTTACCGTTATGACCTTGCCAACAAAAACGCTGTGCTATTTGCCACAAGATCGGCAGATGTGCATTTCATTGCGCTACGGATGATGGCTACGGCATCGCTCTCCTCCCCTTTTAGCTAACGGTGCAGCTAACAGTGACAGTAGCTGTTACCGTTTGCTAAAATGAAGACACTTCCTATCAATGCCATGCAAGCGCTACACACTTAACTCCGCAAAACCATCAATCACTTCTTTTAACCCTTCTACGGTGTCTCCATCCAGCAGATCCCTTCCTGTCCTCAGCAACAGCTTCACAGTCATGCATATACGATCACAGTCCGCTTTAAATAACCTTTGCAGTTTCTTCGGCGCCTTTAATATCGACGCAACAGCTAGCTGCCCCGCCGCGGCAAAGACTTCCACTGGATCCAGCTCTTCATGGCTTAACCCCATGCTCGAAGGTGCCACCGGAGGTGCTTTCATCCGCGCCAGGAACGAGATGAACTTCAGCCACTCGTCTTTCGTCTGAGCTGTTTCCTCCGACTCCACGACCGCTAACAGGACGCGGATGATGCTAAGGACACGATATGAATACGCACCTTTCTGGCTCCCACTGACGTTTTGCATGCAGAACTGAAGGTCGTCCGCCAACTTCGCCCAACCATCCTGCGCAAGGAAACTCTCAACACCCGCAGACGTCGCCGTGAGACCTTCCAACGCCAGCAGCACATGCGTGCGGTAGTCCGTCCCTTGAATCCCCGGCGCGTCGACATCGAGCGAATACAACGCCAGCAGCACATCCGTAACCCCCGCAGCCTCGGTCCTCAGCTGCGCGTTCTCGTCTTCGTGCAGCCACAGCGCCAGCGCGCGGGACCCCGCGACCACAATCGGGTCCGCGTCTACTGCCACCGTCGGGCTCTCCCACGTCAGCGCGCGCGGCGCGCTTGGCCCGCCTGGGTTGTGCTGCGGTGTCGGCAGCGCGGATGGGTGCAGGCCCGCGGCGCCGGAGACTGCGGCGTCCCATCTGTCGCGCAGGAACTCGATTGTCAGCGACATCGTCTCGGCGAGGTTCTTTCGCAGCCGCAGCAACAGATCGGGCGGGATGTCGAGGACGTGCTGGGCTGGGGTGGCTTTGTTGTCGTCGTATGGGTCCGGGAGGCGCATGAGTGAGCTGATGAAGGAGCCGACGACGTCGTAGGCGGCGGCGAGGCGGAGTGCCGTGGGTGGGTATTGGGGTGATGCGAGAGTTTCCATGAGGGAGGGGATGGTGGCGCGGATATCAATAAGGAGAAAGTTTATGAAGAGGTAGGAGAACGGGTTGGGGGTTGGGGGCTGTGTAAGAGATGCTCGGGGGAAGAAGGGGTCGAATGCGGGGATTGTGCGCGTGAAGTGGTGGATTACTCGAGTGCTGCCACGGCAGAGCTTGGTGTTTGGTGATGCGAGGAAGGCGCGACGGATTAAACAGATGACTTGGGAGAGCCAAGGGGGATTCCGAAGAGTCTATATATTAGGAGTGAGCGATCTTGAGGGATAAGATTAGAGAAGGACAGAATCGATGCTCGCGGAAGGAGAAGGAAGCTGTAGAGGTCAAATCCTGAGCAAGATACTAGCTAATAGGCGATCTTGATGCAGCCCTTAATAACTGACCAAGAACGGTTCAATATACCGTTCAATAGTTATGGTCCAGTCTCTAAAAGGGGCTCGGTCATGCACCAGCATCGATTCTGTCACTTCTTGTTTGCGTGAACTTACCTGTGATTCTTCCAGAACATCCGCAATAGTCTCTAAAAGCCAGATCTGGTCTTTCCCTTCAAATGCATCAATGAGAGTTTGAATGATGCCATCTCCTTTGGCCTGAGTCTGGTTCGTAGACTCTTCATCATCACCTGTTGAATACTTCATGGTCGATGTCAAAACGAATCTAATAACACTCATCGCGAGCTCGTCTTCAACAGCTGCTTCAACCAACGGCTTCATATCTTCAACTTGGCATATAGCAGAAGCTCCTTTCGGCCGACTCGCAATCGTCGAAAGCGCTTGCAGCGCCAACACCCTCGTCGCCGCACCACTGAAAGCCAAACTCTCAATTAGCGCCCCGCACAGCTCAGTCACCTGCTGCTCCTCAAGGGCCTCCTGCTCCAGAAGCACCGTAAATGCATGGATCACTGAAACGGCCAGAGTGACCATGTTGTGCGCCTCATCCTCGCTCCGCTTGTCGGTTCGCCGTGCCTGCAGGAGCTTTTTGAGGAACTTGGGCGAAATCGCACTCCAGCAGCGCGTGATGGTGACGGGGTCATTGCGTAGCAAGACGTGTGTGTCTAAGAGAGTACGGAGAAGAGAAAGACCGACGAAGCGAGACGTGTCGTTTTTGGATTTCAGGAGCGTGAGGGTTTGCGCGAGTGCTGCTTGGGGGTCTCCTGTCGATGAAGTTGGTGTATCTGCGGAGTTTCCTGGGAGGGAAGCCATTTTTATGGATTGCAGCCCTCGATGTTATACATGCTACTATTACTATTCGTTGGTGAGTAGCTATTAAGGAGTCCTTCTAGATGCCTATACCATATCTTTGGTCAATATGATGTATACAGTGAAAACTGCAGAGGCTTTATCTCATAAATCAGACGCTCCGTAGTAGAATTTGGTTACGGGGCAGGGAAAGCACGTGCATACGGCTCCCTATTCCCCTCAAATCCTCCCTCGAACGTCTGAGAGCTTATGGGCGTCGCTTTGGTGGTAACTGAATGTTTTGAAAATCGAATTCTGTCCATTTCTACGAGCTACAAGGGATAAGATGTAATAGTAAGTTTTAGGTATATTTTGTTTTCGGCTACCACCAAAGCTAGAACCATAAGCTCTCAGACATGGATCGTTGGGGCGCACGGACGTTCGTACTGCCCCTTATCCAACGAATTTTCCACGAGCTTAGGGAGCGTTCGGTTGCAATCTGGAGATTCAGCCCAGAATCCGTTAATTCGGAGTGATTTTGCCTGCACAGCCTCAAAATTTTGATGTTCCTCTCACCGCTCGAAGAACGCCAGAATTACACGCTAAAAGAACACTAAAAATTGGCAACTTTACCGTATGAAGCTTCTGAACTGAAGGTCTTGGCGTCAGTTCAATCTGGAGGTCCAAGTTCCAGATTTCAGATTCAGTTCAATCTGGAGCCTCCAGATTGCACACGCCCGTGCTTTTACAAAGCCACAAACACGTACCAAATTAGGAAGGAACGCGTCCTTTTCTGCCGGAAGAAAGCACAGATTAATGTCAGATTGAAAAGCTCCAGATTGCAACCGAACGCTCCCTTATGCCTCAGGAACCTATCGCAAATCGCCACTACACAGCAAAGGCCAAGTGAATCAGCCTCGCATAAATCATACCACTGTCTTCAACTGGTACTATCAATCAGTCCTTATTGAAATCAATGACTGCCCTTCCGGCGATCTCTCCTCTTCTCAGCTTCTGAACAGCGTCATTGAACTGACTCAAGGGATATACCGTGTATATCGGCTTTAGCAAGCCCCTTTTCGCAAAATCCAAAGTCTTATCCACATCCTTTATACTACTCACTAGCGTGCCCTGCACACTCCACTTCCTAAAGCACATCGCGCCCGGATCAACGTCCATATGGTAAGCTCCAGCAGGTGGTAGTCCAATACACATGACCTTGCCACCAACTCTGGCTCCTAGGAGTGTCAAAGAGGTCGGATAAGACTGAACTGCGGTGACGAAAACAGCATGCGCTCCTATGCCATCGCAGATTTTCACAACCTCTGCAGCTACATCTTTCGTCTCTTTAAAGTCGATGAAGTGTTCAGCCCCGGCTACTTCCATACATAGTCTTTTCTTATCGGCCCCAGTGTCGATGGCGACGGGACGTAAGCCCATGGCCTTCGCGAGCTGAACACCCTGCATGCCAACACCGCCACCAGCGCCGGGGAAGACAGCCCAATCACCAGGTTCGAGACCAGAGTCTTTTATTGAGGTATAAATAGTGCTAGCCGAGCACATTATCGGGCCGGCGATGAAATCGGAAACTCCGTCAGGGATGATCGTCGTGTAACGCTCAGGGGATGTGACGTATTGCTTATATGAGCCTATAGAGAGGAAGCATAATCAGAACATAGAAATAGCATAGTATTAGAAATAGCATTTGCGGATTGCCGTGAGCCAAGTAAATATGAAAGATGAGATATACCATCGCACATTAAGCCTGCGAGTATCGCTTTAGGACAATAGCACTCTTTGTCACCCCAACATAGCTCGCATGTTCCGCTTTCATTCCCAGTTAGCAGTCCATATCTTTACGACTTGCCTCGTTGAGAGTTGCGGAAGAGCGGCGCAACGGTGCAGGTGGGTATGTGGCTCACCATGTGTCTACAATGGGCTAAAAAAAAAAATCAATATGAATCTCAAAACCCAGCGTTTTCTCAATGCTGCTAACCTTGAATCCTGCTCTCATGCCAACCTTAAGGTTCTTAACTGCATCTCCAACCTTAACAATAACCCCCGCACCCTCGTGCCCGGCACATTTGGTCCCAAAGGTGGACATTTTCGGTAGAGCCCAGTCATTCAGCATGAAATGAAGATCAGAGTGACATATGCCGGTGGCATTTAATTTGATGAGAACTTCATTTGGCTCTATAAAATAACCCTATCTGTCAGAGGTATCGATCGAAGCGCAATACGACGGCTGCTAGAGCATCATTCAAGAAGAATTTGAGGAGGGTCCACACGCATCAAAATAAAAGAATACTTACTGATTTCTGGGACGGGGACATTTTGCACCTGGACGTGAAAGTCAGGTCCTTCATTCACTACAACACCCGCTTTACATTCTTTGGGTATGTCAAAGGTAGGGGCGGGTGCTTCGCCGTTCGTTCCCATTGTAAGGTCTTATTTTAGTACTGGTGATGCGTGGCAAGAGCGAGGTAAACGCAGTGCTTTAAGCAGATGAGAAGAATGAAATTGAACGCGAATGATGAAACCGACGACGCCAGGACTATTTAAATCACCCGCCCCCTTTAAACCAGGGCATCTTTCTGTCGTACAACCTCGGTTTGACTCTTTCGAGCCAGTGAGCCCCCCGGTTCAACATGAGTTGCCCGATGCGGGGTACGCGTCTTGGAGCGGGGCCAATTCCGTGGACTGGCACATTGTCCGTATAGTAGATCTACTGGAAGAAGGATAGAGGTATTAGTGTCTGATAGTCCGGTAGAAATGCCTCCAGCTGGTGATGGTGGGGCTGAAAAGAAACGCGGGGGGTTGTCAAGTCCCCCACTTTATCAATTTTCGCCGTGATTGTATATATATATAGGCACTACTTTCTAGAGGTGTACTTGATAAAATTAAGATTACGCCATGTATATCGGCCCCTCAAAGTCCGCCCGAATGTTACACTATCGCGTACATCACGCGTAGATGAAACCTTAATTTTCGTAAAGATCCACCACTATGTAGAGCCTCCCTACCGCAGAGCTTCTCTACTGTATGGTCTTACTGCGTAGGGCCTTACTACGTAGAACTTCGTGTAGAGCTTCGTGTAGAGCTCCGGGTAGAGCTTTGTCCAAAGCCTCGCATAGAGGCCTTAAATTCACGAAGGTAACGCGTAATTCTGTAAACTGAATAAATTTTAGATCTATTTTTGTAAAACTCTTTAAATTCTACTAAGTTAAACCTCTTTACTTTAGAAAGTAGCGCCTATATATATATATTCAATCACTTGATAAAAAGAGGCGTTAAAAGTAGGCGAAAATTGATAAAGTGGGGGACTTGATAACTGGACGGGCACAAGGGGGAATCCAGACGACGATATTAACGGAACTGCTTTGGCAGCATCATATACTAAGATTAAAGCTCGGAAGCACTTCAGTGCTCTTTACGAATTCGTGCTAGTATCTTTGGTTTACTTTGAAATGCTTCAAGCTACCACTATAAAATCTCCAAATAGCTTTATGCTCGCCTCCCTGGCGTCGGTATCGGGAGTATGAAACATCTTACATAATCATATTTTCATTGCGCCTCAAAGGACCTCGGAATCAGCCATCCACCTTTATACCGCAATGCCTGCTTAGGACGATGCTATTAAAGGACGTAACAGGCGCATATTGAGGGGATGTCAAGCTCGCCATCAACTCAATCTCAATGTGGACAAGCCGAAGCGTCCTCCAGTCGTCCGCCCAGGCAGCCAACTGTCGAGGACGATAACAGCGACAACGAAGAGGCATTACTTTCTGCAGACCCTTTAGAGAACAGTCTGCCCGAAAGGTGGGCAGGAATCCGGTCTAGAATTCGATTTTCTCAGCTAATAGTACTACTTAGAATATCCTTCAAGCGCAAGCTAAAAGCGCCTGTCGCTTCTGCTTTCTCCATACCCAGATTCCTTTCCTCTCCACTTTCAGGCAACAGTCGCCAGCAATCACCTTTACCGCGACATCCTCAATCTCGAGTACGCCAGCTGCACAATCGTGACGCTGCGGATGATTCCACAGAACTCATATTATCTTACCTCGATGGTCCTGGAGACGCTGGTGGGCAACTCCACGACACAAAGGATGCGAATGGTTTAGATTGGTATGTCGAGGGACCAGGCCGTCGCGTTGGATATGACGATCTTACGGCAATCGACTGGATATTCGAATACGCAAAGGAACGGCAGAGACTTCGTTTTCTATACTCCAACTCAACTGGCATACTTGGATATATTCGACAACTTGCAGACGCCAGCCAGATATGGCTGATCCTCGTAGCCGCGGGTATTGCAAGTGGAGCTATTGCTGCATTTATTGACATAGCAAGTGACTGGCTTGGGGACTTGAAAACGGGTTATTGTAGCAACGTTGATGGAGATGGTCGCTTTTATCTGAATAAAAATTTCTGTTGTTGGGGATATTCAGGTTAGCATACCCAGCTTTTGATAGGCGAAAGCTTATCAATTTCCAGAACTTTCGCATTGTCATGATTGGCACAGCTGGAGCAGTGCTCTGGGGGTGCATTCCACAGGAGGTAGCTGGATTATCGAGTATATTTTCTTCATCATATTATCAGTAGGTTGTCTAACAAAAAGCTCACAGCCAATTGCTAATATTTCACCAGATTATTTTCGCAGCTTGTGCAAGCATTATGGTTAAGAACTTTGCAATTTATGCCAAACATAGCGGAATACCTGAAATCAAGACGGTTTTGGGCGGATTTGTTATTCGGCGTTTCATGGGAACTTGGACCCTAGTCATCAAGTCTCTTGGTTTGGTAAGTCAAAGTAATCCACTTGCCTGATTTATGGGCCTAACTAACTGGGTATAAAGTGTCTTGCCGTTGCATCTGGGCTGTGGCTCGGGAAGGAAGGCCCTCTTGTACACGTTGCTTGCTGTTGTGCAAATTTATTTATGAAACTCTTTAGCAATGTCAATAGTAATGAAGGTAAGGAACTTGGAAGTAAACTTGCAACTAGCGCTGACAAGCATGCAGCACGAAAGCGAGAGGTTCTCTCTGCTGCCGCCGCTGCTGGTATCTCAGTAGCTTTTGGGTCACCTATTGGTGGGGTTTTGTTTAGTCTTGAGGTATTCAAAGTTGCGCTTTGTATTGCGTCTATTCGCTGACATTTAAACCAGCAATTGTCTTACTACTTTCCCGACAAGACCATGTGGCAGAGCTTCGTATGCGCCATGGTCGCTGCTGTCACTCTCCAAGCTTTCAATCCATTCCGTACAGGCAAACTAGTCTTGTACCAAGTCACGTATCACTCCGGATGGCATGATTTCGAAATGGTTCCTTTCGCCCTTTTAGGGATTTTAGGAGGCCTTTACGGCGGATTATTTATCAAAGTGAACATGAAAATTGCAGAATGGCGCAGATCTTACCCTCTCTTCAACGGCCCTATCCTCGAAGTTATCCTCATAACACTAGTCACTGCCCTTATCAACTTTCCAATCAAATTCATGCGAGCCCAAGCTTCAGAGCTCGTTTACATCCTCTTTGCCGAATGTGCAGACCTCACTGACGACACCCTTGGTCTCTGCAAATCTGGAAAAGCAAATACAGGCGTCGTAGCTCTGCTCCTTATTTCCGCACTCCTAGGATTTTTCCTGGCTAGCGTCACGTTTGGTCTCCCAATACCAGCTGGAATAATTCTTCCTTCCATGGCGATCGGAGCTCTGTATGGTCGCGCTGTCGGCCTCATTGTTGAGGTTTGGCAGATTGCCCATCCCAACTTCATCCTCTTCGCCTCTTGCGAACCCGATATACCGTGTGTTACCCCAGGAACCTATGCAATTATTGGCGCTGCGTCTGCTCTTGGTGGCGCGACCCGCATGACTGTTTCTATCGTTGTCATTATGTTCGAACTTACCGGTGCACTGACATATGTCCTTCCAATCATGATTGCAGTCATGATTAGCAAATGGGTGGGAGATGCTTTATCTAAAAGGGGCATTTACGAATCGTGGATCGACTTTAATGGCTACCCATTCCTCGACAACCGAGATGATAATAGCTCAACCATCCCTGATGTCCCAGCATCGCAGGTCATGACGCGCATCGAAGATCTCATGGTCATCACTGCAATTGGGCATACCATCCGAAGTTTGAGGACTCTACTTAGCGCTCATCCTTTCAGAGGCTTCCCTGTGATTGACAATCCGCGCGACGCTTTACTACTTGGCTATATATCTAGGACAGAGCTCGCGTTTGCTCTCTCTTCCGCCTTATCCAATCCTCGAAACCTCACCCTTGACACTGAAGCTTACTTTTCCCACCAACCGCTTTCCGATCCAACTACAAGCCTTGATCTCCGACCTTGGATGGACCAAACACCCATCACTCTCAATTCTAGAGCGAGCTTCCAACTTACAGTCAGCATGTTCCAGAAACTAGGACTTCGATACGTCCTCTTTGTGGATCGAGGGACGCTCAAAGGTTTATTAACGAAGAAGGATGTTTGGTTTATTCTAAACGGCGCGAACGAGAGAGGCGAAAATGGCGTGGGACAGGCCATCCTACGGGAACCGGGAGGTGCGGAAGAGACGGGCCTGTTAGGGCCTGGTTTGGATGGCGAAGAAAGCGAGGGAGGAAGAGAAGGGCTTGGATAGTCGAAGTTAGCATTGCCAGTGTTTAGAGTATAAAATCAATGATATCTCCCAGAATTTTATTGCGTTGAAGACCTAGGAAATGCATTATAGACTACAGGAAGTTTTATTTTAATCTGCGTTGCTGGTACTGCATCTATGTCCACTTTACTGAGTCACTGAATCACAACCAATATAACCTTAACGGTAATAGTAGCCCATGTCCCCTAGAAGAAACTTCTCAAAGCCCGAAAGTACACTGAAGGTGAGTCTTAGGTGACGACTGCTTTCTCATGAGAGGCGGACACGAAAAGCAAAAGCAAAATATGCTTCGAAACGCTAAGTGCGGTGTAACTAACCAAACTCATTTATATCCAAAACACTATAGTTTTATCAATACTAATTCCAATGCATCGTGAAGCATAAAAGGGTCTATAAAAATGCTCATGCCTAAATTTTATGCTTACGACAAAAAAATAACCATCCCAAACTTAACGACCACCAATCTAGCCCTTAGGAATCGGCCTAATCCAAGAAACAGATAAACTGATCGCAATCGTCATAATGCCAATGATCCAGAAAACCTTGCCGTAATGCGTTCCGCTGTAACGGAAGATAATGGCAAAGATAATACCGCCGAGATTGCCTGATGCGCCGGTGACCTCGGAAATGATGCCTATTCGGAATACGTTAGCATGGCTTCTTTGAAAGTGGGTTTTGGGCCGTCTCATGCTGGTACTCTGCGATGGTCACAACTTCGCCGACTTATGACTCCACTTCGGTTTCATTGACCTCGCGCTTTTCCTTTTCATTGTCCGACAGCGACAAGGTCGAAAAGGGCTTGTCGAGAACACCACCCTGTGCGTTAACGGTACGGCTCTTTTGGGGCTTGAGGTTTTGCTCAACGGCAACAGCGCGGTCGGCCCACTTGCCAGTTGGAGTGTCTTCGGAGAATAGAAGCATTCCAACGCCGGTGGAAGTGATCAGGGTGAATGGGACAACGAACGCTATACGCCAGGCAACGTAAGGCTTTAGCCCACTGCTCGAGACTAAAGAGTCAAAGGTTGCAGGCATGACGAAACTAAGATAGCGTATTTAGTACACAGCAGAAGAAGAAACATGTCGGCTTTCTTACTAAGTAACACCACCGCCAGCGTTACCCCAGCCACCAGTCAAGGCGTTAGCAGTACTAACGACGTTCTTATCAAAGAAACCAGTACTCCAGACCTGGCAAGGGACGAAGCTAGTCCCCGGGATGCCAATGAAGAATCGAAGGACTATAAGGCCCTTAGAGTCGTGAATGATGCCTGCAAGAGGGTATGGCACCAGCGAAAAGGCAGCTGACGAAAACCAAGCGTGGCCTAAATCTATCCCATAAAGGGCCACAGACGAGACGCATCAATAGGGTTGCGGCTAGAGCAAAAATGTTGGAATTTGCAATCTCCTTTTGCGAGAGGTGCAGGCCTTTTTTGATAGTTGATGATATTGTTAAAGAGGACTCGGTAGAATATGTCAATAGCCAACATACCAGAGGGGGGAAAGCATACCTACGCGTAGGTTAGTGAGAGGATCGATGGCGAAAAAATTACCAGCATACTTACTAGGACTAGAATGCAATAAAGAAACAAACCCAGGAGAAGAAGAATGTGTCGACCGGATTTTGAGGTTACATATTGTCCTGATTGGTGCTGCCAATAGGACCGGTCTTTTTAGTGCCAATTAGCGGTCAATAGAATACCCTTCCATGTCTATCGAATGGATTTAAGATGGGTATCAACCTGGCCTTCTTGTTATAAGGATTCAGCTCGGGAGCTTTCCACAACAAGCTGATGTCAAACGGCATAGTAATGTTGGTAACAGATCGTCTGCCAAAGAGAAATAGTGTAGAGGTTTCTCTGAAGAGTAGATCCAATATGAAGAAGATCTGCTTGTGGGGGACACAGGTCGAGCATGGCGAGCACTGTATAGAATATTCCATAGGCACCATAAATGGGCAATTCCGCGGTGTAAATGTTCAAATGTCCAAATGTCGAAACATGTCCGCGGGGACATACTAGTACAAAGTTAACGGGCGGGAGAAGACAGAATGGAAGCAGCCAAGACGAAACAAAGTGGCGACCACGTTTCTGGGGTATGCACAGGCACATTAGCTATGCACTGGCAAGGCGGTCTCGAACGAAAATTCCGAATATCTCCTGGCATTGTGTTGGTAGAAGGCAGTCTCTTGAGCTTGGCGACGTGCACGGACCCAACGCACGAACTACCTTTGTAGATATCTTTTCGAGCAATCGAGCTCCATAGAATCTCTCATATATATTCTACGCCGTGATCTGAAACATTGTGTTCAATTAAGACACCGACAGAAGAGAAGCACACTCGTTCCAACTAACAAAACTTCAATCATAACTTTCTGCAGACATTTTGATTGTTTCCCTGCGGCTACGAGACAAAGATGGCGTGCTGAAATGCTCCACCCTGACGGCGGAGAGGAGGAAGAACGCGTGAGGCTCTGATTTTGAGGTGGGGTTCGTGGCGGAAGCGCAGCCTTTCCGGGGCTTGGCATCGGGCTTGGCAGACTGTGTTTTGCTCTTTTCCTTATCTCTTGGAAACCGTCCTCATCTACTGTGGCGTCCTTCGTGCCGGGAAATGTCCCTGCCTTATCTTTCAGCGGAAAATATTGCTTGAAACAACTCCGCGGTCTTCAAATTACAAATATTTTCCCGTGGCGCATCAAGAAATAAAGGACCGCTGCAATTCAAAATATTGAAGTCTATTCAGATTAATTGGAAGACGTTCTGTTCTTCATCTTTAATAAGGCTACCTTCAGTTCCAGCAGACGGGTATCTTGTACAGATCTTGCTTGACACATTCTTTCAGCCCCCAAGTGTATCTCCCTGCAATGAATACCTATATGCCACCCTTCCCTCGACATTCAGTTATGGCTAATCGGCCACCCTCACACACCGGCCTGCATAAATTTTATCCTGGAAATCTCTTGATTGTGATTTCTTGCGTTCCTGAGCAGAATGCGATATGCGTCCACTGAAGAGTAGATTCGCTTATCAAAGTTGACGCGATCGTATGCCCAGGCGGAACAATGACTCCGCTCTTGATGCAATTCCGAGCTTCACAATGTCTTGAAGTCTACCAAAGAGTGTATTCTTTAGGCACCATGACTCATTTTATAATGGATATAACGAGATTTAGTTACATTCGCGGCATAGGTGTTCCTTCGTGAATTTTAATCACTCTCGGGTTACCTCAGTCGCTGTAACAAAACTAACTTGGCCACTTATGAGTCCACTAAAGACAAGCGTGGTACTGGACTATTAAAGAGTGAACCAAAGATCTGTTTAGAACGGTTCCTCACTCGAAAAGCATCTAGCTCAAGACACAGATGAGAATCGCTTTGCTATGCAGAATCTCCGATCACAATGTGCGACACAACACATTAAGGCGTGGTTGTGTTCTGCTTCGTGCTCACTTCGTACAAGAAGGATTAGCATGAATCTTTAGTTGACGTATAAAATATCACTTTTACATACGAATAGTCTTCCATTGAGTATAGCTCCTCATCTCCACAACTCAAGCACTGATAATAGACTCGGGTGATAGTTTTGTAAAGCCGCGTCTCATCTTCTGGCTCTTGGTGCATGGTCGATAGAGAAGAGTCGACCGGGCCCGGCACCGCATGTTCTGATAGAGCCTTTTCCTGATCCGAAGATGTTGAGAGAGGTAATCGCATTTTCGTAACTGGAACAGGCTTACCAGGGTTCAGAAGCACATCGCTAGAGAACCGATTCTCAATTGGCTGGCCGGCGATAAACTCGAGTAGCTCGGGCACAAATGCTTGGGGGAACCCGTATTCAGGAAGCCTCGCCGACTGTCGGATTCTCAAGGTATCCAGAATTTGGAGGCTCTGATACAAGGGAGATTTAGGCCAGCAACGAACCGCTCCGTCCAAGAACTTCCTGGTAGCAGCACTCAGCGCAGCCTGTTGGAAGGTATATCTCACATCACGCGGGAGTCTCTGGAGTGCCTCAGTTCCTAGAGGTCCATGGTATGTATACTTTTGCACTTCTTCACAAGTAATTCCATCAGGGATAGGAAAGTAGTTCATGAGCCAATGAGTATCAGCTCCGAGACTTATTCCGTAGTGTGAGACCAACGCCTCTGCGAGCTGCAACTGCAAAGGATTAGTGAATAGACGAATGGCCATGAAAACCGGGATGCGGCCACCCCCATCTCTCAGCAAAGGAGCTGCCTTGCCGTACCGTAGGAGTAAGTTGATTCGTTCTAGCACATCATCGGCTGGCGAAAACTCCAAGCATCTCGTCAAAGGAGTATATCCTTCATCATCGATGGCATCAGGGTCGCACCCTCTTCTTAACAAAACCTCCATGTCTCGAAACGTGTCAGCCGGGTGTCTCTTTGCCTGAGGGCAAGCGCCTACAATTTCATGGAGAACGTTGGCACCGTTGCCTCCCGGGCGCACATTCGCATGATCTATGAGAAGTCTTGCTGCACCTGGTTTGACGTGCCATAAGGTCTGATGCTCGAAGGTGTATCCACAATCTGCTGCGCAAAGCGACGGAGTGAACTGTACGTGAAGATTGGCTCCCTTGGTTACGAAATATTGGAGGCAGTCACAATCAGCCGAGCTTAGATTAGTGCTCCATTGCGGGTCTGTCTGCCACGGCTCCAAAAACGTTTCAAATGGTGTCCGGCCATCCAAATCATCAGATGCATCAGCCACTACCTTAGCACCAGCATAAAGCAGCATCCTGAGAATTTCCTCGGTTGTTTCTCGCACCTTTGGGTTCTGATATTCAGCGGCCCTTCGATCTAGAACAAGTTGTAATGGGCTCTTGAATGGCACGTTGTCCAAAGGTGGGTTCACTTCTGCGCCGTGGTCGAGGAGTATTCGAACAATAGCAGGATAGTCCCAAAATGCCGCTTGACGTAGCGGCCTCCAAGTGCAGCCAGGGAGGCCATTCGGGTTGGAGCTAGCTTTGAGAAGAGCTTCTACGTTTGGCACCCTACCATTTTTGATAGCATTGTGAAGAGACAGATCGGTTCCGAGTGGGTGGACAGATGATGTGGCGCCATGGTTTAACAGAAGCCGCAGGGCAGCGACTGATGGTAAGCCTGATGCTATATCTAAGAGCGTTTGGCCTTGATGCTCTAAGAGAATGCAGTGCTGGAGCACAGCATGATGGCGGAGCTGACTGTTTAACTTGAATGGGAGACCTAGAGGGTGATTAATACTCTCTCGAATTGATCCCGAACTGAGCAATGCCTCAAGCTCTAAAATATTGGCGGAGCATACTGCTTTTAGTATTGCCGTTAAGTGGTCTTCTGCTGGTATGGCCGGGTTTGAATTTAGTTCGTTTGTAAATCTGAAATATTATTAGTCACGGAGATTGAAGACAATATCGCTATTATTTTATAATGAAAATGTACAGTTGTCAGTTACGTTGCTTAAGAGAGGTTGGACGATCTAGGGCATTATTTAATAATATATATGCGCACAGCTTGTGAGTAGCTTTGAAGGGCTCGCCTTAGTTTGCCGCATGGATAATCTTTGCCATTTACTTAAATCACTTTCGGCCCCGCATTTTATCTTCGAAGCGCTCCAAAAGTACTCTCGCTTTTGTGCTTTGCTGCCCAAGCTTAAAAGCAGCGCAAAGATAAAGAAATATGAGAAATACATAAATATCACATACTGGTAGTCAGATAAAGTCTCGTCACTTGATTGCGAACTTTCGCGATTACTTGTAGTGGTGATTGGTGCTCTTCGCGTGTATTTGTGTCTCATATAGCCCCATTCTTTGAACTTGAATCGATAAGCTCTAGTTCTAAGCTCAGAACTTAGCTAGTAGAATATAATATTGGGCTGCGGGATTTGATGGGCTTCGGCGGGCTTACGAGGCTCTGAATGAGTGCTTCGATTCCATGATCGACTTAACTTCTTCGAGTGACTTCTTCTGATTCACCGACAGCTCCCGTATGTAGTGCTGAACAGCATCCCAGTCTTTTGCCATCTTGAACCAGAGTATCAACAATCCTTAAAGTGGGGTTTGTAATCGATGATATGGCTTGAGGGAACACGATGTGCTGAGTCCCGTGCTCAAGGCTAGGTCGGGTGGTAAGTGAGCCGGTAAGGGAAGGAGAAAGGTGGCCATGAGCTCAACATATATGCAAAGGAGATTCTAATTCACTTGGCCCGTATGAAGGATACAAGGTGAGGAAGTGTGCAATTTCAGGCGCCTGAAAGTGCAAAAAGCCGGGGGTTGCGCTGCGCCACCGGGCGGGGTAAACCCTGCCTAGTGCACAGCACAGATCAAGCGGGCCCTCAGTTTGGATCTCTATTTACAGGCAGGTGACAGGATCCCACTAATTTACGGTCGGACTAGCAGGGGTATTCGCAGGTCCGGGCCTCGAAGGATTCGCGCCGGTTTTACATGCATGAAAGTGCAATTTTTGCTGACTGTACCCCTTCATCTGTCTAGAATTGGCGTAAGGGCACTACGTGACACCAACTGCAATCTTCCAAGGCTATATCCATGCAGATTAGCGCACCTCTAACAGCTCCGCTACTCTACTGCATGCGAACCCAAGTTCTAAGATAACGCAACACCATGCCAAGACCGACGATAAAGGAGAACTCATGCTCCAGGGCTCGGTTCAAATACATTAGGAGGCGGTTACCTAAGAGTAGGCAAAAGAGAAGTTTGTATAAGCTAAGGCATTATGCGATGCGTCAAATGCCTCACCTCTACAGCCGCGGTTTTCGTAATTTGACTCTTTCCTGTGTAGATTGCTTCTAGGTAAAGACACTGGAATAAACCCTAGAGCGAGGGAACGCACTTGAAATATGGGAATGGAAGATACCTAAACAATTAGAAACCGCTAGCATTTATTGCAAGCGACGAGCTTTACCTAAACCGCTATGTGGTAAGTCCCGAGAGCTATTTGACCGCTATTTAATATTGTATTCGGGTTGGTTGAGATATAAATGGAAATTTTGTTTAATAGCAGAACTGTCCGCCGAGGCCGGAGGTAAAATATCCAGCGGATCCGTAGACGGCCCGAGGCGGAACGAGCCATTGTCAGGGGCGAAAGTAGGAAATCTCATGACATTTTACAGTACTAAGCGTATGATTTTCATCAGCTACTGTTTCATTAAAAGTCTCTGCATATCCATATATGCAGACTAAATCTTCACCCTGGCATTTTACAGTCCTTTTATATCGTTACTGTGCACATGTTTCTAAGTTGAACTGTACCAGCCTTTCCACCATGTTAAATCAAGCTGAGGTAGAGCTGAAAGCCTATCAAAGATCGCCACGAGCTTTTCGCTCCTCACTCTCCAGAAATGCATCATTTCGCTCTCTCTAGTGTCCTGTGTTTTTTCTAGTTCCTACTGTCTTCCATTCATCGATGCCACTTACGACTATGTTGTCATCGGTAGTGGTACTTCTGGCTTGGCAATAGCTGCGAGACTAGCTGCAACCTCTTCTGTTTCAGTGGCACTCGTGGAGGCTGGTGGGTATTATGAAATTTTAAACTCAGCATTATACCAGGTTTTGCGGCAATACAAGCCACTAGAACGGATCTTACTGACACCGATTTAGTTGATTGGGGTTTTGTGACAATACCTCAAGTAGTACGTTTATTAAATTCAATAAGAAAATGAGCATCGTGCTCATGATTTGTGTAGGGAGCGGCGAATAGAAAGATACACTATGCTCGTGATAAATGTCTTGGCGGGACTTCAGGTCATAGCTTCATGGCATATCATAAGTAATCCTACCCCGTTATTGTTAATTTGACTCTCTTTGCCATTCTAGGTTCCGATTTGTGTGTTTGTAAACTTTAATCCGGCACTCTTCTTCGCTACATCATTATGGAGTGAAATGTATCTGTATTCGTGCAGAGCTAATTTACGACAGACCTGCAAATAACTCGCTCCAGAAATGGGTGGATTTGGTTGGAGACGGTAGTTACGCCTTTAGAAACCTGCTGCCATACTACGAGAAAATCTGCACGCTTACCGCCCCAAATACGTCAAAGCGAACCGCAAATTCTTCAGTAACTTATAACCCAGGCGTCTTCGACATTTCTCCTGGCCTAACTTGGCTTCCTCGCTCTCCATTTGGGTGGAACAAGGTCTAGCTGCTATTGGAATCAAACCCGGCGCCGACTTCAACAGCGGTAGTCTGTCCGGTTCGTCTTGGGTTCCCGCAACTATTAGACTATCTGGGGAGTCCAGAGACTCTTCAGGAACTAGCTTTCTCTCTCTAGCTATGTAAAAGACCGGGATTACAGTTTATGCTACTATACAAATGTTGCTAGCGGTCTACAGGTGCGACAAGTGGGCATCACGTGGACTCTGACTGCTAGAAAAGAAGTCATTCTCTCCGCAATCCCCTCAATTTCTCATGGTGTCTGGAATTGGGCCTAGCGCAACATTGAAGAGCCTTGGAATCAAGGTCATATCAGACCTCGCAAGCGTTGGCCAGAATATGTAGGATCATGTTATGCTCGGCTCCGTCTACGGCGTCGACGTTGCCACCAGTTCCCGTTTGACAAACGACGTGGCCTGGGCGGTAGAGTCTCTGGTTAACTATGCCTCTGGTACAGGACCCTTAACCGCTGATGGTTTCGGGGTCACCGGATGGGAGAAACTACCCGACGCCGTTCGGGCAAACTTAGCCAGCGCGACTCAAACCGCCCTAGAGGCCTTCCCGTCTGATTGGTCTGAGGTGGAATACCTTGCTCTTGACGGTGTGCTAGGGTGCTGGCACAATGCATTGGTCAAATAATTGACAGCTACAATTATGGCTCTGTCGCTGCCGCCCAAGTAGCATCCCTCTTACGCGGCAACGTCACGATCACCAGCACAGACACCAACGTTGCTCTGGTCATCAATCCGAATTGGCTTACGCATCCGGTCGATGTCAAAGTCGCACTTGCGACGTTCAAGCGTACGCGGCAGGTTTGGGCACCCCTAAACATCACTATTGGAGACGAATGCCTGCCTGGCCCCAACGTCACCAACGATGCAGATATCCTTAACTTTATTCGGAATAGTGCCGTGCAAGTGTGACATGCCTCTGCTACCTGCGCCATGGGCAAGTCCAGCGATTCCATGGCTGTGGTGGATTCAACAGCGAGAGTATTTGGCGTCCAAAACTTACGAGTCGTTGATGTCAGTATATTCCCTATACTGCCATCTGGCCATCCGCAGTCTACCTGTTACATGATTGCGGAGAAGATTGCGGTCGATATAACTAGCCGGCCGGTAGTGCTGAAATGGAGTTTGGTTATTATGGATAGACTGTATATTATGATGTGAAAAGTATTTCCGGTGAGCCTGCTATGTCTATTAAAGAAACTTCCGCCTTTATCTCGGCGTATTTTATCTTCGGCTTTATTTCCTTGAGCTTAACGGTTTTTTTTTGCTTTTAACCCATTTTAACGATTGCAATTCATTGAAATTCTCTTCTAACAGAACTAGCCATTCCGCAAGGGTACATTATTATACAAGCCACCAATACAAGCCACCAACACACGTTACCTGCCACACTAATTAAGAATCCTTGCCCATGGCTCATCATAACTCGCATCTCTCTTTCGCACATGACATACGCCCCGACGCGATGTCATTGGCTCCTTCGATAAATAATTGAAACCTGACGGATAGCACGAGCGACTCCATTAAGGTCCACACGGCCTTGGTTGTTTGATTACCCCAGGGCGAAAAAGGCCCGGAACGTAGGGCCACTCGCTGTACCCGACAATGTGGTTTTAAGCTGGCTTGGCGTGCAGCAGTCACCACGACCCTGCCAGCTGGAATCACTTTAACTATTTTTGACTTCGATTATGATGATGTGTTCGCAAGGCACTCGTTGAATGTCATAGGGGCACTGGGACATCACAGGCGTGATGGGGCGGCCGGCTGGCCGGGAACCCTGGAACCCGCACGCGGGGCAACTAGGGGACCACCACCAGGGCGAGTGCATCATCACGCATCGCAGCTGCGAACACGTTTGGCGCCTCGTTCCGGTCAACGAAGGCGGGCTACCACGGGCGGGTTGCATTAGCAATTGGGTTCATTTTCGAAATATGCCGGTGGCATAATAGATCCTTGTCAAAGCATTAAAAAGTAAAGTTCCGGTTCCCAGCTTCCCATGATTATCCACCGCGAGCCATGACGAAGGATTCGGCCGTATGCTACCCATGTCAGCATGTTTCTTTGACTTCGCAATCGGGATCCACGCAATAAGGCATGTAGGAGACTTTCCAACATGTCAATCACGCAAACTAAGGAAGATCGCTACTAGCTAACTATAAACCAATTCTCCCAAAATTCCCTTGTAATTTGCTGTGCGCTGAAACTTTTTGTCGGTGGTATGCCACAACGCTGTTTTAAGATACCCTTTAGAATGAAACACGAACCATTGACTCGTTGAACAGTTTTTTTTAATGAGATGATAACGGTGTCTCTGTTGGTCTCACTTTGCATGGCGAAATTTCAATGGATGCGTGAAGTCAATTGATTCATGTTCCAAGTCATGCGATATAACCCATTTCAAATCTTTGTAAGTGGTTCGGAGATGCGTTATCCTTCGATCATGCTTGATAGCCAAGGAAAATAGATCCCAAATATCTCAAACAGCAAGCATAAGTGCGTCGATATTTCCGGGCTACCCGTTGGCCTAGGTTCCTTGCAGGAATGTAAAGGAGAGAGGCTGTTGACGTCCCCTAAACGTTAAGCAATGTCTGACTATCAGGCGGGCATCGCTGGGACGCGTGGGTGCAAATATTCCTTGCGTAATTGGATGCAGCCTTGTGGTCGGAGGGATATGATTGAACGACCCTGCAGTATCTTGTATGCCCAGCTTTTAAGGATCGGGGCGAGCGTTGCAAGAATCAAGGTGAATAACACAAGGGAGCACTTGTGTGCTTTGTTTGGTAGAAGCCACTTGAACCGCAGCAGCTGACTGTCGATCTCGAATATTGTGTGCACTGCGCCGCCATTATACACCTCCCGCCAAGTCGTATTTCGTCAGCTCCCACCTCCTGCGTGCACGGATGGGCAAAGGGAGTAGGCGGCGCTCTCCCGCAGTAGCTAGCACCGCATTGAATGACCTTGTGCGGCCGTGACGCATGCGGGATTATTATTGTCTCTAGTTCTGCTCAGTCCGGGCCAGGGTGTGTCCAGAACTGGTGCTGTTTGAGCAGAAGCGGCGAAGCAGCAGAAGCGGCCGAGCGGCCGCAGCGGCACCAGCGGCGCTCAAAGCGGTGGGCTTGTGCTGATGGTGGTGGGCAGAGGACCGGGGAGCGTGAAGATTCAGGGTCACAGCTCTTGCGGGCGGCAAGAAGTAGGCGGCTTTCAGCCTGCCCCTGGCTGCAGGCAGACACATGGTGCTTCTTGCCGTCTGCAGGCTTGCTCCCTTGAAACCCCATGCCGAGGGACATGGGGGTTATGAGCGGCCGAGTACCAGGCCAGCTGTTTCGAAATAGTCCTAGAAACGAGAATCTCCGACTCATGTAAATATACAATAGCAGCTGGGATTGTTTGTTCGAGTAATTCCCATATTTTATCACGAGGGTACAATAGGTAGGCTTCGGCATTCATATTTGCAGCTCGTTCTCGCCGCAGGTCACGGATGGACTGTGTAGAGCAAATTATTCAGCGCAGACAGCTGGGGAACAGGATGCAGCACTCCACAAGAAAGCTTAGGACACAGATCTCAAGAAGACAGTTGCAACGAACCCGGGCCTCATGCTGGTGTGATCAACGCTGGAGTCTGCGCGCACGCGCACGCGCGCACTGCTGTGCTGAATTAGTGTCCAGCACGGCCGCCTGCTGCACACTACTTTGATGCCATCCATGTTGACACAGGGCGTCCAGAAGTGTGTCAGGGCTATCCTAGTTGAGATCTGCAGCGCAGTTGGACAGGATCGTTACCACTGCGACTTAACCCTGGTTATCTCTTGTTTCCTTGCTTCCTTGCTCTTGTTGTCCTGCAGGGCCAAGACACAAAGCACTCGTAGCAGCTGCGGACGAGTGTCGCATGTTCGGAAGCGCACGACCGTCAGCCCTACAATGTCGCCATCCTAGCTTCACCTCCTACCCGTGCCGCTGTCGCAAATGCACTTACCTCTGGTAAGTGCTGGCCAGCTCAACGGCCAGTACCCATCTTAATGTTAGGTTTTTTTTAGAACCTAAATAAATAAATAATTTTTAATTTTAATTTTAGTTTTAATTATATTAGTAAGTCTTGGTAAATCTAGTCCCATTAAGCTGGCCGACACTTACCGGAGGCAAGTTCGCTGGACACTGGTAGGGCCTTGCAACCGTCATGCAACCTGGTAAAATAATTCTCCTAGGGTTTTGGTACGTATATTCCAGTTATATAACTTTCTCTCGCTTAGAAATACGGGGTGCTATTGTCAGTAACCTAACACCTCTGTAGATATTCTTAGGCATCAAAAAGCACTCGGATCATTGGTATGTGGGTAACAAGGGACTGTCATAGCCGAGAGCTGTTGCTTGGTTCTCCCAGTTCTCGGACAACCACCAATCAATCAGCACGATATGACCGTAGAACATTAAACTCTCGCTGGCTATGCCGCAGAGGGTGCTGGATATTCTGCACTCATCAGGTAACTCGCCGGATAGTAAATACAGAGGGGGATAATCTTCACAAAGATGTAGTCTCATAAAGCCGGTTCATCACGATTCCCTGCAAGGCGATTGGTCGTATCTCAGATAAAATACTGTATTATTATGGTGAAAACATAGGAAGCGAAATTCGCGTATAGAAAGAAAACGCTTTAATTTTTTCCGAAATTTTACATTTTCGTGATGTGGTTTCTGCGGCTCTGATTTTCGGTAGGGAAATTGGATGTGGCTGCTGGGCGCCCGGCGGGCATTACGGGCAGCTGGCGTTGAGGGTTGAAAGCGCCTTGCCGCCCTTGACTTACAGGCATGATCCTAACACGCTACCTTGGGACAGTCGTGGCGAGCAATCATCATCTCTAATGACAAGTAGTTCGGGAGGCTGCGGCGTCGGCATAGTGGGGTATGTTGCAAGGTGCCTGTACTGCTGAGGTTCTGCAACTTCACCCTCCCCAGAACTCTGTGTCCGCCTTAAGGGCGGTCGTCGACGTGCTGAGTGGATCGCAGCAGCAGCGACTAGCAGCCAGCGAAACCTGTCTCGATGGACTAACCCTATACGGTAAGGCGGGCCATTCGCACCGGACCCCGCCAGGGCGCTGCTCGCCGCCTCCGTAACGTGTAGAAGTGCAACCGAATTCATGAACCGATTTAGCTCCAATTGATGGCCACTCAAGAAGATGACGGCCACTTCACGCACCTAGCACCCCGCCGCTTTTCTTTGCCCATCCTTGCATGTTCTAGTCTCGGGCATGAAGAGAATCTTGCGGCGTTGGGGGCGCCTCGAGAAGCAGCACAATATGGAGTCAACTTAGCAGGAAAAGGAACGCAGAACACAGATCTCGCAGAGTGTCGTTTGCCTTCTTTTCAAGCTGCTGCAGAGCTTCTGTGCATACATACAATTGCTCGTTCCTCGTCATGTCGGGTTCCCATCCAGACCACCTGTCCACCACCTCCTCCCCTTCCTCCCCCTAAGGATAATTTGTCTTCTATCTAGAAAAACGTCCATACGATACGAGATATTCTATCTCATATTTACTTCGCTATCAAGCCTAACCCTCCCTTATCTGAAACTTTTTTGTTCGTTTCTCCCTATGACTCGGACCTCTCAACGCCAATCTTGCACGTCGGAGAGCAATGATTTCAGCTCGTGAGTCCTCAAGTAGTGATGTTTTTCAACAATCTCTTCTCTTTGCCCGGCTATGAGCTTACTGGCTTGATGTACAGCACCGCAGTCAACCATCCCACCTCCATCCACACAGAGCACCTTGGTTACACCATGGAGCTAAATACTGCCGCCACACATTATCAACAAAGCACAAGTCACAATAATTCTAATCAGACTTATGACCATATCGGCGCACAGTTCCTCCATTCACTACAAGACGGATACACTACCATCGAAAATACTTTCTGCCGTCCACCCGGCATCATCGCGCCTGGAGAGGATCGCTGCAACTGTGCGACCCGAAATTCTCCATCACAGTCTACATCCAACAGTCGCTTGACGGTAGAGAATCTTGCCACTCACGAACGTCTTATGCACCATGACCCGGTGGGAAAGTTCGACGAAAGCATTAAAGGCGTCCTTGCTGCGGCGAAGTGTCTCCAACTCGCTAAATGCATTGATGCCACTGTCGAGTTGGGAGAGTTAGGGAAGTTACCAGTAGCGAGATGGGTCGAAAGCCCAGAGGATCCTTTCAGCAAGACTGTTGTACCGCAAGGGTAGTTCTCCAAACTTTGTTTATTTTATTTTTTTTGGCGTACAGAGCGGGAAGGCCGAGGTTGGTTTCGCGGTGCTTGGTATCAAACTTTGTTGGAAGCAAGACCATTAGACCCTATGCTGTTGTAATTTGAAAGACCTGGCGTCTTCTAGATGAAAAATCTATAAAAAAAATCCGAATCAGCCACTGGTGTTGCGGCAATGCGAGAGGTCCGCTAAAGTGACCTTGTGTTTCAAAGAAATGACAGCGAGCGACAAAACAAGTGTACTAAATATAGAACTACTCGGTATTAAGCTTTCCTTTGCTTTGTGCCGGCCTCTGCGACGTAACGGTGAGCGCTAGTCGGCCGACGAGGCACAGAACAGCTGACGCGACGCCGTGCGACACAAAAGAGTTGCGGGAATTCCCTGCTGGAGCGGAGAACTGAGAGTATCGATTGGTTCGGTACTCAGCTGCGGGGTTCTCGAATTGATACCGCCCGTTGGGAATCGCCCGTTGGGAATGGAGTGGAAGTCATGTTGGAAGAATGTACTGCTTAACGTAACGACTCAGTTGTGCCGAGACGTCTGTCTCTGCCGAAATACTCAAACCTCAAGACTGGGCATCAAATGTCTCACCCAGGCGAATTAACTCGGTAACATGGGCTGTGGTTAACGTGGGCGAGGGAGGTACATAACTACATCCTAGGGTAATTAGCTTGTGCGGGAGGTTTGAAGTGACTTAGGTTTTGTGAGTGGCTGACGACCTTCAACTTCGCTCAACCGAGTTCCAGCTGCGCCATCAGCCTTACGGTTACACCCTCCGTAGAATGTCCCTCCAGCCCCACCTAACAGAGTTTGCCGGACTTTGCTGTGCCCCTGTAGCCACGTGCTATGCGTGGTGGTTGGTCTCGGCAAAGTATGTGGGCCACCCTGGCAGCCAGCACCGAGGAAGCAGGCCACCCCAAACCAGGAATGGAGTTTGAGGCAGAACAATTAATGATTGGCGGGCAGACGAGGCCAAATCAAAGAGACAAGCATCCTGCTTGTCAGTCCATAGTTATTCCAATTGGCTGCCTCACTAAAGGCGAGTACCACAAAGTGCAAACCTCTCTAGGAAAGAATAACTGGCAGGCAGCCGGACGCTGCTCGACATTCTGCGTCTACAGACAACACGGCTCCTCATTTAGCTGTGTCTCTTATTCTTGGAAAAGTCACCTATGCTCCGGCGCTGTCACTCATCTAGAGCACTAGCCGATGGTGTGATGATACTCCATTGCATTTCGCGGCGATACTTTCCCGCAGATTGCGAAACTGGAACGTCTGCTGCGCCGGGTTGCTGAAGCGGTGTGCCGCGACGGTAAAAACGCAAAGGTTTAGTTCCGCAGCGCATCCAAAGAAACACACGAAAGAATCAAGTAAATGATTCCTGGGAAAGCTTGGCCGCCACGTTGGATTACCACATCCAGACCGTGATACGACTCTAGCTTTTCCTGGGCCGGCCAGACTGCGGTTGAAATTCTGCCTCACAGAACACAAGCCGAAACAAGTCGCGTTGGTCGTTCACATGTGTCGATCGCCGTCCTTCTGAATGTTCCAAAGTTCCCAATCTCCGAGACATGCTCGCTAGGCGTCATGCAGCACTAATGTTGGTACCTGAGGCATTGGATGACTCGCCTGCGCTCGTGTAGATCGGTGCAACCGTACACCAACAATGCAAATTAGGCGAGATGCTACACTGACATTCTACACGTTCGGGAGCGGTGATTCGCTCACGTTATGTGCTTAAAATTTTGCAGGCTGCTTCTTCAGTGCTTTACAAATTCACGCCGTTGAAGAGCAAGGATGGAGGAAACTAAAATTGGACGAAGTCTTGCAGTACGTATGCAACCTTCGTGGGCCGTTGATGCGTAACTCAATCATGTTCGTAGGAGCAGGGTCCTCGTATATCATTTTGGAATTATGTTGGTATTATCTCAAACTAACAGCGTCATTTTCTTAGAATCTTTCAGTCAAGCCGAGGCACAAAGAAAAGGGATACCGAACCACGGTGCATTGAAAGGACCGCTTATCGGTCTCCTGTACGGCCAAATAAGAGGCCGACGTATTCATCGTCATCCCGGATTGGAAGGAGCATCCTCTTGATCGGTAAACGACTCGGCATTCATCCGGGACGAGGACTCCGTCCACGTTGGAGTTCGATCGTACGAATACCTTGCATGATGGCGCAGTGCATCACATGATTTTTTATATCCACATGAAAACGGCTGTCTTCCCCTGTAGGCGTTTTACAGGCCCGTCGACAGGCAATCAGACTTTGAAATGGCCCCCAAAAAGCAGGTGTGGTGAGTGCTAAGCCTGGGAGATGATTCTTCGTTAGGATACTCCTTAAAGGTGACGATGGTACTGGAGGAGTCCTCCACATGCGTT
>Ga0307515_10003595_pt1 | contig 32568 bp, 37 predicted proteins | sample 17_EM_MG_FD_194513 | JGI IMG/M metagenome (GOLD analysis project Ga0307515, IMG submission 194513) | Populus trichocarpa ectomycorrhiza microbial communities from riparian zone in the Pacific Northwest, United States - 17_EM | ecosystem: Host-associated > Plants > Roots > Unclassified | place... | reverse complement strand
TTTGTATACACTACAGAGTAGTTTGAATATATATATATAATTCATTATATAATTTACATGGTCTGGGTAATCTGAGAGAAAATCGCAAGTTGTAGAAGCTGACGGCGCGTCAGCATCGTCATGACACACTGTCAACTTGAAGGAAGGCCGTCATGACGCGCTGTCAGCTTGAAGGGAGGCCGTCGCGACGCGCCGTCAGCTTGAAGGGAGGCCATCGTGACGCACCGTCAGCTGGAAGAGAGGCCGTCGCGACGCGCCGTCAGCTTGAATAATGGCTGTCATGACGCGCCGTCAGCTTGAATGGTGAGTGTCATGACGCACCATCAAGACGCACCGTCCACTTGAAGCGAGCCCATCATGACGCACCGTCAGCTTGAAGGGAGGCCGTCATGACGCGCCGTCAACTTGAGATAGGCCGTCAGCTTTAACGACGCCGTCACGACGCGCCGTCAGCTTGAACGTCGCCGTCTTGACGCGCTGTCAGCTTGAAGGAGGCCGTCTTGACGTGCTGTCCACTTGAGACACGTCGTCAGCTTGAAGGAGGCCATCGTGACGCGCCGTCAGCTTGAAGGGAAGCTGTCATGACGCGCCGTCAGCTTGAAGGGAGGCCGTCATGACGACGCACAGCGGAGTATCAAACAATAGGGGCACCAATGCGGCCCGTATAAATTATAAAATTTAGTTATGTATTTACCTCGTATTTAATTTATTATAATTTAATTTAATTTAATTTAATTTAATCAATTTTTAATTTAATCAATTTATATTTAATTCTTGGAATTTTTTTGGGCGCGCGCGGCGGCCCAGAACGGGGGTTTTTGTAAACATATTGACCAAATTTCACTATAATCAACATAGCTCATGGCTCGAGAGGTAAATAGATTTATCTCGAATTTATCCGAATGTATCTACGCGCGTTGAAACACCACGTGCACACCTCAAACCTGTATTTGAATATTTAATTCAAAGAATGTATTGCCAGTATTCCAATACTGAAAACAATTGGAAAAAGCTTTTGGGCCTTTTAGAAAAAAACTGGAGCCGCCGCCCAGTCCACCTGTCGCACCACCCGTCAGTGTTGAACCACGCGCCTGTCGTGGTATCCGTTCGCGCCGTCTCCCACCTGGCATCTCTCTCGTGTCCGCCAGATATTCCCAACGCATCCGCCGCCACCCTGCCCGGCCATCTGATCGTTTTTTTGCTGCATCTTGGACCACGCCGTCGTTGCCTGCCCCGCTGCCCCCACTTTCCATGCGTGCGTTCTCAATCTTTCGGCATACCAAAAGGTGAGTACGATAGGGCAAACGTGTTGTTCAGCTTACCACTCGAAAGCTTTACAAACAGTGCAGCGACTCCGGGAGCGAGTCGATCCCAGGTATGTGCATTCTACAATATGGCATGCACCTTACTGACGCTTATAGTCCAACATACGGTCCGTGCGCGGTGTTTAACGGCTCTGCAGGACCTTCCCCCTCATCATTGCCGCCATCATCGCCACCCCTACACGTCAATGACCACATTCTCAAGGTTCTCTGCATATTCAGAGGTGAGTACAACATGACTCAAGGCGTTGCAGAGCAGCTAATCACTTACACCGTCCGAAAACCTTGACTGGTCTGCGTAACGACCCCGGGAGCGACTTGCCCATGTACATGCGTCGCACAGATATCGAATCCAATTACCAGGTACTTGTAACCCCACCCAGGGCCCACGCACGCCGGCTATCGGCTTCGCAGGACCTCGGACGTCCTGTTCCTCCTCGCCGCCTTCCTCGCCGCCCCCCACCTCCATGGGCTCGTTCCCAATGTCCCATGAGTACCCACAGGTGAGTATAATGTCTTTCAATGGGCCGTTCAGCGTCCAATAGCCTGCAACTCAACGACCTTGCCCAGGCTCCGCCAGACCACATACCGACCCCGGGAGCGACTCATTCATGTACGTGTGTGTGCACATCTATCGCGTATGCTTCACTGACACTTGTGGCCCAACCCACACCCCACCCGCGACAGCTATCAGCCTTTGCAGTACCTCGTCCTCGCCGCCTTCCTCGCCGCCCCCACACACCCAGGCGCACATTCTCAAGGTCCTCTGCATACCCAGAGGTGAGTACAATACCATTCTGCATGTTGTTCCACTCCCAATTTTACCCAATTCGATGACCTCGCCCAGGTTCCACCGGACCGCGTAACGACCCCATGGGCACTCCCCCACGTACATACGACCTGTGTGAATGTATAATAGTTTAGTTATGTATTTAAATCGAATTTAGATCATTTTAATATAATTTTATCTAATTTTTATCTAATTTTTATTGAATTTTCTTTGAATTTTTTGGGCACGCGCGGCGGCCCAGAACGGGGGTTTTCGTGAAGCAAATTTACCTGACTTCACTATTTGTATCAATACTAATTGCTCGACAGGTGAATAGATTTATTCTAATTGGTTGGAGGCGGGGGCCCGACGACCTATACGGTGCGTGTCGGGCCGATAGGGCGGTTGTGTGCCACCGGCCACCCGATATCAGGGGCGCACATGCCGAGGTGTGCCGGCCTGGTGAATGTGTGCCGGCCGGCCGATCGTACCATTCATTTGGCAAGACGCCAGGGCGTCGATCAGGCACCGCGGAAAACCACCATGAAAAGACAAAGCAATCCCCAGAAGAAAAAATTCTAGCGATAGTAATATGAATGCTAGAGGGCTCGGATGAACCGGCATAGAGTACCTTAATAGTCTAGATTTGAAATATATAAAAAACCTACAACGGGTACGGACACAATTTAGAGGGTACTGGGTGCGGGTATTGGGACTATCAATTCGGTCACATTTCCTGTTCTGTGGCTTGATACATTTGCACCGCGAGTAAGGAAAGCATCAATGAATACAGGGGCAGCCTATTACAACATGCACCAGTAGCTGACAGGTTGTCACTCTCCCTCAATTCGAGGGGGGAATCATATTCATGTGTCTGCCATGTGGAGCAGGCGCTGAGCACCGTTGTACAGCGATGATGAAGTTCTAAAATATGTACAAACTAGTATTTATGGCTCTCAATAAACTAACTAAGTGCCCAAGTTGTAAGCAACGCGATGCAAAGTTGGGCCAACACATACCAACTGCTCTGGCCTACCTTATCGGGCCGACGCGTACCAACCGCCGTGCCCTGGCCTACCTTATCGGTCTGATGCCTACCAATCTCCCTATTCCACACTATCGGCCCGACGTGCACCGTATAGGTCGTCGGGCCCCCGCCTCCAACCAATTAGAATAAATCTATTCACCTGTCGAGCAATTAGTATTGATACAAATAGTGAAGTCAGGTAAATTTGCTTCACGAAAACCCCTGTTCTGGGCCGCCGCGCGTGCCCAAAAAATTCAAAGAAAATTCAATAAAAATTAGATAAAAATTAGATAAAATTATATTAAAATGATCTGAATTCGATTTAAATACATAACTAAACTATTATACATTCACACAGGTCGTATGTACGTGGGGGAGTGCCCATGGGGTCGTTACGCGGTCCGGTGGAACCTGGGCGAGGTCATCGAATTGGGTAAAATTGGGAGTGGAACAACATGCAGAATGGTATTGTACTCACCTCTGGGTATGCAGAGGACCTTGAGAATGTGCGCCTGGGTGTGTGGGGGCGGCGAGGAAGGCGGCGAGGACGAGGTACTGCAAAGGCTGATAGCTGTCGCGGGTGGGGTGTGGGTTGGGCCACAAGTGTCAGTGAAGCATACGCGATAGATGTGCACACACACGTACATGAATGAGTCGCTCCCGGGGTCGGTATGTGGTCTGGCGGAGCCTGGGCAAGGTCGTTGAGTTGCAGGCTATTGGACGCTGAACGGCCCATTGAAAGACATTATACTCACCTGTGGGTACTCATGGGACATTGGGAACGAGCCCATGGAGGTGGGGGGCGGCGAGGAAGGCGGCGAGGAGGAACAGGACGTCCGAGGTCCTGCGAAGCCGATAGCCGGCGTGCGTGGGCCCTGGGTGGGGTTACAAGTACCTGGTAATTGGATTCGATATCTGTGCGACGCATGTACATGGGCAAGTCGCTCCCGGGGTCGTTACGCAGACCAGTCAAGGTTTTCGGACGGTGTAAGTGATTAGCTGCTCTGCAACGCCTTGAGTCATGTTGTACTCACCTCTGAATATGCAGAGAACCTTGAGAATGTGGTCATTGACGTGTAGGGGTGGCGATGATGGCGGCAATGATGAGGGGGAAGGTCCTGCAGAGCCGTTAAACACCGCGCACGGACCGTATGTTGGACTATAAGCGTCAGTAAGGTGCATGCCATATTGTAGAATGCACATACCTGGGATCGACTCGCTCCCGGAGTCGCTGCACTGTTTGTAAAGCTTTCGAGTGGTAAGCTGAACAACACGTTTGCCCTATCGTACTCACCTTTTGGTATGCCGAAAGATTGAGAACGCACGCATGGAAAGTGGGGGCAGCGGGGCAGGCGACGACGGCGTGGTCCAAGATGCAGCAAAAAAACGATCAGATGGCTGGGCAGGGTGGTGGCGGATGTGTTGGGAATATCTGGCGGACACGAGAGAGATGCCAGGTGGGAGACGGCGCGAATGGATACCACGACGGGCGCGTGGTTCAACGCTGACGGGTGGTGCGACGGGTGGACCGGGCGGCAGCTCCAGTTTTTTTCTAAAAGGCCCAAAAGCTTTTTTCAATTGTTTTCAGTATTGGAATACTGGCAATACATTCTTTGAATTAAATATTCAAATACAGGTTTGAGGTGCGCACGTGGTGTTTCAACGCGCGTAGATACATTCGGATAAATTCGAGATAAATCTATTTACCTCTAGAGCCATGAGCTATGTTGATTATAGTGAAATTTGGTCAATATGTTTACGAAAACCCCTGTTCTGGGCCGCCGCGCGCGCCCAAAAAAATTCCAAGAATTAAATATAAATTGATTAAATTAAAAATTGATTAAATTAAATTAAATTAAATTATAATAAATTAAATACGAGGTAAATACATAACTAAATTTTATAATTTATACGGGCCGCATTGGTGCCCCTATTGTTTGATACTCCGCTGCGTGTCGTCATGACGGCCTCCCTTCAAGCTGACAGCGCGTCATGACAGCTTCCCTTCAAGCTGACGGCGCGTCACGACGGCCTCCTTCAAGCTGACGACGCGTCTCAAGTGGATGGCGCATCAAGATGGCCTCCTTCAAGCTGACAGCGCGTCAAGACGGCGACGTTCAAGCTGACGGCGCGTCGTGATGGCGTCGTTAAAGCTGACGGCCTATCTCAAGTTGACGGCACGTCATGATGGCCTCCCTTCAAGCTGACGGTGCGTCATGACGGGCTCGCTTCAAGTGGACAGTGCGTCTTGACGGTGCGTCATGACACTCACCATTCAAGCTGACGGCATGTCATGACAGCCATCATTCAAGCTGATGGCACGTCGCGACGGCCTCTCTTCCAGCTGACGGTGCGTCACGATGGCCTCCCTTCAAGCTGACGGCGCGTCGCGACGGCCTCCCTTCAAGCTGACGGCGCGTCATGACGGCCTTCCTTCAAGTTGACGGCGTGTCATGACGATGCTGACGCGCCATCAGCTTCTACAACTTGCGATTTTCTCTCAGATTACCCAGACCATGTAAATTATATAATGAATTATATATATATATTCAAAATACTCTGTAGTGTATACAAAAAATTATTGCGCCCTCAAGGGCCCGCACAAAAGGGGCCATGAGGACAGAGAGATGAGGACACTGTCAGCATTTATGCTGACTGCTGACTGCTGACTGCTGACGGCGGACCCCTTCAGGGGGGTAAATCTACTAGGCAGATCAGGGCCTGAGAGGCCCCGGATTCGAGTGCCCGAGGTGCACAGAACAAGGCCGGACTTGTTGCTCGTGGCAACCACAATCACTTGCGTCTCGGTATCGACTATAGAGAAGTCACTGTCGTCTTTTATGTGCATCGAGTCTCTCCGCACGCTTCTAACCCTGCCATCGATGGATGAGGATAACTTATGGCGGCGTCAGTCACCAACAGCAGATGCGGGAAGAGCACTAGTACCCACCGACGACGTCAGAGGGCATATAGCTCACCGAACGTGGAGGGTGACTCGTCGCTAGCGTCGTTTCAATACAGTGCATCGCGCCCAAGGTCAAGCGTACAACATTGTGTTAACCTCGGATTAATGGGATGGAAGAGCGTGCGTTTGATATAGGCCAATCTATATATCCATAGAACGTTGTGGGTCGTGTGGAGGCCCGCATTGTTAGCCAAACTTATCGTAAATGACTTCGCACTAATGACGCTCCCTGACAGCTGCGTCGCATTGACAGATTGACAGCGCAGGGGCTCCCCTGGCCGGGTTAAGTCATCATATGTGACATGCGTCTGGTATTTCATTGAGGCTGGGAGGAGAGGCGTTGGGTGTGTGACGGCGTGACTCACGAGGCGCTGGCCTTGAGGCTGGAGCCAGCTGAAATGGCACATCGGTAATTTATAAATGGCTGCAGAGCAGCCGCCCTGACCCACAAAATAAATAAATATACAATAACAAATAAAATCTATTACATATAAAATATTGGAAAATGACGGACAGTTTGAGGCTGTGTTGAGGCTGTGTTGAGGCTGCGACCAGCCGTTAAAAAAGCAGTTAATTAGGCGAACATAGTAAAATAATGATTGATATATTTAATAATTATAAATAATTAATATTACATATAAAGATGGCGGAAAATGGCGACAGCAACGGCAAGAACTGCTGGAGCTACCAGGCTGCTCGCGAGGTGAGCGGACGAGGGCTGGTGCTTTGCAGGCAAGTCTTCGCGCATCATATGCCTGGATTAGGCATATAAGCATCCTACATCCTACACCTTACACCAAGTACACTTCCAACCCAACACTCATGTTCTCGTCTGCCAGTCTGCAATAGACCCTCCAGACCCTCTGGGGCCTCTGGACCGCCTGCTTGTTCTTCTCCTTGTCATTCCATGCAAAGCTAGCTCCTGCGTATCTTTACAGTTAGCGCCAGATTTTCACTAGAATAATTCAAGTCAGCAAAAAAAAAACGCACTTGCGGTTACTCCCCTGCATTCCTACACTGTTTCGACTCAGGTCACGACTATACTTACAAAGTCCTATTGCAGTATGGTCGTCAACGCGTCTTGCCTTTTGCATCTGCTGGCCGTCTGGTCGAGGTAAGCTCCAAGTCTGGATTGGGCAGTCGGAGTTTGAAACTCATGTTTGTGCTTGAGTCAGCCGCAACCTCAGTAATTGTAAAAATATATATTTGCAATTAAGTTTTGTATACTACTAGTACATTTGCGCGTCACACTGAACATGGTTTTCCGGTATTTATATGTAATAAATTAGAAATCTTATTATACATCATAAAAGTCCTTATATTACCACTGTTCGCTGAGGTGCCACTTCAAATTGCTAACACCAGCCTCCAGATAACCCCCGTCACGGCGTCACACACCGGTCATGGGCCTCTCTGTCATACACAGCGGTCTCCGATTTTCGTCGGATAGTGTCACGTACTGTGCCTGACATCTGTCACGGAAGTGTCAATCTGTCAATGCGACGCAGCTGTCAGGGAGCGTCATTAACTCCAAGTTCGTAAACGCGAGAGAGGTGCATTTGGTCTCCGCACGAAAGCCGTCAGCCCGTGTGTATCGATTTAGTGACGAGTGGTCTTGCCAGTAAACAAAGAAATAGTGTCATAAATTTCCGCGCAGTCGTGTACGACGAGAAAAATCGTGTTTGTTGAGTCCCGCCACAAACACGCAAGGGTACAAGACGAGTTTTGATTCTCTTATATAACCGTCCATCCGGTATACATGGCACCGGAGCTCGAAACCTGAAACATCCGGAATTTCCTATTCCCGCAAATAGCGTTGCCGTTGGATGGTCTACGCGAGAATCTGTCGGAAAACGAAAATCGAGAGATGCGCGCAGTGCTTGCACCTGGTGGTCAGGCCCAAAATTGGCGTGAGTAACATGTTATGGTCGAAGAGACCGGGCTGAAGAGGGGTTTCCTAGCGTTATCAACACTAGCCGCAACATCTGATGGTGGACTCAGGGGAAGCGGGAATCGGACAGAGGGAGGCCAGGAGAATGGTCGCAGACCGAATTTGATTATCCGATTAGCTCTTCCTGTACCTACAGCTACATGGTTATATAGGAACCTACATGAAAGGGGTGCGGAAGGTACAGGGCAAAAGGAAGTAGTGAAATCTTTCCAATCGCAAATGAATGAGAACGAACCGGAAGGGACACAAAGCATTACAGGGATGAGAACGAAGAGAACAATTGACAAGGAACCAAACTAATTCAACTAACCCGGGTCGATGGGAGTGAGGAGGAGTACGTGGGAGTGATTGGGAAGTGGTGGGCGGAGGGGAGCGAGCGCGCAGGGGGCACAGACCCTCTTGATCCTAGAAAGGGTCCCTGCTGGACCGCATGGTGTCGGGTTAAAGGACGAAGTTGGAGGCCAGTGGCGAGCTTCAGGCTTTGTGTACCACCTGATCGGGATCACGCCGTAACATAACAAGCGATGCAAACAGTCAACTAAAACGGGTATTTCAACAGAATACATGAGGTAATAGATAAACCCTAACATTATTAGCACGAGAGCAGTACTCAATGGCCTTTGTCGCAACGAACATACCCTGTCACTTGTTCAACTCCCGTAATCGCGTTCATTTACCGAATCCCACAATTAATTCACAAGTGCCTGTGGGTTGTCTCATGTTGGATGTCGCGCGTGCAAGGCGGAGTCAGCGTGTTAGTAAGAAGTGAGTGAGCTGCAGAGGACAGTTCTTGGACCCAAAAGCAACAGAATTAATATTCACGATGCACAAAATAGAGTAGACGGAATTCCTATCGAACTCTGGCGAGGTGGTATTGCAATATTGTGGAGGCCACCGTCTCATCGTCGACTTGGAAGACAGGCAGGACTGCATGAATATATTATGTTATATATGACATTAGTTGAAGAGTTGGTAGTAATAGTATCTTGGAATAGCGAACATACTAATGATCCAATACACGGCCCTTGAGGGCTGATGCCTTCCCTCAAGTGGCACGACCGCTTTCGGGACCAGGCCACCCAGGTGACGCACTTGGAATTCAATCGCAGTCTATATTAGACGTATAACGGTTCCCATTATTTGACGAGCTACATACAAGGTACGAACAAGGCCGATATTAGCGCCCAGGTTGACGAACCTGCCCACCTCCCACGTTGAACACGCACACTGCAGTCAACTAGCACTCTGAACAAGCATTGGGATCTATCATTACTGGTGATGGTTGACCCAACTCCCTTTTGCTCCCTCGTCGGTGAGGAGACTGCGCGCCTCAAGTGGTTTGAGGCATTCATGCACGGAAGGTACCTGGTTCTCTTGCTGCCTCGTAATTCCTACTAAATCGGTCATCAGAGTGGAATTGGAGCAACAAATGTATGCTGGCTGCAACATAGTTCGTGAACCAGGTACTGAGTGTCCAGAAAGGATCTCAAACCTTCAGGCATTGCTTGAAGGGGCACCCCCTCTACCTGAACCTAAACTCTTGTGGCATTGTGCGCTCGAGGAGCTCCTGGATGGTACTCGAAAAGGTTCGGATCTAACTGCAGGCAATTGAAATCGTAGACTGAATCAACAGCAGAACTGCACACTCGAGTAGAAGAGCTAGAAAGCCTGAAAGATCAAGTGCAAGCCGTGGGAGTGTCCATTACCAAGGCAGTGAGTGATGGGACCTTTATTATTAATCACGACACCGATCCCTTTCCATCAGGAACTGTTAAATATCGAATTAGAAAAGCTCAGTTCAGCAAAGGTTGACTCGGCTCAAACCGCTACCAAAACTTCGCACAAAGAGTGGCTTGTCGTCAAACACAATTTCAATTCCGCCAAGACACTGAAAGTATATTACAACCAAGGTGAACCAAGGAAGAGTGACCACCAGACGTGCCGATCTGATTCAGATTTGCTAGATTTGAGGTATCGCCATCTAGTTCATCAGCAGCGACGAAGCCAAGAGCAATTCCTCGACTCAATCCAGGACCAAGTTCAGGTGAAAACCAGTGTTGTTTGTCCGGGTTTTGATTGACTTGCAAGCACAGGAACATGGTACTAAATATTGGACTGCTGTGTGTGGTGTAGGTATGGTGATGGAGTCATTTTCAAATTACCTTCGGTATGCCGAGCAGCAATAATGAGCCTGGAAGCCCTGACGACTAATTTCGTTCGCAGGGATGTATCGAGCACTTGTAGTTCATCTGGATCAGCACTCTGGGCGTCGGCCAAGAACATCAAGCCTCTTGTCGATGCAAACTGCCACACAGAAGCCATTGAGTTTGTGTATCACCGATCACCAATCCGGTTTTCACCGATCTACTATCAAAATCCTGGATCTAAGTCAGTCTCTCCCAGTGGCCAAACAATTCTATTCGGATGTCCACTAGAACTTTGCACTGTTGGAGAACCGAAGAAAATTCCTCTTGTTTTGAAATATCTTTTGGAATCCGTCCGTAATTGGGTTGGACGACCCTCCTCCTATAGAGTAGGTCAAAAGCATAGAAACCGTACAACTAACTCACTTTATTATAAGCCAGGGGAATACTGGCCTTTGGTCAATGAGATTGAACAAGCGTGGACAGGTGTGGAGAGAAGCGATCGTGCTCTCATTTCAAAACTTGTCCAAGACAAGCTCGGGTCCCTCATTCTGGTTCGTCTATCTCCTCCGATACACCAATACAGGAAGCTAAAAGACCCTGTAGGAATACCTTTGGGCGCTTCCAAAGCCAGTATTGTCAGATGATGATATTGCTTTGGCTCTGAAACGACCACCCAACCCTCCAGGCCTAATTTGGGATACTTGGAGTGAAGACCCCATCAAGGCAGCTGTTCTCCGGGCCCTATTTTCCTGTCAGGTTAGGATAGGTCGAGGCCCATTTTTTGATTACGATATGGCTGATGCTCTGACCCAACGCCGAGTGTGTTTATTTCATTCCTGTTTATTGCAAGTGAAGGACGTACATTACTAAATACTTTTCAGGTCCCCGTCAGAGTTCACAACCTTTTCTTATCACTCTCCAGATCTCCTGAACTCTGGAGGTAAGTTGTTGGCAATAGTCAAATGTTCAAGAGATCAATTTGTAACTGGGGAGTGCCGTTTCAATATCATGGGTCTTCTGGTGCTTCCTGTGGTGTTGTGCATGTAATCTTTGATAGTTCTGGTTGCTGCGATTGTCTGGGGCTTGGTTTTGCTAAGGCCAAAATTGTAACTTAGCATACAAGGTACAATCTGTATTGAGATTTGATATCACTTGCAACTGTATACTTCCTACAAGTCCGAAGAGACAAGTATTAGATTTGCCAATCATTATTTGATTGACATAATATTCTGCTGTGATATTTCGCATACCCTTGCATCTTGGATGTGATTGTAGAAGTGATCCCATCTGGTTCATATGCATTCTCAATTGAGATTAAGAGGGTTCCAATATATGACCAGAATCCAGGAAGTGGTTGGATTGTTCGAAGGGTACCTCAGGCATATTATATATGACCTATCCAAGAGCAGAGAGAAGAGTGCTCACGAGGGTTCAAATACATCATGATCTGTACATCCATGGCGAGCACAATAGCACCGCACTTACGGGAGGACCGATGATCAGTAGAAGGAGTGTCAATGGTGAATATAAAATGCTATTGATGGGAAGACAGAACATAAATGACCAATAGGAATGACTATGGGGAGCGGAGTTGGCAATCAGAGAGGACGAAGATGTCCAGTGAGAAAGGCAGTAGGCTTCGCGTAGTAAAATTGTTATAAGTAAGCAGATCTGGCTCAGATGGAACGTCTATCTGTCAGAGCCGTGTCCGGTCGGAGGGCGGACATGGTGGCCAGGATAGGGCGTATACTGTACGATGCCGTGGACTACCAATGACGACCAGCCGTCGTCGGGAATGGACTGAAGGACGGGGACGAAAGAGTGACCTCAGGTTAATGACCCAATGTGAAACGGTTGGGGATTGGCAGATCGACAGGTCCGGTTGACAGATCCGGTTGCCAATTGGGAATTATATGATTTGAGGCTGGGGGTCCAGTTTGTCGAATGATTTTTATTTGTACATTCAAACTTGCCAACCAAAGCGCAAAATCATTTTTCCTTGGCCATGGAACACCAACCCCTCTATGCGTGTCAATGAAGACCTTGATCCACCTACGGAAGCCCCAGTCCTGTCTTTTGAGCAATTCACCACCACGCGCACCAAACATGCCCAGAGGGGGGATCTCCGTTTTCGGGCGCGTGTTTCAACACAGGAACTGACTGGAGATAATGGTGAGGTGACCAAAGCCGCTGTAGGGCATATCTGGGAGGCTACTGGATCCAGATTCATGTTTGTCCATTTCCACCTGAGAATTCAGGTGTTCCTGCTAACCTATGGCTATTACTCAAATAGATTCCGGACTAAGCAACCTCCGAGGAAGAATGGGAATGCCCAACAGGTCTTTGAGTGCTGCCAAACCAGCAAATGAGAAGGACCGCCGACGGCAACCATTGCCAAGAAATGTAATGGGGTATATGTTCGTGGAGAATGAGAATGGTCTTTAATGTTTCATGATTTTTTTCCGAATTTATGTATATATTTTTTACTCAGCCCCTCCACGAAAAGATGAAGTGCCCACTTTGTTATTCAGCCTCAATTGATATGATTCCCAACTGGCAACCGGATCTGGCAACCGGACCTGTCCATCTGCCATCCCCAACCCGTTTCACATTGGGTCATTTGCTTCACTACTCAGGTCTCCCTGAATTTCTCTGGGCTGGTCATGCACTACCGTTGAACTGAAGAAGCACCTTGAAGAACTTGATAAACTTGATGACCAGGTCACAATGTATTTAGTTTAAGTATCAACGAGAAACGGCAGGTCATGGTTGAGTCAAGATATTGGTTTCTTTGTGGATGGCTTGCCGCCGTTGTCCACTAGTCTTGGCGAAGCGACCCCGCTAGATGCTGGCGTAACGACTCCACCGTTCGACCACTACTCAATGCCCTTGTCGAGCCAGTAGTGCCGCCCGGCACTGTACCGAATCCGCACCCGCAATCGAGCCGGTCACCATGAGCTTGAACCGACGACAAACACTGCGCACGAAGAAAACCCCATCCATGTATTGATATACATCCTTCTGGGCGTGACATGAACCGTTCCGTCTTCTGGCGCTGCGGCGGGAACCGTTGAATCAGGCCTTGAACGCAATGAGGTGGTGCGGGTAGTACAATTCGCAAGTTGTAAGCAAATCTCATTAGCCTCCTATCGCCTTCTCAACAGGCCTTTCCAGTTGAATTCAGCTCAAGCAGCTGCCCGATCTTCACAAATGTTCGCGAACGCCCGACGCTGATGCCCTCCCTCTTTTCCCGTGCCGTTTCGTGCTCGTCTAGCACGCCTTGTCCCACGGAGGATGTCCCGAAGAGTTTTTCGCTTCCAGTCGCGTCGACACTGACTTCCAATTCATGGTTTGGCCGGATCATCCGGGCGGGTTTCGACTTCTCTAATATGGGGGATAGGAAGCAAGAAAGCGACGGAACCAACTATATTGCGACGATTACATATGAGTGTAAATCACGCCCCTCCAAGACCTGGTAGAATCGATGATCCATGTAACCATCACAGACGGTCCAGCAACACCGCACCCGAGGTCTCTTCTATTCCCTCTCTTTCGAGACTGGACTGCACAGTTAGCAGTATCAGCGCTGTAAGTGCCCCTTGTCTAGTCTCTTCGCTCGTCAGGTATGACCTCTAATTTCCGTACCTTTAAGCGTCCTCACGCCTCACCCTCTCCAAGAACACAAGTTAATGACGACGGTGTTATATATACTCCCAATGGTATGCGAGCTTCCGTTCTGGAGTCTCCTCGAATCAGTCATCGGAACCATCTCCCACCTATGTCCCTGGAGGGCGAGGACTGCAATTCGTCGCGAGGACCATCTTATAGCATTAATTTACCCCAACTGTATCCATACAGCCATTCAGAAGGCGATATCTGGTCGGGGGAAACGGTGGAAAATATTTTTTCTCGCTTAAGCTGTAAGGCGGTCCCTATTTGGGTTACTTTGAGTAAGGACCCCATCAGGGCGGCTGTTCTCGCACCTGTACGATAGAGTGATGATTTCAGGCGTGTGGGCAGACACTTGCCGTGAGTGTTGATTAGATGGCGTGAGAATTGATCGAAAATAGGTAGTTATCCCAGAGCAGGGACCCAGAACGAGTTGGATAAACTTGCGAGACGAGTACTGTGTGAGATTGGAGAGGGTCCTGTCAAGGAGAACAAACTCAGAATAAATTGAGTGAAAGAGCGACGGCGGCTGGTGAGAGAGCGTTCGCTCGATGCCAATTGCAGTGTGGTAGTGAGTATGAAGTCACTATTGGGATTGCCTTGCTGGTACGCGACATACCGGCCTCCCAATCCCTATCCTCAGACTCCGTCACGTCAAAAGGACTCACAGAGTCTCATTACACCGCCCACTGCGATGTGCATCATTGGTGTGCTCATAAATACTCGCGCCATGCTCTATAATTCAGGTCTCCCTGAATTTCTCCGGGTTGAGGTGGGGCGGCGTATGATATATATTCCCACAGCAGAACACCGACGAAAGCACTCAAAGGACGGACGCCGCACAAGTATATGAGGTGCTCTCATGGCGATAAGCTGGTCATTTGTCGGCTCCACGCATTTGATGTGCTGTGCGCTATCGTTGAACTGAAGGAGCACCTAACAAACTCGACGACAAGGCGACAGTGACAATGAGTTTACGTATCGATAAGGCGATTCCAGCGATGGGACCAAAAACCGCGCTTGTGGTTGAGATATGATGTTCTTTGTGGGCTCTTGCCGCCGCCCAGAAGCACTCGTTGAATGCTGGCGCGGACGACCCCGCCGTTCAGCCACTGCTCAGTACCCTTGTCGAGCCAGTAGTGCCATCCGATACTGTACCGAATGCGCACCCGCACTCGAGCTCGTCACCATGCTTATACTTAAGCCTAAATCGGATACGAACACTGCGCGAGGAGGCAATCCCCATCCATTTATCATCATACGTCTTTCTTGGCGTGGCATGAACCGCTCCGCCTCCCGGCGCCCCAGCGGGAACCCTCTATAAGAGTATGAGGAATCCGTCGAGTCAGACCTTCAACGCAATGAGGAAGGGGTACAGGTAGCGCAATACCTGTTGTATACAATGTTCTCTATCCTCCTAATGAGTTCTCAACAAGCCTTCCTAGTTGATTTTGGCTCGAGCGGTTGCCCGATCCTCGCAATGTGTGCGAGAAGATGGAAGGAATTAATAGACAAGGAACTCCAGTGTTGAATAGTGCTTCCGAGTTATGATTCCTTATCCATTTTCGGTCCAGGGGCTCAGTGGTTCCAGCCCTGTGGCTCCCCGATAGGCAACCATTCTCTTCCACCATGCAGAACCTTAAGCTACACGACGTCTACAGGCTAATATCGTGCGTGCCCAGCGCGCGCACTCTCCGACTCAGCTGCTTGTTGCTGGTGGAAATCGCCAGTGCCCCAGTATCGACTACAACAAGTCACCCTTGGACAATTTTTGCTTCGAGTCTCTCCGCTCGCTTCTAGCCGCCATAGATGGATGAGGACGACGTGTGGTAGTGGCAGCCACCAACGGCAGGGCCAGGAAGTGGACTAGCACCCAACGATGGTTCCGGAGGCCATACAACTCACAGAACATGGAGGAGGGCTACTCGTTGCAAACGTCATTTCAATACAGTGCATCGCGCTCGAGGAGAATGAGGCGAGGCGTACCACGTTTGTGTTAACCTTAGATTAATGGGGTGGAAGGACGTGCGTTTGATTTAGGCCAATCTATATACTCAGTTCCTCTACACTAACTACAAGAACGTTGTGGGTCGTGCGGAGGTCCACATGGTTAGACAAACGTATCGTAAACACGAGAGGATCGACCCCCATTGCGTCTCCGCGCGAAAGACGTCAGCCTGTGCGTATCGATTCATTGACGAGCAGTTTTGCTGGCAAACGAAATAAATAGTGTCAGAAATTCCGGCACAGCCACGTGCGACGAGAAAAATCGTGTTTTCTGGGGGGCCCGCCACAAACACGTAAGGATACAAGATGAGTCCTGAAGCCTTTGTATAACTGTTCTTTCGATATTCATGGCACCGGGGCTCGAAAACAGAAACGTCCGGAATTTCCTATTTCCAACAACTAAATGATGCTGCAGTTGGACGGTCTAGGCGAGATGAAATCTGTCAGAAATCGAGAGACTCGCGCAGGGGTTGGTCGTAGCGTTGCCGGGCGTGCACCTGGTGGTCAGGCGCAAAAATGGCATGAGTAACAAGCAATACAAACAGGCAACTAACACGGGTATTGCGACTGAATACATGAGGTAATATATAAATCCTAACGTCATTAGCACGAAAGCAGTACTCAATGACCTTTGTCTCAATTAACCAACATACCCTGTCACCCGTTCGACTCCCATAATCGTGTTCATTCACCGGACCCCACGATACATTCACAAGTGCCTGCAAGCCGTCTCATGTTGGATGTCGCGCGGACGAGGTGGAGTTAGCGAGTTGGGAAGAAGTGAGAGCGATGTGGAGGACAATTCTTGAACCCAAAAGCAACAGAGTAGACGAATTTCCCATCGGACTCCGGCGAGGTAGTAGTGCAATATCGTGGAGGCCACCGTCGCGTCTGATCTCATCGTCGACTTGGAAGACAGGCAGAATCACATGAATATATATGACACTATTAAAGAATCGGCAGTGTTAGTTCTTTGGAATAGGAATAGCGACCATGCTAGTGATCCAATATACAGCCCCTGATCTGAGGACTGATGCCTTCCCCCAAGTGGCACGACCGCTTTCACGACCAAGCCACCCAGATGGCGCACTTGGAATTCAATTGCAGTTTATATTGGACGGATAACTGTTTCTCATCTCTTGACAAGCATTATGCGAACACAACCGATATTGGCGCCCACCTTGAACCTGCCAACCTCCCACGTTGACCCCGCCCATCACACTCAACTAGCACTCTGAACAAGCATTGAAGCCTATCCTTACCATTGATGGTTGACCCAAGTCCCTTTTTCTCCCTCATTAATGAGGAGACTGCGCGGCTCAAGTGGTTCGAGGCATTCATGCGCAGAAGGTACCCAGTTCTCTTTCGTGGCCTCGTAACCCTTACTAAATCGGTCATCAGAGTGGAATTGGAGCAACAAACGTATGCTGACAGTAACAGAGTTCACAAACCTGGCACTGATTATCCAGAAAGGATTTCAGGCCTTCAGTGGTTGCTTGAATGGGCACCTCCTCTACCTGAACAAAAGCTGTTGTGGCACCGTACGCTCGAGACGCTTCTGGAGGGTACCCGAAACGGTTCGAATCCAATGGTGGACAATTGAAATTATGGACTAAAACCAATGGCAGAACTGGAGGTTCGAGTGGGAGAGCTGGAAAACCTGAAAGATCAAATGCATGCCGTGAGAATTTCCATCGCCAAGACCGTGAGTGACGGTACCTTGATGATTAATCACGACACTAACCGCTTTGCATCAGGAAATGTGTATTCGTGACCTAAATATTGAGTTTGAAAAACTCGGATCAACAGAGAGTATCGAGTCAGCTCAAGCTGCCACAGCGACTTCACACAAGGAGTGGCTTGACATCAAATCGGACGATTTCGGTGGCCAAAGAAACCTGTCCAATTTGTTTTCTTCCGGCAGAGCTCTAAAGGAAAAGCGAATCCTGCAAGCACTGAAAGTACATGAAGCATTCAAGGAGTATTACAATCAAGGTGAACCAAGGAGCAGTGATAACTAGACTGACCTGATCCAGATTTGCCAGATTTGAGATATCGCCGTGTCGTGCATCAGCGCCGACGAAGCCAAGAGCAATTCCTCAAATCAGTCCCGGATAGGGTTCAGGTCAAACCAGTGTTGTTTTGGCCGAGCCTTGATTGACTTGCAAGCACAGGAATATGGGGCTGAATATCACACTGCTGTGTGTGATGTAGGCATGGTGATGGAGCTATTTTCAAACTACCTTCGGTATGCCTAGCAGCGATAATAGGACCGGAAGCCCTGATGATCGACTCATTTTCTTGGCAGGAATGTATCAATTACATGTAATTCTTTTGGATCAGCACTCTGGAAATCAGCCAAGAATATCAAGCCTCTTGTTGATGCAAACCTCCACACAGAAGCTATTGAGTTTGCATATCACCAATCACCAAACCCGTTTTCACCAATCTACTATCAAAATCCTGGATTTATGTCACGTTCTCCCAGTGACCAAATAATTCTGTTTGGAGGTCCACTAGAGCTTTGCACTGTTGGAGGACTGAAGAGAATCCCTCCTGTTTTGGAATATCTGTTGAATTCTGTTCGTGATTGGCCTAAACATTGCCCTTTCTATACAGTAAGTCAAAAGCACAGAAATCGTTCAACTAACTCATTTTATTGTAAGTCAGGGGAGCAGTGGCCCTTAGTGAACGAGCTTGAACAAGCTTGGGCAGGGGTGGAGGGAAGCGATCGCGCTTTCATTTCAAATCTCAATCTTAGGCCTCTCATTCTGGTGCGTCTGCTCCGATACATCATTACAGAAACCAAAAGACCCTGCAGGAATACCTTTGGGCTCTTCCAAAGCCAGTATTGTCAGATGATGATATTGCAATGGCTCTAAAACGACCACACAAACCCCCAAATTTGATTTGGGATACTTGGAGTAAAGACCCCATCAAGGCAACCGTTCTCCGCGCCCTATTTTCCTGCGAGGTTAGGTTTGGTCGAGATGCGTCCTTTGGTCGAGATATAGCTGGCGCTCTGACTCAACGCTGGGTGTGTCCACGTCATTTCTATTGATTTAAAGTGGAGGAAGTACGCTACTAACATCTTTTTAGGTCGGTTTCATATTCTGCGATCGTCTCTCATCGCTGGCCAGGAAACCTGATATCTGGGGGCCATTTATTAACAATGGTTAAAATGCTCAAGAGAGAGCCGAGTAACTGGGTGCGCCAGTCCAACGTCATCACTCCTCTGGTCCTTCTTGAGGTGCAATGCTGCAAGTAAAGCGATCCTTGATCGTTCTGACTGCTGCGATTGTCTTGAACATTGGTTTTGGTAATGCCAACATTGTTGCCTTGTATACAAGGAATTGGGCTTTGAGATTATTTGCCACTGCATACTTCCTACAAGTGCGGAGAAAATCCCCAATCATTATTTGATCACTATAATATTCTGTTGTGATATCCCCATACCTATGCACCCTAGATATGACATTGTGATTTTAGGAGTGATCTCGACTAGTTCATATTCACTTCCGATTGAGATCGATTAAGACGGCGCGGCTCCAATGAATGGAATGTAAGACACGGCTGGATTGTGTGGTACCTCATATATATGATTTACTCAAGAGCAGAGAGAAAGAAGCTCACGAGGGTTGAATGCTATTATAATCTGCAAACCCCAAGCAAGCACAATTAAGAGCACCACATTTATAGGAGGACACATGGTCAATAGTAAATGGCATTGGTGGGGAGTCAAAAACAGAGGTAACCAATAGGAATGAGGATGGGGAGAATAGCGGACAATCAAATTAAATGGCCAAAAGAAGAAATCCGGTATTAGGCTACGCGCAGTGAAAACTTCATTTCCAATTACAAACAAGCAGATTTGACTCAAACAGATTGTCTATCGACTCCTTGAATGGTGAGGAGTGCTGCAGTCCGGGTCCATCTTGGTTCAGGAGGGCGGTCAAGTAACCGAAATCTGTTCAGAAACGAGGACTTAATGAAGAGTGTACTATAGGACTCTTGGTACGTGACTGTATGACTGCCAGTTCCCCAAGCTGGTCTACCGTACCCCTTACTAATTGTCGACGTCGATCCGGCGCGACCTATTTGAAGCAACGGACGGTCGAGATAGCTCTGGGGACAGACATTCCTCCCCTATAAAGCCCTTGGACAAGCCAAGAGAAAGGTCATAGTATCGGAGAGGACCTTCTCGACTCTAATTACATGTCCAATATATGCGAGTGACAGACTAATTACATGTCCAATGTATGTGAGTGACAGAGGGTGCACTATGGTCCAGGAATTGGTTCCTGCGATGATGCAATTCCCATCAGCGGAGATACCCTCTAGAAGGGCTCAAGAAGACTGACCAAGGGTCGGCCCTGCGGTATAATGATCGTCAGGATGATCCGGTTTAAAGTAGATTCTATCCTTGTGATCCACAATACCGTGAGTATTCTTTCCCTCCCTTGGCATATATCCTCTCCAAGCCATACCGCGTGTCTTGACGTGCAGTTCCAACTTGTTCTCCAAAGAGAGCGAAAAGGGATCTTCTGCGGTCTGATACAGGGCTAAGCGAAGCTCGGAGGAGATCCAATGACCCTTAAGAAGACAGGCTTGCCTGATTGAGAAAGCTTCGTACGATTTCCTAGCGGTTTGTTCGCGAGAAGAGAGGGTGGGTCTCTGCGCCGTCCCAAAAAAGTAGAAATGGGCCAATAGCCACGAATGGTCACTATGATGTCATGTGGCCAACATTATTAGAGGAGAGTTCGTGGGAGGGCTTGCCAGCTGATTCTTCCGTGGGGAGAGTCCTTCGGTTCGCTGATCTCACTGATGCGAATCATGATTCGCTGATTCGCCCCCGACTGCCCAACTGGAACGCGAATGACGATGCATGAAGCAACGCCTGAATGATGCAGCGCACCGCCAGGTCTCCCATCTGCCTAGAACCACGTTACCATGTACCGTTCATGGACCTAATTGCAGCATTTCATTATCACCCCCAATTCCAAATGGCTTACCCGTAGCCGTTGTTTGCCCCTCGCTTTATCTACGGGGGAAAGTCCGTCCGCTCCAAAGTGAGTGAGCCCGAGCGAGGAGGTGTAATGGAAGGGACGGGCGAGAGCTTGTGGGTGTTGGGTGTTGGTGGATATTGTTGTACTTGTTTGTTCACCCCCTATTCGAAAGTGGAACTAGAGGAATCCCACGGCCGAGCTGCGCCTCGTCTGTCAACATTGGGGAATACTACACTAAACAGGGGTAGATACAATCAGCAAATAGCAGACTACGGAAGTGAACCTCGAAGGACATAGTGTGAAGATTTCCGGCAGGTGGGCAGGCAGTTGTCGTGAGACATTGTTCGCCATATGGTTACAACCTGGTTGGCCTAGGCTGAGCAAAGGGTCAGGACCAGAGCGAGTTGGATAAATGAGCGAGACGACATCAGCGAAAGGGTCACGTCGATGAGAGTAAAATGAGTGAAAGAGCGACGACGGCTGGTGGTGAGCGTTCGTTTGATGCCGACTGCAATGTGGTAGTGAGTAGGGGTTGTCTTGCTGGTACACGAGAAGAGACTATACACAGACCCTCAGTGACCACTTCCCGAAGAACGCGTCTCCTCGCTTCCTCAATCACAGACCCGGCCACGTCAAAAGAACTCGCGGAGCGTATCATTGGTGTGCTCACCAACACTCGCGCCATGCTCTACAACTTCGGGTCTCCATGAATACCTCTGGGCAGAGGGCGATGTATGATTTTCCCACAGCAGAGCCTCGACAAAAGCACTCAAAGGACACAAGCATACAAGGTACTCTTATGCTGATAAGCTGATCGTTTCTCGTCTCCATGCATTGAGCGCGCTGTACGCTATCGTTGAACTGAAGGAGCACCTTAAAAAACTCGACTACAAGACAATGTGTTTATTCTGATTGGGTATAAGCACCAACGGGGCGGTCACAGCATTGGGACAAAAGACGTCGGGTCAAAAATATTGTTTTCTTTGTGGAGGCTTGCCACTTGGAGATAAAGACCCCGTAGGTCCAACCTGTCAACTGTCACGGAAGGGCACCCCGTGGCTTCGATTGGCAATTGTTGACAGATGGCATCATCACAGCAACCGGAGACACCTGTCATGTATGACAGTGAGGCAGGGGGATGGGATATGCCCGGCCCGAAAGGAACCGGGTGAGGCTGGGTGACGTGTTGGAGGCTGGGTGACATGATTGAGGCTGGTTTTTTCGGGGTTTTTTTATAATGATTAAAATATACATTAAAAATGATAGCGCGAATTGGCGGTCGTATAAATAATCGAATAAATAACTTAGAGGTACCATGAATAAATTCCATTGCACAGCAAAGACCGTGTAGCGAGGAATTGATCGCTGGACGTCCGTCCGTTTGTTTGGTCAGTTGCAACAGACAAATTGAACTCCGCTCCGTTCAATTCTGCTTCCATGAGCACGGAACCCAGGTTTCAATGCGGCAAGTGCAAGAAGTTCAAGCTGGCAGATGAGTATGGGACGCGTAAAATAGGGGGCAGCGATGGCAAGAAAGGGGACCGACTCGCCAATTGCCTGTCCTGCTGCGCTGTCAACTCGGCCTCTCGAAGGCGAAAGCGTGAAGGAACCCACTCTGAACATCCAGCGAAGCGGCTCGCAATGGAAGCTCCTGCCTCGCCCAGTCAATTCACAGAAGCATTGGCCAAAAAAGCTTCTTCCTCCAGTATTGACGAGTTCTGGCGCGTTTCCCTGGATGAGGTTACTTTAACAGACAAGGGTATCGCCAATCATATCGCGTCCCTTGCCTGGAAGGCTACGGGGTACAGATTTAGGTAAGCAGTGTCTTCAACATTTGCCCTGCGAGTTACGGCTCATTCAAATTTCTGTACACAGCTTCAAGGAAGCAAGACCAACTGATAGCGGGCTATCTCAACGATTTACCTATGAGTGTTGTCAGGCGCGAGGCTCCTCAAATGACAGAGTCAAGCGCTCTACCGTAGCTGAGGAGCACCAGAGAATTGCTCGCCGTATGGAACGCTTCAACTGTCACGGTCGATTGCATGTCGTCCTTCAGAACGGCGTTGCCATTGTGACGATTACCCACCGGCAGTCCCACAAATCCTACGTCAGCATCAATCTCCCAGAGAAATGGCATGCTTTCATCAGGGATAACCACAGAATGGGACCGTCTAAGGTGCGTAGATGAAGTAAAGGCGCTGTAATTCAGTGAAACTGAATGAAATTTGACAGCTCTGGCAAGAAATCCTCTGCCAAACCAAGGGTATCGATATCGTCTTCACACAGAAGTCTGTCCGATACGCTTGGGCAGGCGTTGCAAGTGAACGCTGGTTCCATGCAAAGGACCCCATCAAATCGGCGCGAGTCTACCTTGAGAGGTATGGGGCCGAAGAGAATGTCAGGCTTCTTGAAATGCCTGAAATAGAGGGCGCTCACACTCTCGCTTTTATTGTGGACGACTTCGTGCAGGAATGGGCAGAACACACTGAAACATTTTTAGTAGATTCGACTTGTGAGTTATAGTTTAATGACTATATTCTCAGTACTAACATATTAAATATACAGTCAATACAAACCGAAGTAATATGGAGCTTTTTGCGGGTGTTGCCGATATGCCGGGTGAGGGTTTGCCTCTAGCTTATCTTTTCATTACGACCGAGGCGAATGCGGTACTGCACACCAAGCAAAAGGCATTAGTGGCATGGATGCAAGCCCTCAGCTCACTCGGAATTGACCCCCGGTTCACATTGTCTGACAAGGATCAGACGGAGATCAATGCCCTCAGGCAAGTCTGGCCGGAAGCCAAGCATCAGTTGTGCCTCTGGCATATACTCCGGGCAATCAAGCGTCGCCTTTCCCTGAATGAACCACCCGGTTCATACAACATTCTTGAGGCAAACGATGCCTTCCCGGATATCGATGCGTCATTCGTACCATTGGGACAGATGAATGCGAACGAAAGGGTACGTACACTTGTTTTCTACTGGTCTGGTCTCATTCCAGCTGTGCAGAGTACCGTTGCCCCTCCTCCTGCGATGCCGCTCGCACGAGTCCGTCTTTGTATCAACGGGAAGGCGGCTGTGTTCACCCCAAACATCACGCTCACCCTGAGGATACCCAAAGTCAACAACGGGGCTGTCCCTGCGGCGGTCGATAGTACATGGGTGTCAGAGACAACGACAAATGACCTGGATAAGAACCTCGAAATAGATGTCCTAGTGGAGGGAGACGATGACCATGCAAGTGATGGTGAAGATGGTCTAGCACGTTGCGCCCGTAAGCAGGCGGCTGGCACACTCACCGTGTACGAAGAGGATGGTCAGTGGCTTCCAGGGGATGGGGTTTATGGAACCGAGAAGGATGAAGAAGACGAACTCACCAATGTGGAAACCGACATAATCCATGCCGCAGAACAGCTTGCGCTACAGCAGGACGAGGCAGCGAGTGATCCCGAGGATGAATCCGCCGATGAATCCGCAGGTGAATCTGAAGTTGATGACAAGGGCATGGAGTCTAGTGATGGAGATCACGACAGTGATGGTGATTTCGTTCCCACTTTGAAGCTGAAAGAGCGGGGTATTCCCAAAGAGTTCAAGGCCAGGGGATACAAGAAACGCGCAGAAAAGGTCAAGAAGGACGCAAACTACACATTCTGCCCCCTTTCCCATCGACTCTCGATCCTCCGCCTCGTGTGCAAGCACTTCTGCCAGCATCCCATTCTACCTGAACGCCATGGCCATTCTCGGACTGCCCAGCAGATACACCGTGATGCCGTCCTTGAAGCTTATTACCATTGCAAGGCCAATAACCTTCGTGAGGTATGGGCATACCTCTGGACTAACTGGTATGCGCCGGAAAAGTGGGAGTTATGGGCTCGTTCGTCATACGAGAGTGCCATCCCACGGAAGAGGACAACCATGCTTGTAGAGTCCCTATGGAGGAACTTCAAACGAATGGTCCTCCACCACTACAATCGCCCTCGTGTAGACTTTGCGACCTATGCCCTAGTCACCCAGGGCACTGCACCATATCGGGTACGCTTCAATAGCATAGTCAGGAACCCTCGAAATGGGCGCGCAAAATCCTTACGTGGGGAGCAGATCCCGATCAAGCGGGCATGGCTTGCACTTCGGAACCGCCCAGTCAAGGGTTCATATGATACGAACGTCAAACTCTGGCTGTGCTCATGTGGAGCACAAAAGTATCATTCGTACCTGCTGTGCAAGCACCTCGTCCAGGCTCTCCCCCTTCCCAGCCCTGATTGGTGGGGGAAGGTTATTCGGCGGCATGATACACCCTTCTATGACATTCGAGAACTGCTTCCAGAGCATGAGCGAGAATCTGCTCCCAGCCCTGCTGCTCTGGGCCCCCGATATTGGACTGGACAGGATCACCCCCCACCGCAACATTCCTTGCCTCCCATGGCATCGCAAAATTTGGTAAGTGGCACTCCACGGACCATATTTAATGACTTAACAGCTTGCAGGTGTCCTCCCCTCAAAAGGGCCATCGAACTGGCATAGACGGCTTGCTTCGAGAGAGTGAGCCTGATGGGTTTACCGAGGTATGTACGGGGCCTAGTGCAATTTCTGTTCTGATGGTCATCCAGCCACTTTCCCTTGGTGAACACATGGAGTATACAGAAAAGAAAATATTGGACACACTCGCCTTGTTTCGAAGTCAAAAGGCTCACATGAACCTTGACTGGTATGCAAGATTCTGTGACTACTCCAACCACCTATTCAAGTTTGTGGATGACAATATCCGCGATGAGACCCGTCGCACGCTCCCGAAAACGAATGAGCATGATCGGCGCAATCAACCCCTCCCACAGAATACCATGGGCCGCCATTTCGGGACCTTCGCGCATCAGGAGTATTCTGGACAGTAGCTACCTTGGTATATTTTGCAGGGGGTTTTTTTTTTCCTTTTTTTGGTCTGTTAATCGAATGTGCACGCCTGCTCATCACGGAGGTACCGCTGTATAGTTCATAAATTCAATGTTTATATGTTATATTCATTCCGTTTTATACACTAGTTACATGTACAAGAGCGACGTCAATAAAGTACCTGTTCCCTTTCGTCACCCCTATCCAACCATCCAGCCTCAGCCGGTTCTTTCGGGCCGGCCTATCCCCCTGCCTCACTGTCATACATGACAGGTGTCTCCGATTGCTGTATGATGCCATCTGCCAACAATTGCCAATCGAAGCCACAGGGTGCCCTTCCGTGACAGTTGACAGGTTGGATTCACGGGGTCTTTAGCTGCAAGTGAGGCTTGCCGCCGACCATTAGTTCCGCTGCTAGTGCAGACGACTCCGCCATTAAGCCACATCTCAATGCCCTTGTTGAGCCAGTAGTGCCGCCCGGCACTGCACCGAATCCGCACACGCACCCGAGCCGGTTACCAGCATGAGCTTGAACCGATGACAAACGCTGCGCATGAAGGAAACCCCTATCCGTGTATTAATATACGTCTTTCTGGGGGTGACATGAATCGCTTCGTCTTCCGGCGCCCCGGCGGGAACCTTGAGCAAGAATTCAAGGATATGTCGAATCCGGCCTTGAGCGCAATGAGGAGGGAGTATAGGTAATGCAATTCCAGTTATAGGCAATGCTTATATCCTCCTTTTGTGTTCTCAACAGGCCTTCCCAGCGGAATTCAGCTCGAGCGGCTGCCCGATCCTCACAATGTTCGCGAGCGCCCAACGCCGACGGGTAGAACGATGCAATGGACAGCGAAATGCGATGCTGTGTATTGATTCTGAGTAATGGCCCCTTACCCATTGTCGGTCCAGTGGCTCAACAGTTACACCCCTGCTCCTACGACTGCCGGCTAGGCCACTTGTTCTCTTCCATCATGCAGAACCTCAAGCCACATGACGTCTACAGGCTAGTATCGTGCGTGCCTAGCGCGCACTCTCCGACTTGGCTGCTCCACTGCAGATTCCAGAACGGCATTTTCGAGAGAACAAGTCAGAGCTTGTTACTCGCGGAAACCACCAGTCTCCCTGTATCGACCACAACAAGTACTTTCGTCTTTTTGGTGCCTCGAGTCTCTCCGCACCTCCCAGCCGATGGATGAGGACGACGTGTGGCAGTGGCAACCACCAACAGCGGAACCAGGAAATGCACTAGTACTCTATGACGGTCTCGGAGGACATGTAGCCCCCCAATCGTGGAGGAGGGTGACTTGTCCCTATTGTTGTTTCAAGCTCGAGGAGGTACAACGCTTGCATTAACCTTGGATGGATGGGGAGGAAGACCGTGCGTTTGATATAGACCAATACATATATTCAATTCACTTATACTTTCTACAAGAACATTGTGGGTCGTGTTTAGGTGCACGTTAGTCGAACTTATCGTAAACGCGAGAGGACGCGCATTGCGCCTCCGCGGGAAAGCCGCCAGCCCGTATGCATCGATTCAGTAACGAGTAGTTTTGCTGGTAAACAAAAGGGATACTGTCAGAAATTTCCGCGCACCGTGTACGACGAGTTTGTTGGGGCCTGCCACAAACACATAAGTATATAACACGAGTCCTTAACCCCTTATATAACCGTCCATCCGGTAAACATGGCACCAGAGCTCGACGCCTGAAACATCCAGAATTTCCTATTTCCGACAAATAGTGTTGCCGTTGGACGATCTTCTACGCGAGACAGAATCTGTCAGAAAACTAAAATGGAGAGACGCGCGCAGAGGTTGGTCATAGCGTTGCCAGGACGTGTGCCTGGTGGTCAGGCCCAAAAGTAGCGTGAGTAACAAGCGATACAAACAGGGAACTAACACGGGTATCTGCGACAGAATATCTGAGGTAATATATAAATCCTAACATCATTACCACGAAAGCAGTACTCAATAGCCTTTGTCGCAACGAACATATCCTGCCTGTCACTCGTTCCTTTCCCGTGATCGCGTTTATTCACCAAAACTCACAATACATTCACAAGTGCAAGTGCCCGCAGGCTATCTCATATTGGATGTCGCGCGTGCAAGATGGAGTTAGCAGGTCAAGAAGAAATGAGGACTGTGGAGGACAGTTCTTGAACTCAAAAGTAACGGAATATCCACGATGCACGGAACTTAGTAGACGAATTTCCCATCGAATCAACTCCCGCGAGGTGGGAGTGGAATATTGTGGAAGTCATTGTCACATCGTCGAATTGGAAGACAGGAGTACACAACTATCGTTAAATATGACACTAGTTGAAGGATCGGGGAATTGCGAACACGCTAACGTCCAATGCACAGCCCCTGACGGATGGTGCCTTCCCACGACCGCTTTCGGGACCAAGTCACTCACGTGACGCAGTAGGAATTTAGCTGCAGTCTATATTGGACATATAACGGTCCCCATTTTTTGATGAGCTATGAGTTACGAGCATAGCCGATATTAGCGCCAAAGTGGAACCTGCCCACCATCCACGTTGATCGTGCCCGCCGTACTCCACTAGCACTTTGAAACGAGCACTGAATACTACCCTAGCAGCGATGGCTGAACCAAGACCCGTTTTCCCCATTGTCAGTGAGGAGGCTGCACGCCTCAAGTGGTTTGAGGCATTCATGCTCGGAAGGTACCCAGTTCTCTTGTGGCTCGTAATTCCTACTAAATCTGTCATCAGGGTGGAATTGGAGCAGCGAACGTATGCTGGCGCCAATATAGTTCACGAACATAGCTGACACTGGTTCTTCGGGAAGGATCTCAGGCCTTCAGGCGTTGCTTGAAGGGGCACCTCCTCTAGGTGACCGTAATATATTGTGGCATTGTGCGCTTGAGAAGCTTCTGGATGGTACTCGCGCAGGTTCGAATCCGATGGTGGGCGATTGAAATCGTGGACTAAAATCAACGGCAGAACTGCACACTCGAGTTGAAGAGCTGGAAAGCCTGAAAGATCAAATGCAAGTCGTAAGAAAGTCCATCGCCGAGGCCGTGAGTAACGGGAGCTTAATTATCAATCACGACGCTGATGCCTTTCGATCAGGAAATGATAAATATTGAGTTTGAACAGCTGGAATCAACAGAGGCTATCGACTCGGCTCGAGTTGCCACAGCGACTTCACACAAGGAGTGGCGTAACCTCAAATTCAATAGGTTTTTTTCCCGCAAGACACTGGAAGTATACTACAACCAAGGTGAATTGACGAGGAGTGACCACCAGACCGACCTGATCCAGATTTGCCAGATTTGCGGTATCGCCGTATGGTTCATCAACAGCGACGAAGCCAAGAGCAGTTCCTCAATTCAATCCAGGGCCGAGTCCAGGTCAAATCAATGTTATTTGTCCGGGTATTAATTGACTTGGAAGCACAGGAACATGGCACTAAATATTGGACTGCTGTGTATGACGTAGGCATGGTGATGGAGTCATTTTCAAACTACCTTCGGTATGCCTAGGACTGATGATGGGACTAGGAGTCTTGATGACTCATTCTGCTGGCAGGAATGTATCAAGCACTTGTAGTTCCTCGGGATCAGCACTCTGGGCATCAGCCAAGAATATAAAACCCCTTGTTGATGCAAACTCCCACACGGAGGCCATTGAGGCTGCATATCACCAATCGCCAATCCGATTTTCACCAATCTACTATCAAAATCCTGGATCTAAGTCACTCTCCTCCAGTGGCCAAGCAATTCTATTCGGATGTCCACTAGAGCTTTGCACTGCTGGAGCACTGAAGAAAATTCCTCCTGTTTTGGAATACCTTTTGAAGTCTGTTCGTGATTGGCCTCTAATTTATTCTCACTATAAAGTAGGTCAAAAGCACAGAAACTGTACAACTGCTCACTCTATTATAAGGCAGGGGAGGACTGGCTTTGGGTGAACGAGCTTGAACAGGTGTGGACGGGTGTGGAGGAAAGGGATCGCGCTTTCATTTCAAATTTTCTCGGATCCGATCTCAGGCCCCTCATTCTGGTTCGTCTGCTCCGATGCATCATTCCAGGAAGCTAAAAGACCCGGAAGGAATACCTTTGGGCCCTTCCAAAGCCGGTATTGTCAGATGATGATATTGCATTGGCTCTGAAACAACCACCCAACCCTCCAAGCCTGATTTGGGCTACTTTGAGTAAAGACCCCATCAAGGCAGCTGTTCTCCGGGCCCTATTTTCCTGTCAGGTTAAGTTAGGTGGAGATATCTCTTTTGCTTCCGATATGGCTAGCGCTCTTACTCAACGTCGGGTGTGTTTACTTCATTCCTATTTATTGCAAGTGGAGGGAGCACATTACTAAAAACTTTCAGGCCTCTTCCAGACATGTTGATCTTTTCCTCTCACTGTCCAGATCTCCTGATCTTTGGAGGTCAGTTGTTAGCAATGGTCAAAATACTCAAGAGATCAGCTTGTAACTGGCGGGTGCCATTTCAACATCATGGATCTTCTGGTGCTTCCTGTGGCGTTATGCATGAAAAGCAATTTTTTGATAGTTCTGGTTGTTGCAATGACTGGAGCTTAGTTTGGTAATCCCAAAATTGTAACTGTGTATCCAAAGAACATTCTGAGAACATTTGCGACTGCATACTATTTTGTGGGAAAGGGAGGGAATGCGTCATGCACCATCGTGCCTGGGCGCGGATGTGGAGGACTCCATCAGGGCTCGCCAAGTGGGCCTAAGGCCTTTGGACGGGAGTGCCCTGTGTCCTACCCCCTAAAACCCCCTGCGATTGCATACTTACTACGAGTGCGAAGGGAGATTTGCCAATCACTATTTGATTGACACCATATTCTGCTGTGATATTTCTACCGCCCATACCTTTGCACCTTGGATGTGAATTATGATCTAAAGTAATCCTGACTAGTTCATATGCATTTCCAATTGAGATCAAGAGGACTCCAATGGCTAGAATCTGGGAAGTGGCCGGATTATGTGAAGGGTACTTCAGGATTCGCCCCCACCGATTGCTCAATTGGAGCACGAATGCCGACGCATGAGGCTACGCCCGATCACTGCAGCGCGTCGCCAAGTCAGGCTTCTCGATTTCATTGGCAGAGAACCACGTTACGCATCCACCATTCATGGATCCTGCTGCGACATACAGCCATAAATGCTCCCGCGGTTGTGAATCATGAACCACCGAAAGCGAGTGGGTTTGAGTTGACTTGCACCCCAGATTACACGCTTGGAATAGAAGCATGAGGGGAGGTGGAATTGTAATGTAACGGAAGGAGAACTAGAGGGGAACAATGGGGTATTAGTACATACTGTTAAATTGCTATGACATATAGGTCCTGTCACCCGTCTGTCCGGCTTCGTATATGTCCGGGACTAGTGTTATCCGGCCATGGCCACACCCGATTAGGACCGACTTATTGTTCGTATGAATGTTGTACCTATCCTATTGTCTAGGTGGCCGTTTGCCAGTTTATTGTTTCGCTACGTGAATAGAGCGCAGCGGTTCTTTCGCCCGCTCACTCGCCGCGCTAGGGTGATCATGTTCTCCAACATTTGTTGGTACACTACACACCTCGAATATACACATATCACGTTCCAATAAACGACCATTCCTTCCCTCCTCGCTCCCTCACCTCAATCGCAGACCCCGTCACGTCAACCGAAATCACTGCTGGTCCCATACACTGCCCATTGCGGAGTGTACCATTGGTTTACTCACCAACACGGTTCGTGCCATACTCTACAACTCAGGTCCATGGATTTCTCTGGGCTGAGGCGTTCAGCACGGCGATTGACGTATGATAGATCCACAACAGAACACAGACGAAATCCCTCAAAGGACGGACGCCGCACTAGACTCTTATGGCGATAAGCTCATCCCCACGCATTTGGCATGCTGTCGCCATCGTTGAACTGAAGAAGCACGTTGAAGAACTCGACGACCAGGTGACTATATGTTTAGTTTAAGTATCAACGAGAAACGGCGGGTCATGGTTGAGTTCAAGATATTGTTTTCTTTATGGACGGCTTGCCTCCGTCGCCCACTAGTCTTGGCAAAGCACCTATCCGAGGCATAGTTTGCCTGTAATAACAGACCATTCTCTAAGATATCAAGCCTGTTATTACAGGCGTTCCCTATTAAAAGCAGGCACCGTCGGTACACCGTCAGTAGCTCGTACCACCGCCAATAGCACCGTCGGTAGCTCCAACCGCCGGCGCCCGGGGTGTCACCCGTCCGTCGTCACTGTCATGTGTCATCCGTCCGTCGTCGGCACCGTCGTCGGCGTCTCCCACCCGGCGTCTCCCACCCGGCGTTGTGTCCACCCCTCCCGGGAATATGTTAGATATTCCCAAGGCTGCCGCCGCCCGCCCCACCGGCTGTGCTGTCTTCTGTCTGTTGTCGCCGTCATCTGTCAACCGGCCACCCCACGCCGCCCCTCCTGCCCGGCCACCCCACGCCGTCCCTCCTGTCCGGCCACCGGCCGCCTCTCCTCTTCGGCAATATGCTGGATATTCCCGGCACTGGCGCTGCCCACCCCGCTCATCCATTGCCCCAAAAATTCAGAGTAAAATACTTGCAGGTCAAGCTAATTACGCGCATACAAGGACGTGGTCAGCGCGCCTGTCCCGCATGCACGTGCATACCCAACGCAGCCTACACGTGTTTTGTTGCATCTTGGACCACACCGCCGCCGCCGCCCCACTGCCCTACATCTCCATGGGCGTTTCCTCAACGTTTTCGCCATACTGAAAGGTGAGTATGATATGTCGTTCAGTGTCTAACGGCTTACAACTTGATGACCTTGCCCAGGC
>Ga0307515_10003594_pt1 | contig 32575 bp, 23 predicted proteins | sample 17_EM_MG_FD_194513 | JGI IMG/M metagenome (GOLD analysis project Ga0307515, IMG submission 194513) | Populus trichocarpa ectomycorrhiza microbial communities from riparian zone in the Pacific Northwest, United States - 17_EM | ecosystem: Host-associated > Plants > Roots > Unclassified | place... | reverse complement strand
GAGAGTGCCGCCGAGGTCAGGAAAGCCAGGCAGGCGATGAGCTCGGGTCGGTCGCGGGGTCGCCGGGCCGGGGGTGATTGTGGTGCAGGTGGGGGGCGTTGCAACCACCGGTTGACTGGGCCGAGCACGCCGCAGGTCCCCAAGATCTGTGAACGACTGCCCGAAGCCGGGTGTGACCAGCGGCCGGCACCCTGCCCAGGCGCCCCAACCCGCCCGGAAATATCCGTTACATTCGGAAATTGGTGTCTCGGCATCACCTCGCCGGCACCGCACGGACGACTTGGCGGAGATGCTCGTAAGCATGCCCTCTGGGGGTCAAAAGGTCGCTTAGTCGCCGGTGAAGAAGCCGCCGGAACGGGCAGACCAGCGGCCGCCGTTCAGCAGCTGCCGTCCGCCATCTCCTGGCGCAGCGCTGCGGCTGACTCCGGGTCGAGGTCGTCGAAGATCGCCAGGGCCAGTTCGCGTTCGGCTCGGGCGCCGTCCGCGTCGCCCGTTTTCGCCAGCGTTGTGGCCAGGCGGGCCCGGGTCGCGGCCTCGCCGCCGCGGTCGGAGTCCTGCTGGTACGTGCTCACGGCCTCGCGATACCAGCTGACCGCCGCCGCGGGCTGTCCCAGGTTGTCGCAGATGTAGCCGAGGCTGTCCAGCGTTCCGGCCAGCCCGGCCGAGTCGGCCAGTTCCCGCTGTTGGGTCAGGGCTTGCGTGCAGACCGCCAGCGCCCGGGGGAAGTCGCCGGTCAGGGCCGCGTACCAGCCGATGCCGCTCGTCGCCCGGGCGGCGAAGCGGTGCTCGCCCGCCGCCGCGAACAGCTCCGCGGCGCGCTGGGCGTGCGGGATCGCCGCGGCCGGGTCACCCTCGAGCTCCAGCAGCCAGGCCAGGGTGTTCTCGGCTTGCGCCTGGGCCACCTGGTCGCCGGTTCCCGCCGCCAGCTGTGCGGAGCGTTGCAGCAGCTCGCGGCCGAGGTCGAAGCGGCGCAGCCGGATCGTCGCACCGGCGGCGCTGCGGTGGGCGTAGAGCTGCCATGACTCGTCGCCCAGCCGTTCGGCGGCCGCAGCGGCAGTCGACTGGGTGTCGAACCACTCCTGCCAGCGGCCCTCTCGGTCGAGATAGTCGGCGAGGGTCCAGGCCAGCTGCCACGCGTACCGGTCGTCGGCGCTGTCCTGCACCGCCGTCACCAGGACGCGGTCTTCCGCGCGGAACCATGCGGTCGCGTCGCTCACGTCCGCAAGGATCACCCCGGCCGCCGCCCGCGGCAGCGGGATCGGCCGGCGGGCCGGGTGCAGCCGCACCGCCGCGGCGGCCGCGGTGTGCAGATAGTGGTCGCGCAACCGGGTCTGCTCGGCTCGGGTGTCGGTCGCGGCGGCGAGTTCTCCCGCGTACGCCCGCAGCAGATCGTGCAGCACGTAGCGGCCCGGGTCGGGCTCGCCGGCGAGGTTGACCCTGACCAGTTCGGTGACCAGGCGCCGGGTTTCGGCCAGCGGTTGACCGGCGAGGCTGGCCAGCGCCGCCAGGCCGATCTCGGGCCCCGGGTGCAGCGCGCTCAGCCGGAAGAGCCGGGCCGCGTCGGGTGACAGGCGCAGGTACGACCACGACAGCACGGTCCGGACGTCGACGGCCGGGTCTTCGGTGTCCAGCGTGGCCAAGCGGTCCCGCTCCAACTCGTCGGCGAGCGCCGCCAGCGACAGCGTCGGTTGCACCGCGAGGCGGGCCCCGACGACCGCGAGCGCCAGCGGCAGCCGGGCGCAGGCGGCGATGATCCGTGCGGTCGCCTGCGGCTCGGCCGCGATCCGGTCGGCGCCGAGCCGGGCGGACAGCAGCCCCCGGGCGTCGTCGGCCGGCAGCAGGTCGAGCGGCACCGGGTGTGCGCCGTCGGCCGCGACCAGGCCGGTGAGCTGCGCGCGGCTGGTCACCAGGACCAGCGTGCCCGGACCGCCCGGCAGCAGCGGCCGGACCTGGTCGGCGGTCGCCGCGTTGTCGAGCACCACCAGCATCCGACGGCCGGCCAGCAGGCTTCGGTAGAGGGCGGCCTGCGCGTCCAGGCCGGCCGGGATCCGGGCCGGTTCGGCACCCAGTGCGCCGAGGACCGTCCGGACCGCGTCGGCGGGTGGCACCGGGGCGGCGGTGGGGTCGAAGCCACGCAGGTTCAGGTGCAGCTGGCCGTCCGGGAAGCGGTCCGTGAGGCGGTGCGCCCAGTGGATCGCGAGCGTCGTCTTGCCTACTCCGGCCGTACCGGAAATGGTCACGACGCCGTGTCCCGCGTGGTCGAGCCAGCGGTCCAGGCCGGCCAGGGTTTCGGCGCGGCCGGCGAAGGCCGGCAGCGCCGCCGGGAGCTGGCGTGGTCCCGGCGGGGGCGGCGGGACCGCCCGGCGGCCCTCCTCGACCCGGTCCCGGGCGGTGGCGAGCCGGCCCTGCTCGGCCGGGGTGGCGCCGAGGAGCCGGATCAGCATGTCGAAGCGGTCGGTGGGCGGCAGCACCTGGCCGGACAGGTACGCGCCGACGACGCCGTGTGACCAGCCGGTGGCGGTGGCCAGCTCGCGGTAGGTGGTCGGCGAGCCGCCGTGTTGCCGGGCCTGGCGGCGGCGCAGCTCCCGCAGCAACCGGCCCAGCCCGTCGAGGGTGGTCACCGCGGTCGCCGTCTCGTCCATCGAGCGGCACGATACCGCCCCCGAGCCCGCGATCGAGCAGTCGGGCACGGCCGCCGGCCGGCAGAAAGCCCGCAGCTGGTCAAGAAGCCGCGGCTGTCAAGGACAGCTCTGCTTCCCTAGGGAAGCAGAGCTGTCAGTAGAGGAAGCGGGGGCCGCAGCAGAGGAGGAGCAGGAGTCCGATGAGGATGATCGGGATCGCGATGACCGGGCTCTGCGGCACCGGCTTGCCTGGGCGCAGCGGGCGGCCGTAGCCCTTGCCGGCCCCGGCCGGCGGCTCGGCCGGGTGCCGCGGCGCCGGCAGTCGCCTGATCTTGTCGACCTCGTTCGCGTTCGTCAGCAGGGCGATCACCGTGACCAGGGCCGGGATGCCCCACCAGCCGGCGGCCAGGGAGAACTTCTGCTGCTCGCGGAAGATCGTCAGCCCGCAGTCGCGGCAGAACCAGCCCGCCCGGGTCTGGCTGCGGAAGCCGATCACGATGACGATCACCGCGCGGAAGGAGGCGAACGCGGCCGGTCCACTTCCGCAGATTCCGCACAACGAGGCTGTCGGCAGGGATGCGGGTGCGGTCACGGTGTCCTCCGGGCGATCTCGTCGGGAGGTCATCGTGGCGGCCGGGATGCCCGGCCCGCCCGGCATCTCGGACGCCGTCGGACAGCGTCGGACAGGCGGCGGGTCAGGGAAGCTGGGGTACGCCCGCCGGGTCCAGCGGCCAGTCCGGGTTGTGGGTGATCTCCCAGAGGTGGCCGTCCGGGTCGGTGAAGTAGCCGAGATAGCCGCCCCATTCCGTGGCCCCGCCCGCCTTCACCAGCGTGGCGCCCGCCTGGACCACCGAGCGCAGCGCCTCGTCCACCGCGTCCGGGCTCTCCACGTTGATCGCCAGCATCGTGCCGCGGAAGTCCGCGGCCGGGTTCGGCGGCGACAGGCGGGTCGGCAGGCCCGCGTCGGCGGCCATGTTGTCGGTCGACACCAGGGACAGCAGGCCACCGGCCGTGTGGAAGAAGCTGACCACCCCGGGCACCGAGGCCGGCGACAGCCGCCAGCCGAGCGACTCGTAGAACTCGGTTGCGCGCGCCACGTCGGCCACGCCGAGGGTGGCCAGGCTGACTCGGGCGGGAACGGACATGGCACGAAGTCTGCCACTGACCCGATCTTGCCCGAGCCCGTACCCCTTGGACGGTCCTTAGAAGGTGTGCTCCTCGGCCGGGAACTCGCCGCCGCGGACCTCATCCGCGAACTGCCGGGTCGCCTCCGTGAGGATGCCGGACAGGTCGGCGTAGCGCTTCACGAAGCGCGGCGCCTTGCCCTCGCGCAGGCCGGCCATGTCCTGCCAGACCAGCACCTGCGCGTCCGTGTCCGGGCCCGCGCCGATGCCCACCGTCGGGATGGTGAGCTCCTTGGTGATCTGCTTCGCCACCTCGCCGGGCACCATCTCCAGCACCACCGCGAACGCGCCCGCCTCGGCCACCGCGTGGGCGTCGGCGATGACCTCCTCGGCGTCGCTGCCGCGGCCCTGCACCCGGTAACCGCCGAGCGTGTGCTCGCTCTGCGGCGTGAACCCGACGTGTGCCATGACCGGGATGCCGGCGCCGGTGATCGCCCGGATCTGCTCGGCGACGCGGCGGCCGCCCTCGAGCTTGACGGCGTGCGCGCCGCCCTCCTTCATGAACCGGACGGCTGTGCGCAGCGCCTGGGTCGGGCCCTCCTCGTACGAGCCGAAGGGCAGGTCGCCCACGACCAGGGCGGTCTTCGTGGCCCGGACCACCGCGCGCACCAGCGGGAGCAACTCCTCCGCGGTGACCGGCAGGGTCGTCTCGTAGCCGAAGACGTTGTTGGCCGCGGAGTCGCCGATCAGCAGCACCGGGATGCCGGCCCGGTCGAAGATCGAGGCCGTGTACTGGTCGTAGGAGGTCAGCATCGCCCAGCGGTCGCCGCGCTCCTTGGCCGCGATCAGGTCGCGGGTGCGGACCCGGCGGGTGGCGGGGCCCCCGTACAGGGTGGGGATCTCAGACATCTTCGTCTCCTTCCCTCGAGGCCGCGGTGCGCGGTCCCCGGGTGTGGGTAAATCGTCGCACCCGGGGCGAGGGACAGGTCAGGGGTGAGTGGAACCGATCACACTCCCTCTCGGCTGAGCTAGCTGTTCCGCTCCGGCAAGCCTTCGCGGAAGCGGTTGGTGATCGGCAGGCGGCGGTCGCGGCCGAACGCCTTGATGGAGATCTTGGTGCCCGGCGCGGACTGCCGGCGCTTGTATTCCGCCAGGTCGACCATGCGCAGCACCCGGTCCACCAGCGCGACGTCGTGGCCGGCCGAGATGAGGTCATCGCGGCCCTGGTCGCCGTCGATGTAGCCGGCCAGGATCGCGTCCAGCACCTCATAGTCGGGCAGCGAGTCGCTGTCGACCTGACCGGGCCGCAGCTCCGCGCTCGGCGGCTTGGCGATCGAGTTTTCCGGGATCGGGGGCTCGCCGCCGCGCCGGGCAGCGTCGGAGTTGCGCCACTTCGCCAGCCGCCAGACCATCGTCTTCGGCACGTCCTTGAGCGGGTTGAAACCGCCCACCGAGTCGCCGTACAGGGTCGAATAGCCGACCGCCAGCTCGCTCTTGTTGCCGGTGGTCAGCACCAGGTGGCCCTCCTGGTTCGACAGCGCCATCAGGATGACGCCGCGGACCCTGGCCTGCAGGTTTTCCACCGCCAGGCCGGAGAGCGACATGTTCGCCAGGAAGGCGTCGACCATCGGCTGGATCGGCTCGCCGCGGTAGTCCAGGCCGGTGCGTTTGGCCAGGTCGGCGGCGTCGTCGCGGGAATGCGTGGAGGAATAGCCGCTGGGCATCGAGACGCCCACCACCCGCTGCGGGCCGAGCGCGTCGACGGCGATCGCGGCGACCACGGCCGAGTCGATGCCGCCGGACAGGCCGAGCACGATCGAGCGGAAGCCGTTCTTCTCCACGTAGTCGTGCAGGCCGAGGGTGAGCGCCGACCAGATCTCGGCCTCGTCGGTGACCCGCTCGGCGATGCCGCCGACCGCCGGGCCGTCGATGAGCGGGCGCGGCGCGCCGCCGACGGTGACCCGCTCGATCGCCAGCTCCTCGTCGCGGCGCTCCTCGCCCCGCGGCGACTCGCCGGACGCGCCGGGCGGCGCGGTGACCGGCCCGGCCGGGTTGGCGGTGGCATCCGCCGCCGGCAGCTCCAGGTCGTGGACCAGCAGCTCGGTGGTGAACTGGCCGGCCCGGGTGAGCAGCTCACCGGCGGCGGTCACGATCATCGAGTCGCCGTCGAAGACCAGCTCGTCCTGGCCGCCGACCGTGTTCACGTAGGCGATCGTCGCGCCCGCCTCGGCCGCCCGGCGCTTGACCAGCGACAGCCGGATGTCGTCCTTGTTCAGCTCGTACGGTGAGGCGTTGATGTTGATGACCAGCCCGACCCCGGCCCGCCGCGCGGCGGCGAACGGCCCGCCCGCCTGCCACAGGTCCTCACAGACGGTGAGCGCCACGTCGACGCCGCCGAGGCGGACGACCGTCAGCGAGTCGCCCGGCTCGAAGTAGCGGTCCTCGTCGAAGACGCCGTAGTTGGGCAGGTGGTGCTTGAAGTAGGTGGCGGCGACCTCGCCGCCGAACAGCAGCGCGGACGCGTCGCGCCGGCCGCTGCCGGGCACGGCGTCGGAACTGGTCGGCGCGGGGCCGTCGGCGTCGACATAACCGACCACCACGGCGAGGTCGCCCAGGCCGTCCGCGGCCAGGTCGGCGGCGAGGCTACGCAGGGCGGCGCGGGACGCGGCCACGAAGGAATTCCGGAAGACGAGGTCTTCGATCGGGTAGCCGGTGAGCATCATCTCGGGGAAGGCGACGAGGTGGGCCCCGGCGTCGGCGGCCGCACGCGACCAGTGCCGGACGGCGGCGGCGTTGCCGGGGATATCCCCGACGGTGGAGTTCACCTGGGCGAGGGCGACGCGCAACGAAGGCATGCCGTTATTCTTCCCCAGCGTCGGCATCCCATGTCGCCGTCCCCTGCCGTACCGTCTGTGATCAACATCGGGCCGTACCCGGGGGGAGCCCCCGGGCCGTGGTCAGCGTAATCTCGGCGTAACGGGACCGGGAGAGACTGATCGCCGGGCAAGTACGAGGGGTTGACGTGGACCGACAGCAGGAGTTCGTGCTTCGTACGCTCGAAGAGCGCGACATCCGTTTTGTCCGGCTTTGGTTCACCGACGTGCTCGGCACCCTGAAAAGCGTGTCCGTGGCCCCCGCTGAGCTCGAGTCCGCCTTCGAGGAGGGCATGGGCATCGACGGCTCGGCCATCGAGGGCTTCGCCCGGGTCTCCGAGTCGGACATGGTCGCCATGCCCGACCCGACGACGTTCCAGGTCTTCCCGTTCGAAGGCGGCGTCAGCGGCGAGAGCGCCCGGATGTTCTGCGACATCCTGCTGCCCGACGGCAGCGCCGCCTGGGCCGACCCGCGGCACGTGCTGCGCCGGATGCTCGCCAAGGCGGCCGAGAAGGGCTTCACCTTCTACACCCACCCCGAGGTCGAGTTCTTCCTGGTCCAGGACGGCCCGCTGGACGGCTCGGTGCCGATCCCGGTCGACGGCGGCGGCTACTTCGACCACACCACCCACTCGGTCGCCCGCGACTTCCGCCGCCAGGCCGTGCTCGCCCTGGAGCGGATCGGCATCTCGGTCGAGTTCAGCCACCACGAGGTCGCCCCCGGCCAGCAGGAGATCGACCTGCGGTACGCGGACGCGCTGACCACCGCCGACAACATCATGACCTTCCGGCACGTGGTCAAGGAGGTCGCGCTCTCCCAGGGCGTGCGCGCGACGTTCATGCCGAAGCCGTACACGGATCAGCCCGGCAGTGGCATGCACACGCACCTGTCGCTGTTCGAGGGCGAGCGCAACGCCTTCTACGACGGCGAAGACCCGCTCAAGCTCTCCAAGACGGCCCGCGCCTTCATCGCCGGCCTGCTGGTGCACGCCCGGGAATACACCGCGGTCACCAACCAGTGGGTCAACTCCTACAAGCGGCTGTTCCCGCTGCAGCTGCCCGACCGGATCACCGAGTCGCCGGCGTTCGTGAGCTGGGGCGCCCTGAACCGCTCCGCGCTGGTCCGGGTCCCCGCCTTCGGCAAGCCGAATTCGGCCCGCGTCGAGGTCCGCTCGATCGACTCGGCAACCAACCCGTACCTGGCCTTCGCGGTCATGCTCGGTGCCGGCCTCAAGGGCATCGAGGAGGGCTACGAGCTGCCGCCGGGCGCCGAGGACGACGTCTGGTCGCTCTCGCCGGCCGAGCGCAAGGCGATGGGCTACGAGGCGCTGCCGGAAAACCTGGCCGAGGCGATCGACGTGATGGCCAAGTCGGAGCTGATCCCCGAGGTGCTCGGCGAGCACGTCTTCGACTTCTTCCTGCGCAACAAGCGGCAGGAATGGGAGCAATACCGTCGCGAGGTCACCCCGTACGAGCGTCAGCGGTATCTCGGCGCGCTCTGAGCGCAGGTCAGAGGGCTAGTGGAGCCCGTAAAACGACCGGAGGCCAGTGGGATGATCCCACCGGCCTCCGTCTCGTTTAGTGGTCCTGGGCCGTCGGAGCGGAAACGGCCCTGCTAGAAGTGCCTCAGTGCGTGCATCCCGTGCTCACGGGCGGCCTGGTGCCGCCATGCTCGCTTCGGGGTGTGGTGGAGGTGTAGCCCGTTCGGTGGTCGTCTTCCGAGGTTCGGCTGGTGCAGTGTGGATGATGTGCCTGACCCTCGCCTGTCCCGGATCTTCATCTCGCACACCAGCAAGGACCGGGCGTGGGCGCAGTGGGCCCGCTGGCATTTGGAGACGGCTGGCTATCGGACTGAGTTGGACAGCGTCGATTGGCCGCCCGGCACGAACTTCATGCAGGCCATGGACCAGGCGTTGCACCGGGACAATCCGATGCTGGTGTTGCTGTCGGCGGCCTATCTTGATCCGGGCCGGTACACCACCGACGAGTGGACCGCCCGGCTGGCGCAACGCCGTAAGGACCCGGACGCGAAGCTGATCCCGCTGCGGGTCGAGCGTGTTGATCTGCATGGTGGGTTGTGGTCGCCGATCGTCGTCCCGGACGTGTTCGACCTGCCCCCGGATCTGGCCGTGATCGTGTTGGTCGACGCGGTCCGGCAGGTGATCGACCCGGCCCCGCCGGGCATCCTCACTGCGGTCCCGCCGGCCTATCCGGGTCGTGTCGCCGCGACCGCCCCGGCGACTGGTGGGCCGCGTCCGCCGGGGTCGCTGCCGGCGGTGTGGAATCTGGGCCGCCGTAATCCGGGGTTCACCGGCCGTGACAGCATGCTCAACCGGTTGCACGACACCCTGGCGGCCGGGGGACCGGTGGCGGTGCAGGCGTTGCATGGGATGGGTGGGGTGGGTAAGACCCAGCTCGCATTGGAGTACGCGCACCGGTTCGCCGGGCAGTACGACCTGGTGTGGTGGATCCCGGCGGAACAGCCGGAGCTGATCGGCGACCACCTGGCCACCCTCGCCCAGAAACTGCACCTGGCCCCGGCCGGCACCGTCACGCCGGACGCCGTGCAGGTGCTGCGGGATCATCTGCGGCAGGTGTCGCGGTGGCTGCTGGTCTTTGACAACGCCGAGGACCGTGACCAGCTCACCGGGTGGCTGCCCGACGGGCCCGGCCAGGTGCTGATCACCAGCCGCAACCCGCACTGGACCGGTGTCGCGACCCCGGTCGACGTGGACGTGTTCACCCGCACCGAATCCGTCGCCCTGCTCCACACCCATCTGCCCCACCTCGGCGACACTGACGCCGGCCGGCTCGCTGCTGCGTTGGGGGATCTGCCGCTGGCGGTCGGGCAGGCCGCCGACCTGCTCGCCGAAACCCACCTTGCCGTCGGCACCTACCTCGCCGAACTCGACCAGCACGCCGCCGACCTGTTGCGCGAGGGACGGCCCCCGGCCGGCTACCCGGCCCCGCTCGCCGCCACCATCACCCTGACCGCCGACAGGCTAGCCGCCGCCGACCCCGCCGCCGGACACCTGCTCTACCTGTGCGCCCGGCTCGGACCGGAGCCCATCCCGGACGACCTGTTCACCGCCCGGCCCGACCTGCTCCCCGAAACCCTGGCCAAGGTCGCACGGAAACCGGTAGCGTTCGCCCGCACCCTCGCCCAGCTCGGCCGGTACGGGCTGGCCCGCCTGTCCGACACCGGCCCGATCCTGCACCGGCTCACCCAAGCCATCCTGCGCAACACCGACCCCAACCCCGGCACCCACCGTGACACGGTCGAACACCTGCTGGCCGCGGCCCGGCCCGACGACGGCAGAAACCCGCAGTGGTGGCCACGCTGGAGCGTCCTGCTACCACACATCCTCGCCACCGACCCCGCCGCCACCACCAACCCCGACCTGCGCTGGACCGCCATCTCCGCGGTGTGGCACCTGATAGCCCGCGGCGACGCCCGCACCGCCCTACCCCTGGCCCAGCACCTGCACCAAGCCTGGACCGATCGACGCGGACCCGACGACGACAGCACCCTCGGTATCACCACCACCCTCGCCGAAATCCACCGCCAGCTCGGCCACTACCAGCAAGCCCGCGATCTGGACGAGGACACCCTGACCCGCACACGGCGGGTCGACGGCGACGACCACCCCAACACCCTCACCTCGGCCAACAACCTCGCCGCCGACCTGACCGCACTGGGTGAGCACGAGCGGGCGCGGCAGCTGGACGAGGACACCCTGACCCGCAAGCGGCGGGTCCTCGGCGACGACCACCCCAACACCCTCACCTCGGCCAGCAACCTGGCCGACGACCTGCGGCAGGCGGGTGAGTACGAGCGGGCGCGGCAGCTGGACGAGGACACCCTGACCCGCAGGCGGCGGGTCCTCGGCGGCGACCACCCCAGCACTCTCACCTCGGCCAGTAACCTGGCCGCCGATCTGCGGCAGGCGGGTGAGTACGAGCGGGCGCGGCAGCTGGACGAGGACACCCTGACCCGCAGGCGGCGGGTCCTCGGCGACGACCACCCCGACACCCTCACCTCGGCCAACAACCTCGCCATCGACCTGACCGCACTGGGTGAGCACGAGCGGGCGCGGCAGCTGGACGAGGACACCCTGACCCGCAAGCGGCGGGTCCTCGGCGACGACCACCCCGACACCCTCAGCTCGGCCAACAACCTCGCCGTCGACCTGACCGAACTGGGGGAGCACGAGCGGGCCCGCGAACTCCGGGAACAGTTCCCGCCGAAACCGTAGAACCCGCACGCCGAACACGGGGGCCTCTCCGATGTCGGCGAGGCAGGCCCGCACACGAAACGTACTGCTCACCGATTGCTCACACACGCGCTGACACCAGGCGGTTCTCGACGACACTGAGCCGTGCGCGGCTGAGGGTGTGAACTCGCCAGGCGGGCAAGATCGGTACGCGGCCGATACCACCCGACAAGATGACTCGCGGCCTGAAATCGGAAGGTCGATGGCCCGCACGGGGTCCCAAACAACGGGCCTGCACGGCGCTGTGGCGAACGTCGATACGCCATCAAGGCGCGGCTCGGAACCGGTCGCGTTACGCCTGCGGCGACGGCACCGGTCCGGCCGCGCCGATCGGAACCGCCGCCAGACACGACGAAGCCCCGGCAGCCACCCGCAAGCGGGGACGACCGGGGCTGCAGATTCCGCGTTCGCAGGTTGTCGGAAGTGAGCGTTTCAGCCGCAACAAGCGGCAGGAATGGGAGCAATACCGTCGCGAGGTCACCCCGTACGAGCGTCAGCGGTATCTCGGTGCGCTCTGATATCCACAATCGGCCCGGCGGGGACCACCGGCGTGCGCAGTTCCGATACGGTGCCCTCTGACGTCGTGACGAGGGAGAAGCCGTGCTGGAAGATCTGCTTGAGGGTGCCGGGCGCAGCATTGTGTTCGGCCTGGTCGGCATCGGGTTGATGGCCGTCGGCTTTCTGCTGATCGACCTGCTGACGCCGGGCAAGCTGCGCGACCTGATCTGGGTGGAAAAAAACCCGAATGCCGCCCTGCTGCTCGCGGCCAACCAGGTCGGCATCGCGCTGATCGTCTTCACGGCGATCTTCACGAGCTACAACGACTTCGTCGAGGGCCTGCTCTCCACGGTGATCTTCGGCCTGCTCGGCATCGCGGTGATGGGCGGGGCGTTCCTGGTGCTCGACTGGATGACCCCCGGCAAGCTGGGCGAGGTCATCTGCACCCCGGAGCGGCACCCCGGCGCCCTGGTCAGCGCGGCCTCGCACTTCGGCGCGGCCCTGATCGTCTGCGCCTGCATCGCCTGACCCCGCGCGGCCCAGATCATCGAGCTGTTGGGCCGTCCGGACGATGCCGGGTAGCGGGGCTTCAAGATCCAGGGGTACGGCCGAAGTCGCTGATCGCCGTGCTGCCGGCGCGCTTGACGCCCGGCAGGTCCTCGATGATCGCGGCCGCGGCCATGATCAGCGGGATCGCCGCGAGCTGGGCGATCGCCAGGACGTGCCCGAGCGGGATGGTGGCGAGCACGACCAGCGCCGCCAGCACGCGGTGCAGCCAGCCGCCGATGCCGAGCAACCGCAGGAAGGCCGCGTGCCCCAGCTGGTAGATCGCGACCCCGCCGCCCAGCGCGATCGCCTCGCCCCAGTGCAGCGGCTCGAAGGCGTGCCCGACGGTCTTTTTGATGCCCACGGCGAGCACGACCACGCCGAGCAGCATCACGTAGTGCGCGTAACCCCAGCCGTCCAGCGCGAGCCGCGCGCGCCGCCCCGGGTCGGTCGTGCCGGCCAGCACGTGCTCGGCGCGGTCGTTGTCGCCCGCGAAGTAGATCCACCACAGGTAGTAGGCGATGCACAGCCCCAGGACCGCCACCAGGATCGCGCCGCCGTCGAGGTCGTAGCCGCGGAAGCCGAGCCCGATGGCGACGATCGACTCGCCGATCGCGACGATCATGACCAGGCCGTGCCGTTCGACGAAGTGCCCGGCCATGATCGAGTGCATCTCGAGGTTGTGCACGTAGCCCGCCGCGATCTGCACCAGCGGAGCGGCGATCCAGCACAGGTGCCGGTACGGCTCGGGCAGCAACCCGCCCGCCAGCACCAGCAGCGCGGCCAGGATGTTGAGCGGGGCCAGCTGCCTCATGGCCTTGCGCGCACCCGGGCCGGCCAGCAGGAACAGCGCGGAGTGCACCAGGTTGACGACGAGGTAGCTGACCCCGAAGAGCCAGCCGTACTCGCCGAAGGCCTCCGGCACCGCCAGCGCCATCACCAGGAAGCCCGCCATGCCGACGAGCAGCAGGGTGCGCCGGGTGGAACTGTTCGGGGCGACGGCGTTGGTCAGCCAGGCGTATCCCGAGTACATCCACCAGATCACGAAGAGCATCAGCAGCACGTCGGCCAGGGTGGCGAGGGTGATGTGCTCGGCGAGGGTCTCGGTCAGCTGGGTGATCGTGAAGACGAAGACAAGATCGAAGAAGAGCTCCAACGTCGACACCCGGACACCGGACTCCGCCGGCGGGGTGGCTGCGGGATCGGTCATGGGGGCAGCCTAAAGTGACGCAGTCGACCTTGGCTTGATCCGCTTCGGCGTGGGCCCGGCGTCGTTGGCGATGATGCCCGCATGACCATCACCCTGGAGCCCGTGACCGCCGACAACTGGCGGGCCTGTGCCGCCCTTACCGTGCACCCCGGCCAGCGGGACTACGTCAATGCCGTGACCCACTATCTCTGCCTGTGCGCCTACGGCGACGTCTGGCACCCGCTCGCCGCCGTGCGGGACGGCGAGGTCGTCGGCTTCTGCATGTGGGGGATCGACGACGACCGCAGCCGGTGGATCGGCGGCGTGGTCGTGGACGCCGGCCGCCAGCGCGCCGGGATCGGCCGCGCCATGGTCCGGATCTTGATGGACCGGCTCGCCGCCGAGCCGGACTGCCCGAACGTCGCCCTCAGCTACCTCCCGGAGAACGAGGCCGCCCGCGCGCTCTACGCCTCCCTCGGCTTCGTCGAGACCGGGGAAACCGACGACGACGAGATCGTGGCCCGCTGGACGAAGCCGTAGCCACCGGCCGGGCGCCCTGTCACCCGGTGCGGAGATCGGGTGGGCCGGGGGCCGATGTCGGTGCCACCCGATAGCCTCGGAGCGTGGGTACAGCGCTGGTAATCGAGAACGATCCGTCCGACGACCTCCGCAGGCTGGGTGAGTGGTTCACCGAGGCCGGCCTGGAGCTGACCGTCGTGCGGCCGCACGCGGGCGAACCGCTGCCCGAGACGCTGGACGAGCACGTGGCGCTGGTCGTCCTCGGCGGCGACCAGAGTGTCTATCCGAATGCCGTCGGCGATCCGGGCGCGCCCTGGTTCCCCGCCGTCGAGGGGCTGCTGCGCAAGGCGGTCCGCCACCACGTGCCCACGCTCGGCGTCTGCCTCGGCGCCCAGCTGCTGGCGACGGCGCACGGCGGCCTGGTCGAGCGCAGCACCTCCGGGCCGGAGATCGGGCCGGGACTGGTCGGCCGGCGCGACGCGGCCGACGGCGACCCGCTGTTCAAATACGTGCCGCTGCTGCCCGACGTGGTGCAGTGGCACAGCGACGAGATCACCGAGCTGCCCATCGGCGCCGTCCTGCTGGCCGCCTCGTCGCGCTATCCGCACCAGGCGTTCCGGCTCGGCGACCGGGCCTGGGGCCTGCAGTTCCACATCGAGTGCGACGCCGACATGATCGCCGACTGGACCCGGACGGACGGGGCCGGCCTCGACGAGCTCGGCTATGACGCCGAGGCGGTGGTGGCGGCGACCGCCGAGGTCCTCGCCGACGTCGAGGAGGTCTGGCAGCCGTTCGCGGCCCGGTTCGCCGCGCTCGCCCTCGGCACCCTGCCGGACGCCGACATCCCCCATCCCGGCACCCTCCGCACCCTGCCTCTGCTGGGTCAGTAGGTGACCAGGTGACCAGGCCCAGCCGGCTGGCCCGGTACGGCTTTGCCGACAACGGCGCTCGCGCGGCCGATCTGCTCGGCCCGAACGGGCTGCGGTTGTGGGATGCCGAGTCGCAGTCCCCGGTCGACTCCGACGCGGGTGAGCTGATCAACGCGCTGTCCCGGGCCGCGGATCCGACGCTCGCGCTGCGCCAGCTGCACCGGATGATCGACGCGGTGGCCCGGGCCGCTCAACGGGTGAACGGCGGCCCGGTGACCGGCCCCGGCGAGGAGATCTCCGAGAGCCCGGCGGCCGACGCCGTCCTGCAAGCGATCTACTCCGACGCGGGGCTGCGCCGCCGGCTGATCGCGGTGCTCGGCGCCTCGTCCGCGCTCGGTGACCACCTCGTCGCCAACCACGATCAGTGGCGCGTGCTCGCCACCGGCAAGACCGGGCTGCCACCGAACGCCGAGGGGCACCTGGAGTTCGGCGACTCGACCGGTGAGGGCCCGCCGACCGTCCCGCTGCTGCGCACGGCGTACAGGATCGCCCTGCTGCGGATCGTCGCCGCCGACCTGACCGGCGGGCGGGGCCTGGAGCCGACCATGGCCGCGCTGTCCCGCCTGGCCGACGAGACCCTCGCGACGGCGTACGGGATCGCGGTCGCCGGCCTGCCCGGCGGCACCGCCCGGCCGCGGCTCGCCGTGGTCGCGATGGGCAAGTGCGGCGGCAACGAGCTGAATTACGTGTCCGACGTGGACGTCATTTTCGTGGCCGCCGGCGACGAGGATCTCAGCGCCGGCACGATTGTCGCCGCCCGGCTCATCGAGGTGTGCGGGCAGGTCGCCTGGCCGGTCGACGCCGCGCTGCGCCCCGAGGGCAACCGCGGCCCGCTGGTCCGCACCCTGGCCAGCCACCAGGCGTATTACCGCCGCTGGGCGCGCACGTGGGAGTTCCAGGCGCTGCTCAAGGCCCGGCCGGCCGCCGGCGACCTGGAGCTGGCGGCCGAGTGGCTCGACGACCTGGCCCCGCTGATCTGGCACGCCGCCGAGCGGCCCGAGGCGGTCGCCGACGTCCGGGACATGCGCCGCAAGATCATCGACAACGTGCCGGCCCGCGAGGTCGAGCGGGAGATCAAGCGCGGCCCCGGCGGCCTGCGCGACATCGAGTTCGCGGTGCAGTTGCTGCAGCTCGTGCACGGCCGGATCGACGAGACGCTGCGCGAGCCGGGCACCCTGCCCGCGCTGCGCGCGCTGGTCGCGGGCGGCTACGTGGGCCGCGAGGACGGCGAGATGCTGCTGCGCGGATACCGGTTCCTCCGCAGCGTCGAGCACCGGCTGCAGCTGCAGAATCTGCGGCGCACGCACACCGTGCCCGACGATCCGAAGGCGCTGCGCTGGCTCGCCATGGCCCTCGGCTACAAGGCGGTGGCCGGGCGGGACGCCGTCGAGGAGTTCCGCTCCGAATGGGTCGGGCACGCCTCGCACGTTCGCCGCCTGCACGCCAAGCTGCTCTATCAGCCGCTGCTGGAGGCGGTCGCCCGGGTGCCGGCCGAGGCGCTGCGGATGACGCCCGAGTCGGCCGGGCGCCGGCTGGAGATCCTCGGTTTCGCCGACCCGGTCGCGGCGCTGCGCCACCTGCAGTCGCTCACCGGCGGGGTCAGCCGCACGGCGGCGATCCAGCGCACCCTGTTGCCGATGCTGCTGCAGGAGTTCGCGGACGCGCCCGAGCCCGATCGCGGCCTGCTCAACTACCGGCACGTCTCGGAGAAGCTGGGCACCACCCCCTGGTATCTGCGCCTGCTGCGCGACGGCGGACCGGTCGCCCGCCGGCTCGCCCGGGTGCTCAGCCTGTCCCGGTACGCGACCGACCTGCTGATCCGAGACCCGGAGGCACTGCGGCTGCTCGCCGACGACGCCGAGCTGCAGCCGCGCCCGCGCGACGTGCTGCTCGACGGCTTCATCGCGGCCGCCGACCGGCATCTGCGCGACGTCACCCCCGATGCCACCAAGGCCATCACCGCGGTCCGCGCCCTGCGCCGCCGCGAGCTGTTCCGGCTGGCCTGCGCCGACATCCTGAGCCGGGCCGCGGAACTGGCCCCGGCGCACCCGCTCGACGTGCACGCGATCGGCATCGCGCTTTCCGACGTCACGGACGCGACCCTGGGCGCGGCGCTGCACGCCGCCCGGCGGGTGCATCCCGGCCCGGCGGGGCTGCGCATCGCGGTGATCGGCATGGGCCGGCTCGGCGGGTACGAGATGAGCTACCCCTCCGACGCCGACGTGCTGTTCGTCTACACCCCGCCCGAGGGCATGTCCGATGGCGAGGCGAGCGCCTCCGCGCACGCCGTCGCCGAGGAGATGCGCCGTACCCTCGCCGCGCCGGCGCCCGACCCGGCCCTCGGCGTCGACGCCGACCTGCGGCCGGAGGGCCGTCAGGGCCCGCTGGTGCGCAGCCTGAACGCGTACGCGCAGTACTACGCCCGCTGGTCGAAGGTGTGGGAGTCGCAGGCGCTGCTGCGGGCCCGGTTCGTGGCCGGCGACGCGGGGCTGGGCCGCGAGTTCGAGCGGCTCGCCGACACGATGCGCTATCCCGGCGGCGGCCTGACCCGCGAGCAGGTCATCGAGATCCGGCGGATCAAGGCGCGGGTGGAGACCGAGCGGATGCCCCGCGGCGCGGATCCCAACACGCACGCCAAGCTGGGCCGCGGCGGGCTCGCCGACGTCGAGTGGGCGGTGCAACTGCTGCAGCTGCGCCACGCGTACGCGCTGCCGGAGCTGCGGATGACCCGCACCCTCGAGGCGCTGACGGCGGAGCTGAAGGCCAAGCTGGTCGACCGGGTCGACGCGGCGGCGATGACCGCGGGCTGGACGCTGGCCGCCCAGGTCCGCAACGCGCTGACCCTGGTCCGGGGCCGACCGACCGACCAGCTTCCCCGGCACGGCGTCGAGCTGGCCGGGGTGGTGCAGCTGCTCGGCGGCGGCGACCCGGGCGAGTTCGTCGACCGCTATCTGCGCATCACCCGGCGATCCCGGGCGGCGATGGAGCGCGTCCTCGATGCCTGACCCGCACCGGCGCGGGCTCCCGAGGGTGCTGGCGCCGACGCTCGGCGCGTCCGTGGCGCTGTCCGGCGCGTTCCTGCTCGCGCCGGCCATGGGCACCGACCTCGCCGCGCAGCAGGCCCGGGCGGACTTCTTCGCCGAGCACGGCTGGGCCCCGGTGGACTTCGGCTGGTACGGCGGGGTCGGCCAGTTCGGATACAGCCTGCTGACCGCGCCGCTGGGCTCGGTGGTCGGGATGCGCGTCCTCGGTGCGGTGGCCGCGGTGGTCGCGGCGGTGGCCTTCGGCTGGCTGTTGTGGCGGACCGGGGCGCGGCGGCCGCTGGCGGGCGGGCTGATCGGCGCCCTGGTCTTCGCGGCCAACCTGGCGAGCGGCCGGATCACGTTCGCGGTCGGCCTGGCCCTGGCCCTGGGTGCGCTGTGTGTGGCGGCCGCGGAGCCGCCAGGGCCGGGATGGCGGCGGCGGCTGTGGATCGCCGGCGTGTGCGCGTTGAGTGCCCTTGCCACCTGGGCCAGCCCGGTGGCCGGGCTCTTCGCCGGGCTGGCGGGCGCGGCACTCCTGCTCACCGGTCCGGTCCAGGCAGGGTTCCGGTCGTGGCGTCCGGGCGGCGCGGGGCCAGATCAGGCCGGGTCCCGGTCCATGCGTCCGGGCGGCGCCGGGCCGAATCAGGCCGGGTTCCCGTCTTTGCGTCCGGGCGGTGCCGGGCCGGGTCGGGCCGGGTTCCGGTCCTTGCGTCCGGGCGGCGCGGGGCCGGTTTGGGCCGGGTTCCTGTCCTTGCGTCTGGATGGGTGGTGGCCGCAGGCGTTGAGTCTCTGCTTGGGGCCGGTGCTGGCGCTGGCCCCCATGGCCCTGCTCTTCGGCAACGGCGGACGCCAGCCGTTCACCGCCGAGTCCATGAAGCTCCACATCGCGCTGGCGGTGCTGGTCGTGCTCGTCGTTCCGCCCCGTTACCTCGCCGTGCGGATCGCCGGCGCGCTGACCGTCGTCCTGCTGCTCGGCGCGTTCTATCTGCCCAGCCCGATCGGTTCCAATGCGCTGCGGCTGCCGATGCTCTTCACGATCCCGGTGCTCGCCGCCCTCGCCTCGCTCGGCCGCGTCCGCCTGGTGCTCCTGCTGGCGGCCGTCTTCTGGTGGCAGCCGTTCGTCGTCACCGGCGATCTGGGCCGGGCGGGTTCGCCCGAGTCCCGCCCCGAGTTCCATCAGTCCCTGGTTCGGGAGCTCGCCCGCCGGGCGCCGGGCCGGGTCGAGGTGGTCCCGCTGCGGGACCACTGGGAGTCGGTGTACGTCGCCGACCAGGTGCCCCTGGCCCGCGGCTGGGAGCGCCAGGTCGACACCGACCGCAACGCCCTCTTCTACCGCGACGCCCTGTCCCCGCAGGACTACGTCGCCTGGCTGCGGGCCAACGCCGTCTCTTACGTCGCCATCGCCCCGGAGTCGGTGCCCGACCGGTATGCCCGCAGCGAATCCGCCCTGGTCCTGAGCGGTGTGCCGGAGTTGCGGCAGGTGTGGAGGGACGACACCTGGCGCCTCTACGAGGTCATCGGAGCGCAGCCGCTGGTGGCGGCCCCCGCGCAGCTGGTGCGCAGCGACCGCGGCGGCGTCGCTGTGCGTGTCCCGTTGGGCGGGGACGTGCTGGTCCGGGTGCACTGGTCGCGCTGGCTGAGCCTGACCGGGCCCGCGGCGTGCCTGACGGCCGGGCCGGACGGCTGGACTGAGCTGCACGTCGCTACCCCGGGTGAGTATCGCCTGACCAGCTCCCTGCGCCCCGGGCCGAAGTGCTGAGGGCTTGGAGGGGATAGGCCCCCGGGCCGCGGCGCGGCAGCTGAGCGGTGCTGCGAGTGCCTCGCTTGCTGTCGGCAACACCCGGTCAGGGTGAGGTGCGGCTCGAGCAGGACAGGCTCTGGCGCTCCGGTTTCCCCAGGATGGCGGGGCGGAGGTGGGGGAGGGGCTGCTGATGGTGCGGCAGCAACCGTGGACCTTGGATCTTGGTGCGCGGCGGGTCGCCCTCGGCGCCCGCACGTATCAAGATCCGCACAAAAATGCGGAGTGGTGCGGGGCGGTGCGGGGTGCCTTCCCGGGTTCGTGGGTCGTCTGTTCGGTGTGCGTCGGGTGTGGTGCCGGGTAGGTGTTTAGACCTTGGTGCGTAGCGGTCTCCTCGGCGCCCGTGCGTATCAAGGTCGCGGAATTCGGCGGCGTTATAGGGCGTTATGCGAGGTTTTTGTCCGGAATGTGGGACAAGGTGCCCATTATGTGGTGACGGTGCCCGGTGGGCGGGATCGGGGTCCATCGGATGGACTGCGCGCCGGCGCGGGTAAGGGTGGGCTGGCGGGAGGTAGTTCCGAGGAGTCGCCGAGGCCGGTGACAGGGCATGGCGGCGCGTGATCGTTGCAAGATCCTCGACGGGGCTGGGAAAGCCAGGCAGGCGGTGAGTTCGGGTCGGTCGCGGGGGCGCCGATCGGGGGGTGATTGTGGTACGGGTGGGTGCGGAGCGGACCACGCTGCCACAGGATCTGGCCTTCCGCGCCGCGGTGAGCAGGTGAGACCTCTCCCGGTACGCTGGCGCGCATGCCACGGTCGCGAGGGGTCTCCACGGGGCCGGTTTCATGATCCAGGGGCTGCTGGCCCGGCCCGCGTTCCTGCGGTGGCTGGGCTTTTTCGGCGCGGTCTGCTGCGCCGTTGACGCTTTTCTCTACGGCGCCGCGCCGTACATCCGGCGCAACGTCAATGTGGTGAGCGTGCTGCGCGAGCCGGACGGCGTTCTCGTTCTGCTGTTGTGGGTCGTGGGCCTCGCGGCGCTGTGCACCGCCTGGTGGTTCGGGCGCCGGCTGCGGGTCTCCACCCGGTGGATCATGGTGACGGCCGCCCTGTGGAGTGTGCCGCTGCTGGTCGTGCCGCCGTTGGCCAGCCGGGACATGTACGCGAACGCCTGCCAGGGTGCCCTCGTGCACGCCGGCCTCAATCCGTACCTGGTGGGTGTCTCCGCCCAGCCCTGCCCCTGGCTGGACTCCGTCTCGGTGGTCTGGCGTGACACGCCGACCCCGTACGGTCCGGTTTTTCTCGTCCTGGCGGGGCTGGCCGCGGCGTTCGGCTCGCAGGCGGCCGCCATCGTGAGTTTCCGGCTGCTCGCCGTGCTGGGCGTCGTCGCGATCGCGGCCTGCCTGCCCGTGCTGGCGCGGCGGGTGGGCGCGCCCGCCGACCGGGCGCTGTGGCTGGTGCTCTGCTGCCCACTCGTCCCGGTGCACCTGATCGGCGGCGGGCACAACGACGCGCTGACGGTGGCGTTCATGGTCGCCGGCTTCGCGGTGCTCGCCGGCCCTGGTGTGGGCCGGGAGACCAGTGCGAAGAGCTGGACGGTGCTGGTCGCCGGGGGCGCCCTGCTCGGTCTTGCGGTCTCCATCAAGATCACGATCGGGGTCGTTCTGCCGTTCGCGGCGCTGCTGGCCGTCGGTGGACTGCGCGCCGCCGGGTGGGGTGGGCTGCTGCGGCGCGGCGGCACGGTCGTCGGCGCCGCGCTTGCCGTCCTGGTGGCCTGCTCGTTCGCCTCCGGGCTGGGGCTGGGTTGGCTGACCGCGCTCTCCGGCGCGGGGGAGTCGGTGAACTGGTCGTCACCGCCGACCGCCGTCGGGTTGGCCGTGGAGGCGGCGGGTCGGTGGTTCGGCGCCGACCTGCAGATGGTGCCCGCGGTCCGCGCGGTTGCGCTGGTGCTGCTGGCGGTGTCGCTGCTGGTGATCCTCTGGCGTTCCCGGGACCGGGACCCGCTGGTCGGCGCCGGTCTGGCGCTGCTCGCCGTGATCTTCTTCGCGCCGATCACCCAGCCCTGGTATCTGATCTGGCCGCTGGTGCTGTTCGCGGTCGGCACCGCGCGCGCCCGGTGGCTGGCCGGGACGATCGTCTTCGCGATGGCCACGATCCTGCCCGAGGGGACCGGGGTGTTCCGGCCGCTCGGTGTGCCGATGTCCTTCGCGATGATCGTGCTCATCGGCTGGGTCCTGCACCGCAGCGTGGCCTGGCTGCGCGGCGCGGAGTTGGTGACCCGCGAGCCTGCCGGTGCGGCACCGTGAGGGTGGTCAGATGGGGTGGCCTGGCCGGGAGTGTGCTGGTCGCGGCGGCCGCCTACCTCGGCGGGTCGCCGTTCGCCCGGGGGACCACGGTTACGCCGGGGACGATGCTCGCCGGGCGGCAGGGCGTGCTGCTGCCGCTGTGCTGGGTGCTCGGCCTGACGGCACTGCTGTGCGCTTGGTGGTTCGGGCGGCACCGGGTGCCGTCGACCCGGTGGGCGCTGATCACCGCCGGGCTGTGGGTGCTTCCGGTGCTGCCGATGCTTCCGCTGGGCAGTGAGGACGTCTACTCGTACGCCTGCCAGGGTTTTGTTCAGCACGCCGGCGGCGATCCCTATGCCGGCGGGGTCCAGGGTTTCGGCTGCCCGTGGCTCGGTTCCGTGTCGACGACCTGGCGCACCTCCCCGGCGCCGTACGGTCCGCTCTTTCTGCTGCTGGCGGGCTGGGCCGTGGCGCTCGGCCACTCGCTGGCGGGGGTGATCGCCGGGCTGCGGATCATCGCCCTGGCAGGCCTCGGTCTGGTCGCGGCGGGCCTGCCCGTGCTGGCACGCCGGGCCGGCATCGACCCGGCGCGGGCGGTGTGGACCGTGCTCGCCTGCCCACTCGTATTGATCCACCTCGTCTCCGGCGCTCATAACGACGCACTGATGGTGGGGCTGCTCGTCGTCGGGCTGGCACTGGTGGCGGCCCGGCCGTCCCCAACGGTGCTGGCCGGCGCCGGCGTCGCGCTCGGGCTGGCCGTGGCGGTCAAGGCGACCGCGATCGCCGTGCTGCCGTTCGCCGTCCTCGCGGCCGTCCCGCCGGCCGCGCCGATCCGGGCGCTGTGGCGGCCCGCCGCACTGATCGCGGCCGGCGCCGTCGGTGCCGCCGGTCTCGTGTCCCTGGCCTCCGGGCGTGGTCTCGGCTGGGTGACCGGGCTGCTGCGCAGCGGCGACACCGTGGCCTGGACCTCGCCGTCGACCGCCGTCGGGCTGACCGTGGACCTCGTCGCCGGCACGGACGCCGTGGGGGTGACCCGCGTCCTCGGTGTGCTGCTGCTCGTGGTCGTGCTCCCCGTGCTGTGGTGGCGGGCCCGCGCCGGCGGTGCCCTGCCGGGCGCGGGACTGGCCCTGGGAGCGACGGTGCTCTGCGCTCCGGTCTTCCACCCCTGGTACGCGATCTGGCCCCTTGCCGTGCTGGCGGCGACCGGGCCGGAACGGCGGTGGGTGCTGGGCCTGTGCGCCCTGGCGGCCACCCTCACCCTGCCCGCCGGCTACAACTGGGCCCTGTTCACCCTCGTGCCCGGCGCCCTGGCCGTCACCGCAGCGCTGCTGGTGCTGGCCGTCCGGCAGGTCCGCCGGATGTGGCACCGTAAGGTGTTCGCGTGACGCGCCGGGCCTGGACCATCGTCGCCCTCGCGGCCCTGCTGGCCGCCGTGGTGCTCTGGTGGACGGCCGATCTGCACGACTTCTTCGACTCGAAGGTCTACTCCGGCGCCGTCCGGTACTGGTTCCGCGACGATGGCATGGTCTACGACTGGCTTCAGCCCGGCACCCCGTACGGCTTCACCTATCCGCCGTTCGCCGGGCTTGCCATGCTGCCGATGGCCTACCTGCCGTTCTGGCTGGTCCTCGTCCTCGCCTGCGCGGCGACGGTCGCCAGCACCGCCCTGGTCACCTGGTGGCTGGCCGGGCCGATGATCCGGCGCTCGCGGTGGACGCCGCGGCTGGCCGGTGCGGTGGCCGTGGCGCTCGCGCTGTGCTTCGAGCCGGTCCGCGAGACGTTCGGCTTCGGGCAGGTCAACACCCTGCTGCTCGCGCTGGTGGCCGGGGATGTGCTCTTCGGGGTGGCGCGCGGCCGCAAGTGGGCCGGCGTCGGCATCGGGCTGGCCACCGCGATCAAGCTGACCCCGGGCGTCTTCATCCTGTACCTGCTCGTCACCGGGCGCTGGCGGGCGGCCGGCACGTCGATCGCCGCGGCCACCGTCGCGACGCTGGTCGCCGCGGGCCTGTATCCGGACGAGTCCCGCGAGTTCTGGACCGCCGCGCTGTGGGACACCAACCGGGTCGGCAACCTCGAATACGTCTCCAACCAGTCGTTGCGCGGCCTGCTCGCGCGGCTGCCGCTGGACACCGTCGAGTCGCAGGTCTGGCTGGTCTGCGTGCTGGCCACCCTCGCCTTCTGGGTCTGGCGGGTGCGGGCCGCCGCGCGGCTGCAGGACCACCTGGGCGCGCTGGCCCTGACCGGCCTGCTCGGCTGCCTGATCAGCCCGGTCACCTGGGTGCACCACTGCGTGTGGCTGCTACCGGCGATCGTCCGCTGCGTCGACGCCGGCCTGTCCGCCGACCGCGACCGCCGGCCGCTGTGGCTGGGCGGGGCCGCGTACGCGCTGCTGACCTCCCGCCTCACCTGGGCCTGGGAGCACGGGCCCCGGCCGCCGCTGGCGCTCATCGGCAGCAACCTTTACGTCTGGTGCAGCCTGGCGCTGCTGATCTGGATGCCGCTGGGCGTGCCCGCCGGCCGGCCGCGGATCCCGGGCAGGCCGGCTGCGCCGACTCAGGGTTCGTCGCACAGCCCGGTGGCCGCCGCGGCGGTCGCCATGGTGACCGAGCCACCCGAACGGTAGGCCTGCTCGTAGCCCGCGTCGCCCAGGGCGGCGCGGGCCAGCCCCGCGATCCGGTCGGTGTCCGGCATCGACCGGTCCGGCGCGCCGCGTACGGCGTCGGCAGCGCCGAGCAGCATCGCGGCCCGGGCCGGCTCCCCGACTCGCATCGCGTAGTCGGCCACCCCGACCAGGATCTGCGCCATCACCGGCGAGTCCCGCGAATCCGCCGCCATCGCCACCGCACCCTGGTGCAGGTCGCGCGCCGCGACCAGGTTTCCGGCGGCGCCCTCGATCAGCGCCTGCGTCGAACGGGTCATCGCCCGGAACTGCGGCGCGTACTGGGATCTGTCGATGAGCTGCGCGGCCCGGGCCATCCGCTCGCGGGCCTCCTCCAGCGAGCCCTCCTCGCGGGCCATCGTGGCGTAGCCGTACTCGACCGACGCCAGGATCTCCGACAGCCCGATCTCCTCGGCCGCCTCCCGGGCCTGCTTGAGCAGCCGGCGCGCCTCGGCCCGGTCGCCGGCGAGCCAGAGCTGATGGGCCAGCTTCATCTCCAGCTGCGGCAGGTCCTCGCGGATGCCCACCTCGCGGACCAGCGCGATCGCCTCCCGCTGCCAGGTCACCGCGTCCTGGAAATGTCCCTGCGCGGCGGCCATGTCGCCGAGCGCGCTGAGCGTGAAGCCGATGCCCCAGCGTTCGCCGGTGGCCCGGAAGCCGTCGAGCGCCTCGCGCAGCTCGGCCCGGGCCAGGTCGGGGCTCTGCCCGAAGTTGAGCCGCAACTGCGCGACGATCAGCTTGGCGACGGCCCGCAGCCACGGATCATGGTCGGCGAAGAGCGGCTCGACCAGGTCGAAGCCGCGCAAATGCCCGTCCGCCTGGAAGATCGCCGACAGCGGCTGCAGCAGCCGCAGCACGGGATGGGTGGCGTCCGGGCCGGCGCCCTCCTGCTCGGCGGCAAAGAACCATCCCTTGACCTCCTCGACCGGTGCGGCGCCCTCAAGCCCGTTCAGCGCCGAGTATGCGTAGGCCAGGGCCTTGTCCTCCGGGTCCGTCTCGCCGTCGAGCGCCAGCACCTCCCGGGCCAGCCCGCAGCCCTCGGCGCGGTAGCCGCGCAGCCACCAGTACCAGCCCAGCCGGGCCGTCAGTGCCGTCGCGGTCCGCGCGTCCCCGGCCTCGATCGCCGCGCGGATCGCCGCGTGCAGGTTGTCGTGCTCGGTGCCGAGCCGGCGCAGCCAGGTCAGCTGATCGTTGCGGCGCAGCTCCGGCTCGGCGGTGTCGGCCAGCGCCAGCAGGTAGCGGGCGTGCGCGACCCGCAACCGCTCGCTCTCGCCGGCCTCGGCGAGGCGCTCCAGGCCGTACTCGCGGATGGTCTCCAGCATCCGGTAGCGGTCCCCGGCCAGCACCAGCAGCGACTTGTCGACCAGCGCGCCGAGCAGGTCGACGTCCGCCTCGCAGACCTGCTCCACCGCGGTCACGTCGGCACCGCCGTGGAACACGGCGAACCGCCGCCACAGCGCCCGCTCCGCGTCGTCGAGCAGATCCCAGCTCCAGTCCACGACCGCCCGCAGCGTCTGGTGCCGCGGCAGCGCGGTGCGGCTGCCGTTGGTGAGCAGCCGGAACCGGTCGGCCAGGCGGCTCGCCAGCACGTCGACCGGCAGCGTGCGCAGGCGGGCGGCGGCCAGCTCGATGGCGAGCGGCATGCCGTCCAGCGCCCGGCAGATGCCCACGACCGGGCCGGTGGTCCGCGGATCGAGCACGAAACCGGGCCGGGCGGCGACCGCGCGGTCCAGCAGCAGGCGTACGGCCGGATAGCTCGCCGCCTGCGCCTCCGTCGGCGGCAGCGCGAGCGGCTCGACCGGCCACAACTGCTCGCCGGGGATGCCCAGCGGCTCGCGGCTGGTGGCGAGCAACCGCAGCCCCGGCGCGCTCCGCAGCACGGCGTCGGCGACCTCGGCCGCGGCGCCGATGAGATGCTCGCAGTTGTCGAGGATGAGCAGCAGTTCCTTGCCGGCGAGCGCGTCCGTCAGCCGGGTCAGCGGCGGCGCCGACTCGTTCGCCTGGCCGCCGACCGGCCGGCTGATCACGAGCTGGCTGCGCAGCTGCAGCGCCGTCATGATCGCCTGCGGCACCTCGGCCGGATCGCTGATCGGCGCCAGCTCCACCCGCCACACGCCGTCCGGGTGGCTCGCCGTGAGGGTCTGCCCGGCCTCGACGGAGAGCCGCGTCTTGCCGCTGCCGCCGGGACCGGTCAGGGTGACGAGCCGGTGCGCGCCAACCAGCCCCCGGACCGCCCGCAGGTCGACCTCGCGGCCGACGAAGCTGCTCACCCCGGCGGGCAGGTTGCCCCGGGCCCGCCGATGCTGCCCGCGCAGCGTCTCCACGTGCAGCGCGGCAAGATCGGCGGACGGGTCGGCACCCAGGGCGCCGGCCAGCTCGGCGCGGATCCGCTCGAAGACGGTCAGGGCCCGGCCGGGATGGCCGGCGGCGATCAGCGCACGCATCAGGAGAGCCGCCAGCGGCTCGTGCAAAGGATGCTTCGCGACCAGGGCCTCCAGCTCGCCGACCAGGTCGGCGTCGCCGCCGGCCCGCAACCTGGCCTCGGCAGCCTCCAGCCGGGCGGTCAACCACAGCTCATCCAGGCGTACGGCCTCAGCGCGCGCCACGTCGGGGAACTCCGTCGGGCCCCGCCACAACGCGAGCGCCTCATCGGTGTGCCCCTGCGCGACCAGCCGGGCGAAGCGATGGGCGTCGACCCGGTCCCGCTCCAGGTCCAGGCGGTAGCCGGACGGCGTGACCGCGATGGCGAGCCCGGGCGCGGCGCGGCGCAGCCGGGAGACCAGCGCCTGCAGCGCGCCCGCGGCGCTGCCGGGCGGATCGGCACCCCAGACCCCGTCGACCAGCCGGTCCGTGGAAACGGCGCGGCCGGCGTCGAGGGCGAGCAGGATGAGCAGGGTACGCAGGCGCGCGCCCGCGACCGGCACCGCCGTACCGGTGCCTGCCCGCAGCTCGACCGGACCGAGCACCGCGATGTCCACGCTGTCGATTCTGCTCCCTGGCCGCGACCGGGGCTCCGGGCGCCTGCCCCTAGGGTGGTCGGATGCCTGCCACCCGCCGTAGCCCGACCCGACAGAGTGCGCCGCGCCGGACGGGGGAGCCGCGCAAGCCCGTGGTGCCCGCTGCGCTTGTCGACGCCCAGCAGGATCTCGAGCCGGAGGCGGCGCTGCGTGCGCTCGCCTTCTCCGGTAGCCACCTGTCCGGGCGGGAGGCGGAGGCGGTGGAGCTCGCCCAGTGCCGGTTCCGCGGTGCGGACCTGTCCGGCTCGGTGCTGGCACAGCTCACCATGACCGACTGCCTGGTGCAGACCTCGAACTGGGCGAACGTGCGCAGCGACGGCGGCGCCCTGCACCGGGTGATCTTCGAGGAGTCGCGGATGACCGGCTTCGCCGTCACCGACGGCAAGCTCGGCGACGTCACCTTCGCCCAGTGCCGGCTCGACCTGTCCGGCTGGCGCTTCACCGGCTTCGACAGCGTGCGCTTCACCGGCTGCAACCTGACCGGGGCGGACTTCACGAACGCCGACCTGCGCGGGGCCCGGTTCACCGGCTGCGACCTGGCCGGCGCCCAGTTCCACCACGCCACCATGGACGGCGCCCGGTTCCGGCGCTGCGAGCTGGACGGGATCGCGGGCATCACGAGCTGGCGCGGCGCGATCGTGCACCCGGACGACCTGCTGGCGCTGAGCTACACGCTGGCGGGCGGGCTCGGCATCAAGGTCGACCCGGAGGACTGACCCTGCCTCCTTGCTGCACGGCGCGCTTGGTCCGCGGCCTCCTTCGGCGCGGCCTAGCCGGTGCGCGGGGGGAGGGCGACGACGATCGAGCCGGCCGCGCGGTCGTGCAGGCCGCGGCGGTCGCCGTCCATGATGATCGCCGGGACGAGCAAGGCCAGCAGGAGCCCGCGCAGCAGGCCCCGCGGGATGCCGATGGCGCCGCCGTCGACCGCGGACACCGCGCGGAGCCGGGCCAGCGACATGCCCAGCGTCTGTCCGAACAGGCCGATGAAGAGCGCGTTGAACAGGATGAGCACCACCACGGGCGGCCAGGCCACGACCCGTGGGTCGGCGTAGAAGCTCGCGATGATCAGGCACAGCGCCCAGTCGATGAGCAGTGCGGCGAAGCGGCGGCCGAAGTTCGCGGGCCGCAGCACCGTCAGGTCGAGGGCCTTGGCCTTCTCGGGCGGGGTCGGGGAGCCGTTCGCGGGGGTCGCCACGGCCACGAGAGTAGCTGTGGGCGTACCGGTCACCGAATTTCGGCCCGGCGGGCCGCGACTGGGCGGTAGGGTCCGGGGGGTTGTGGGTTAATCACAGGCGCCGTAACACGCCGGTAACAATAGGGATACGCCTGGGCAACCCCGGACCCATAGCGTCGCGACCAGCCTTGCTTCGTGGCGGCTCACGCCGCCCGGTTCCAAATCATGTGCCAGGAGGACGTGTGTTCGCCAATCCCGAGGAACTCCTGCGATACCTCAAAGACGAGGACGTCAAGTTCGTCGACGTACGGTTCTGTGACCTTCCCGGCGTGATGCAGCACTTCAACATGCCGGTGGAGTCGTTCGACGACAGTGTGGTCACGGACGGTCTCGCCTTCGACGGATCCTCGATCCGCGGGTTCCAGGCCATCCACGAGTCCGACATGATGCTGCTGCCGGACGTCACGACGGCCTTCGTCGACCCGTTCCGGATCCAGAAGACGCTGGCCCTGAACTTCTTCATCCACGACCCGTTCACGCGGGAGGCCTACTCGCGCGACCCGCGCAACGTGGCGAAGAAGGCCGAGACCTACCTCGCGTCCAGCGGCATCGCCGACACGGCGTACTTCGGCGCCGAGGCCGAGTTCTACATCTTCGACTCGATCCGCCACGAGACCGCCGCCAACCAGGCGTTCTACTACATCGACTCGATCGAGGGCGCCTGGAATTCCGGCAAGGACGAGGAGGGTGGCAACCGCGGTTACAAGACCGCATACAAGGGCGGCTACTTCCCGGTCTCGCCGGTCGACCACTACTCCGACCTGCGCGACGCCATGGTGCGCCGCCTGATCGACACCGGCTTCACCGTGGAGCGCTCGCACCACGAGGTCGGCACCGCGGGCCAGGCCGAGATCAACTACAAGTTCTCGACGCTGCTGCACGCCGGCGACCAGATGCAGATGTTCAAGTACATCATCAAGAACACCGCCTGGGAGCACGGCAAGACGGCGACGTTCATGCCGAAGCCGCTGTTCGGCGACAACGGCTCGGGCATGCACACCCACCAGTCCCTGTGGCTGGGTGGCGAGCCGCTGTTCTACGACGAGACCGGCTACGCGGGCCTGTCGGACATGGCCCGCTGGTACATCGGCGGCCTGCTGCACCACGCGCCGTCGCTGCTGGCCTTCACCAACCCGACGGTCAACTCGTACCGGCGCCTGGTGCCGGGCTACGAGGCCCCGGTCAACCTGGTCTACTCGCAGCGCAACCGCTCCGCCTGCACCCGCATCCCGGTGACGGGCAGCAACCCGAAGGCGAAGCGCGTCGAGTTCCGCGTGCCGGACCCGTCGAGCAACCCGTACCTGTCCTTCGCCGCCCAGATGATGGCCGGCCTGGACGGCATCAAGAACAAGATCGAGCCCCCGGCCCCGATCGACAAGGACCTGTACGACCTCCCGCCGGAGGAGTGGGGCAACGTCAAGCAGGTCCCCGGCTCCCTCGACGCGGTCCTCGAGTCCCTCGAGAACGACCACGAATTCCTCACCGCGGGCGGCGTCTTCACCGACGACCTGATCTCGACCTGGATCGACTACAAGCGAACCAACGAGATCGACCCGGTCCGCCTGCGCCCCACCCCGCACGAATTCGAGATGTACTACAACGTCTGACGCACTAGCTGCAGCGGCGGTCACGCCCGGCTCCCAGCCGGCGTGGCCGCCGTTTCACGTGACGGCAGCGTGACGGCTCCGGGCTAGCCTTCCGAGGATGCCGAGCCCGGTACGCGTCACAGAACCCTCCCCGGCCGCCGTTCCGCCCATCGTGCACGCCGCGCTGCGCTCTCCCGACCGGCCGACGGATGCCGAGTCCTTGGCGTATGTGGAGCCGCGCTTTCACCACGACTTCAGCCGAGTACGCATTCACGACGATGCGGTGGTGCAGCGGCAGGCGCTTCCGATTCCTTCTCCGGTACCTTTCATTGGTCCGCAGATCGGGGAGTTGATCGGCCCGCATCTTGACCCGATCGTCGATCCTCTTCGGTTTGCCGAGAGTATCGAGCAGACCTTTCCCGGCTGGCTCGACCTCTTACCGGACTGCCCCTGCACGGATGATCTGGCGAAGGCGGACCCGGCCACCTGGTCCGGCGGCGTGGGCGGATGCCCCGACTTCTTCCACCCCGGCGCCAAGACCGGATATCGCTCGGCGAAGGGCTATCCCAACCCCGCGGTTCCCGGCACCAGCCACGGCCAGCAATGCTGCTACGACGGCGCGGGCAAGCTGGCAACCGATGGCCCGGCGGCCGGCACCCCGGACATCTGGTCGCCGGTCACGGACGTCGGAAAGCATCAGGTCTACGACGTGCAAACCTGGCTGAGGTTGGGCTGGCAGACGTACAACAAGTATTGGAAACCGAACCAGGGCGACGGCTGCGAACCCAATTACGTGGAACGGCCCCCGGAACGCCGTGCCCAATGCACGCCGACCTACCTCGGCTACGGCGAATTCTTGGGCGAGGACTGCATTGTGCGGGTCGGGCCCGGCCCGAAGTACTAGCGGGGCCTTGGCTGGCGCATGCCCTTGCCGCCCGGGCGCATGTTCTTCGGGATCGCGCCCTTCGGCATCTGCGGCCGGGCCATCAGCGCGCCCAGCCGCTTGTCCAGGGCGTTCACGTCCTTGCCCGTCAGGTTGCGGGGCAGCTTCATCACCGTGGTCCGCAGCTTGCGGATCGACAGCTCACCCTCGCCCTTGCCGATCAGGAAGTCGTACATCGGGGCGTTGCCGATCACCTTCGACAGGCGGCGCTTCTCCTGGCTCATCAGGGTGCGTACCCGCTGCGGCTGGCCCTCGCCGAGCAGGATCACGCCCGGGCGGCCGATCACCACGTGCACCATGTCGAACTGGGTTGTCGAGCTTGCCGCCGGCCGGACCCGCCAGTCGCCGCGCAGGTTCTCCACGATTGAGGCCGCCGCGCCCGGCTGGCCCTCCGCCGCGTTCATCATTGCCGTGTTCGACCGCAGGTTGAGCACGATCAGGGCGGCCAGCAGCGCCACCATCACGCCGAGCGGGATCCACACCCAGCCCAGGCCCAGGAGAACGACCAGCGTCGTCAGCGCCAGCGGGATCAGCACCGCAGCGATGATCAGCGGGACGAACCACTTGTCCTGCCGCGCCGTGAACGCGAACACCTGGCCGATCTGCTTCAGGCGCTCGACGAACGACACCTTCTCCTGGGGTTTTGCCATACCCGAAAGTGTAGTGGTCACCCGGGTGCCTTACTCGCCCAGGACCCGTAGCTAAGGAGGCCCGGGCCCGGATATCGGGCACCTTCCCCATGCGTGGCCGGCACCTTCGCGCGAAGAGTCAAGGACAGCAACGACGACCGCTCGCGAGGAGATCCGATGTTCCAGCTCAACGACCCCCAGTTCCAGCTCGACCTGTACCACCAGCGCTCCGCCGAGTGGCGCCGCGAGGCCGCCGCACACCGGCTCGCCAGCCAGGCCTCGGCCGCCGGCCGGCACCGGCACAGCTGGTGGTCATGGTCCGAGCGCCGCCCACAGCCGGCACGGGCTCCGGCGGCGTCGTGACCGTGCTTTTTATGGCAGGCGTTCCGGGCCCGCTGCGTGACATGCTCGACAGCGTGACGGCGCACGCCAGCAGCGAGGTTCTCGTCGGCCGCGAGGCCGACCTGGCCGCGCTGCGGGACGCCCTCAAACGGACGCGCAGCGCCGAGCCGTCGACCGTCCTGGTCGGCGGCGAGGCCGGCGTCGGCAAGACCCGCCTGGTGGAGGAGTTCTGCCGGACGGCCACCGCGGACGGCGCCCGGGTGCTTACCGGCCAATGCCTCGAACTCGGCGAGGAAGGCCTGCCGTTCGCGCCGTTCGCGGCCGCGCTGCGCCGGCTCGTGCACACCGACGGTCCGGCGGTTCTCGACGGGCGCGAGCACGACTTCGCCCGGCTGCTGCCCGAGCTCGGCCCGCCGCCTCCGGACGCCACCGGGGAGGCCCGCCGCGGCTACCTCTTCGAGCTGGTCGCGGCGCTGTTCGGCCGGCTGTCCGCGCAGCAGCCGCTGGTGCTGGTGCTGGAGGACCTGCACTGGGCGGACAGGTCGACCCGCG
>Ga0307515_10003593_pt1 | contig 32577 bp, 33 predicted proteins | sample 17_EM_MG_FD_194513 | JGI IMG/M metagenome (GOLD analysis project Ga0307515, IMG submission 194513) | Populus trichocarpa ectomycorrhiza microbial communities from riparian zone in the Pacific Northwest, United States - 17_EM | ecosystem: Host-associated > Plants > Roots > Unclassified | place... | reverse complement strand
GAAGGTCGAGGAGATGACCTCGCCCTTCACCGACCGCTGCATGTCGGTGACCTCTTCCGGACGCTCGTCGACCAGGACGACCATCAGGTGGCACTCGGGGTTGTTGTGCGTGATCGCGTTGGCGATGGCCTGCATGATCATGGTCTTGCCGGTCTTCGGCGGGGCCACGATCAGACCGCGCTGGCCCTTACCGATCGGCGCGACGAGGTCGATGATGCGGGTCGTCAGCACACCCGGGTCGGTCTCCAGGCGGAGCCGGTCCTGCGGGTACAGCGGCGTCAGCTTGTTGAACTCCGGCCGACCGCGCCCGGAGTCGGGGGCCATGCCGTTGGTCGAGTCCAGGCGCACGAGCGCGTTGAACTTCTCGCGGCGCTCGCCCTCCTTCGGCTGCCGGACCGCGCCGGTGACGTGGTCGCCCTTGCGCAGGCCGTTCTTGCGGACCTGGGCGAGGGAGACGTACACGTCGTTCGGGCCCGGCAGGTAGCCGGAGGTCCGGATGAACGCGTAGTTGTCGAGGATGTCGAGGATGCCCGCGACGGGGATCAGGACATCGTCGTCGGCGACCTGCGGCTCGCCCGCGGCGGTGCCACCGAACTCGTCGCGTCCACGACGGCCACGGCGGTCCCGGTACCGGCCGCGACGGCCGCGGCGTCCGCCGTCGAAGTCGTCGTCGTCCTGCGGGCCGTTGTCACGCTGCTGCCGGTCCTGACGGTCCTGACGGCCACCGCTCTGCTGCTGACGGTCCTGCTGCTGACCGCCCTGCTGACGGTCCTGACGGCCGCCGCTCTGCTGCTGACGGTCCTGCTGCTGACCGCCCTGCTGCTCGTTGTCCTTGCGGCGGTCGCCGCGGTCGCGGTCCTGGCGGTCCTGACGGCCACCGCGGTCGCGGTCGCGACGGTCCCGGCGGCCCTGCCGGCCGTCGTCACCGGCGTCGCCCTGCGCGGCGGGCGTCTCGGCCTTCGGCTCGCTCTTCACCTCGGCGACGATCGTCTCGGGGCTGCCGGCCTCGGCGGTCGCACGGCGACGACGGCGCTCGACCGGCGCGTCGTCTCCCCCATTCTCGGCTTCGCTCGAGCGGGAGGGGCCCCCGGCGGGCTGGCCGGGGATCTCGATCTGCTGCTGGGCCACGGCCTTCTCGGCGGCGACCTTCTCGGCCTTCTGCTGGGCCGGGGCGGCCGCCTCGTCGCCCGTACGGGTCTTGGAGGTGGCGCGGCGCTTCGGCTTGGTCTCGGTGGCGGTCTCGGCCTTGGCCGGAGCACCGCCCGCCTGCGCGTCCTTGATGACCTCGATCAGCTGGCTCTTGCGCATCCGCGCGGTGCCCCTGATGCCGAGGCCGGACGCGACCTGCTGCAGCTCGGCCAGCACCATGCCGTCGAGGCCGGTACCGCGGCGCCGCCGGGAGCCGGCACCGGTGGCAGGCGCGGAGGCGTCCGTGGCGGGCGCGGCAGCGGTCTCCTCGACACGCGCGCCCATCAGATCGGTGGTGTCGCTCACGAAGGGTCCTTCCCTGGAGCGGACGTCGGCCTGTCTGGCTCGGCGACCGGTTGTGCTGTCCGGCTTCGGTTCTTGCTGTGTGAACCGTGCCGGGGCGGTGGTCCGCCTAAGCGGCGGAAGAGATTGCTGGTGACGGCGCTTCCCGAAGCAGTGGCACCGAGTGTCTGTGTCACGTGGCTTGGTCGCACCAATTCCGGAGCGTGCCCGGCGAACCGCTCTGTGCCCCTACAGAACACGGTGCGGCTTGGGAGGCTCCCGGAAGAATGTCTGTCCCTGACGGGGACAACAAGCACCTCGCCATGGTGGGGTCGGGTGCAGACTTGAGATTAACACTACCGGATCCAACAAACATTCCCCCTCTCGAAATCCGGCGACGGTACGTAGTCAATTGGCACTCGGGGCCGCGAGCGGCAGTACGCAGGCCCCGTGTGCGTCGAGATCGAGCCGGTTGGCGGCCCAGCCCTCACCGGCGAGGTGGGACACCTTGTCGGCGTTGTCGGCGTCGACAAGTGCCAACACGGTGGGCCCGGCTCCGGAGATGACGGCCGGAACCCCGTCCGCCCTCAACCGCTCGACGAGCGCGGCGCTTTCGGGCATCGCCGGAGCGCGGTACTCCTGGTGCAGTCGGTCCTCGGTGGCGGGCAGCAGCAGCTCGGGGCGGCGGGTGAGGGCCTCGACGAGCAGGGCGGCGCGGCCCGCGTTGGCGGCGGCGTCGACGTGCGGGACGCTGCGCGGGAGCAGGCCGCGCGCGGTCTCGGTGAGCACCGGCTTCCCGGGCACGAAAACCACCGGAACGATGGAATCGGCGGGGTCCATCCTGATCGCCCGCGCGGCGCCGCCGTCCATCCAGGAGAGCGTGAAGCCGCCCAGCAGACAGGCCGCCACGTTGTCGGGGTGGCCCTCGATCTCGGTGGCGAGCTCCAGCAGGGCCGTGTCGTCGAGCTTGGAGTCCCCGCCTATGGTCACGGCGCGCGCGGCGACGATGCCTGCGCAGATGGCGGCGGAGGAGGAACCCAGGCCGCGGCCGTGCGGAATGCGGTTGGCGCACACGATCTCGAGGCCGCGCGGCTGTCCGCCGAGCAGGTCGAAGGCGGTGCGCAGGGACCGTACGAGGAGGTGGTTCTCGTCGCGCGGGAGGGTCTCGCTGCCCTCGCCGGCGATGTCGATGAGCAGCCCGGAGTCGGCGACACGGACGACGACGTCGTCGTAGAGCCCCAGCGAGAGGCCGAAGGCGTCGAAGCCCGGGCCGAGGTTGGCGCTGGTGGCGGGGACGCGCACCCGGACGGCGGCGGCGCGGAAGGCTGGACCGGCCATCGCTCGATGACTCTCCTTGAGCTGCGTGATTGTCGAAGACATTCGATGGAATTCGATGACATCCGATAGGTACGTGAAGACCCTCGGGCCGTGGAGACGGCGCGGTGCCGAGCCATGCGCGCAGGCATATGCGGCGGGCGGGTTCGGTACAGCCTATCGAAGGAAGGTTCTGTGGCGACATAGGGCGCACAGGAGGCGCACGATGCGTGTCGTAAGCCCCCTGTGCACCCCCCGTGGCGAATACCCGCCAGGCGGCTTTACGCCAGGCCGAGCCGCTCGGCCGCCGTCGGCGCGTCGACCGGGATGGTGATGGGCTGCGGGGCGCCCGCGACGGCCCAGTCGGGGTCCTTCAGACCGTTTCCGGTCACCGTGCAGACGATGGTCTGGCCCGGGTCGACCTTGCCCTGCTCGGCCGCCTTCAGCAGACCGGCGACGGAAGCGGCGGACGCGGGCTCGACGAAAACGCCCTCCTGAGCGGCCAACAGCCGGTAGGCGCGCAGGATCTCACGGTCCGTCACCTCGTCGATGAACCCGCCGGACTCGTCCCGCGCGGCGAGCGCGTACTGCCAGGAGGCGGGGTTGCCGATACGGATCGCGGTGGCGATCGTCGAGGGGTCCTTGACGATCTCGCCGCGCACGATGGGCGCGGACCCGGACGCCTGGAAGCCCCACATACGCGGGGTCTGCGCGGCGATGCCGTCCCCGGCGTACTCCTTGTAGCCCTTCCAGTACGCGGTGATGTTGCCCGCGTTGCCCACCGGCAGGACGTGGATGTCGGGGGCGTCGCCGAGCATGTCGACGATCTCGAAGGCGGCCGTCTTCTGACCCTCGATGCGCACCGGGTTGACCGAATTCACCAGCGCCACAGGGTAGTTGTCGCTCAGCTTGCGGGCGAGGGTGAGGCAGTCGTCGAAGTTTCCGTCGACCTGGAGGATCTTCGCGCCGTGCACGAGGGCCTGGCCCATCTTGCCGAGCGCAATCTTGCCGCGCGGCACGAGGACGGCGCAGACCATCCCGGCGCGTACGGCGTAGGCCGCGGCGGAGGCCGACGTGTTGCCGGTGGAGGCGCAGATGACGGCCTGCGCGCCCTCCTCCTTGGCCCGCGTGATGGCCATGGTCATACCGCGGTCCTTGAAGGACCCGGTGGGGTTGGCGCCCTCCACCTTGAGGTGGACCTCGCAGCCGGTGCGCTCGGAGAGCACCTGCGCGGGCACGAGAGGCGTGCCGCCCTCACGGAGGGAGACGACCGGCGTGCTGTCGGACACCGGGAGCCGGTCCCGGTACTCCTCGATGATTCCGCGCCACTGGTGGGTCATTGCTGGTTACTCTCCTTCAACCCGCATGATGCTGGCGACACCCCGCACGGTGTCGAGCTTGCGCAACGCCTCGACGGTCCCAGTGAGGGCGGCGTCGGACGCGCGGTGCGTGACGACGACGAGGGATGCCTCGCCGTCCTTCCCCTGCTGCCGAACCGTATCGATCGAGACACCGTGCTCGGCGAACACGGTGGCGACCTGGGCGAGAACACCCGGTTTGTCGGCGACGTCGAGGCTGATGTGGTACCGCGTGACGACCTGGCCCATGCCCGACACGGGGAGCGCGGCATACGCCGACTCGCCGGGCCCGGTGGTCGAGTTGAGCCGGTTGCGGCACACGGCGACGAGGTCGCCGAGCACGGCGGAGGCGGTGGGGGCGCCGCCCGCGCCGGGGCCGTAGAACATCAGCTGCCCGGAGGCGTCGGACTCGACGAACACGGCGTTGTAGGCGCCGCGGACGGAGGCGAGCGGGTGGCTGAGCGGGATCATCGCGGGATGCACGCGCGCGGTGACGGACCCGCCGTCCTCGGCCCGCTCACAAATGGCGAGCAGCTTGATCGTGCAGCCCATGTTCTTCGCGGAGGCGAAGTCGGAGGCGGTGACCTCGGTCATGCCCTCGCGGTAGACGTCGTCGAGACGCACGCGCGTGTGGAAGGCGATTCCGGCGAGGATGGCGGCCTTGGCGGCGGCGTCGAAGCCCTCGACGTCGGCGGTGGGGTCGGCTTCGGCGTACCCGAGGGCGGTGGCCTCGTCGAGGGCCTCCTGATAACCGGCGCCCGTGCTGTCCATCTTGTCGAGGATGAAGTTGGTCGTCCCGTTGACGATCCCGAGCACCCGGTTGACCTTGTCACCGGCGAGGGACTCGCGCAGCGGCCGGATCAGCGGAATGGCACCGGCGACGGCGGCCTCGTAGTACAGGTCCTTGCCCTGCTGCTCGGCGGCGGCGTGCAGCGCGGCGCCGTCCTGGGCGAGCAGCGCCTTGTTGGCGGAGACGACGGAGGCGCCGTGCTCGAAGGCGGCGGTGATGAGGGACCGGGCGGGCTCGATCCCCCCGATGACCTCTACTACGACGTCGATGTCGCCGCGCTTCACCAGAGCCGTGGCATCGGTGGTGACGAGGGCGGGGTCGATGCCTTCGCGGACCTTGGAGGGCCGTCGTACGGCGACGCCCGCGAGCTCGACGGGTGCGCCGATCCGGGCGGCGAGGTCGTCGGCGTGCGTCGTCATGATGCGCGCCACCTCTGAGCCGACCACTCCACAGCCCAGCAGCGCCACCTTCAGCGGACGCGTACGCATCATCCGACCTCGTTTCCTCATACCGTCATCGGTTGGACCAGTCTCACTCACCGGACGGGAGTTTCTATCCATGGTCCGGATCGTGAGACATCGATTTCATTTCCAGGGGGTGGAAGACCGAAGATCTTCCACCCCTCTTTCTTTCGTTCGGCCTACTCAGCCGACGTCGAGACGCAGGAGGTCGTCCTCCGTCTCGCGGCGGACGATGACCCGCGACTCCCCATCCTTCACGGCGACGACCGGCGGCCGGAGCACATGGTTGTAATTGCTGGCCATGGAACGGCAGTACGCACCCGTGGCCGGCACGGCGATCAGGTCACCCGGTGCCAGGTCCCCCGGCAGAAAGGCGTCCTTGACCACGATGTCCCCGCTCTCACAGTGCTTGCCGACGACCCGCGCGAGCATGGGCTCGGCATCGGAGCGCCGGGAGACGAGGGCGACGCTGTACTCCGCGTCGTAGAGCGCGGTCCGAATGTTGTCGGACATGCCACCGTCGACCGACACATACGTCCGCAGCCCGTCGAGGGGCTTGATGGTGCCGACCTCGTAGAGCGTGAAGGCGGTCGGCCCGACGATGGCGCGCCCCGGCTCGACGGAGATACGAGGAGTCCGCAGCTTCGCGGAGTCGCACTCACGGGTGACGATCTCGGTGAGCGCCTTGGCGATCTCGTGCGGCTCGCGGGGGTCGTCGTCACTCGTGTACGCGATCCCGAGCCCGCCGCCGAGGTCGATCTCGGGAAGCTCGACACCGTGCTCGTCGCGGATGTCCTTCAGCAGCCCGACCACACGATGGGCGGCGACTTCGAAGCCGGACATGTCGAAGATCTGCGACCCGATGTGGCTGTGAATCCCGATGAGTTCGAGCCCGTCGAGTTGAAGGGCACGGCGCACGGCTTCGGCGGCCTGCCCGCCGGCCAGCGGAATCCCGAACTTCTGGTCCTCGTGGGCAGTGGCGATGAACTCGTGAGTGTGCGCTTCCACGCCCACGGTGATCCGAATCTGCACGCGCTGCCGCTTACCGAGGGACTGCGCGATATGAGCGACCCGCACGATCTCCTGGAAGGAGTCGAGAACGATCCGCCCGACACCGGCCTCGACGGCCCGCGTGATCTCGCCGACGGACTTGTTGTTGCCGTGGAAGGCGATGCGGTCGGCGGGCATCCCGGCGGAGAGGGCGGTGGCGAGCTCGCCCCCGGAGCACACATCGAGGTTGAGCCCCTCCTCGTGCAGCCACCGCACGACGGCACGAGACAGGAACGCCTTGCCGGCGTAGAAGACGTCGGCGTCGTGCCCGAAGGCGGTACGCCAAGCTCGGGCGCGCTCTCGGAAATCGGCCTCGTCGAGGACGTAGGCCGGGGTGCCGTGCTGCTCGGCGAGGGTCTTCACGTCGACACCGCCGACGGTGACGACACCGTCCGCGTCCCGGCCGACGGTCTGCGCCCACACCTTGGGGTCGAGTTCGTTGAGGTCGGCGGCCGGGGCGGAGTAGTGCCCCTCGGGCAGGACGTCGGCGTGACGGGGACCGGCGGGGTGTGCGGAACGGCTCATGGCGTGTCTCTTCTGTCTCTTCCTGGCGCCCAGATCGTGCGGTGTCTTGTTCGGTCTTGGCGCTCAGAGGTGTTCGGGGGCATCGATGCCGAGCAGGGACAGGCCACCGGCGAGCACCGCCCCGGCGGCTTCGGCGAGCGCGAGCCGGGCACGGTGGGCGGCCGAGGGTTTCTCGTCCCCGAGCGGAAGCGTGGCCGGCAGGAAAACGAGGGTCGCGTCGGCTACGGCGACCAGGTGACGGGCGAGCAGGTCGGGCGTGCGGTGCGCTGCCGCGCGGGCGAGGAGGCGGGGGTGGTCGGCGAGGTGGGTGAGGAGGGGCGCGACGAGGGGGGTGGTGTCCTCTTGTACGTCTTGTTGTACGTCGCCGGGTGTCGCGGTGAAGCCGAGGTCGGCGGCGTTGCGGCTGACGGCCCGGGTGCGGGCGTAGGCGTAACGGACCCGGAAGAGGGGGTTGCTCTCCCGCTGCACGAGGTGCTCGGCGGTGAGGCGGGGCCGGTCGTGGGCGGCGGGGTGCAGGAGGGCCCAGCGGGCGGCGTCGCGGCCGAGGGTGGGGAGGGCGGCGGGGTCGGGGACCGGCACGGGCCGTACGTTCACGTCGAGCGGAGCCGGTGTCGCCGGGGTGCCGTACGCGTCGACGTCGACACCGAGGACCGCCAGCCACTCGGGCTCGGGCCGGGCCGCGCAACTGGTGCGGACGAGGGAGCCCTGTGAACGCAGGAGGCGGGCGACGACCTCCATGACGACGAGGGCGCGGGGCTCGTGAGGGGCGTGCAGTTGCACGAGGTAGGAGATGGGGGTGTGTTCGCGGGTGAGCGTCGTTGCGCTGCTGGGGGCGGGTTCGCAGGTGAGCGCCGTTGCACTGCTGGAGGCGGGTTCGCAGGTGAGCGCATCCGGGCTGCTGGAGAGGTGTTGCCCGGCGAGGGCGTCACGACTGCCGTCCGGCTCGGGGAGGGCGGCATGGCTGGCGCCGACCGCGGCCTCGTCGACGAACCCGTACCTCGGTCCGCGCCGCAGGATCTCCTCGATGAGAGGAACGGACGCCGCACTCCCCCGCATCAGCCTGATGTTGAGGAAACCGGGCCCGGTGATCTCGACGCCACTGACGCCGTGCGCGCCGACGAGATGCGGCCGCAGCAGCTCGGCGACACGGCGGGGGGTCTCCCCTGCGGGCCGCGCCAGCTGGAGAGCGATGTTGGTGGCGTAGTCCCCCCACCCGCCGGCCCCCGGCACGGTCACCGAGACCTTCTCCGGCACGGTCACGCGCAGCTCCCCGCCGTCGACAGCACGGCGCACCGCGCGCAGCACGGTACGGGAGAGCTCGACGGGGGTCACGGGACAAGCGTATGGGAGGAGGGGGGTGGGTAGGCCAGTCGGTTTAGGCGGGGGTCCGGGATGTGGACGCGGGGGCGGGCGACGGCATCCGCAGGGTGGGCTCGTATATAGGGGGACGTGCAAGTAAGGGGGTAAGGAGGTTAGGGAGGTAAGGGGCACCTGCAAGTGGTGCGGAGCAAGTGGGCGCGGGGCAGTGGCACGCGGAGGAAGTGGCGCGGAGCAAATGGTGCGGAGCGAGTGGCACGGAGCAAGGGAGGCTGCAGCCTCAGCCGCCGCTACGCCCACCCCGCCCGGCCCGCTCGCCCTCACTGGCACTGGCGCCGAGGGCACCGCCGAGGGAGAGGCCATCGGCCGGATCACGCGGGTCCCGCGGCTCGCGTCGCCGCCCCCGCTCGATCAACTCCCGTACGAGAGCGATGAGTTCGGCAGGTTCGAAGGGCTTGGCGAGAAACGCGTCCACGCCGACGTCGAGCCCGCTGTCGACCTCGTACTGGGTGCAGGCGCTGACGATGGCGAGGGGCAGATCACGGGTCCGGGGATCGCTGCGCAGCCGAGCGGCAGTCCGCAGCCCGTCCAGCCGGGGCATGACGACATCCAGGGTCACGACATCAGGCCGCACTTGATGAATGACGTCCAGACACTCGGCACCATCGGCCGCGGTCACGACCTCGAGACCCTCCAGCTCGAGATTGACCCTGATCAACTGCCGGATGACCTTGTTGTCGTCCACAACAAGCACCCGACCCGACGCGCCTGGCACAACTCGAGAGTAGGTCCGGACCGGCCACCGCGTCCGGGTTTTCCCCACTTCCACCCCCTGCGAGCGACCCGGCGCACCTCCTCGACCACCTTCCTGACCACCTCCCTGGTCACCGAGAAACCTGTTCATGGACACCCGTAAGTAGCTGGTAGGGTTCTACCCGTCGCCGCGATCACCGCGACGGACACGCCCCCGTAGCTCAGGGGATAGAGCAACGGCCTCCGGAGCCGTGTGCGCAGGTTCGAATCCTGCCGGGGGCACTCGCCAGTCAGAGACTTAAAACCGGGTTCTGACCTGTGCGGATGCCAGCATGAAAGAGCGGGAGTCAGTCTCACTGACTCCCGCTCTTTCTCGTTGTCTCTCACTGATCGCGCACTATCTGCGATACACGCGACACACCTCCGCCACACTCGTCAGCCGTACGGCGTGGCACACTGCCGCACCAACCGCGATGAGGACGACGCGATGAACGAGGGATGGGCGGCCCTAGTCGCCGGAGGCTTCGGACTAGTGGGCGCCTTGGCTGCCGCCGGCGCTGCCATGTGGGGCGCTCGGACAGGGGCGGCTAAGGCGCTCGAAGCTACCTACGCTCAGGTCACGGGCCAAGAACTTGCCGAGCATCGCCACTGGGCCCGCGAGCAACGCATGCTGACCTTGATGGAGACAGTTGATCAACTGGCGACTCTGGACGCAGCCCTGAGCTCGGCATGGGTAAAGCTCCTCATGGGGACGGTGCCCACCCCTGAACGATTCGAAGAGTTCGGCGTAGCCCATAGGGCGCTCATGCGCTGCGTCTTCCGCTTGGGCGTCTGGGGGCCAGACGAAGGACGGGCCGTAGCCCAAGAGATTCATCGCTTGGCGACTCGCATCGCTGAAGTATGGATTCTCTGGGAGGGCGCTCTGCAATCCGGGAATCCAACAGACTCACTTCAGGAGGACTTTCGAGTTCTCAGAACAGCGCTTAGCGCGCCATGGGCCGAGTTTCTCAACGTCGCCGGACGCGCCCTCAGGGAGCCCGCGCAACTCCCCTAGAGAGATCCTTTCCAGGACCACCCTAGGAGAGAACCATGTCCTACGCGGCGTCGCCCTCTTCCTCCAGAGCCGTGTGCGCAGGTTCGAATCCTGCCGGGGCACTCGCCAGTCAGCCAGCAAAATTCATGCTCTGATCTGTGTGGATGCCGACATGAGAGAGCGGAAGTCAGTCTCACTGACTCCCGCTCTCTTTCGCTGTCTCTCATCCTCCACGCACCATCTGCGATACACGAGGCGCCTTGCTCATGGGGCCTTCAGCGTCCTTCCCTCGGGTGTGCCACCCTCTTCCACCACCATGGTTGCTACAGCATCCAGCGAGGCCACTGCCTTGTCCGGGCCCTCGCTCTCCACGGACTCTCCGGAGTTGCGGTACGCGATGTATTGAGTCGGGTGATTGAGGCGCTCAGCGTGCCAGGCGAAGGTTACGAGCGGACACCATTCGGTTTTATGCCCCAATAGAACCTCAATGGAGACCCGGTACGTACGCGCTTCCGGAACGAGGTAGCGAGGCTTGCTCGTACCGAACTCGATGAACAGTTGTAGGGCTGTTCTGCCGGATACTGCGAAAACGGCAGGCATTTTCAAGCCATCGTCTTGTTCGGGGCGTAGGTGCGACCGCAACGACGTCCAAGGCAGGGGCATCGTCGCCATGGGTTCGTCGAGAAAAGAAAGCCGCAGATCCCTGACGATGATTGGCTTAGCACCCGTGTTGTAGACGACGACAGGGAAGCGGAGGCGTGACTGGGAAGGCGTCACCGCTCCTGAGAACGTCAGTGGCTCCCAAGCGTTCAGCCGACCCTGGCGAGCGTGGAGCCACCAGAACGAGACGATGGTGAAGGCGAGGGCACAGGCCGCGACGAGAGCGGCAGATGTGAACAAGGTCTGCTGTCCTGCGGCGATTCTCAGTGGCACCATCGCATGATTCTGACAGCTCAGGTCGGATCTCGAAGAGCCTCCAGCGACTTCCGCGCCGCTCTTCGAGTCCGGAGGGACCCGCGAAACGGGTTGTTCTGAGACCACCCCTACGCAACGTCGCCGTCTGCCTCCAACGCAGCCATGATTTTCGAGTTGGCCACTTCCTCGTGACCATCGATACAACCGTGATAGCGGCGATGAATCACCTCGGGAGAGTTTCCGACCCGCCGGGCCACTTCAGCGATTGGGACCCCTGCATTCAGCCACCGCGTGATGCATGCGTGCCGTAGGTCGTACGGGCGCCCAGCCAACGGCGACGCGACGCGCTCAGGCGGCAGCGCGTACTCCCGCGCTTCTTCCCACACGCGCCAGTACGTTGAGGAACCGACGACTCCCCCGCGCTCGTTGCCGAACACGCGCCCTTCTTTGGCGGTCCCGAACTCCTTCAGGTGGGCCCGCAGGATGGCGACCAGGACGGGCGGGATGGGGACCGGGCGGTCCGTGTCCGCCTCGCGCGCCTTCAGGCCCCGGCGGTCGTGGCGCTCCCCGGAGTCGGTCCACTGCTTGCCCGAGATGGGACGGGTCTCCCGCAGCGTCAGCGTGCCCCAGCCCGCGTCCGGCAGATGACAGTCGGACACCCTCAGCCCAACCGCCTCGGCAGGCCTGAGTCCCGCGTAGTACAGGACCCCATAGAAGGCCGCAAGGCGCCGGCCACGGTTGCGGTCCCACGAACCGACGTAGGAGACCGCGGTGAGCAACTGGCGCCCCTGAACGGCGTTGACGAGGACGCGCCGGTCCACCACCCCACCGGAGCCCACGCGCTTCTTGTGGGCTCCCTGGAGGGGGTTCTCGGGGAGTTCCTTCGCGGCCACCGCGTGTTCGAGAGCTGTGTTCAAGACCCGGCGCCGCCGCTTGTGCGTCTCCCCCGCCGCCGGGGTTCCATCCAGTCGATAGCTGAGGCGGTACAGCACGTCCTCGAACACTTCAACGTCGACCAGGTCGACAACCGGCCGGTCCTCCTTAGTGAGCCATTCGTACGCGGCCTTCAGTTCGGCCGGCGGCTCATTTCCCGCGTTCGCGGGGACGATCGCCCACCGGAACGCCAGGCGCAGGGACTTGTCTTCAGGGGTGTTCTCGCCTCGCTTCACCATGGCGAGCGACACGGCCGCGAGACCGTCCGCCATGCCCTCACGGGTCTTGGCGGCGCTCATGCGCCACCGCCCGGCGACGTACTTCCGGCAGAACTCGAACCACCGCAATGACGGCTTGGCCTCAGCCGCCGTTGCCGCCGCCTCTTCCGCCTTGCGGACTTCGGACTCAGGCTGTCCGCTTGCGATCTCGAACGCCTCGCCCCGGCGCATGGCCTGCCGCAACTCGGAGCGTCGGCTTTCGGCGAGTGCTGACGTGGCGAACGTCGCGCTGCTCACTTTCCCGCCGACGACCCACCGGAGTTGATACGGGCGTGCCTTGCGGTCGACCTTCGTGACCTTCCACAGCCGGACGTCGAGGGAGTACCCCGGCCTTGCCTCCCCGTGCGGGCGAAGAGGCGAGGCGTCATCGGTCGTGCTCACGCGGCGTCCTCCCGCTCGGCAAGCCAACGCTCGTATTCGGATCGGCGGATGCGGACGTCACCGTTGGGAAGCTTGATCGAGCGCGGGCCTTTCCCGAGTTGGCGCCACCGGTAGAACGTCGACGGAGCCACCTTCAGATCGGTGATGACCTCCGCGACGGTCAACTTCTCGTCCAGCGCGCGGGCGCTCATACCGCCGTCCCTTCGGCTTCGGTCGACCCGGACAGTCCGGACAGCTCCAATTCCGGCTGTCCGGGTAGTTCGTGCTGGTCAGATGAGGTAACCGGACAGTCGGACAGTGCGGACACCTCTTGGGCACCCTGTGTCCGGGTCTCGGTGTCCGGGTAGTACCGGCCGCCGGCGTCCTTGCTGAGCTGTCCCGCCTCAGCCATGCGCGAGCACGTCCGGCGGATCGTGTCCATGTCGACGTGCGGCAGCTCGCCTGCCATGTCCTTGGGCTTGGCACCAGGGTGGGCGCGGATGTATCGGAGGATTGCGGCTCGGGTGTCTCCGACGGTGTGGTCGGTGACGGGGCCGTCCAGCAAGTGCCAGGCTCCGGAGGCAGGTTGGAAGCTGAGGGCGTACTCGGCTTCGTCGACGTCGCGGCCGGTGACGTGCAGGATGCCGTCCGCCTGCCCGCGGGCCCGTTTCAGTACGAGCGTGGCGTCCGCGGCGCCCGCGATGCCGTTGGTCCCGGAGACCTCCGTCAGGAAGTCGTCCGAGCCCGCCTTGCGGACATGATGGACCAGGACCACGGCGATGCCGTAGTGGTCCGCGAGCCGCTTCGCGTAGCCGACGGACACGTAATCGGCGTCGTACGCGGACACCCCTTGTGGGGCTTGGCCGCGCATCTTGGCGAACACGTCGATGACGACCAGGCGAGCGTCCGGGTTGCGGTCCAGCCACTGCGCGATGGCCTCGGTACCGCCCGCGGGGAAGGGCGGGCACTCGGTCACGAGGGTGAGCCCGGCGGGCGCCGGCTGTCCTCCCAACAGCTTGCCCATACGGGTCTGGAGACGGCGTGGGGTGTCTTCCAGCGCGAGGTAGAGGACCGGTCCGCCGTCGACCGGCACGGAGTCGAAGGCCTGGCCTCCGGCGGCGACCGCGAGGGCGAGTCCGAGGGAGAGCCAGGACTTGCCGACCTTCGGTGGTCCGGCGAGCAGGCTGACGCCTTCGGCGAGGATGCCGGGCACGGCCCATTTCGGGTCGGGGAAGTCCGCGGCCATGAGTTGATCGGCCGTCCACGCGGTCCGCGGGCGTTCCCGCTTCGGCGGCGGCAGGGTGGGGGGTTGGGGGTCGCTGGGGACGGAGTACAGGGGCCGGGGCGGGATCGGGTTGGCGCTCATGCCGCGACCGTCCGGGGGCGCCGGGCGCCGGCCCTGAGTCCGGAAGCGATGGTGCGCCGTGCCTCGCGCTCGCCCTGCCCTACCTGGAGTGCGGCAGTCAACAGCCAGCCGGTCACGTCGACTTCGCCCAGCTCTCCCCCAGCGACCAGTTGTCCGAGGGCGACAGAGGCGATGTAGAGGGCGGTGTTGTGCTGGTCCTCGCCAGAGGTCGCGACGCGCTCCACTTCCCCGTTGACCGCGGCATTGAGGAACGCGGTGCGCCGTCCGCGACCGGCGAGCGCAACCCGGATCGGCTTTTGCGGGGGCAGCGGGGCCGGGCGCAGCAGTTCGGCGAGCCAGCCCGGCAAGGGTGCCGCGGGGCCGTTGTGGGTGACCTCGTAGGGGCGGCCGTTGAAGGTGCTGCCCGCGCCGACGACAAGTCCGCCGGTGGCACGGGTGTCGACCTTCCAGCCGAGCCCGCGGGCGCTGTCCCCGGCGGTGTTGCGCAGGATCTCGCCCTCGGGGGCGGTGAAGTAGAGGTGGGTGCCGCCGCTCCACGTGCGGACCGTGTACGTGTCGGCGGGGAAGGGCTGACCGTGGCGTTCGCAGAGCACGGCGAGGACGTCGGCGCCGTCGGTGACACCGTGTTCGGCCCAGTGCGCCGGCGGGGTGTCGTCGACATGCTTGGGCCTGTCCAGGTCGATGACGACCAGGTTGGACGGGCCGGTGGCGATGCCGAGGTTGAAGGCGCCGACGCACCACGCGACGGTGATGCGGTCCCGGTCGGTGGTGGCGCGGGTCTCCCAGTCGGAGAGAGCGGGGCGCTTGTCGCCGGGGATCAGGGGGAAGACGTGCCAGCCTCGTGACGCTGCGTCGAGTGCTGAGGTGAGCTGGGCAGAGCCGTCCGTGTGCGGCATGCTTGGGGGTTCCTGTTCTGTCTTCGGATGGACAGGGAGAACCGCGGCGGCGGGCGACCTTGCTGGGGAGTCCCGCCGCCGCGGCATTGCTACTGGTGCTTGGCCCAGTGGGCGTACTGCTGTCGGACGTAGTGGCGCGGGTCGCAGATGACGGACGCGTCGTCCATGTCCATCAGGTGCTGAGCCGCATTGGTCGCGACGTCGCCCGTGTCCTCGCCGGTCGTTCCCTGGAGTGCGATACGGTCCAGGACGGCCGCCTTGCGGAGCCAGAAGTCACGGTCCGCGGCATCGCCAGACCGGCTTTTTGCGACCGTCCGGGCAACCGCTGCCGTCCAGGCAATCTCACAGACGATGGTGGGAGCGGTGGCGTAGGCGTCTTCCGGCGTCGGCCACGCTGTCGGCTCCACCTCGACCTCATGGAGGCGCCGGGCGACGGCGTGCAGCTTGGCGTTCAGGACAGCGGGCGGTGCTGTGGTGAACGCGTGCAGGGCGACAGCGGCGGCGATGATGACGTCGCACAGTTCATCGGCCACGTCAGCGCGGGTGTGGGTGACGCCCTTGCGGGGGTTCTGGCCGGTCATCCCGATGTACGCGGCCGACGCCTCCCCCGCCTCCTCGACCACCTTCATCAGCCGCATCGCGGTCTCGTGCTCGCCCATGCCGTTGGCGGTGTTCAGGGCAGTGACGATGCGGGCGGTGACCGGCCACAGGACGGCGCTCATGCGGACTTCCTTTCAGCGCAGGGGAGTTGGGGCAGGCCTGCGGCTTCCAGGGCGGTGGGGTCGAAGCCGGGTAGCGTCGCGCGGGTGACGAGTGCGGCGGCGAGTTGTTCGGCGTAGGCGGCACCGGTGCGGGCGACTTCGATCTGTGTGGTGCCGCGGATGGTCTCGACCCGTTCGACGTGGGCGCGTTCCTCGCGCCGGTCGCTCACGTGCCGCTCATGGGCGACGCGGTCGCGGCGGTCGGTGCGCCAGTACCGGGCGGCGAGCGCATACGCGCCGGCCGTCGCCACCGACCACAGCAGCAACGGCAACGGCAACCCGTCCGCGTACCCGGCGACCCCGGCGAAGGCGAGAGCGCCGGAGGCGGCGAACGCGGTCCCGGCGATCGTGCTGTCCCCGGCGTAGCCGACGCTCGCGCACGCTCCCGCGGCGGCGGCGCCGATGGACAGGGCGGTCATCAACACGGCGTTGCCCACGCTGTGTTCGGCGCCGTTGGCGTTCCAGATCCGGGCCAGCGCGAGCACGGTGGTAGTGGCGAGCGCGGGCGCGGCCTTCGGCGCCACGATGACGAGCCAGTGCCGGGCGATGATGGGTTCGTTCATGGCAGTGCTCCTGACTCAGTTGCCGAGGGCGGACAGGGCGTCGGCGGATGCCTGCACGAGGTTGTGGATGGGCTCGTACGCGCCGGTCCCGGCGACGAAGAACCCGAACAGGAACAGCGCGATGGCCGCGCCGCCGCCGGCGGACTTGGTCTTGACGGCGAGGGCGGAGGCGGCGCCGAACAGCAGCACGGCGGAGATGTTCAGGATCATCGGGAGCCTTCCGAGCGCGGGGTGTCGGTGCCGGCGCGGTAGATGCGGGCCCAGCGGTTGTAGAGCCAGCGGCCGGCGCGTATGCGCTTGCCGGTGGCGTGGCAGCGGCGGCAGTCCTTGCCGCGCTTGAGCCGTCCCTTGCGGTCGGTCTTGAGCGCGTGGCCCATGCCGCGGCACTTGTGGCAGTTGCCGAACGGCGAGGCAGTACACACAGCGATGTAACACAGAGCGATGACGAAGAGCATGGTGATAGCGAGCAGGGTGGGGGTCATCAGAGCGCTCCCAGGCGGTTTTCAGGGGTTTCCGCAGGTGGGCCGCTATCCGCTAGCGGCCTGATCAAGGCCGGTTTGGGGCGCTAGCGGGGCCGCTAACGTTAGCGGGGTGTGCTGCTATCGATAGCGGCCCCGGAGCGTCAGCCCGCGTCCCGGTTTCCGTCACGCTCCGCAATCGTCGTGACGATGTGGGAGCGGTCGACACCGCGCCGGTTGACCACCTTGCCGTTCACGCGCCGCCCCACCTGGATGGTCGCGATGCCGTGCGGCTTCAGTGCCGCGGCGAGCGCGTCGGGGTCCCAGCCGTCGTAGACCTCGGGGCGCAGGTCGGCGAGGCGGGCGACGACGGTCTCGGACCACACCTTGGGCTCGTCGGCCGCAACGACAGCGAGGATGTCGCGCAGCAGGTCGTACGCGCTCGCCACCGCCTCCGGCTCCTCCCCCAGCGCGTGACCGGACAGGAGTCCGGCCTGTTCACGCACCTTGCGGGCGCGGGCGGCGATCCTGTCCGCGCCGGGCCCGTCGACGTAGACCGAGCCGACGATCCGGGCGTCGGAGCCTTCACCGATGAAGTAGTGAATGCCCTTGTCACCCCACGAGAACATCGTCGCCCGCACCCCGCGCTTGTACGAAGACGTGCCGAGAACCATGTCGTTCTCCAACTGGCCCATGACCTTCAGGCACCAGCGTGCCGACGCATTCGCGCTGATCCCGGTGGGCAGTGCCTTCGCGTCCGGGCGCTGGGTGGCGAGCAGGAGCACGATGCCGGTGGCCGGACCGCGCTTGACCAGGTCGGTGGCGATCTCCTCGAACTCGTCCTTGTGCTTGGGGTGTTCGAACAGCACCTGGCACTCGTCCACCCCGATCACGATGGGGTGCAGACCGAGCGAGCGCTTGTCGGCGAGTTCGCTGGTCACCTTCGACTCCGGGCAGATGTCCCGCGGCAGCGAGCGGATCACCTTGGTACGCCGGCGCAGTTCCTCGCGCAGCGCCCGGAAGTCGTTGAGGCAGTACAGGATCGACTCGTCGTCGTCGCCCGCGGCGTGGCGGTGGGAGACGGCGTTGCCGACCGGGTCCAGGTCGCCGGTGCCCTTCATGTCGTAGGTGTGCAGCTCCGCCCGCGGGTCCAACGCCGCAATGAGCAACAGGAGGCGGAGCAGGAAGGTTTTGCCCATGCGCGGGATGGCGCCGATGATGCCCGCGATGTACATCAACGTGACGTCGACCCAGCGTCCGCGCTGGTCGGTGCCGTAGGCGACCGGCTTGAACAGGTTCACCGAACCGCTGGTCAGCAGCGGCCACTTGGGCTTCTTCGAGGTCGACATGTCCTGATCGCCGACCCACAACACCAGGTGCCCGGTGTGCTCGTTGGGTACCGCTTCGGGCCACACGCACCCGAGCGGACGACGCAGACCGGACGCGAGACGGTCGCGACGCTCGATGACGTCGGTCACGGTGACGCCGTAGGGGAGGTTGCCCTCCGCACGCCATCCCGGACCGTCACGGGTGATCGGGGCGGTGAACTCGAACCCGTCGCGACCCTTGCCCTGAGCCTGGTTGATGGCGGGGATGCCGAGTGCACCGAGCGCACGCAGCACGATGTCACTGGTGAGCTTGACCGCGGTGGGCAGTTCCACCGCCCGGTGGATGACCGGGTCATCCGCGCGGCGGCCGGCGAAGCCGAGCGCCATCACGACCGCGCTCACCGACACGGCCTGAAGCCAGTCGGGGGCGAGGACGTACATGGCGAGCGCGGAACCGAGCCCGATGAACATCGCGAGCACGGTCACCAGGGTGCGCAGTCGGACCCGCCCGTCGCGCTGCCGCGACAGCTTCAGGTACTCCGCTGCGTCCTCGCGTCGGACCGCAGCGAGTCGGACCGGCTCGCCCTCGCGGTCGGCCATCCACCGCACCGTGCCGCCCACGAACTTCGCCGCCCCGGACGGCGCCTGAAGCGTGAGCCGTGCGGCGTAGACCGGGGAGCGCAGCGCGTGATAGCCGACCGAGTGCACGTAGTGGCGGGCTACCCACGCCGTGGCGGTGCGCAGTTCCGCCATGGACTGAAGCCACGGCGGAACGACCGGACGGCGCTGCGCGGCGAGCAGCCGACCCAGGTAGCCCGGACCCGTCGCCTTCGCGGTCGGAACGTCGACCATCACACGGGCCGTCGGGTCGCCCGACTCGGCACCCGACCGACCGATCTCGGGGTCGGTGTCGGGTCGGGTGGTCGGGTCGGCCGACTCGGTACGGGCCGACCGTGCCTTGTCGAGGTCGACCACCTCGCCCCCGGAGTCGGACGCGGGGTCGGTGTTCAGTTCTGCTTCGAGTCGGTTGAAGAGTTCGTTCTCGTCGTCGGGGTGATTCACTGACAGTCCTTCCAAGGGGAGGAAAGGCGGGGTCGGTCCGTCGCTGTAGGAGGTGGGCGGACGGACCCCGCCGGCTGGTGGTACAGGGGTGTTCAGGCGGCGCGCTGTTCCTCGGGGTAGGCGCAGGGCACGCACATGCCGAGCGAGGTCGGGATGACGTATCCCGCATCCGTACGGCAGTTGGGACAGGTGCGGCGAGCGCACATCGCCTTGGCGAGCGCCGCCCGCTTGCCGGGCGTCATCGGCCGCACCGGCTTGGCACGGTCGACGCGGTAGAGGTAGGCGACCAACGGGCCGCGCCGATAGCGCGGGCGCAGCACCTGAGCCGCGACCGGCTGACCGCCCGGACGTAAGCCACGGGCACGCAGTTGACGGCGCGTGGCCAGCCCGTCGGGGGCGTAGCGCCAGGGGTAGGTAGGAATGCCGAACTGGGCACCGGCCGGGTCCAAGCACTTGGCGAATGTCAACGTCGTCATGCCGCCACCGCCCCGGACTGCTCGCCGGCCGCGAGGAACTGACGGCCGATCCATTCGGTGTAAGCGGGCGGGATGGCTTCGGTGAGTTCCTCGCGCACCTCGGTCCACGTGATGCCCATCGCGGCCTGAAGCTCCGGCACCGACGGCTTGCCGCCGCCGTTGCCGTACGCGGCGACGTAAGGGCCGTCGAAGTGCTCACCATGCCGCCAACCGCATACGCGGCCACGGTGGGGAACGTGCGCCGGGCGGACGACGGTCCAACCGCTCGCCTCGAAGTTGCGGTGGCGGATGACTCCGAGACCGAACATCTCGCCGCACAGGGTGAGGTCTTTACGGATCTTCGCGCGGCCGTTGGGCTGCTCAATGATGTACGGCAGGCCGCTCCTGTCGAGCAGATCGCGGGTGGGCGCCACCAGGTCTTCGTGAGTGCCGCCCCAGCCCCGGGACCGGTTGGTGCCCACGGTCAGGGCGCACTTGTCCTGACACGGCGGGGAGGCATGGACGAACGCGTACCGGCGGATCTCGCCCGACGCGATCAGGAGAGCGAGGTAGGCGAGGGCGTCGCCGCGGTGGTAGGGGAACGGGTAGTTCGGGCGGTCGACGCTGTCGACCCCGTCCACTGCGAACCCGGCACGGTGGTACCCCATCGCGGCACCACCCGCGCACGAAAACAGATCCAACAGGCGCGGCCGGCTCATGCTGCCACCCCCTCAGCGTCTTCCACGGAGTGCAGCGGGCGGCCGTCGGCGCGCTCGGCCTTCAACGCGTCGCGCAGCGTGCGGGCGTTGGCCTGCGAGACGTGCACCGCGCTGCGGATACGGTCCGCGGTCAACTCCCTGTCCGGCCACTGCGCGGTGAGCGTGCGCGCCTCACTCAGCAGTTCCTCGAAGGTGCGCTGTGCCTTGGCCGTGGCCTTGCCTTTGGCGGGGGTCTGCCGGCGGGGTCGCGGCTTGGCGTCGACCGAGGGCGCCGGCCTCTCTGCCGGGGGCGCGGTGGGGGTGGTCTCTTCGGTGGCCGGAGCGAGGTCGCCCATGCGCAGCATCACGCGTTCACGGCGCGGGGTCTTGGTCCGCCACTTGCGGCCGTGCTGCTCGCGCAGGTCCGCGCGGGACAACTGCCGTTCCTTCTCCCGCGTCAATGCCTCGCTGTAAGAGGTGATCTCCCACAGCGTCATCCGGCGCCACAGCGCGAACGTGGACGGGAACGCCAACAACCAGCGCGAGAACCGGATCTTCTCCATCCGGCGGCCGGTGGCAGCGCCGATCCGCACCGCGTAGACGTGCGCGCCGATCTCGGAGAACACCACCCACAGCAGCGGCATCGTCCCGTGCGCAACCTTCGCCGACAACGAGTGACCGGCCGCAACGTTCAGACCGCACGTGATCAGCGTCAGCACCCAGGGCACGAACCGCACCCACGCGAGCGCCATGTCCATCCGGATCAACAGCAGGTTGGCGACGGTGAACACCGGAATGGACACGTCGATACCGACCGGCAGCATCCACGGAGCGGAGAACCCCCAACTCGCCGCGGCAGCGGACACCGCGTCGAAGGAGGAGATCAGACCGAGCGCGCCGACACCGGCGGCGGCGAGCGCGCCGATACCAGCAAGCCCCATCTCGGGCTTCGTCAGCGGCGGCACCCCGGACGGCTGGGCTTCAGGGGCGGGGGTTGGGGTGGTCATGCCGTCGCCTCCGTCCCGCCGTGCGTACCCGAGCGGCCGGCGCGACGGCCGTGGACCGTCCCGCACTCCTTCTCCAGGCTCAGCGCGTTCGACCAGGGCGCCTCACAGCGCTTCGCCCGGTACATCTGCTCATCCGCGAGCCTCAGCAGCTCGGACAACTCCACCTGCTCGCTGCGCGGATGGGCGCGGACGGCGCCGATGGAGGCACTGACCTCCAAGACGTGACCGGCCGTCTCTACTGGCTGTTCCAGTGCCTCGGAGAGCAGGTGGAGGGTCTCGTTGAGGTGGTCGTTGCTGTAGGCCCACGCGATGGCGGCGAACTCATCTCCACCGAGCCGCCCCACCACCGCGGAGCAGTAATCGGCCCACGCCGCGAGCCGTTCGCCGGTGGCGCGGATGACCGCGTCCCCCGCAGCGTGCCCGTGGGTGTCGTTGATCTCCTTGAACCTGTTGAGGTCGACCAGGTAGACCGCGACCGGCCTAAACCGAGCGAGTACGCGGTGTTCAGCGCGCTCTGTGAACGCATCCCGCGTCCACAGACCGGTCAGCGGATCGCGGCGCGCGGCCTCGACACGGCGGCGCAGGCGCAGCGCGTGCAGCGACCAGCCGGCCGCCATCGGCACACCTGCCGCGGCAGCAGTCAGCAACGCACTCATGCGGCACCTCCGAGGGCGAGCAGGGCGGCGAGCACGAGCAGAGTGCCGCCGGTGCAGGTCAGGTCGACCGCACGGCGCAGGGTGGTGAACTTGGCAAGGGCGATGCGGGACAGGCCCGCGATGTCCGCGCTGAGATCGCCGGACAGAGCGGTGGTGATCTCCTCGGCGGTGAGCGTCGCCCACAACGGGAAGCCGTGCCGGCCGCGCAGGTTGGGGCGCACCGACCGCAGCAGCAGACCGGCCGCCACGACCAGCAGACCCATCCCGAGGCCTCCCGCGATGTACGCGGGCACGCTCAGAGGGACGCCCTTTGCGACGGTCCACGCTCCGGCGAGGACGGCACCGACGAACGCGAGCAGCAGACCGGTCTTGGTATCAGTCCGCGCAATCTCCCCCTTCACCTCCGCATGCGCGGCAGCGAGATGCTGCTCCGGGGCGCTCATGCCGCAACCCCCTTACGGGCAGCGCGACGACGAGTGGCCGGGCGGACCAGAGCGACGACGTCGAACAGGTCCGGGTTCTCCTCGATGACCTGCGCGGCGATGCAGACCAGGTCGTCGGGGAAGTTCGGGTTGTCGGCGAGGATGTCGCGCGCCGCGTCCAACCGGGCTGCACGCTCTTCGTCCGACTCGCCGTCGACCCCGAGCCACAGCTCAACCGGGGTACCGAGCGCCAGTTCCGCGAAGTCCTCGGCAGAGATGGCCTGTTGATGGCCGATGTACGTACGCATTCACGTTCTCCTGAGTCGAAGGAGCAGGGAGAACCACGGCGTCGGGCGACCTTGCTGGGGAGTCCCAGCGCCGCGGTAACTTCAGATTGACCTAGGTCAATCTGAATGTCAAGAGGGTCCGGACGAAAAGCAGAGATTGACCTAGGTCCGGCTACTCTCGAACCCATGGAGCAGAGCCCAGAAGCGCCCAAGCAGACGCCCACGGCGAAGGAGATCGCGGCAGCACTCCGCGAGAAGATCACGGACCCCAACCGCGAGTACGCCCCGGGAGACCAGCTCCCTGCCGCTCGCAAGCTCGCCAAAGACCTTGGCGTGCAACTCATGACCGTGCAGAGCGCCTACGGCCAGCTCCGCGACGAGGGATTGGTTCTCACCCAGCAGGGCCGCGGGACGTTCGTCCGTGACCCATCGGTGCCGCTCGGCACCGAGCCAGGCAGTAGCCCCGCATACACCGCGCTGGCAACAGAACTCAGCACGATTCATGACGCTCTTCGCGTGCTCGGCGAGCGACTCGACCGCCTTGAACACCTTGTCGGCGACGGGACTCCACCCGCGCCGTGAGTTCGTCCGCACGCCTCAGCAGTCGTTCGACCGTGGCGCGTGCCTCGCACAAACACGCTTCGATCAAGGCAAGTTCCTTGGGAGTCAAACCTCCCAACTCGCCGCTCCGCTCGTTGATTCCTGGCATGGCAATGAGCATGCGACCGGAAACAGAAGAGGACCCGGACACACTGTCCGGGTCCTCTTCCTTTGCAGCTCAGACGTGTTGACGACTCGTCATCGAGTGGCTTCGTCCACGGCGTCCAGTACTGCGGCCCACGGGAGTTCGCGCCCCGTCGGCGCTTCCCTCGGCTCGTACAGCGGCCAGACGTCCGGGCCGTCGACGACGTGCACTCCCCCGGCCCGAAGGGCGTCGATGTGACCTTGCCACGCGGGGTGGCGAGCGTGCGCCGCGTTCACCCGCGGGAAGACGACAACAGGCAGACCGAGGGTGCCGATAGCCTCGCCAACCTGGGTCAGTGCTTGGTTGTCCATCATGCCAGTCGCGAGCTTGGCGACCGTGTTGGCCGATGCGGGGGCGATCACGTAGCAGTCAATCGGCGGATGCGGCCGGGCCTCACCAGGCAAGCGCGGTTCGTCACGTACGGGTAGGCCGGTGAGCTTCTCCAGCCGTTCAACCTCCCCGCTCATCCGCAGCCATTGGCCTGCGGTCGGCGTCAGCGTGACGGCCACCTGCCATCCGCGGTCCATCGCGGGTTCGACCAGGCCCGTACGCAGTGCCTCTACGCCCCCGGCCGCTGATCCCACGACCCCCAGCACCCCACGCTTGCTTGAACTCACTGCACCGCCCTGCACCGTTGTGCCATCACGAACACCTCGGACGAACGCGAACTGCCGGAGGCCGGAGATTGCTTGATCAGGTCCCGCAACGTCTCGCGCACCCTCGGATTGTTGCGCACGAGCTGCGGCGATGTGCGCTCAGCCATACGCAACTCCGTAAACGCCTCATCCCCCTGGCCCGCGAGCGACAAGGCGCGCGCGTAGTCGATACGGTGCGAGATGCTGCGCTCCTGCGGCATGTGGTCGACGTTGATCCGGCCGTGCTCTACGACGTACGAGATGTTGTCGAGGTCCAGCTCGATGGACAGGCGGTGGAGCAAGACGTTTGTGGGCCCGAATCCGGTCTGCCAGTAGTTCTCATCCGACCCAAGATCGTCCGCGAGTTCTTCGGCACGGTCCAACAGCCCCAGGGCGGTGGGGCGGTCCTGATGCCGTGCTGCCGCGACTGCAGCCCGCAGGTGGATCATGCCCAACAAGCTGAGCGCCGCCGGATCGTGCTCGGTCACTTGGGACGCCAGCCACGCGGCAGCCGTATTGCCCAGTTCGAGGGCATCGTCGTACCGACCGTTAGCGAGCAGGGCGTGTGTGCCGGAACGTGCCGCCGACGCCAGCACGAGAGGGTCGTCAGACTCATCAGCGGCTCGCATCGCGCGTTCAGCGGCGAGCCAAGAGATATCCGATTCACCGATCTTCGCGAGCGTCGTTGCGGCAAGGTGGTGCGTCCGCGCCGACACCGCCCAGCAAGCCCCCCGGTCCTCACCACGCCGTCCTGCTCGCTCTTCCAACTCCTGTGCCGTCTGAAGCAGAGCGGGAAGCGCGGCGAGGACGTTGCCGAGCCGTCCGCCTTGATAGTCGTTCCACACCTGCTCCACGCCCACGGCCGCAGGTGCAGGCGTCGGCAGCTGCGTCTCAGCGTCGGGACCGAAGAGCAGACGCGAAAGGCGACGCGGGCTCATGAGAGCGTCGCGCACGGCAGGGACGTCGTCCTGTTGCCGCTCGTCTTCCATAAGCACGGTCTGTCCGAGTAGGTCCCCAAGGGGCACACGCAGGACTCGCGCCAGGTCCGTGAGCATGTCGATGCGTGGCGGATTCCTGCGCCCAGTCTCGATCTTCGCGAGCCAGTCGGTGCTTCGCCCGACCAGGCCGGCCAGCACCTCTTGCGTCTGGCCGCGACGCTTCCGGTAGAACGCAATCCGCTCGCCGATGCTGAGGTGATCTCCAAAACCACGCATGGGGTGTTGCCTCCCGCTGCTGAGTAGGGGCGCCTTCACGGTACCGACGCGCGACAGGCAACGGGTAAGTCATCTCAGCCGCAGCGACAGCCACGGCCAGCGTGCGGCAAATAGCAGGAGGAGACCCGGACAATTTGTCCGGGTGGAACGTGCGGGGCCGGTGTCCGGGCTGTCCGGCCGTCCAGTTAGGGCTCTCACCTGCACAAACGGGTCAGCCCGCCCCAGGAGTATCGCGAATCGCAGGGCCGCGCGCATGTCTTCGTCTCGCACGGACTCACCCCCCGTCACCCGGCCCGCGCACAATGAGCAGCGTTGGCTCTCGTAGCCGAGCCGCCGTAAAGGGACACCTACCGCCGCTCAACGAACGTCCTCAGGTCCGTCGTTGAGCGCATCCCTCGAACCGATGGCGCTACCATCTCATCGAACCTGCGCCTAGCGCCTACTTGCAGCTGGGAGATACATGCAATTGCGACGCTCCGACCTCGAAATTGAGGTTCTGTACAACAGGATTCATCGAGGCGACCTAGACCTACAGCCCAACTACCAGCGAGGCGAGGTCTGGAATATGGCTCGCCGCCAGCGCCTCGTGGATACCATCCTTCGAGGATGGTACATCCCTGCAATTCACATTGTTAGGGACAAGTCAGGAAGAGAAGCCGTCCTTGACGGTCAGCAGCGCCTGCAAACGATCAGATCCTTCATGGACAACGAGTTTAAGTTCTCGGGCAAAATTGACCCACTCCGCGAGGACCTCGATACACTTGCAGGACTTTTCTACAGGGATCTTCCCGAAGTATCCCGCAGGGATTTTGAACGTTTTGAAATCACAGTAGTAACCCTCACTGATTTTAATCCAACAGAGCCGTCCGAGCTATTTTTTCGCCTAAATCAACAATACACACTAACGCCCTCAGAGAAGCGTAACGCCCTGTTCGGCAAGGCGCGAGATCAGGTTAAGATCGCCGTTGACACCCTAATGGGATCCGGCCTGCTTCACAAATCCGCACTAGGCTTCTCCAACGGGCGCCTCGCCTATGACGATATTATCGCCCGTGTATTCCTGACATTTCAAGAAGGCACTCTCAGGCGCCAGCTCAGCAACTCATACATTGAGGACTTCTACCGCGCTGGAGAATTTGAAGAGTTCGTAATTCAACGGACAATCTCAGCAGGTGAAGCCCTCGCGAGGTCGCTCCCTGGATCACGATCGATGCGCTTCAATAAGGCAACTCTTTATTCCTGGATGATTTTTACTGATCATCTATTGCGCGTATCTAATAATGGCCCCTCAGGTGAGTTCATCTACAACTTTGAGGCGCTTCAGAACCAGCACAGTCACCAGGATTCCACCTGGAACGACCGATTGCCTGGCGCACACCTCTATGGCGTTGTCCGGGCATATAGTGATAGATCTTCCTATCGCGTGCTCGATGTGAACTCCGTTCTCATTCGAGACTTCGCCCTACATGTCCTGCATACCGATATTACGGGTCAATCATACGGGGACTTCAGGGTTGAGCAATCGATTAACGCTTTAAGCGGCGAAGACGACGCCGAGCATCTTATGCTCGATATGGTCAGGCGTCTCGACTGGGGGGCGAACCTGTGAGATTGCAGGACATCCAAAAGAGGTGGCCAAAGCTCGACAGCGCCGATATTTCCAAAGATTTCCCTCGCGAAATTGAGCTGTCTAACCAATTTGGCGAACATTCGACGCTGGTCCTCCCTAAACCCTTGACTGTAATTTTCGGCCTCAACGGAACCGGAAAGACGCGGCTGCTCAGTTCCCTCTCCGATTCAATGGACGGGAGCCCTATTGTTTCAATGTATGCGTTAGCTAACTACCTTCTCCATGACTTCGGCAAGCGCGATGACATTGATGACCTCCGCGACGAAAATGGTCCCCTGTCCGACGACAAGGTCATGAGTGCGGCCGTCGGGGATCTGGTTCGCAGGGATTACGAAAGCATTACATGGCACGTTGTTTCCATCGTTGACAGTCCATTCCTCGATGTCGTCGGCGAAGATGTTGTCCCAATCTTCTCAGCCCGACATAAGGGCATTGACTATGACTTTCGAAATATGGGCCTGGGTGAACTGAGCGCGCATCTACTGATGTGGATTCTTTCTTACGGAAAGGACACACAAAAGCCCGCCCTTCTCCTAGACGAGCCGGAGGCATTTCTTCCACCCCCCTCGCGGACGGTTCTCCTCGCCCACTTGCTCGAAACCTGCATCACAGGCGGTCGGCCGCTAGTTATCGCTTCCCACTCTATGGAACTGATCCAACCTGCGCTTGATGCAAACGCAGCCATTATGCTCACGGATATGGCCCCGCAGGTATCCAGCGTGCTTGGCCCATCCCCGGAGCTGGCAGAACGAGTTGCTGGCGTCTACGGTCGCACCCAAGAGGTTGACCGCATCTTCTTCCTCGAAGATGAAGCCGCCTTCATGCTTTGGCAGGAAATGATCAGGACAGTTGATCCGCGCCTGTGGCGGACCTCGCGCTTTCTGTGGTGTACGGGCTACGGCGACCTGGAAAAGCTCTGGTCTCACCTTCCTCATCCAAAGGTACAGATCGCAGGACTTCCTGTATTCGCTTTCGTTGCTGATGGCGACAAAGAGGCGTCAGTTGAAACTGCGCTCAATAAGGCGCGTAAGGGAAATTCTCAACGAGACTACTGGCCGTTTCTCTGCCTGCCCGGAGACCCTGATGTACTCATGAAAGCGGCAGCTATCCCCCAGTCCAGCTTTATATCTGAGCGTCTGGGACTGAGCCTCGGCGAGCTGGAAGGGTTCCTGGAATCCAAGCAGGGCCGAGAAGCCCACAACTGGGTGGAAGATATGCTCGGTTTCACTCAGCAACCCCGTCAAGAAGTACTGAGGGCACTCGCTATCGCCGTTGTCCGCAGCCTTAACAAAGACGTCCTGGCCGCATATATCGCTCCACTGAAGGGAGTCTAAACTCGCATCGCCCGAAGTGCGACAGCCGCATCGGTTGTCTTCGAGCTCTGGGAAATACAAGCCGCGGCACTCTACCGCACAGCGGGTGTCCGCAGATCACTCCCATGCGTGGAGTGCGCCGGCGTACCGTTCAGCTGACCCAGATGCCATCGGGTGAGAGTCGGCGAGCAAGGCGCCGGCCCGCAGCGCTCAGGGGAGTCGACCAGGACACATCCCCGACCTGGCATCCAAAGTCAGTGGCGAGAGCCTGTACGAGCCTGGCACCAACGCCACGGTGTCGATAGGTGCCTGCTACCCAAATCAGAATAATTCGGGGACGCGCTGTGACGTCCTCATCCCCGTACGGCGACCCGTCGATGAGATCCCATCGGCGGTGCTCGTTACTGTCATGGGCGGCCACGTAGCCGATGATACGCTCGTCCACCTTCAACAAATATGCGCGATAATTGTCCGTAGTCGCTTCAGGCTCACCTACGTGGGACCAGGACGGGAAGTCGTAGTTATCTTCCCTCTGCGGCATGCGTGCCACTTGGTAGGCCAACTTCCGCCACGAAATGGGGGACTGCGTTGTGACAACTGCCAGGTCACCCAACCAGTCAAGCCCCTTCGGCACCCGAACACCTAAGGCCCACGCCGCATGGTGCACGCGGTGAACGTTGTCATCATCCCCCGTATCACGAAGGAGCATGCCGCAAGGGCACTCAAGGCTACTCACCGTCTCCAACCGCTGAAATTGGACTGGTATAGCGCCGCGACTAAGATCCTCACCGCTGCCGCCGACCCAAGGCCGGAAGGGTTCATCATCCGACTCAACGTACCCGGTCCAACGGTCCACCCACCCCGGATATTGATCGGGGAACATCTCCCGAATCTCCTTCTGAGCTGCTGACAGTGTAGGGCGAACCCACACACTGCCAGCTGTCGCCCGACCGTTTAGGCGCAGGCCGGACTTCGTTGCCTTAGCTCGCAGGAACTTTAAGAACACTCCAGGGGGTGAATCGAAGTCGATTCCGCGGACCAACTCTCGCTCACCAGGAGCGAGCCATTCATCGACGGGTAGAGCAAGACGATCGGCGAGCATGTGTAGTCCGCTGTAGTTGTGTTCAAGCTCAGCAGCGCGTAATGCATCGATCGCATCCTCGACGTCTCGAAACCGAGCACACAAATCGACCCAGCGAGGTCCATTCCCGAAGTGAAAGGCGCCTCGATAACCTTCATATCGAATTCGGTCCATTGCCGCATAGCGCGCTCCGTCGACCGCCTCGATGTAGTCGTCGGGCAGGGTTGGTTCGCGGCCCTGTGAAGATTCGGCATCGACGTAACCATCTCGGTCAAGCTGGACGTTGGCGAACCAGCGTGACGCCCTGATCCGGAACTTCCGAGTGTCCCGACTACTCGCATCAGCGACAAGGTGGATGGTCCGCTCGGTCATGGGTTCTACTCCATAGCTCTAGCCGGATCGGTCAAGCCGATCATTCCTGCCCCGGCATGCCTCGGGAAGAGCACGGATCTGGAAGTGTCCGTGCTGTCCGACTGTCCGTCGTGCAGGCACACCTCCGAAAGACCGCCGGCGCCCTGCCCCCGACCATGTTCCCCCAGCTCAAAAGCAGCGAAGGCTTGATCGGCGCAATCACTCCGGTTGTCCCCTGCCACTGGATCTTGACCGTTTGCCATCGGGCTTTGATCACCGCAGTCAGCGACTCAGCGCCCCTTCGGTGCGCGCCGGGGGCGTGGTAAAAACCGTGGCGCGCTGAAGGTGCTTCTGTCTGCCCTTTCGGCCATCTGCACGGGTGCAGCCTGTCGTCACCGTTCCGTCACAAGCAGTCGCCGCACGGAACCTGCCGCTCTCCCGCTCTGTCTGCACTCACGAGCCACGACCACGCGTTCCGCGGGGCAACAACCGACGACCGAAACTCGCGGACGAGACGACTCAGGGGGACGACAGCATGCGGCACAGCAACGGCATTCGCAGGGCGGTTCTGGCGACGACGGCGGTCACGGCCGTCGCGGCGGCGGTGACCGGCATCCTGCCCGGCACCGCCATGGCGGCGAGCACCACCACCTCCACCCCGCCGCCCGCCTGCCCTGCCTCCGCCCTCCAGGTCAGCGCCTGGCAGGCCGTCCACCGGCCCGTCGGTACCGGGACCGGGGCGGCGGTCGTGCAGTTCACCAACGTTTCCCGGAAGACGTGCGTCCTGAAGGGCCACCCGACAGTCGCGGGCGCCGGCAACGGCTCCCCCACCCACAACACCCCGCTCAAGGTCACCCCCACCGGCAGGGCGACCACCGTGACGGTCCGGCCCCACGGCAAGGCGTGGGTGAAGCTGACCTTCGTCCAGGTCCAGGGCGAGGGCGACGGCTACTGCGTGTCGGGCAAGACCCCGAAGGCGTATCCGACGATGGTCATCGGGCTGCCGCACTCCGGGAAGCACCAGGTCGCCCTGAACGACGGGGTGTGGGCCGAGTGTGACAACAAGGTGACCGTCACCCCAGTCTCGGCGGTCAAGCCTTCCTGACCCCCGTCCCCATAAATCGAGCAGCCTGCACGACGATCGCAACGCTCTGACCTGCACGTTTACGAGGTGCTGCACATAAGTGCCGGTCAGCGACACAGCGCACCACCAGTGCGCTGAGTCGCTGACCGGCGGTGATCAAACTCCGACGACACAAACTCGCGTCGTCAAAGTCCGATGGCAATCGGTCAAGATCCAGTGGCACGGGACACCGGTTTGGCGCTCTCGCGAGAGGTGTCCGGGCTGTCCGGCTGTCCGGTTAAGTCCCTCACCTGCACGGACAGCCCGGACAGCTCACGGGGCCGCTGTCCGGGCTGTCCGGCTACCGACGGGCTGCAACACCCGAGGTGTTGCAGCCCGTCGGCGAAGCCGACCTCTCAATGGGCGCAGGAGCCGGAGGCGACTTCCTGCTTCGCACTATCTGCGATACAGGAGGGCACCACACAACTCCGAGGATCAAGGAACCTGCTGGTCAGAGTTGATTCGCAAGCCGAACTCTGATTGTGCTCCGGAGCCGTGTGCGCAGGTTCGAATCCTGCCGGGGGCACTCGCCAGTCAAGCAGCAAGAGTCATGCTCTGACCTGTGCGGATGCCGACACGAGAGAGCGGGAGTCAGTCTCACTGACTCCCGCTCTTTCTCGTTGCTGCGCACGGTTTGTGCGTGAGGGGCGTGTGGGACACAGCCCTGGCTTGCAGAGCTGGGCCTCGGCACCTGGCTCCGTCCCTGGGGTACGTCACCATGACTGGCATGGATCTTCAGGGGATAGGGGCGCTCTCGGCGGCCGGAGTGGCGCTTATCGGGATACCTGCCACGATGGCCATAGGCCGCTGGCAGATGAAAGCCGCCTTGCGTACAGCGGAGGCCACCAGCGAAGCGGGGATGGCTCAAGCCGAGTCTTCCTACCGTGCAGCATTGGACACTGTCCGCGCCGAGACATACGCCACTCATATGCAATGGCGCCGTGGCATCCAGCGAGAAGCGTACGCCTCCTTCCTGCTTTCTGTGCATCGTGTAGCAGAGGTGAGTGAACGATTTGCCGTGGACAACGCTGAGGAACTCACACTAGAGAGCATCAGAGCCGGTAAGGCCGCTGTTGAAGATGCTCTCTCCGCCCTCAAGGCAGCTCAAACGATTGTCGAACTTGAGGGCCCTGATGACGTAGCTGCGCCTGCCGCCGGAATGACCAATGCTGCCAAGGTGATGGCGATGGCCCTAGGCGATCAGGCCGTCTTCGAGAGAGTGCAGGGAAAGCTCCACAGAATGCAGTACGACGGGCCGGTGATCATGCATGACCCAGCTGAAAGGCTCATACAGGCGCTCCTTCATCTGCGCAGTCTCTACTCCGCCTCCCCCTCCGATTCCGCCGATCTAGACGAACACGAGACTCACGAAATCCGAGCCGCGAAACACTCCTGCCGTGAGGCCAGAAGCGCCCTGTCGCCCAACGCGCTCGACTTCGAAGAGTTCGAGGCGCTCATCGAAGGGCATTCACCCCGCCCTCCAATGCTCAGCAGAAGGTACCGCAATGCTGCTCGTCAGTTCGACGAGGAAGAAGTAAATTTCGTCCGAGCTGCGAAAATAGAGCTGCACAGCCAAGTATCCTAAGACCGTGTCCTACGTGGTGAGGCGGACGAACCGTTTGTAGCAGCAGAGGGCGGCGGCGAGACCGAGGAAGGCCAGGTAGTTGCGGGGATGGCGCTCGTAGCGGGGGCTGAATCTGCGGTAGCCGGACAGCCACGACATCGTGCGCTCGATCACCCACCTGCGGCGCCCCAACCGTTCGCTGGACTCGATGCCTTTGCGCGCGATCCGGACTCCGATGCGCTTGCCGCGCAGCCATTTCCGCAGGCTGGCGTGGTCGTAGACTTTGTCTGCGTGGAGGCGCTGGGGTTTGAAGTACCGGCCGCGGTGAGGGTCGTGTCTCGTTTGGTGACCCTCGATCATGGGCTTCAGCCCCTCGCTGTCGTGGGTGTTACCAGCTGAGATACC
>Ga0307515_10003592_pt1 | contig 32598 bp, 29 predicted proteins | sample 17_EM_MG_FD_194513 | JGI IMG/M metagenome (GOLD analysis project Ga0307515, IMG submission 194513) | Populus trichocarpa ectomycorrhiza microbial communities from riparian zone in the Pacific Northwest, United States - 17_EM | ecosystem: Host-associated > Plants > Roots > Unclassified | place... | reverse complement strand
GCGGTCACGGTAACCGAAGTTCCGGACACCGCGGTCGGTTTGCTCATCGTGGACGGCGAATTCGCGAAGATTCTCGAGCCCGGTCTGCACGCGTTCTGGAAATATCTGCGCGCACTGAAGATCGAGTTGGTGGATCGCCGCGTGCAGCCCCGATTTTCCGATGCGGCATCGCTCGATTGGCGCCGTTGGCATTACTGCACGGCACTTGACGGTTCTTGACACCGCATCGAGCGCGCGATGCATTACTTTTCCCGTCGCCGCACGCGTGTCGCACGCGGCTCTCAGCAAACTTCTATCTGAGCGGGGCACCTATGGACAAGCATTCTCACGATCATGACCGCGGGCTTCAGTATGACCTCGAGCTGCTGGCTTTGAGAAGGAGAGAGCGGCGCAGAGCTTTGGCATGGTTGCTGGCAAGCGGCGCGACTGCGTTTGTCGCATCCTGTGGCGGGAGTGATGACGAGGGCACGAGCGCCGCCGCCGACACGGGAAGCTCGTCGGGCGGCTCTTCGAGTAGCGGCGGCTCTGCTAGCGGGACCTGCATCGCCGATCCTGAGGAAACCCAAGGGCCCTATCCCGCCGACGGCTCGAATACTGTAAACGGCATGGCCACCAATGTGCTGACTCAGAGCGGCATCGTGCGCAGTGACATTCGCAGCAGCTTTGGCGCTTCGACAACCACCGCGACGGGTGTTCCGTTGGCACTTACGTTGACCGTTGTGAACTCGAACAACAGCTGCGCGCCGCTGAGTGGCTACGCGGTCTATATCTGGCACTGCGACAGCGGCGGCAATTACTCGCTGTATTCCAACTCGGTGCAAGACGAGAACTATCTGCGCGGTGTGCAAGTGACAGACAGCAATGGGCAGGCGAGCTTCCAGTCTATCTACCCCGGGTGCTACTCCGGTCGCTATCCGCATATTCACTTCGAGGTTTATCCGAGCCTCGCATTGGCAACGCTCTACACGAATAGGATTCTGACTTCGCAAATGGCGCTGCCGCGCGATATCTCGAGCACGGTGTACGGAAGCGCGACGGGATATTCACAAAGTGTCACGAATCTCTCGCAAACGACGCTCGCTAACGACAACGTTTTCCGCGACAACACCAGCGACCAGATTGCCCAGATGACGCCGGCACTGTCCGGTAGCGTGGCCGCGGGATATACCGGCACTATCTTGATCGGTGTACCGGCATAGTCGTACGCTGCCGCGCCATTTAACTTCCGTCTCTAGCCACCCTGGTTTTTCCGCTGAAAGCAGCCTGCGGCTGTGCTTTGTCGGCCGAAAGGCGCCTAGCGGCCCCTGCGCCCCGAAGATTCCTGTAACTTTCGCTATCGTGCCGTGTTCTCGTCACAGGCGATGGCGCAGAAGTGAAGGAAGGCTCGGATCCAATCCGCGTGGGTGCATTCGCAAGCTTTATGCGTGCTTACCAGGACATGGTCTTTTCGACAGCTGTGAGGCTGACCGGCAATGACGCGCAGGCCGAGGATATCGCGCAAGACGTGTTTATCAAGGCGTTCGAGCGCTTCGGCGAGCTTCGCGACAATCCTTCGGCGGGGGGGTGGCTGAAAACCGTGACGACGAATCTCACGCTGAACTACCTCTCGCGCTATCGTCGACGATGGCGTTTTTTTTCGGAGCTCCGCCAGGAGAGCGATTCGGAGGAGGCGCCGGAAGTCGACTTTCCGCTGCCCGACACTTTGCTCGCCGACGTGGACGCAGATAGGCGTGCGGGTCTGATCGAGACTGCATTGCGAGCATTGCCGGAACGTCAGCGCCTTCCGCTCGTGCTGTTTCACTTCGAGGAATTGTCGTACGAGGAAATCGCCCAGCGGCTGCAGGTGTCATTGGCCAAAGTGAAGACCGACATCTTCCGTGCGCGGGCAGCGCTTGCGAAAAGCTTGACGCGACAGGGCGTAACCGAATTGGATCTCTAAAGCTAACGCGGGAATTTGATCGAACGGCGATAGGCTTATGAAAGACAACGGCGAAAAACTCGAGCGACTGATCGGCGACGCCTTGAGCGCGCAGCCGCCGCGGCGAGCGCCGTCGACTCTGGAGTCGCGCGTGTTTGCGGCCATCGAATCTCGCGATGCCGCTGCGGGGTGGAGGCGTGGGTTCATGCATTGGCCGCTGCTCGCTCGCGCGGCTTTCATGCTCGCATCGATCGTTGTCGTGAAGTTGACTTGGCTTGCGGCGAATTGGACGGAGACGACAGTCGATCCGGAGTCTTGGTTCGCACAGGCCTTTTCCAAGTTTGCATGGATCAAAGTAGTTGCCTACGGCGTCTTCGCCGGCGTGCGCAGTATTCCTGAGTATTGGTTATGGGGCGGTTTCACCATCATTGCGGCGGTCTACGCCACTTTCTTTGCCATTAGCGCGGTTGCGTATCGCACGCTCAGCGAGGCTCGTTGAGCCCAAGCGCTATACAGGCAGGTATCACATGAATATCGCAATTCGACACGGGATACTGGGAGCGTTTGCAGTCTGCGCGATTGTGGTCGGCGTGGTGGCGTTCGCGGAACCGCCGGCGGTGGAAGTTAACGAGGAAACTTCTAAGCCGGTCGTGCAGGAGCCACCGGTGCCGGAGCTCGCGATCGAGACAGTCGCATCGGTAGAGTCCGCGGATCACGCGCATTTCCATGGACGCAACCGAAGTATCGTGCACATCGGCTCGGATTCGGATCTCCCGGCGGGCGAATCGGCCGAGTCTGTCGTTGCAGTGGCCGGATCGTCGACAAGCGATGGAGATGTAGTCGAATCCGTCGTAGCAGTGATGGGCAATGCCCGCGTTACCGGCCGCGTCGGCGATGCTGTTGTTGCGGTCATGGGCAATGTCTACGTCAACAGCAAAATCGGCGGCGATGTCGTTGCGGTCATGGGCGATCTCGAATTGGGTCCGCAAGCGGAAGTGTCGGGAGATGTCGTATCGGTAGGGGGGCGACTCATTCGCGATCCCGCTGCAATCGTCCATGGCGATCTGCAAGAGGTGGCATTTCCTATCCATATCGGTCAACTCGAGTGGATTCGCCCTTGGGTACGCCACGCACTGTTGTATGGCAGACCGCTCGCAATCGATCCGGGTTTAGGTTGGGCCTGGGCGCTGTCGCTCGGGTTTCTTGCTTTTTACGCCTTGATCGCGCTGCTGTTTCCCGGCGCAATGCAAAGATGCGTGAGCACTTTGGAAACTCGGCCCGGTGCTTGCTTCCTCGCGGCGTTGTTGAGTGTGATGCTGACGCCGATCTTGATTCTGCTGTTGCTGATCACGGTCGTCGGGATCTTCGTGCTGCCGTTCCTGGCCTTCGCATTTTTCTGTATCGGTTTGTTCGGCAAAGCAGTGGTGCTGGCGGCGATCGGCCGTCGTCTGATTCGGCATGGTGAATACTCCGGAGTGGGCGCGGCCATGGCGGTACTGGTCGGCGGCGCAATCATTTTGGTGCTCTATCTCATTCCGATCGTGGGCTTCATCGTCTACCCACTCACGGGATTGCTGGGCTTCGGAGTAGTCGCCTACACGCTCCTGCTCGGAGCACGATCCAATCGTGAGTCGCGCTTCGGAGGAATGCGGCCGGCTGCCGCGGACGCTGCCTCCGTTGGCGCTGCGGCTTCTGCTGGCTCGCCACGCGCGACTCCCTTCATAAGCTCAGCTCCGCTCGACTCAGAACCTTCCATCTCAACCACCCATGCCGACGACTCAGTCCTCGGCGCGCAAGGACCTGCCATGTCTGCTTCATCCGAGACTGATCCCAACCCGGCGCCCGCACAGTCTGTTCCGGTCAGCGAAGCGGGCTCATTTGCGCGCGCGACTTTCATGCAGCGCATGGCCGCTTTGCTCATCGACATCGTGCTCGTCGCCGTTATCGTGAACATGATGTTCGATCGCGGCGAAATGTTTGGAACGTTTCTGCTGCCTCTCGCGGTCTATGGCGCGGTGATGTGGAAGCTCAAGGGCTCGACCATCGGGGGCATCGTGTTCAACATACAAGTCGTGCGGTTGGACGGCCGCCCGATCGACTGGGCTACGTCGATCGTGCGGGCGCTGAGCTGCTTTTTATCGCTCGTTGCGGCCGGCATCGGCTTCTTGTGGATCCTGTTCGACAACGACCGCCAGGCGTGGCACGACAAAATCGCCGGCACCGTAGTCGTGCGCCTTCCGAAAGGGATTTCGCTGGTTTAGTGGCGCGTGGGCTATAGATCTTTGGATCGATGCGCGATCTTTTCCGCTACCGTAAGCGATAGCGGATTTCGTACACATCCGCCCTAGGAGTCTTGGATTCCTTCGCGGCGGCGGAGAAATAGAGCACCGCGCGGTTCTGCCAATCGAGCGCGGGTCCCAGGGAATACTGGAAGTTGCCGATGAAGGGTAGCGGCGTTCCGATCTCCTGGCCTGAAGCGGAGCGTATTGCCACATTGAGTGTGATGGGCTCATCGCCATCTAAGTTTGCGGATCGAGTGAACACGATCGTTTTCCCGTCGGTGAGAAATGTCGCGTCGAATTCATCAGCGGCCGTGTTGATTGCACCGGGCAGTGGTGTCGCTTCGGACCACTTGTCCGCAGCTGCTCGGGCAACAAACAGATCATGGCGGCCTGCGCCACCACGGCCATTCGTTGCAAACAGCAGTGTGGTGCCGTCAGGCGAGAGCGCGGGAGCCCACTCGTCGCCTGCGCTGTTTATTTCGGTGCCCAAGTGTTCGACGGCGCCGAAAGTGCCGGCGTTCAGGGAAACGCGGTAGATATCGTCACCACCGAGACTCCCCGTCCGGTTGGAAAAGAAGTACACGAATCGACCGTCGGGCGAGAAAGCCGGGTCGAAATCGTTCGCGTTCGAGTTGAAGGGCACGGCTTCAGGGGCGCTCCAACTCGCGCCGCTGCGCCGCGAAAGCCAGATATCCCACGCTCCGGGACCGCCGGGGCGGTTGGTGCTACCCCAAAGCATGAGCGTTCCGTCCGGACTGTGCGCGGCACGAATCTCGGAGAACTCGCTGGATATCACGCCCGGCGCGACGAGCGTGGGTTCGCCGAGAAACTGCACCCGGGTCGGTGAGCGCTTGGACGAGTACGCGAACAAGGCTAGCGGCACGCTAACGGCCAGCAGTGCGAAACAGAACTGCCCCAATCGAATGCGGCACACGCTTCCGGCAATTGGACGGCTCATTCGGTGATTCCTTGTACTACGTCAAAGAGAATGAGGCAGTGTAACTCACGCTCAGTCGGCCGCCGATCGCGGCCAGTGACCACCGCTGGAGGCGCGAACAAATAGGGACGTGGCCCGCTAGCCAGGATCTCTTCTTGGATGGCGTGCAAATCTCCCCGCAGGGTGTGGGTCATCTGTGCGGAAATTCGCCCAGAAATGTTCGCCAGAACTTGTGCATCCGCAAGCGGATGACTATCCTGACCATAATGACCATTTTAGGAGAACTCGATCATGGCAACTGATAATTGGACAGTGGCTGAGGCCAAGGCGAAATTAAGTGAAGTCATCGAGAAAGCACAATCGCAGGGTCCGCAACTGATCACGCGAAATGGACGCAGGGCTGCCGTGCTGGTCTCTGTGGAAGAATGGGAACGCAAGACAAAACGTGTCGGATCGTTGGCGGATTTCTTTGCGAGCTCGCCACTTCGAGGCTCAGGCCTCAAGGTCAAGCGGTCAAAGGATCGCCTTCGCTCGTCCGGATTATGAGCTTCTTGTTAGATACCAACGTAGTCTCAGAATGGACGAAGCCGAATCCAAACGCTGGTGTCATCACATGGCTCGAAGAAGTCGATGAAGATCGTGTCTTTCTCAGCGTGGTAACGCTTGCGGAGCTGCGCCACGGGGTCGAGAAATTGCCCGCCGGCAATCGCTGCAAAAAACTTGATGGTTGGCTGAGCGATGAGTTGTCCGTGCGTTTTGAATCGCGCATCTTGCTCATCGATAAAGCCGTCGCTGACTTGTGGGGACGTCTCGTCGCCAGATGCGAGGCGCGAGGCCGATCACTTGCCGCGATGGATGGACTGATCGCCGCGACAGCTGTCATCCATGACCTCACTCTTGTCACTCGAAACACGACGGACTTCGAGACCGCGCTCAAGTCAGTATTGAATCCTTGGAATTGAATGTACGGCGTCGTCGCGCGACTCGCGCCGATTGAATCAGTATTCGCCGTGCTCGCTACCCTCGGACCACCACTCGAAGGCCGTCTTCAAGTCCGCAGTGCTGTACATCACGTGACCGCGATTCAGCTCGCGGCCCATCGCCGGTTGGCCGTCGAGCTTTCCTGACCACCAGCCTGTTTGGGATTTGCCGACGAACACCAGGCGGTGCTCGCCGAACACAAATTCCATATTGTGCACGCCATCCGACCCGATGCGATCTTTCATCTTGCACGCTGCGGCTTCAGCGTAATTCAAGCTGCAGTACACAGAAGCCGTGACGACGTCTGTGGGCACGGCTGCGCATGTAAGCGTGGTGTACGCGCACAGACAAATCGCGAGCGCCTTCAAACGCTCGCGTCTTACTTTGTCTCTACGCATACATCGTGTTCGAGCCGCCCACGATTTGTTGCGCCAACTGTGCGCGATGCTGAGATTGTCCCGAGATGTCCGCCGGCCGTTCATAGAGACGACAAAATATCGCCGCGGCGTCACTAGCGCTTCGCGCGCCATGCAATGCATTACCTGCGCGGGATTCCGTATGAGTCAGCTCCCACTGAACGAATCTCAGTTGCTCGGCGAACGTTGAGTTACGAATGCTGTGACCGATGACACGCGCAAAATTCGCTTGTCGATCGGGATGCCACTGGCCGATGCCATATGCGGCACCGCCGTCACCAGGGATATGCGGATTGAGATTGCTCTCGGCCTGCAGATTGGCAACGATTCCGGCAGCCTGAGACGCGGTCCACCCCTGACTTTGAAAGTAACGCATGGCCTCGTTGGTCTTTCCTGACCGGGTGGTCGGATTCCCGACGGGTTCGGTCGAGCCGTTATAAGCCACGGGAACCGTTCCTCCGCCTGGGCTCGTCGAGCCGCTAGGCGTGGCGCTGCCTTCCTTGGGCAACAGAATCACGTCGCCCGGTCGAATAAAATCAGGATCCCAGCCGCTGTTACCGCTGCGCGCGGTGTCGAGACGGCCGTCAACTTTCGTTGCGTCAAACTGCGGGTTGAGTTTCAACAACTCATCGAGCGTCAGTCCGTTCTTTTCAGCGATCTCACTCAATGTATCGCGGGAATCGACTTGCCATTCTGCTGCTCCGTCTAGCGCTGTGTGGGCGCCATTCACCGGTTCAATTCCCATGCGGACGCTCCTGATTCTCGTGGCCGTGATGGTTTCTCATTTCAGAGCTTGTCGCCGACAGAAAACAAGCTAGTGAAATCCCCAGGTCCTAAAGGCCCGCACGGTAGGGTCGGCCCTAGCTGTTGCATGCATCTCTGCGGCATAGAGTCCCAATGACCCTCGGCCTGGAGCCGGGAAACGTTTGCGCAACGGAAGGGACAGCCATGAGCGTACCGGTCGAACCTTCGATGAATACGGCGGGTAATCCGGCCTACATTCCGTTCAAACAAGAGCCGGGTCCTGATCCGAAAGCGGCGGCGCAACGCGTCATGGATACCGGCGACCGCCGGTTTATGGTCGATAACTACGAGGCGCGCATGATCGCGCTGGCTCACGAGCTGGGCAAAGGCGACCCGCTTTATCGCGAGCAGCTCATGGAGGAGATCTTCCGGCTCGATCACGGCGCACTGCAGTCGTGGCTTACGCCGGGGCGCGTCAATCTGTTAACGCAACAAGGCCACATCTCGAAAGTCGAACAGAGTCAAATCGCTGAATCGCTTGCGGCGGCATATAACAACAACGATATCCCGATGCGCCACGCGGTTCCAAACATCAATTCAGGTTCCGGCCAGTTCAACTACTCGAGCCTTGATGATCTCGTGTGGGAGCCGAGTTCAGCGAGCGCCCCCGGGGCTCGAGCTGAAAAGGCTCAGCACATTCGCGAATTTCTCGACCTGATGAATTCGTCTTCGGGGCCGGAGACCGCCAAATTTCGCCAGAACTATGCGCAACACCTTATCAAGGAGTACGTCGTCAACCCAAAGGCGGCCGGCACGGACCAGCAACAAGTGGCGGCGGTGATTGCCACCAATCTGCTTGGCGGTAGTGACAAGGCCGCCGACGTGCTCGCGCAATACGATGACGCGCAGATTCAGACGATTTTGGAGTCGGCCTCGAAGGGCATCGACACTCTGGCCATCAAAGGCGCCAACATTTCCTACAACGGCCACCTTCTGGAGAACGTTGACATTCCGGATGGTGCAGCGGCGCTCATTAGCTCGATAGCGAATACGTCGAACACAAACGCCCATAAAGTCGCAGGCTCGATTGCGCGCTTACCCGCCCAAAGCCCGGACATGTTCAAGGGCGACTTGGGCAAAGGCCGCGCGGATGCGATGGGCAATCTGTTCGTCAATCATTCCGATGCGATCCTGAAACGATTCACGGAATACGACAAGCGGCATGTTGGCGGGTCCGATCACCCGAGCCTGCAGCAGTTCGGCCTGAATTCGGCGGAGCTGGGTTCTCTGTTTAGAACCGTGCTGTTCAACAAGGACGCTCCATATGCCGACGCCGCACGAGCCAAAGTTCTGGAATATGCGACGACGCTAAAGAAGGAAGCGAATCAGCCCGCCGGCAGCGCTGATGCCGAGCATAGACTCGCCATGCTCTCTGCTTCGGCCGGAGACGCGCTCACGCAAGGCTGGAATGAGCTGAAGAAGGACAAAGACGGCAAGAAGGAGATGATCGGCTTCTTTGTCGACTTGGCATTTGCCGCGTTGCCGACCGACAAGCTCAATGGGCAGGCTTCGAAAGCCATTGGCGCGCTCTTCGGCGGCGATACGCCCAGAGCCGGTCAAATCGAAGAATTGCTGAAGCCCGTGGAGGGCAGTCTATTCGACGCGGCGACCGGAAAGCTGACCGACTCGGGCAAAGAGGCGGTTCTCAAGGCACTCGGCGAGGATGCGGCTGAGCTGGTGGAGCAGCAAGATGCGGTCATAGTGCTGCAAAACTCTTTGACCAGCGGCCTCAACGAAGACTCCAAAGGGGACGTGGAGACAGACGATACGGCGATCACCGCGAATCTCAACGGCTGGCGAGCCGAAGGCGGGGTTGCTTAGCCGCTGCATCGCTCACACGGCCTCGTCGACACCCAGCTCGCGGAGAATGCGCACGCGCAAGTCTTGTGCAATCGGGTCCGACAGTCTGCGTGGATGTGGCACCGACACGTCGAAGGTGGCTCGGATGCGAGTCGGTCTGTTGGACAACACGAAGATTCGATCCGCAAGGCTCACGGCTTCTTCAACGTCGTGAGTGATGAGCATGACCGTGTGCCGCTGTTCAGACAGGATTCGCAGCAACTCTTTGCGCATGAGCAGGCTCATGAGCGCATCGAGTGCTGAGAACGGCTCGTCCATGAAAAGGATTTCCGGTTTGACCACGAGCGCGCGCGCAAGCTCTACGCGCTTGAGCATGCCGCCGGAGAGCTCATGCGGATAACTATTCTCGAAGCCTTGTAGTCCCACCATCGCGGCATAGTGATCGGCCAGTTTTGATTTCTCGGTCCGAGAGCGTCCGTCCAGTCCGAACATGAGGTTTTCCTGGACCGTCAGCCAAGGGAACACCGACCCGCGCTGAGAAATCAGTATCCCTTTCGCGTTGGGTTTGTCTCTGGGTAGGCCATCGATGGCGATCGAGCCGGAGTCGGGTTGCACGAAGCCGGCCACGATGTTCATGAGCGTCGACTTTCCGCAGCCCGAAGGGCCGACAATCGCGACAAACTCACCGTCTTTGACGCAGAGGCTCACGTCCTCAATCACCGGCAGTCGACCCTTGTCGGTGTCAAAGCTCATCTTGATGTTTTTGACATCGATCTTAGTGCGCATAGCGCCACCTGACGATCTTCAATCCTTCCAGTAGTCGCATGACTCCGTCGAGCAGCAGGCCGATCAATCCGATGATGATCATTCCCGCAATGACGAGATCGTAGCGGTTGCCGGCATTGCGCGAATCGATGATGAGGTAACCGAGCCCGGAGCGCAGAGCGATCATCTCGGCCGCAACGACGACAAGCCACGCCACGCCCAACCCGATTCGCATTCCGACGATGATCTGCGGCAACACCGCTGGTATCACGACCTGACCGAACAACGCTTGGCGCGAAACACCAAAGTTTTCGGCTGCCCGCAAGTAGCGTTTCTCGATGGTGTGCACGCCGACAGTGGTTTGCACGATCATCGGAAACACCGATGAGATGAAGATGAGATAGATCGGCGAGGCGTTACCGACGCCGAACCAAAGAATCGCGATCGGTATCCAGGCGATCGGTGAAATAGGGCGGAGCATCTGGAAGATCGGATTCAAAGTCACGAAGGCGCCGCGCATCCATCCCATCCACAGCCCAAGCGGCACAGCGATCACAACGGCTAGCAAAAACCCCGTCGTTACACGCATGAGGGATGCGCCGATGTGTTCCCACAGTGTTCCGTCTTCGACCAACTCTATCGTGCCGGCGACAACTTGCCAGGGCGTGGGGAATATCACGCTCTGGGTCCAAAACACCGCGAGCCACCAGCCGACGAGCAACAGCGCTATCACGATCAGCGATGGGAGTGCGCTTCTAAGCCTCTTCATATTCTCTTAACCATTACGTAAAGCGATTCCATTGCACGGCGCGCACGCCACATCAGCCTTGCCTGCGGTGACGACGGGTACGGTTGGACGACTATCGTCATCTGACCACTTGCATGCGCGGTGCATGCAAACTGATATTCGGATGCCACCGCAAAGGGCAGTCGCAGGCTTTGGCCGGGCATCATCAAGGTCGGTCCGAATATCTGCGGAACATCGTCTTGGTTCTGCAGAACCAGGATGTCCTGCAAGCTCAGAGTGAGGAGGATTCGATCCGGAAGAATTTCGGTGCGGGAGCCTGCCATGCGCCGCGCCCACGTTCCTTTTGGAATTTCAAAGGCCTTTTCTCGAGACGTGGAATGGACAGGCGCGATGGCTGCCCATGCCGCTGCGATCACGGCGACTGAGACGATCGTGATCACGGGATAAGCCCATCGCTTGGATTTCACGCTATGCGCCTATCCCAAGCGGCGTTAGTGCAGCAGAATTTTGAGATCGTGAACGTAATCGTCCGCCGTGTGCCCAAAGGGCATGAGCGCACGGATGCGGCCCTGCCGGTCGATGAGGTAGACGAAGGACGAGTGAGCCACAGAATAAGCATCGCCGATCATCTTCTTCTCCGCGGCGATCCCATATTCCTTGCGAACCGCGGCGAGCTGCTGGGCGGATCCGGTTCCGCCTACGAAGCTGGCATCGAAGGCAGTTAAATACTTTCGCAGCTGCTCCGAGTTATCTCGTTCGGGATCGACCGTGACATAGACCACTTGCACGTCTTGCGCGTCCGCTCCCAGTTTTTTTCGAGCCTGCGCCAGAACGGCCAAAGTGATCGGGCAAACATTGGTGCACGATGTGAATCCAAAGCCGAGCACCACCACCTTGCCCCGATAGCGATTGAGATTGAGCTCGGCACCGTTTGAGCCTTCAAGAGCAAGCTCCGGCGCCTGACGCGGCGGATCGAACGCGCCGGCCCGCAAAGCAACACTGTCAGCGGCCCACGCGGGCGTGAGCATTGAAAGGAGACAGACGAGCCGAAGAATGAAGCGAGCCACGGTAATCTCGAACGTTAAAGGGAAATGGGAGTGGGCGTCGCGCGCCGTGTGAATGTCTCATTCATGTAGACGTCGTAATTGATTGCATGCTTGATCGTGCCGGCACGCAGCGATAGCTCCATCAGCTCTTCAAACTCCGAACGGATTACGCGCAGATCGCCGTACGTCACGCGATCGTAGGGATTGTCCATTACGAACTTGATGATGTTCGGGTCTTGGTTGAAGAACTTGCGCCCCGCGGCAATGGAGGCGGCGGTGTCGCGGTTTTCGTGCTTCGAATCGAGCCAAACGCCCGCTCCCAACACCATATTCACAAGGTCCTGAACCATGTCGGGGCTCTGCTGAATGAGCTCTTCACGCACGGTCAACACACAACAGATGTACTTAGGCCACTCATCGCGCGTCATGCGCAGCGGACGCGCATAGCCGGCTCGCTGCGCCGCAGCGCCGAAGGGCTCTCCAGTGCAGTAAGCGTCGACGGCTTTTGCGTACAGCGCGGCGGGCATATCCGGCGGCGGCATTTCGACGATTTCGAGCTGATCCGGCGTCATGTTCTCGCGCGCGAGCATCTTGCGGAGGAACAGAAAATCCACGGCGAACCGGCTAGGGATCGCAATTCGCTTGCCGGCAAGCTGTTTGAAGCTTTGATACGGCGATTCCGTGCGGACCATGATCACCGCGCCTGAACGGTGGCCCAACGAGACAATCTTTACCGGAATCTTCTTATCGGCGAGATCCATCACCAGCGGTGCCAACATGTAGGCCGCCTGAATTCGGCCTGCCATGAGCGATTCTTTGATCTCAGGCCAGCCGCTGTATTTGCTGTACTCGAAACTGTACTTAGGCGGCGAGCCGGCTTTTTGACCGTTCGCATTGGCGATACACGCGATCGGCAAAGTCAGGTTGCAAGTAACGGGCAAGCCGCCGACCACCAGCGAGCTCTGCCGTTCCTGATCCGCAGTGCACGAGAACGTGCCGAGGGGTAGGGCGGCGGCCGTCAGACTCTGCAAAAGTTGCCTGCGATCTATCGGCACGAAGTAACCTCTTATAGGGCGTACCGATGATGCACAAGGCATAACCTATGGTCAATGCGAGTCGCACGACAAAGCCGATCGAGATCCGGCATTTGCGCTACTTTTTGGCCGTTTCGCAAACGGAGAACTTCACTCGGGCCGCGGAGCGCCTTCGAATCTCGCAACCGAGCATTTCCGAGCAAATCACGCAGCTCGAGCGGGCACTAGGGACACCGCTCTTCCGTAGGGTCGGCAAGCGCGTGTTTTTAACAGAAGCGGGCTCGGCGTTCCGAAAAAGCGCTGAAGTCGTCTTGCGGAAGCTGGATGACGCTTGTGCTTCGGTCAGCGACATCGCGGACTTATTGAGAGGCCACGTCGAGCTCGGTGTGATTCCGGCTTTGCATCTCGCTTGGGTTCCGGCGGTACTCGGCAGCGTCGCCGAGAAGTATCCGGGAGTGACTGTCGGCGTGCAGGAGTTGGCCTCCAGCCACGTGGAAACGGAAATCGAGGCCGGGCGCCTGGATCTCGGATTCGGTTTGATGACGCGTAACTCGCCGAATATTCGCTATGAGCGCTTAGTGTCGCAGCCGTTCTGCCTGATAGTGCGCGCGGACGCCGGCAAGTTTGCCGGTGGCAAGGCGGTGTCTTTGAGCGAGATCGAGCGCGAACGTCTGGTGATGCTGCCGGATAGCTTTGACATGCGGCGTGCCGCCGATGCCGTTCTGTCGGACGCGCAAGTGCATCCTCACATCATGTTCGAGATCGACAGCATCGATTCAGTGCTCTCCACGGTCGTGCAGGCCGGTATTCCCACGCTTCTTCCTGAGATCGTGCTGCGCGGTCGGAATATTCCGGCGCTTCGCGCCGTGCCGTTAGCCGGGAAGACTCGCAAGATGGAATTCGGAATCCTCTGGCCGGCGACGAACACGCCGGATCCCGGGGCACTGGAGATTGCCGCGGCGGTGCGAGCGGCCGTCAAAGCGGAGCGCAGCGCGCGCGGCGATTGATTATTCCCGCAGAATCCGCCGGCGAGCTCCATTCGCTGACGCATTTCGATATTTGCATTACGCCTCCATGGACCGAATGCGCCTTGTCATGGCCGAAGGTCAAGTGTAAAAGGGATCCGCCAGTGCAGCGTCGGGGGACTTTGCGGCGCGGCGTAGTCTGAACTGTCGTTCGTGAAGCCGTTTCATCGCATGAAGCGATGCAAAGGCCGTGCAGGATGCGCGCACTTCGTGTTCGTGTGTTTCCCCCGGTCAATGTTTCGCCAATCGAGATGCGGCCCGCGAGGGAAGGAATACGCAATGGATTGGCTTTGGAACTCCTCGCGCACGCTAATCGTGTGCGCAGCGCTAGCACTCGCGGCATGCAACGATTCGGATAACCCGCCTGATACGCCGCCGGCGCAGCCCGTCACGGTGTTACAAACAAACGGCACACACTGGATCCGTCCCGACGGCACGCAGATCGTGTTGAAGGGCACGAATCTCGGTAATTGGCTCGTCAACGAATTCTGGATGATGGGCCAGACGCACGTTCCCGATCAGTGCACGCTCGAAGCCACGCTCACCAGCCGTTTCGGTGCGCAAGAAAACGAGCGGCTGATGGATCTCTTTCGCGACAACTGGATCACCCAGCGCGACTGGGACTTGATGGCGGAATTCGGACTCAATGTGGTCCGCGTGCCGTTCAGCTACACGCTTCTTGAAGACGATTCCAATCCCAAGCATCTGCGCGCCGACGCCTTTCAATACCTCGACTATGCAATCGAGCAGGCCGAAGCCCGCAACATGTATGTGATCCTGGACTTGCATGGCGCCGCGGGCAGTCAGGGTCGCGAGCAGCACAGTGGTTGCCAGGGCCGCAACTGGTTCTGGGACGGCGGCAATGGGCAGCCGGCTTCGTACTATCAGGATCGCACGACCTGGCTGTGGCAGAAGATTGCGCAGCGCTACCGCGGTCGCAGCGCGGTGGCGGGCTATGGTCCTCTCAACGAACCCTGGGGAACGGATGCCGCAACATTAGCCGCGTACATCGGGCAACTCTATAAGGCCATTCGCACCATAGACGCCGATCACATCATTGTTTTGCCGGGCCATAACTCCGGTATCAACGCGTACGGTAATCCTGCGAATGCGGGCATGAAGAACGTCGCGTTCGAGATGCACTTCTATCCGGGGATCTTTGGTTGGGGCCAGATCGGCTACGGTGTTCATCGCGATTGGCTGCTCTGCGGTCCGACCGGCGTCACCGGCGTCTGCGAATGGAGAGACCGCCTCAACGGCCTCAGCACTCCCTTCATCATCGGCGAAATGCAGCCGTGGACCGGACAAGGCGATCTCGGCGGCAAAATCACGCGCGCGACCTATGATCGCTACGGCAGCTTTGGTTGGGCGACGACCAACTGGAGTTACAAAGTCTTCACCAACGGCGGCGGTCAGGGCGCTGGGACCTGGGGCATGGTCACCAATGCCGGCACGCAAGAAGTGCTGGTGAAGGCGAACACTTGGGATTGCGACAATTGGGATGCAACGTTCGCAACCGCATGCAACACCAGAAGCCAATCCGTTCGAGTGGGCGGCGACGGTTCGGAGCGCACGATGTATCTCGTCGTGAAGAGCGGTGCATGTTGCGCGGGGTCGCTTGATGTCGTGTTGGATTCGATCGGCCTCATCAACGACGCCACGGGCGAAGAAGTGGTCGTCAATGGTGGCTTTGGTACCGATGCGGGCTGGACTCAATGGAATATCAGCGGTGCGCAAGCGTTCGATTTCAACTACACCGCCAATACACCGACGGCTGGTGAGGGTGCGGCCTTAAGGGTATCGGGCGGAGCCGATAACAACGGCGGCATTTATCAAGCGCTGAGACTGCGATCCGGGCAGACGTATACATTGCGCGGCGCGTTCAAAGACATCGGCAGTCAACCGCAATCCGCGTGGGCGGAAGTGTATCTGGTCGCGGCTCAACCTCAGAGCGGCGTCGATCTCGTGGGCAGCGCGCTGCCTGATCTCGATTATGCAACGGCAAGTGTTTCAGACATCGAAGCGTTGTTCCGCTCATTCGGCACGATGGACTACGACGTGCATTTGGATCTCAAGCATTGGCTCACGAGCGCCACGCCGCCGGAGCTCTTGCGCAAGTTACCGGTTACTCCCACCGGCCTCACGCTGGCGGATAACGGCACCAGCGCGCAACTGACGTGGAATGCGAACAGCGAAGCCGATCTCACCGGTTACAACGTGTATCGCTCTTCGGTGCTCGGCACGTACAACCTGCTTGCAAGCGGTGTGACAACTCCGGTCTATACCGACAACACTATCGTCGACGGCCTGCCGTATTTCTACGTGGTGGCTGCAACCGACCAGGATGGCGATGAGAGCTTCCAAAGCGCCCCCGTACGTATCGAAGGCGAGCCTGTGCCGATTCCCGGTACTCTCGAAGCAGAGAATTTTGTCGGCATGTCGGGAGTGCAGACGGAGACAACCACGGACGCCGGCGGCGGCTTGAATGTCGGCTTCCTGGACCCGGGCGACTGGTTCGAATACACGGTGAACGTGCAGACCGCCGGAAACTACACAGTGACCTATCGCGTCGCGAGCGAGCCCGGTAGTCCCGGCGGATTCAATCTGCTGGCGAACGGCACCGTCATCGACTCGCAGTCGATAGCCGCAACCGGCGGTTGGCAAGTGTGGACCACGATCACTGACACCGTGACGCTGCAAGCCGGCGAGCAAACACTGCGCTTCAATGTCGTGGGCGGAAGTTGGAATCTGAACAACGTCACGTTCACCACCGCTCCCTGAGCCCCACGCACTTGCGCTTCACTATTGCCATCACGAATCCATGGAGGGATCGCTCATGAACGCTGGAAACTCGTTCAAAAGACGTTTGTTACTGTGCACGTTGGCCGTTGCGGCGTGGTGCGGGATGCACACTAGCGCAGTCGCGCAATCAAGACTGCATCAGCAGGGCGCGTTCTGGGTCGATCAAAACAACAACCGTGTGGAGCTGCGCGGGGTGAACTTGGGCAATTGGCTGCTGCTCGAGTTCTGGATGATGGGCTCGGCTATTACCACCAATAGCGGTGCGGTGCCGGACCAGTGCACGCTGGAGAACACGCTCACCTCCCGGTTCGGCTATGCGGAGCGAGAGCGGCTGATGGACGTCTTCCGCGATAGCTGGATGACCGACCGTGACTGGGATCGCATCAAAGCGCTGGGCTTCAATGTCGTGCGCCTGCCGTTCATCTACAATCTGATCGAAGACGAAAACGCTCCGTACAACTTGCGCCCCGACGCCTGGCAATACTTGGATCAAGCCATCGCCAAGGCGGCGCAGCGCGGTATCTACGTTATTCTCGATCTTCACGGCGCCGTGGGCAGTCAGGGTAGAGAGCATCATTCCGGATGCGCGGGGCGCAATTGGTATTGGGACGGCGGCAACGGGCATCCCGCGTCGTATTACCAAGACCGCACGAGCTGGCTGTGGCAGCAGATCGCGGCGCGTTACCGCAATAACAACACGGTCGCCGCTTACGGCTTGTTGAACGAGCCATGGGGCACTAACGCCAACACTCTGGCGGACAATCTATATTTCCTCGCGCAGCAGATTCGCCCGGTCGACCCTAATCACATCATCATCCTGCACGGTCACACCTCTGGCATCGGCGCGTTCGGCAATCCGGCGGCCCGCGGTTTCTCCAACATGGCGTTCGAGATGCATTTCTATCCGGGCATCTTTGGTTGGCGCGACAACGATGACCCCGCTCTGGTTCACGGCGACTGGTTGCACTGCTCGCCACAGGGTACGGGCGATGTGTGCGACTGGAACAATCGGATCACCGGTCTCCAGACGCCGTTCCTCATCGGCGAAATGCAGCCGTGGACGGAACTGGGCCGCAATGGCGGAGAGATCACGCGCAAGACATTCGACGTCTACAGCATGTACGGCTGGGCATCGACTGCGTGGTCGTACAAGACTGTGCAACAGTCTCCTCAAACGGGAGGCGGCAACACCGGCTGGCCTTGGGGACTCATTACCAACACCAGCGGCTTCGGCAACATCAACGTCAGCACGGCTTCCGCTGCGCAGATCGAAAGTTACTTTCGGCAGTTCGGAACTCAGGGACTGGCCACGCATTCCGACATTGCCTATTGGATGGCTTACCAGCCGACCGTAGGCAACAACATCGAGGCGGAGCACTTCAAGACTCATCGCGGCACGCGCATCCAAGTGACTACCGACCCGCAAGGCGGAGATTTCAATTCGTCCTATTTGGATAGCACCGACTTCATGACATATCAGATCAACATCCCGCAGTCGGGCACGTACAACCTACAGTACCGAGTCGCTTCGCCGAACAGCGGTGGCGCCGTTATTTTGGGCCGCAATGGAGTGGACCTGGTGCAGACTTCTATTCCCAATACCGGCGGATGGCAGAACTGGCAGACCATCAACACCACAGTGTCTCTGCAGGCAGGAACACAATCCTTGACCGTATGGGTGCAATCAGGCGGTTGGAATCTCAACTGGTGGAAGCTTACGGCACAGTGACGTAAGCCGCGCATAGTTCGCCGCGCGGCTACGAGCACCGTAGCCGCGCGGCACGCAACTCACCGATCAATAATCGAGCTTCGGATACCAAGTGCTCCCACGCCCTTCGGGCGTTGAATCGAAGATCGTCCATATCGGCATGAGATCGGGTGCACCGCGCGGATCCTGGCCGGGATCGGCGGATTCGAAGCCCATCTCGCCGCTCCAGAAATGGCGAATCGTGCCGTCGCGACGGGTAAACACATTGAATGCCGCACCGTCTTCGCCTTCAGAGCTCAAGGCGAGATAGTCGCGACTGAATTCATCGTTGGTGTCGGAATAAAGTTTGAGGTTGCGCCAGCCGCGTTCCTTCTTGAAAGCGACCAGGCGCTCAAGCGGCGAGCGCGCGACCACTGCCAGGGCGACGCGTTGCTCGACATCGCGCGCCTCTCCGTCCCAGGAGCTGAGAAGCGAAGTGCACATGGGGCATGGCCGGTCGCGCTGCGGCCCGAACATGTAGCTGTAGACCACGAGCGTTTGCTTGTCTCCGAATAGATCGGCAAAGCTCGCGGGCCCGCGTTCGCCTTCGAACCGATACTCTTTCGTGACCTTGCCGCCCGGCGGTAGCGCTCGGCGCTGTTCCGCCACGCGTTCAATGTGACGCCTGAGCTCGATTTCCTCCGCTAATAATGCTTGCCGGGCCCGCCGATAGTCCGGGCTTTCGTTCGGAAATCGATTCTTGTTCAGGCTGGCCAGCTCAGTTGCGGGTGTGAGAGTGGTCTGGGTGGGCATGTTTTCCTCCAATGCAAAAAACGAATGGATATCGCTATAAGACGGTTCATCGGCGCGGGATCCGACAGTCCAGCCTGCTTTTTTGCAATGGATCGTCGAGCGGCACCATGACGGTCCGGCGGACAGGCCTACCGCTGCGGCGTGTCCCTTGCGCCACATGTATATTCAGCTTTCGCTCCTTGAACGAACGTCCAGGCGCATGAATACAAAATTCTTACTGTCGATGCTGGCGAGCTCATTGTGCCTGTTGGCGGCGTGCTCTCAAGAAGCAGATCCGGCGGCACAAGGCGGTGTGGCGAAGGCCAATGCGAATCGCCCCATCGTCATCGAAAATTTCAGCTTGGGCACGCGCTTGGGTCCACACGGTGGAATCGCGACCGGAGCCGGCGAGCGCATGTTCGAAGCCGGTCAAATCATCTATGTCGCCATGGAGCTGACGCACGCGCCGGTCGGCACGGCGGTCCATGTCATTTGGAAAGCGAAGGGGGACATTGTGCTGGCCGAAGAGACCAAGGAAGTGCGAAAAGGGCAAAGGTTCATGTACTTTGCCGCGGACGGCTCCTCCCTGCCAGTCGATCCGCAGTATCACGTCGAAGTGTTCGTCGACGGCAAACAACTCGCAGAGCTTGAGTTCGGTTTGGTTTTGGCGTCTGCGTAGCCGCGCCTGTCAGTCGCATAGCCGGCACGCGAGCACTTGGCCGATGGCGCAAGCCCGTCCTTCCGCCGTCACAACCCACGGCCGATTCGTCCAGGGCGGGTTGTGGCGAACGTGCTGGTTGTGTCCGCACTCGAGCTCAGCGACCCAGTCCTGTTCCTCGTCTTGATGGAAATTCACAATTCGTCTGTCCATTCGTGGATGGTATCAAGCCAGCCCAGCCGGCTAATACGCGCTTATCACGCGCGCCGGTCGCGACGGATGCGCGATTGAAGGAGCATAAGACGTGAAGCGTTATCTGCTGATCATCCTCGCGGCGAGCTTATCGTTCCGCGCCGCTGCGGGCGACGCTCGGTTTGCCTTCTTTCAATACGAGGGCAAGCGTCAAGAACGTGCAATCGCTCAACCGGCGGTGGGGCAGTTTATCAATCCGATAGTGTCGGGCTACGCGCCGGACCCAAGCATCGTTCGCGTCGGAGACGACTATTATCTCGTCAACTCGACGTTCGCTCATTTTCCGGGACTGCCGATTTATCACTCGAAGGATTTGGTGAGCTGGACTCAGATCGGCAATGCGATCGAGCGTCCTTCGCAGCTCGACTTCTCGGGCCTGAAAATATCGCGGGGAGCCTTCGCGCCGGACATCTCTTTTCACGACGGAACGTTTTATCTCGTCAACACCTGTGTCGACTGCGGGGGTAATTTCGTTATCACGGCGAAAAACCCGGCGGGTCCGTGGTCCGATCCCGTTTGGTTGGGTTTCGACGGCATCGATCCGTCCATTTTTTGGGACGACGACGGCAAGGCCTACTTATCAAACAACGGTCCTCCGAATGAAACGCCGCGCTATGACGGCCATCGCGCCATCTGGATGCAGGAATTCGAACCTAAGACGCTGAAGCTGGTGGGACCGAGAGCTCAGATCGTCAATGGCGGCGTCGACATCGCCAAGCAGCCGATTTGGATCGAGGGGCCGCATATCTTCAAGAAGGATGGCACTTACTATCTGATCGCGGCTGAGGGCGGCACGGGCGATCAGCATTCGGAAGTGGTGTTTCGCAGTCGGAGCGTCAACGGTCCGTTCACGCCCTTTGCCGGCAATCCGATTCTGACTCAGCGCGACCTCAGTCCGTCACGTCTACATCCTGTTTCATCGGCCGGTCACGCAAAGTTCGTGCAAACGCAGGTTGGTGAATGGTGGGCAGTTTTTCTGGGTGTTCGTCCATACGGACCCGACCAATACAATATTGGACGCGAGACCTTCTTATTACCGGTGACTTGGCGGGACGGCTGGCCTGTGATTCTCGAGCACGGCCGGCCAGTGCCCTTTATCGCGAAAAAGCCCGGCCTGCCGAGCCAACCCAAACCGGCCGTGCCGACCAGCGGCGATTTCGCTTACACCGAAGCATTCGATGGCCGGAAACTTCCCCTAGCTTGGATCGGCGTTCGCACTCCAAAGAGCGAGCTCTATGCGCTCGAACGAGGCGAGTTGGTGCTGAAGGCGGGTGGGTCGATGGGCGATACCCAATCGACACCCGCATTCGTCGGCCGTCGTCAACAGCACCATATCGCCACTTACACCACCGCCATCACCTACAGGCCCGATCACGATGAAGACCGGGCGGGGCTTGTCGCGGTCGCAGACGACAATGCCTTTCTTTTCTTCGGCATCGCCCGCCGGGCGAGCCAAACGGTAATCACGCTCACTGCGCGCGCGACGGCGGCGGATTCGCGCGATGGTCGGACAATCGCGACCACACCGATCCGACTGAGCGCGCAAACGCCGGTCTATCTGAAGATCTCCTTCAATGGCGGCACGTATGATGCTGCCTACGCGCTGAGAGAAGGGCAGTGGATATCGCTGCTGACTAATCAGGATGCCCGCTTTCTGGATAGTCACAGAGCCGGCGGTTTCGTCGGCACCGTGGTGGGACCGTATAACTCAGGCCGCGCTTTGTAAGCGTCCGACGCTCCGCTTCACCACCCAGTGGCTTCTTTTCGGTTCGCCGCCGTACATACGGCGACAGCCAACCGGCGTATGTTCGCGTTCAATTATTGACTGAAATGAAAACGAATGAAGACCTTCAGCGTCGTTACGGCTCCAGCAGACGTGTTCTATGTTGTGCAAAGCATGGGCTTGATCGGAGAGCAGCAGCACAGCGTCAGCTCAGTCCTGTACGAAACGCGGATACAAGCTGAAGCCGAGCTCACGCGGCTCAGAGCTGGGAAGGCCGATCTGAGCTACAGCATCTGGCGCAGCACGAGCTACGTCGAGCCACATCAGTGGCTTTATCCCGTGGTGTTAGCCGATGGCTCCATTGTTTCTTTAAATCGCCGATCGCAGCAGACCCCGGTACCCCATTGAGCAACTCCGTTCGCAAGCGGCTCCTCGCCGAGGGACAGAGTAGCGGCCAGGACGTAGCCGGCTCCATAGATATTGATACCTGCGCTGTGATCGCATATTCATCGGAAGATCCCGAGCATCCGATCGAGAATATCCTCGATGGCCGGAACGGCGCGGGAGGCACACGCTGGGCAAGTGCACGACACAATACGCCGGAACAGATTGTGCTCGAATTCGACACACCTCAGTCGATCTCACGACTGGTTTACGAAGTTGAGGAACGCAATTTCGAAAGGACCCAGGAAATACGCGTCGAAGTATCGAACGACGCAGGCCGTACCTACCGACAACTGTTGGTTCAGGAATTCACATTCAGTCCGCAAGGCGCTACGTTGCAACACGAAGACCTGCGATTGAGCGTGGAAGCGGCCGACCATTTCCGGCTGATGATTGTGCCCAATAAGAATGGACACGGCAGGGCCACGCTGACTTCATTGCGTCTATACGCTTAACACCGGCACCAAGGAATCCATTCGTGCCGTCGTACGACGCCGCAGTGCCTTGTAGATCGCATGCTTTGATCGCGCGAGCTGCGCTCGCGCGGCGATCTCTTTTCTTTGTCGACCCGCAGGGAGCGCTCTTGATACCACCTCAACGTTTTGCGTTTATCGGCAACTCGCTTCCGCGCCGCTGCGGGATCGCGACCTTCACCACAGACCTGCAGCAAGCCATCGCCGCCGCGGACAGCAGCTCGGACACGGCGATAGTGGCAATGACTGACGAGGGACGTAACTACGAGTATCCGCACGTCGTTCGCTTTGAAGTTAAAGATCAGACACTCGAAGAGTACGAACGGGCCGCCGACTTCCTGAACGCAGGGCGGTTCGATGTCGTGTCCCTGCAGCACGAGTTCGGGATTTTTGGAGGCGACGCGGGCAGCCACATCACGGCTCTGCTCTCGCGCCTCACCATGCCCATCGTCACGACGCTCCATACGGTGCTGGCTCAGCCGAGCGCCATCCAGAGCCGCGTGTTGAAGGAGATCCTCGGTGTTTCAACGACCATTGTCGTCATGGCGGAAAAGGGCCGCGAGCTCCTTCATTCCCAATACGACATTCGCGCAGATAAGATCGAAGTCCTCCCTCATGGAATTCCAGACCGCCCCTTCGCCGAGCCGAGTGCGGCCAAGCGGCGTCGCGGATTCGAAGGCAGAGCGGTCATTCTGACCTTCGGTTTGCTGTCACAGAACAAGGGCATCGAAATCATGATCGATGCGATGCCTTCGATATTGAAAAGCCGCCCCGACGCCGTGTATGTCGTGCTCGGAGCGTCGCATCCCAATCTGGTACGACGTGAAGGCGAGGCGTATCGCGAGAGTTTGCAAGCCCGCGCATCGGCACTGGGCATCAAAGAGCATGTTGTGTTTCTCGATCAGTTCGTCGATCAATCTACGCTGCTCGACTTCATCTCGATGTGCGATGTGTACGTCACGCCCTATCTCAACGAAGCGCAGATGACGTCCGGTACGCTGGCCTACAGTTTCGGCGCGGGCAAGGCGGTGGTCTCGACACCCTACTGGCACGCGCGCGAGTTGCTGGCCCATGGGCGCGGCATTCTCGTGCCCTTTGGCGACTCCGAGGCCATCGGCGCCAAGATCGCGGCATTGCTTACCGATGATGTGCGCCGGCAGGCCCTCGGTCAGCAAGCCTATTCATATAGTCGCTCGATGACTTGGCAACGAATCGCCGAGCGCTATCTCGCCTTGTTCGAGCGAGCCCGGCGCAGCGATCGCGTGGAGCTGATCGTGCGCCAGAACGATGGCGTGGCGGCGACCGCCAGTCTGCATCCGCCGCAAATACAGCTCACCCATTTTAATTCGATGTGTGATGACACAGGCCTCTTCCAGCACGCGATCCATTCGGTTCCCGATCGCTCTCACGGATACTGTGTCGACGACAACGCGCGTGCGCTCCTGCTGTCTTGCGCGCTCAATACTCCGGGCGAGGAGCGGCTGACGGAAGCGCTCACATCTCGGTTCGCCGCCTTCGTTCAACATGCGTGGAATCCCGATGTACGGCGCTTTCGCAACTTCATGAGTTTCGATCGCCGCTGGCTCGAAGACCGCGGCTCGGAGGACAGTCATGGGCGAACACTCTGGGCCTTGGGTGAATGCGCCCGCAACGATGTCAGTCCGCTGCGACGAAATTGGGCGGCTGCTTTGTTTGCCGAGTCGGCTCCGGTTGTAAAAGGCTTTGGCTCTCCGCGTGCCTGGGCTTTTACCCTTCTAGGTTTGGAAGCTTTTCGCGTTGCCTGTCCAGACGACCGCTCCGCGACAGATCTCCAGCATCTGCTCGCCGGCAGACTCACCTCCCTGCTGTCGGAGGTCGAAACTCGGGATTGGGTTTGGTTCGAAGAGGAACTGGCATACGACAATGCGCGCCTGCCTCAGGCTCTGATTGTTACGGGAGCTTCCACCGGCACCGCGTCTTATAGCGAAGACGGCTTGAGATCCTTGCGCTGGCTCATGACGCTACAAACTACGGCGGCCGGCTTTTTTCGGCCCGTAGGCTCAAAGAGTTTTGGTTTCAAGCGCGAGCGTCCGCGGGCGTTCGATCAGCAGCCTTTGGAAGCCGCGGCGACCGTCTCAGCTTGTCTTGCCGCATGGCGCACGGATAGCGATTTCAAATGGAAAGCCGACGCCTCGCGAGCCTTTGCATGGTTCCTCGGCAGCAACGATCTCTCGTCACCACTAGTCGACGTCGAAACGGGAAGCTGCTGCGATGGATTGCATCCTGGGCGCACAAATGAAAACCGAGGCGGCGAGTCCGTCGTGTCCTATCTTCTTGCGCTCACGGAGATCCGCGGGCTCGCTCGCTCCATCGGCATGTTCACGAAGCCCACGGAGCTTCGGGCTGTGCGCGCTCGTGTCAACTAAACGATTAGGCTATTCTCCGAGGCACTTTGACACCCAGCATGTTTTTCAATCGACAGGCATTCTTCCTGCGGCCGGATCCGGCGCGAGTCGTGGTGCGTCCATTCAAACCCGCGACAGAGCCTCGCGATCTCAACCCCACGGATAAGACGCGCGCGAACCATATTGTTGACCGAGTGCTGGCGCTCGATGCTCCGGCGGTCAAGAGTCAGTTAGCGGATGTGTTGGAGAACTTTCTCGGACGCCACCGCAATCTGCTCGAGACCTTCGAGGCACGCGCGGATGAGATGGAAGAGGCTTTCGCGCCTCACTCGCCGTTCACGCAAGAGCAAAGACGGCTCGTCGGCGCTTATTTTCTGCATGAGTATTCGTTCGAAGCGGCAGCGCTTTTCAACCCGAGCATCGTTGCCCATCCCGATCAGTCCGGTGCCCCGCCGGGAGGCCGACGCTTCATCCTTAGCCTGCGCGCGACAGGCGAAGGGCACATCTCATCCCTTACGTTCCGCTCGGGTTCGATAGCGGCGGATGGCAATATCAGTGTCGAGCCGCCGGCACGTCTTGCATCCATGCCCAAAGTGAAAAGTATGTCTTCGGCCGAAGAGGGTGATCGTGTTGAGATCGCCTTCAGTCCGGACCAAGACATCAGCGAGCGGGTGATCTTTCCCGTGCTCCCGTCTCAGTCGAACGGCATCGAGGATGCGCGATTCGTGGAGTTCAACGACAACGGCGAAAGGATCTTCTACGCGACCTACACCGCGTATACGGGCAGGTCAATTCGCTCAGAGCTGATCGAAACGCGAGATTTCGTTTCGTTCCGGATGTCGGCGCTGACCGGCACGGCCGCGCATAACAAAGGCATGGCTTTGTTTCCCCGCCGTATCGCAGGCAAGTACGCCATGATCGCCCGGCAGGACAATGAGAATCTCTACCTCATCTACTCCGACGATCTGTTCTGCTGGAATGGCGGGCAGGCCATTCTGAAACCTCAGTTTCCCTGGGAGTTCGTGCAGATCGGCAATTGCGGATCGCCGATCGAGCTGGATGAAGGCTGGCTGTTGCTGACTCACGGTGTGGGGCCCGTGAGGCGATATTCGATCGGAGCGGTACTCCTCGACAAGGCGGATCCCTCGAAGATCCTGGCGCGCTCACGCGAGCCGCTGGTGCGGCCCGAATTGTCCGAGCGCGAAGGGTATGTGCCCAATGTCGTTTACACGTGCGGCGGGCTGCGGCACGACGAACGAATTATCTTGCCTTATGCGGTCTCTGACACGTATTCCAACTTTGCGACCATGAAAATTGCTGCTTTGATCGACAATCTTCGCAGCTGACGCGCTTTCGCCCAGACCAGTCGAAAAATTTCCGCTCGGGCTCCCTCGCAGCTCGCGCCGAAAGATCAAGCTCGCCGTCAATCGGCCGTATAAGTGGCTGGCATCGACGGAAATTAGATATCCATCACAGCGTCTTACGGTCATCCACACTCCCCTCGGGGCAGCTCATGGGCGACAGTATCGTTCACGCAATATATCAAATGACCGCCGTAACCTCCGTGGGGCGATCGTGCCGATCGTCGACCGGCGCCGGCGCAGAAACGCCGATGACGTCCAGTCGGCCCACGCCGCGTAAGAATTGACTCCGGGGTAATCATCGTGATGTGGATCAACAATCTTCGAGTTCCGATCAAGCTGCTCTTCGCGTTCGGCGGTGTGCTGCTCTTGGCTACCGTGCTGGGCACGGTCTCCATCGTGGATCTAGGCCGATTGGCGGGCAACAGCAAGATCATTACCAGCGATTGGATGCCGGCCATCGAACGCTCGATGGCTATGAACACCAACGCAGCGGATCTGCGAATTTTGCAGATGCGCGCGGTAGTGGCGAGCTCGCCAGAGGACAAAGAGAGATATAACAAGGAGATCCAGTCCGTCGCCGCAGACATGGCGAACGCCCGCGTGGGCTATGAGAAGCTCATCAACAGCGAGCAGGAGCGCACACTCTGGACTGACTATCAGTCAAAGTGGCAGCTCTACGTGGACTTGTCTGCTCAAGTCACAGACCTGACGAAACAGAGCAAACAAAGTGAAGCGGAAAAGCTCTTGGGAGATAGCGGCGAGAGGCTTTACGCCGCCGCCCGCGCTGTAATGGATTCCATCATCGCGCTGAACGTCAAGGGCGCAGACGACGCTACTTTAGAATCCGCGCAGATCTTTTCAACGGGGCGAGTGTTGACCGTCGGCATGCTGATTCTGGCCGTGCTGTTCGGAAGCGCAGTGGCCGTCCTCATCAGCCGGTCAATCGGTGCACCGCTCGTCAGTGTCATAGGCGTGTTCAAAAGCATCGCTGCCGGCAAGCTCGACACTGCTTTGGATACTTCTCGCAAAGATGAGATCGGAACCGTTCTGACGAGTCTGGATGATATGCAGGGCCAGCTGCGCGGGCTCGTCGCGGAAAACCGCGGACAGCTTGAGGCGATCGGCACGGTGCAAGCCATGATCGAGTTCCAACTCGATGGGACCATTGTCAGCGCCAACGATAATTTTCTTAAGACCATGGGGTATACGCTCGAGGAGCTTCGCGGTCAGCATCACGGCCTGTTGACCACGCCGGAGCAGCGCAATAGCCCCGAGTACTCGAACTTCTGGGCGAAGCTTCGTCGCGGTGAGTACGACAAGGGCCGTTATCTGCGGCTCGGCAAGAATGGCCGGCAGGTGTGGCTGGACGCCAGTTACTGTCCGATCCTGAATGCCGACGGCAAGCCCTTTAAAGTCGTCAAGTATGCGACCGATGTAACCGCTCACGTGCAACAGGCCAAGCTGATGGAGCACACGGTCGGCCAGATGCAACAAGTCATCGGCAAGGCCACAGAGGGCGATCTAACGGTTCGCATGTCCACGCAAGATCAGAGCGGCAGCCTGCGCGCCATGGCAGATTCCATCAATCTGCTGCTCGCTAACATGGCGGAGATTGTCGACAACGTGAAGCTCGCCGCGATCGATGTGCATCGAGGTGCCGATGAGATATCTCAAGGCAATGCGAGCCTGTCGCAGCGGACAGAGCAGCAGTCATCGTCGCTGGAAGAGACCGCGGCGTCGATGGAAGAGATGACTTCGACAGTAAAGCAGAATGCGGACAATGCCGGGCAAGCCAATCAGCTGGCCATGGCGGCGCGCGATCAAGCCGAGAAAGGTGGAGCGATCACCGCCAAGGCGATGCGCGCGATGACCGATATCGACGATGCGTCCAGAAAGATTGCCGACATCATCGGCGTGATCGATGAGATCGCTTTTCAAACCAATTTGCTGGCGTTGAATGCCGCGGTGGAGGCCGCTCGCGCCGGTGAGCAGGGCCGGGGATTTGCGGTCGTGGCGAGCGAAGTGAGAAGCCTTGCCGGCCGCTCGGCGACGGCGGCGAAAGAGATCAAGAGTCTGATTCAAGACTCGGTGCAGAAAGTGGCGGACGGCTCAGCGCTCGTGACGCAATCCGGCCAGACATTGGAGCAAATGGTCTCGTCCGTAAAGAAAGTATCGGACATCGTGGCGGAGATCGCGGCGGCATCGCGCGAACAGTCGGCCGGCATCGAACAGGTGAACAAGGCCGTAATGGAAATGGATCAAATGACGCAGCAGAATGCTGCGCTCGTGGAGGAGGCGACGGCGGCTTCTCAATCGATGGCCGAGCGAGCTCGCGGCCTCAACGAAATGATGACCCGATATCGCAGCGACGCTATCTCGTCGCAGAGTGTCGCCACGGAAGAGCCGAAAAGCGAAGTTCCCGCTGCGAGAACGGCGGCGCCGGCACGCCCGGAGCGCCGCACGGCCGCGCGCCCGTGGAGTGGCGCGAACAAGCCCAGCAAGTCCTCCGGCAAACCCACTACGAAGAAGTCGGCGGCGGCACCGGTCGCATCCACCGCTGAGGCAGCGGAAGGACCTCGCAACTCCGGCGACGAATGGACTGAGTTCTAAACCAGACGACACAACGGGACCGAGTCTCACGAATCGCGTTCTTGAGGCGGCGTCTCGGCATGCTGAGATTCGCCCGGGTCCGCGACTTCGACGCATGTTGCTCGAGCTTTCGCTTTGCGGATCGCGCGTTGCAGCGCCAAGGACAGCCGATCGATGGAGTCTGGCTTGAGCAAGATTTCGTCGATGCCGAGCGCTTTCGCCGCTAGCTCGTCTTCCCGCTTCACGTAGCCCGACGACATCAGAATGGGAATGTCGGGACTGATTTTGCGGATCGCGCGCGCCAGATCGAAACCCGACATATGCGGCATCGATAGGTCGGTGATGACAGCTTGGTACGCGGCGGGTTCCTTCCGAAACGCCAGTAGGGCCAGCTCCGGATCGTTGAAGGCGGTCACGCGATAACTCAAACGGCTCAATATCGTGACCATCAGTTGCGCGATGACTATTTCGTCATCGATAAAGAGAATGTGCTCACCTTGACCGTGCCGATAGCTTGTCTCCTGCCGTGAAAAAAGCAGAATTCTCCGCACGAGCTATCTGCTCACGGTGCTACTGAGCCTGGCATATAGATCGGTGGCGCTGGTGCTGCCGAGCTGATCGTCCAGCAGCAAGCAATCGACTTCGACGGCGTTGAGTCTTGGCAGCGTTTCATCGGCGGACGCCGCTTCGAGGATTTCAATCGGCGGGCGCAAACCACTCAGCATCCGGCGTACTCGCTCACGGTCAACGTCATCGGCAATGAGAACCCGCCGAAGCCGCACTCCGGTCGGAACAGACTCGATCACTTGCAACAACGTCATTTGCAGCCAACCTAAGTGTCGGAACGCGGGAGTGGGAACATGCACGGTGCGAGGCGCAGACCCTGATGACAGCGATTGGATATGAGACAAAAAGCGACATTACGCTTGAGCATCTGTGGCGGCAATCAACGCAACCCGAGAACGAAGCGGAGCGCGGTAACCCCGGGGGGACGCTGTTAGATTTTCCGCGGCAACCACCGATAAACGTGCTTCACCATTTGAGCGGCTCAACCGTCAACTCACGTGAAGATGAGCCGATGTTTCGGGCATACAACGGTGAACTTGCCGTATCGCGATGCGTTGGAGCCGGTCTATGGGTCTCTTCAGTCGTTTGCAGCATTGGCAAAAGCTGACTGTGCTCGCGGTCGTTATGTTCATTCCTGCCGCTGCGCTCGCTTTTCTCTTCGTCTCCAAAGTCCAATCCGACGCTGAGGCAACTCGTGGCGAGCTGAAGGGGCTCAGTTATCTGAAGCCGCTCGATGCCCTGCAAATGGAAGTGCTTACCCATCGCGGGCTGCTGTTTCGGCATGCGCATGGGGACAGTGGCGTCAGGGCGAGGCTTGATGCGTCTCGCGCGCATATCACCGCGCTCATCGCGGAGGTGGAAAAGGTGGATCAAGACCTAGCCGGGCAATACGGCTCCAGCGAAATTTGGAAAGTGGCTCGCTCTCGGCTGCAAGCGTTAACGGGCGCCGCCGACACGGTCAGCGCCACCGCAGGTAATGACCTGCATTCGGCGGCGATCTCTGCGTTATTCGAAATGAGCCGAGAGATGTCCATGGCCACCGGTCTGGCTCTCGATCCGGAGGCGCTGCCTTATGCTTGGGTCATTGCCGTTTCGGAGCGCCTTCCGGATGCGGAGTCGGAGTTGAGCGCCATGCGTCTGCTGCTCGACGGTGCCGCGCTGGGGATTGGAGTTACGGACTCCGATCGCGCGGCTTCGAAGCTGCGCGACCAGCGTATTTTGGCGGCGCTCTCGGCGATCAGGATCATGGAGAGCAAGGCCGCCGCGCTGGGCGCAACGGACAATTCACGTTTCAGCCAGCCGCTCGATCAAGCACAGGGCCGGTATGAGCGTTTCTACTCGGGGCTGCAGCAATGGATGAACGGCGCAGGGGCTAGTGCGCCGATTGCCGCGCTGTTAGCTGACAATGAAGCGGTCACTACCGCGCTCTACGCTTTGAGTACAGAGCGGGAACACGAGCTGCAGACGGAGTTGGAGCGGCGTTTAGCTCATCAGGCAATGTTTTTTCGAGGCAGCCTCCTGGTGGTTGCGATCGGGTTGGCGCTCGTGTTGCTGCTGAGCTGGATCATCACGCGCTCGCTCACTCGCCCGATGGCGCATGCCATTGAAGTCTTCGACTCGATTGCTAAAGGCCGGTACGACAACATCATCCAAGTTAGCGGAACCGATGAGTCCGCGCGCGTACTGCGCGCGCTCGAGGATATGCAGCGCCAGCTCAACGCGCACATCGAAGCAGAGCGAACATCCGCCTCGGAAAACGTGCGAATCCGTCAAGCGCTCGACTCCGTGAGCGCGAATGTGATGATGGCGGATGCGAACCTGAACATCATTTATACGAACCCGGCATTGGCGTCCTGGCTGCAGGTTGCGGAAGCCGATATTCGAGCCGCGATACCCGCGTTCTCCGCCGCTTCGATTCTCGGCGCTAATGTTAGTGTCTTGGGTCACATCGCCGAGGATCTGCGCAAGCTTCCCGCGGACACCCGAGACACGCAACGGGGACAGTTCGATCTCGGCAAGCGCTCGATGCTCTCCGCCGCGACGCCGATGATCGATAACGACGGCCAGCGAATCGGCATTGTCATCGAATGGTCCGATCGTACTCAGGAGGCGCGTGTCGAAAAAGAGATGCAGAGCATGCTGGCAAGCGTGCTCGATGGCGACCTCACGAAGCGTATCGATCTCTCCGGAAAGCAGGCCTTTTTCGAAGCGATGAGCAGAAGTGTCAATCGTCTCGCCGAGACGATGGCCGCTATCGTTACCACGGTGAAAACAGCTGCGATCGATGTGCAACGGGGCGCCCAAGAGATATCGGAAGGCAACCAGAATCTATCGCAGCGCACGGAGCAGCAGTCGGCATCCTTGGAAGAGACCGCGTCATCGATGGAGCAGATGACCTCGACGGTTCAACACAATGCCGACAACTCTTCGCAAGCGAATCAATTGGCGGCCGCGGCACGCGAACAGGCGGAGGGCGGCGGAATTGTCGTCCGGCAGGCCATCGAGGCCATGAACGATATCAACGCCTCTTCTTCAAGGATCGCCGACATCATCGGCGTCATCGATGAGATCGCTTTCCAGACGAATTTGCTAGCTCTCAACGCCGCGGTAGAAGCCGCGCGTGCGGGCGAGCAGGGGCGCGGGTTCGCTGTCGTGGCGAGCGAAGTGCGCGAGTTGGCCGGACGATCGGCGACAGCGGCCAAGGAGATCAAAGATCTCATCGGCGACTCGGTACGCAAAGTCAAGCACGGGTCGCTGCTGGTGACGAAATCCGGCGAGACGCTGGAACAAATCGTGACCTCAGTGAAGAAAGTTTCCGACATCGTTGCCGAAATTGCCGCCGCGTCGCGTGAGCAATCGGCGGCTATCGAACAGGTCAATCGTTCCGTGACGCAGATGGATACAACTACGCAGCAAAACGCTGCGCTGGTCGAGCAGGCGACCGCTGCGAGCCAGGCCATGGCGGATCAAGCGCATCAGCTCGCAGAATCTATCGCTCGGTATCGGCTGGGCGATGAGGGCCCAACGGCCGTCGCGTCGCCGACATCGCGATCGAAGCCCGCATTGCGATTGGCGTCTGCGAGCTCCGGCGGCCGGGCCGGACGCCA
>Ga0307515_10003591_pt1 | contig 32600 bp, 31 predicted proteins | sample 17_EM_MG_FD_194513 | JGI IMG/M metagenome (GOLD analysis project Ga0307515, IMG submission 194513) | Populus trichocarpa ectomycorrhiza microbial communities from riparian zone in the Pacific Northwest, United States - 17_EM | ecosystem: Host-associated > Plants > Roots > Unclassified | place... | reverse complement strand
ATCGGCAACTACAACTCGAATAGATCTAGTGGGGGGGGGGATTTGTTTTCGAGTAGAATTGTGCATACCTGATTGATAACAGAGAATCTAATTAATTGATGAAGAAAGAAGTCTCAGAATAGCTATAGATAGCTTCTTCTCCCCTTGTCTTTCTCTGGAAGTAAAGAGGGACAGAGAATGGAGGTTTTCTGCTTCCAGGAGATATAAATGCAGTATAGAGCCGAAAAGAGAGAGAGAGACGGGAGTTTTGGATTTAAGACACGCCCAAACCCAAATCCAAATTCCAAAGCCACAAATAAACAACCTTAAATAAGAAGCCGGTCGCTCCCAATTGATTTTGTCGGCCTGTCTGTCTTTCAAACGCTTTCCTTGGGCTAGGCCTTTCCTTTTTATGGGTCTACGAGGACCGGCCCAAATAATTTTCTTGTTATTGGTTTCAGCCTGGCCCTTTCTTAAATCGTCTTATTTCTAAAACTGTTTTTTCTTTCTTTTTTACTTCAAAAAAACCAGTTCAAGCCTGTGATAAATCAATATATTAAATAACACATCAATAATAATAATAAAAAAGAAAAGAAAACTTACATTCATCAAAGAAATCCTCAAAACAAATATATATATATATATATATATATATATATATATATATATATATATATGTTAAAGCTGAGTGGTGAAACTAAAACAAATGTTGCTTTATGTCTTCAAGCTAGTTTTGTTTTACCACGACAACAAATTAAGTTTGTGTGGAGGATTTGTTGAACTGGAGGATGAGAATTTGGAGATGAAATCAGAAGACAATTATATATGGATAAAAGCAGAAGATGAATATTTTTTTTCAATTAATTCGAAGCTGTACTCTTCTTCTCACGTGAAGGTGAATTTAACTCCGAAATTACCTAATATATATAATTTTTCAAGGTAGGATTAATTCCCATGAAAGGAGAGGAGATTTAGAAAACACTAGAAAGATGAAAGGAATTAATGATCCGAGAAGGGATAGAAGCAGATAATCCTAATCCTGTTCGAGTTAATTTAGATTCTTTTTTTTTTTTTTTTTTTGATTTACGTGGGGTGTCCGGGTCAGCTTACGCGCACCACGACTATTCCCCACGGCCCACTGGACATCCTGCAAGCCCAGAAGCAGGTAAGGCACCGCGGGGATGACAGGCGTGCACGGAACAAGTCACACGGTTGACCACAGTTAGAGTTTTAAATGGGTGAATAAATGCCTTTCAATTTTATTTTATTTTTTATTTTTTTTTAAAAAAGGCAAAGCCGATAAAAATATCCCTAATCAACCCCCCAAACAATGCATTAATATTTTTCTTTTAAATTTAGAGGTGTGTGTGTGTGTGATGCGGTGCATCGATCCTATTGCATTTAGAGATGTGATCAGCATAAACAAATGGCTTCTGTTAGTTAGTTAGTTAGTTAGTTAGTTATAGCCTAGCTAGTAGCTACTGCATACGTACGTACCTCCCTCCAGAAAGACGAGACACTGCTTGATTTTTGATTGAGCAACGCAAACGGAGATTTCAGATAGAGAGCAGCAAGCAGTCGTCTGTTTTAAGTAGGACTGGAGGAATCAAAACAGATATCGCATCCATCTTAAAGTAAAAGAATTAGCCGCGAGAGAGAGAGAGGGAGAGAGAGCCAGCCCTCTCTGTAACTTTGGGTGTTGCCTTTGTCTCCTCCTCCTCTTTGTTTCTACGCAATGCTGTCTCTTCTTCCTTCCCGTCTCCATTAGATTTTGGAAAACGCTCTCTCTCCCTCTCTAGGTAATCTTTCTCTCTTTTTAATTGTATGTTCTTTGCTGTTTTCATCAATTTGTGGTCTTTCTTTGGATGCTTAATTTGCTCTCTGCCTTCAAGTTCTTTGCTCTCTTTTTTACAAATGCTGCTACTGCTTTAATGCCTCAATAACTTGCTAATCCAAATCATTACTGGCAACACCCTCAATGTTGTTGCAAATTAAAGATCCTCCCCCCCAAGATTTCCTTGCTCCTTTCTTTAACTTTCTTCGTCAATCTCAACGACTGTACGTGATTGCTGTCTTGGCTCATCCATATTTCTTTCTTTTTTAGTACATTTCTTTTGTTTGATATGCCTTTTTTAAGATGATACAATTCTCAATCTTCGGTTCATCTTTCTTCACAGATCACACGTGGTTTCTGGGAGAGTGGAAAGGCTTCTTGGAAAACTCATCTTTCTCTTTGGACGACATGGCTCAGCTTGTGGAGACAGTTGGCTCAAAAGGAGTCGTCAAAAGAACTGAATTTGTCAGAATCATAACAAGGGCATTGCACTCGCTTGGTTATGAGGAGATTGGAACCCTTTTGGAGAACCAATCAGGAATACCATTGCAATCACAAGAGATTAGCTCGTTCAAGAACCAAGTGTTGGCTGGAAACTGGGATCAAAGTGTGGAAACGTTGCATGCGATCAGTCTTCTGGACAAATCAACCCTGACTTCTCAGGCATCATTCTTGATATGGGAGCAGCAGTTCCTCGAATTTCTGAGGGACGATCATATTCTTGATTCCTTAAATACTCTAAGGAAAAAAATTGCGCCTCTTGATATAAATTCTAACCGTGTTCAAGAACTTGCTTCCTGTACCATCTCTCCTCCAGAGGATCTAAACATTGAGTCAAGGCCAGAGATTCTAGAGAAACTACATAACTTTCTTCCTCCGTCACTCATGATTCATCCAACAAGGTTAGAAAGTATTATTGAGGAGGCTATTAGTCTGCGACGATTAAGCTGCCTGTATCACAATATTTCAGATAGAAATGTCTCTTTGTACTCGGATCATAAGTGTGGAATGAGCCGGCTTCCTTGTCAAGCAAAGCAGGTTAGAACTTAGATGTCTTCAGGGCTGATGGTCCCCTTTTTTAATTCCTTTCTGTCCTATACATATCTGTTTTTTTGGGTACTATCTGATTGGCCTTCAAAGAAATTTAGATTTATGTAATTGTTTTTGTCAGAGAATTGAAACTTTAACGGTTTAAATTTTTAAATTGAGAAGATTTTTTAATATAATATCATAGTTTTATTGATCAAGTGGTTACAAATTCAAATTTCATCATCCAATTCTAATTAATAAAAAAAAATTAAACTTTTAGATTAAAATATTTTTTGATTTTTTATGATAAAAACCAAAGCTTATAATGTAAATTATTACACTAAGGCTGATGTTCTTAAACGAGTATTACTGTTAGTGTAATCTTGAACATCAGCCTTATGTAATCGTAAGTTGTTGTTGCTCTTTTCATAATCCAATGGCCTTGCATATCTTTCTCTCACCAAACATACAGATTCACAGTGTTCAAATCATCACTACATTTCAACATTAAAAGTTGTATGGTATATAAAATATTTCGCTGCTTTTGTAATCATTGTTACTGCGTCTCGTAGCATCGATCCCGCCTACCATGAATATGCTGCACATTTCTGTGAAATTGCTGTATGAATCCTTTATGTTTATGATAATTGGACAGATTCTGAGCATGCACGTTGATGAAGTCTGGTTTCTGCAATTTTCACATAACGGAAAGTATTTGGCATCATCGTCCAAGGATGAATCAGCAATCATATGGGAGGTAATATTAATGTTTCTTTAATCTTTTTATCCTTCTTCTCAACAATATTATGCTTTCCTTGATTTGCATAGCACATGGACATTTAGCGTAAGGTAAGTATGCCGTTGAAGATGATCTACATGGTCATCTCCCGCTACATGATCCATCATATATTCTTCTTCTTAATTCCTCATTCAGGTTACAGATGGCGGTGAAGTGTTATTTGGGCATATACTTGGTCATGAGAAACCAGTTTTGACTGTTTCATGGAGCCCTGATGATGACCAGTTACTTACTTGTGGCGAAGGAGAGGTTATCAAACGATGGGAAGCCAATTCGGGACGGTTGCTCCATGTTTATGAGAGAACTGATTTTGGTTTTATTTCCTGTGCATGGTGTCCTGTTGGGTTTATACTTGCTGGTACGACTGACCAGAGCATCATCCTGTTGGATTTGGAAGGAGCGGAGCTGGATTCTTGGAAAGACTATGCACTCAGGATGTCGGAAATGGCCATAACTAATGATGGAACTAGAATCTTAAGCATATACGAAGATAGCTCGATAGCAGTGATTGACAGGGAAAAGAAAAAAATTTTGAGACTGCTTCCGCAAGAGGGTGTGATTACTTCCTTCTCATTATCGAATGACAACAAAGTCCTTCTCGTTAATCTGCTAAACCGAGGAATCCATTTTTGGAGTCTTCTAGAAGGTTATGAGGGCCTCATCAGCAGATATGAAGGTCGGATAAGCACACGATTTATCATCAGATCTTGTCTTGGTGGATTAGAAGAAACATTTATAGCGAGTGGGAGTGAGGATTCTCGGGTACGTACTGTGATTTTCTGTAATAAATCTGAGTTAAAATATTTGAGGTTCTCTTCCATGAGAAACGATGCTACTGAAGATTAATAGAAAATTACTTGAAACACTGTTCTAATTATCTAAACTATACCTTTTGTTGTTTAGTTTGTTGTGGTGTTATCCATGAATTAACACAGGGCGAATACTACTTGGAATATACAACCTGTGATCATGTTTTGTCTCGATCATTTGTTAAGATAGCTTGGGATTGATGATTGATCCGTGTGATATTAATTGCAGGTGTTCATATGGCATAGAGGCCAAAGGATTCCAATCATGCAACTGCAATCAATTCATACAGGAACTGTGAACTGCGTGAGCTGGAACCCAACAAATATTCACATGCTGGCTTCTGCTAGTGATGATCATAAAATTGTTATATGGGGTCCTCCATCCTAGTCACGGAAGTTGAAGCTTCAGGGATATGAAAGGGATGGGTTTTAATCAAAGAAATTGAAGCAAACTCTCAACAGCTATAGCTAGCCAAGTAGCTAAAGTTCTTTTGAAGTAGATTACTGATCAGTGCTTAATTGTGTGTGTGTGTGAAGCCTGTCTCGGTCTCAGCGTATTTGCCTTGCTTTGCTTTGTAGTTTACCATGGATCAAGTAATAATAATGTTTAGCATTACTCTTGTGTCTGTAGTTACCATTCATCATCATTGACTAACACGCCATTGAAGTCCAATGTTTCCTGTGGCAAAGACGCTGCAATATCCATACGCACTTTCTTTTATCTGTTCTTCAGTACAAAGTTAACTTACCAGGCTCAGCTCACAGCTGCTTAAGGAGTACATATCCAATGGCCAATAGCTCAATGGTCACAACCGAAGACAATCTAATTTGTTCAAAAAGGTTCGTGACAATTGTTGGCCAATTCAAGATCTAATTATGCAAATAGGGCAACTCTAATGTCATCAGTATGGCTACTGCCAGGCATAAAGTGTAATGGAAAACCTGTAAAAGCTTGAAACTCTTAGACTATTACACTCCAAAGAAGCCTCCTACGAGTTGTCCGTATAAAATTAACAAATACTACCGCAATAACAACGCAGCGGCTCAGGGGGTATCCTAGTACTTTCACTGCACTCTCCTTTGGATTTTATCAGGACTTTGAGAAGCACAAGGCGCGCAAACTTTCTTCTTCTGGACAAATATACCCTGGAACGAAGCATTACAAGAATCCCACATTGGAAACAAACAAAGGATTAAAAGCGGTAATAAAGTGTGGAGGAAGAACATTAGGTAAGGCCTTACTGGAACAGGATCTGTTCTATAAGACCGTGTGATCATAGCGGTGAGTAACGGCTTGATGATTTTTGTGATTATCATTGGCCTGCGGAGACCGTGTCCAGCTATTGATTTGGCTGGAGAGGGTCATGCGGTTGTCTGGCAGAGTGGCTCCCTTTTTTAGTGGTCAACGGGTTTGTTTTCATCAAATGAAACAATTACAGTGATAGTAAATAGATACAAAAAAAAATGTTCATGATATCTAAAAGTGGAAAAATAATATTATTTAAATAAAAAGATAAAAATTAGTGAGTTACTTATGTGGTGGGTTAATTTTTTATTTTATATAATAATTTTAATATTCATACTATTAATTATAATAATATTTATAACACATTATTATATTAACACACATGTACCCATACCCAACTTGGGGTTCGGCGTGGACGCGTCCAGGCTTAAAATATTATTACCACCCAAGAAAAATCATATAGTTGATTTGAAGAATAAAAATAAAACTTGTTGTTGATGTGCCATAAATATTATTATTTTTATTATAGTTGAAGGTATTAATATTAACACTATTATTTGTGTTATAAACATTACTATTTTTATTATAGTTCAAAGCATTAATATAAAAGGTTTAATTATTTCCGGTATAAATATTTTTATTTTTATTATAATTGAAAGTAATAATATTTATTTTTAGTGCAGTTCAAACTATTAATATCAAAATAAAATATTATTTGGGGTACAAAGACTATTATGTTTATTATCATTGAAAGTATTGATACTAAAAAATATTATTATTTTTTGCTCCAGCGCCATGTCGGGTTTGACCCTTAGCCTTGGGATTAGGGCAAGCCAGTCCCCACTACCACATGGGCACGCGGGTCTGACCCCGCAAAAGAGCAGGCAGCCCAAGCGCCAGGTGTCCTCACGTGAAGGCGTGAGCCTGGCTCCCGCCCAGGGCAAGGGAAGCCAGCCCAGCGCCACCTGGGCTTAGGGCTGCCCAGCGCAAGGGCAGTCAGCCCCAGCGTCACGTGGCGATCGAGTTTAACCCAGCACAAGGTCAGGTCAGCCCAAGCACCAGGTGTCCTTATGTGCAGGCGCGGGCCCGGCTGACACCTAGTGCAGCTCCACTAAAACTTGAAGTGATCATTTTCTCTCCAAGCATCATTTCAATCTGAATGCATCCCAGTGAAAAGATAACCCCTTCCCCGCTGCATTTGCAACTTGTAGTCCTTTTATTTACTCATGAATTCTTTCTGCAAGCAGCTAGTAAAGTAGAGGGCTTGCGTTAGTTGAGGGCTTCTATTATATTATAGACCATTTCCAATCATAACCTGTTTGATTTTTGATTGAGCTACGCAAGCATAGATTACAAATAGAGAGCAGCAAGCAGTCTGTTTTCAGGGGGACTGGAGGAATCAAAACAGATATTACATTCGTCCTATTCCTATCCATCTTCGTTTTATTCCTCTTTTACGGCTGCTACTGCTACTGGCCAGTATAATACTAGTATATTGTCCCGCGCTTCGTAGCGAGTTAATAATAATTTTTTTTAAATGTAAAAAAAATACTAAAAGTACAGAGAATATTTTAAACATCTTGGGTTTGGCGGTCATGCCACACCCAAGTCTGGCATATGATAATTAAAATATTAAGACTTGTATTTTTTTATTATTTTTTATAAGAAAAAACATTTAAACTATATCCTAAAAAGAAATTCAAGTTCAATAATTATTTATAAACAACAAATCATTACAAAATCTAATTTAACATTTGAGATCTAAAAATTCAAATCATATATTCCTATTGAAATAATTATATATATATATATATGAATTTGTTATTCCTTCAATAGAAATTCTATCTTCTCTTTTTTTTTCTCTCTCTTTTTTTATATATATTTTTTAATTAAACTCAGTGAAAAAAAACGGTTATTTAATGGGTGGTCCTTTGTGATTTTTCACTAACGCACAACAATATTTTATAATTTTTTTTAACAATATTGGACTACAAGTGTTTAGTTTCATCATACATATTTCCATCCACAATGCACACATAAAAGAAAAGTTTATTTTTGAAAACTTGAAATAAATCACGTAGAACTCAATATTTTTTTTCATTATTTCCTTTTTGAACATAACAAATTTATAAAATAAGTTGCACAAACAAAAAGGATTTTGCGTTTAAGTTCTACTGCATATGAATGAAAAATCCTGCTTGAATGAGTCAATGTTTGTTTTTGCAGTCCAATCGTGCTTCTAAATTTTTTTAGATTTTTTAATCCAAGCGCAGGCCAAGCAGACCCGCGCCTGGGTGTGGCAAGCATGTTAGACCCAAACATGGTTGTCAGATCCTAGTAGCTTGGGGCTGGCGTGGTTGTCAGACCCAAGGCACCTAAGCCTAGAATGGTTGTCATACCCAAGGCTCTTGGGTCTTGAATGATTGTCAGACCCATGATGTATGTGGGTTTAGTGTGGTTGCGGCAACCAAGCCTGACCTAACGCGCTAAAGTTGTAGAGAAGAATCAATGAATGAGAAGAAAACGAAAGCCAAATAAATGTCTCATGAAAAGATAAGAAATTAAAAGTGAAACTACTATTACAATCCATAATAAAAGTTCTTTTGATCTACAGTGATTTCCCTACACCATTTAACTTTTGTTATAATATAATTGGATTTGTTATCTTTTTTCTTGACACTATTCATTGTGTTTAACACATGCAAGATCACCGACAATTAATGCCTGTCAGCATTTTTCTGAGATCTAAGATATTGTTTACTTTTTCACTTGCACTGTTTATTACTGTTCAGTATAAACAAAATCACCGAAGGTTAATGTATGTCGGTATTTTCCCAATAGCTAATGTATTATTCACTTCTCACTTGCTTATTGTTTAGTATATATGAGATAACTGATGGTTAAGATATATCGATATTTTCTCGAGAGCCAAGGTATTCTTCACTTTTCACTTGCATTGTTTGTTACTGTTCTTTATAAACGGAATCATTTACGGACTAAATTTCAATTAGACTTTACAGACGAATACACTGATGAACAAATTAAAATATTAATTTTTAATTTTCTGACAGTAAAGACATCTATAATACTGGTGCATTTATGAAAATTTGTATTAAATAAAAAATTTCAATTAGACTTTACAGAAGGATACACCAACGAAAAAATCAAAATATTAATATTTAATTTACCGTCAATAAAGACATCGATGATACGTGGCGGGTTTCTGAATATTTTTTATTAAATTGAAAATTCCAACAAGACTTTACAGACAATACACCGACGGAAAAATTAAAATATTAATTTTTGATTGTCTGACAATAAAAATGTCAGTAATACTTGTCATGTTTCTGAAATTTTTTGATTAAATTATAGATTTCAACTAAACTTTACAGACATATACATAGACAGAAAAATTAAAAATATTAATATTTAATTTACTGTCAGAAAAAATTTCGGTATAAAAATCCTAAATTAAAAGACCAGAATCTTTAAAATCAAAACAGACAAGCACATCTTTTTCTTCCCTCTCTCTCCCCCTCCCTCCCATCAACCCATTCTCTTCTCTTTTTCTTCGCGCACATGTATGTTTTCTCTTTTTATTCTCTTATTATTTAATGATTTGTTTGAATTTTTTCTTTTTTTAGGCTCGAGAAAACTTTACATTAAGGTAATTTTTTTTCCTTTTTTTTCCTTTTTTTTAATATTTTTTCTGTTATTAATAATTGTATAAATATTATTGATAATTTTTTATTTTTAAATTTTTTTTATGTTATTAATAATTGTATAAATGTTAATGGAAATTTTGTAATTATTTTATAAATAATTGTATAAATGTTGATTGGAATTTTTTAATTTTTCTGCTGTTAATAATTATATAATTGTTATTGAAATTTGTTTTAATTTTTATATTCTTTAAAGATTGTATATAGATTGTTGAGATTGTTGAGATTTTTTAATTGTTTTTTTAATTTTTTGTTATTTAATGATTTTTGAGATTTTTGAATTTTTTTTTAATATTTTAACCTTTTTTGTTCTTTAATGACTGTATATAGATTATTGAAATTTGTTTTTAGTTTTCTATTGTTGATATGGTTATCTGATTGAGTTGTTGGTGTTAACAGATAATTCTTGATTTCATGAAAAATAAAAATTATTTTAAAATAATAAAAAATAAATAAAAATAGTAGCTATCATAAATAAAAAAAAGTTAAGATATCTTAATATTTAACATTAATTTATTTCTTATTGTTTTTTCCTTTTGAAATAAGTAAAACAAGAGTGCACAAATACAACAAGTAAGATTACAACAAGTAAGATATATTTTTTTTTTTATCATTAGTATTATTTTCAGTAAATAGAGAAAACGATATGTTTTACTTTTAGAAGTAGCTATATCCACGTGTTATTGAGATGCCCACGTTGCAGACTGCCATTGGTCAGATGACAAAGCAGAATATGCCATCAGCATCATTATTTCAACTTTAATAATCAACCACCGAAATTTTCTTTTAATTAATATACCAATCTCATGGAAAGTAAAAAAGAAAAAGAAAAAGAAAAAAAGAAGATGTTGATCCCCCAACTATCACTTGATTCTCAATTAGATCCCAAACAAAAACATTTCCAGGTGGATCCTTATATTTTAAGTTACCCAATTAACCCTCATATTAAATATTTTCCTTTAAAATCATAAAAAGCAAGGACTTATTGTCTTAATAAAAAGTAGTTTTTGTCATAGATTTCAATGATAGTAGTTAGCTACTAACTAGTGATTGGTTGGGTCTAATTGAGAATTATTTTTGTCTAGGGACCTAGTCGAGATTTATGTATAGTTGGGTGACAAATAAGTTCTTTGTAATTAAAAAGGAAAAAAGAAAGTTGAAAATGAGAGGATCTCTCTTTCTATCCAAATTGTTACTCACCCTCTCTCTCTCTCTCTACTGATAACGTTTTAAAATATTTTTTATTTAAAAATATTTTAAATATAATATATTTTTTTAAAAAATTATTTTTAATATAAATATATAAAAAAATATAAAAACTAAAAAATATTAATTCAAAACAAAAAAACATCAAATTTAAATAAAAAAACATTTTAAAACTTACTTTCAAATACCCTCTTACTGTATAGAAAGTAGGAAGAGAAAAGAGTATATTATATTATATATATGCAGTAGTTTTCTCTTCATCCCTCTCTTTGTAGGCGAAAGAAGAGAAAAGTCTGATTTAACTCGCAGAGAGACGAAATACAGAAGCTATAGAAAATCGAAGGCTTCCGTTAATGGCAGTTACCTTTCCTTAAAACGGTACCGTACTCTGTCCTTTCCGCTCCATCCTTGTCTTCTTTCTTTATTATACTTAAATAAATAGATCTCTCTCTCTGTCCGAGATCGAAACGCAGTGCAGCGCCTGTGCTCGGAGTTTTAATTATGTTGCCGAAATTGTAAGTAGATCTTTTTGAAAAGTCCACTCACCAAATGCCGAAGACTTTTTTTTTTTTGGGTTCAGATCTTACCTAGAATTTTTAGTTTTGCATGTTAAAATGCTAAACCCATTCTTAACCTTAATCTTAATCTTAATCTCACTCACTCTCGTTGTTATTTTGTGCCCTAATCTAATCTAATCTATGATCATAGGAAAGGATTGGATTTGATCAGTGCTGTTTTCATTTCATGTTCTAATTCACAAAATTGCCGCATGCATCGCACTTTTGAGTGATTTCCCTATAAGCTTACTCTTATGCCTTTAGTTTTTTTTAGAGGATATAATGTGGAATGTGGAAACTGCACTGCGTGGTATCATTCGTAATTTTTTTCTCCAGGAAGTTGATTTGGTGTTGAAGGGCTGCCAGCTGGGAAGGAGCTTTTAGTTACCGAATTAATTAATTTAGAGGATTAAAAAGCTCAGGAGTCCTTTGATTTTACAAAGTCAAGTGCTGCTCAGGGGGTGATCATTTGAGCTTTTAGACCAACCTATCCTTCAAGATTCAGCGTCCTGGTTCAGGGGGCGACTTGCCCCAAGGCAGTGAGGACATCCATTTTCCTGTAGCTCGAAGGGTAAATTCATCTCATAAAATGATGATCGATGACGATGTTGAGACTGGTAATTTGGGGCCTTACCAAGAAAGGCCAAGGATTTTCCCCAACATGCGAAGCAAACCCTATAATCCATTGGTGAGAAGCCTAATGCTCAATCTCTTATTTGATGACAATTGTTATTGTTTTGTTGTGAGGGGATTATATAGCATAAATATGCGTGTCCACGTGAGCATTCATTAATATCTATTTGGGTGTGGCCTACTTTTTTCGAAGAGGATTTTTCAGTTATTTTGCGCTGTGATGATTTATGATTCTTTTAAATTTAAATCCTTAGTAGAGCAACATTGCTTTTCTTTACATGATTTTGATGCTTGTACTAAATTAACTGTTTTTTGTGCAGATTTTTCGAGTGTTTAAGCGGATAAATGTTCGTGTTCTATTTATACTTCTGCTATTGGGTTTTGGAGGGATCTTTTACATTGGAGCACGTACATCTCCAATCATTGTGTTTGTCTTCACAGTTTGTATCTTCAGCTTCATTTTATCTATATATCTTACCAAATGGGTACTCTCAAAGGATGAGGGACCTCCTGAAATGGTTCAGGTATATCGTCTCTCTTGAATTTAGCTAGAAATGTCAATTCCACTGTGTGCATATAGTCAGTGTATCTCGTTTTTATGTATTGGCTTCATGTCTTGATATCATTAACTTGTTTTCTAGATATCAGATGCAATACGTGATGGAGCAGAAGGCTTCTTTAGGACCCAGTATAGTACTATTTCTAAGATGGCGCTGTTACTGGCGCTGGTGATCCTCTGTATATATCTGTTCCGCAGTACAACACCTCAACAAGAATCTTCTGGCCTTGGAAGGTGATTACATATGTCAAAGTTTGTTGTGAGGTGTTAGTTCCATGTTTTTGTCACATGGTGACAAGTGACCAGTTTTTGTGGTTATATCCTTCTGGTCCAGGTCAACATCTGCATATATCACTGTCGCTGCATTCCTTTTGGGGGCTTTGTGTTCGGGTATTGCAGGTTATGTTGGGATGTGGGTATCGGTACGTGCAAATGTTAGAGTTTCTAGTGCTGCAAGACGGTCAGCTAGAGAGGCATTGCAGGTTGTTCCTTTTACAATCCATTGTCTTCTTGATTGATTGGTGATTTGTATCTTGACTGGAAAATATATTATGCAGATAGCTGTTCGTGCTGGTGGTTTCTCTGCATTGGTGGTGGTTGGCATGGCTGTGATTGGCATAGCCATCCTTTATGCTACATTTTATGTTTGGTTGGGTGTGGATTCCCCTGGTTCAATGAAAGTCACTGATTGTATGTAACAATACCTTCTTCCTAAGTAATTGCTATGACTTTAGCAAATGGAAGCAATTTCACCTTTTTAAATGTTTTTGTGAAAACTGAAGTTTGCTGTTGTCTCATACAACTAAGTTGGAAATGTTTCATGTTGTTCTCTCCCAGTGCCTCTTCTTCTTGTGGGATATGGATTTGGAGCTTCATTTGTCGCACTGTTTGCTCAGTTGGGTGGTGGAATATTCACAAAAGCTGCTGATGTTGGGGCTGATCTTGTTGGAAAAGTGGAGCAGGGAATACCTGAGGATGATCCTAGGAATCCTGCAGTGATTGCAGATTTGGTAAATACCCTTAAATTTTGTAGCTTTCTTATTTGAAGAAGTATGTGTTAGCTCTGCTGCTTGGTTTTGGCTTTCAGCTTAATGTATATAATTTGGGCAAAGCGTGCGTGAAAGCTCAAATTAATAATAAGTACCACATAAATATCTTCTTCTTGTTAATGATTTATGCGGTTTTTCCTTGACTACGTTCTGTTTTCTTGGGTCATGATGTATACTGTGTATCAGTCCAAACTTCTTCTGTAACTAATAAATTGTTGCATGAAAGGTTGGAGACAATGTGGGTGATTGTGCTGCTCGAGGTGCTGATCTTTTTGAAAGTATTGCAGCTGAAATAATCAGTGCCATGATACTTGGGGGAACCATGGCGCAACGTTGCAAAATTGAGGGCAAGTATCTTTACAAATGAAATTCTTACAGTTTCTTCACAAGCATGTCACTGGTTTTGTCCAGGAATGAAATTTACAGAAGTATGAAACTCATAATGTTTTCATTGGTGATATGGTTAAATGATTCTGAGGGTTATAGTCACATGCTCAGCTAACTGGGTTTTATATCTGCATTATACTTAAAGAGAGTGTATTTGCGTTATCAAAGCCTTTGTTGTGTGATGACATGCCTAATTTTGCGAGGCTTTACTTACTCTGGAATTCATTTATGCTTTTTGTTTAAGTCAAGCCATTACGGTTCTTTTGTAACTCACATTCATTTTTTGTGCAGATCCATCTGGCTTCATCTTGTTTCCTCTTGTTGTTCATTCATTTGACCTTGTCATATCTTCCGTTGGAATTCTTTCAATTAGGGGTACTCGTGATTCTAGTGCGAAGTCTCCCATGGAGGACCCAATGGCAATCCTTCAGAAAGGATACTCTATTACAATATTTCTGGCAGTTCTTACATTTGTTGCGGTAAAGATAAATCTTTAAAATTAGATGTGGCCGCGTTCTACTTAACTATTAATCTGCTTTTGATAGTATTTCATCAAGCACTGAAAGCCTGCACTTTCTGTTTTTGATCTCTGTGTGAGTTATGCGATATGATTTTGCTTGTGTTTCGTGCATTGCATATGCTACTTTGCAGTCTACCTATTGGATGCTTTATACAGAACAAGCACCTTCAGCATGGATTCACTTTGCATTGTGTGGATTGGTTGGAATCATCACAGCTTATTTTTTTGTCTGGATCACCAAGTACTATACTGACTACAAGCATGGGCCTGTACGCGCATTGGCTCTTGCTAGCTCCACCGGTCATGGGACTAACATAATTGCAGGAGTTAGTCTGGGCCTTGAAGCAACAGCTCTTCCTGTTCTTGTCATTAGTGTATCTATAATTTCAGCTTTTTGGCTGGGTAACACCTCAGGACTGGTGGATGAGGCTGGAAATCCAACTGGTGGGCTGTTTGGTACAGCTGTGGCCACAATGGGAATGCTCAGCACTGCTGCCTATGTGCTTACTATGGATATGTTTGGCCCTATTGCTGACAATGCTGGTGGAATTGTAGAAATGAGTCAGCAGGTAACTCTTGATCATTGTCTTCATTGAAAATTGTCAATCAAGCAATGACATTCTTCATTTGAATAATCATTGTATAAAAATACATGACATGCAGCCCGAAAGTGTTCGGGAGATTACTGATGTTCTCGATGCTGTTGGGAACACTACAAAAGCTACAACCAAAGGATTTGCCATTGGATCTGCAGCACTGGCATCCTTCCTTCTGTTTAGTGCTTATATGGACGAGGTTGCTACATTTGCTCGTGAACCTTTCACACAGGTAAACCTATTTGCACTTGCATTTTACCATGTTCTGTCTTCATGCTTCAACTCTGAATCTTAGCTTTGCACTTTCATTTGACTGTCAGGTTGATATTGCCATTCCAGAAGTTTTTGTTGGTGGGTTATTGGGTTCAATGCTTATTTTCTTATTCAGTGCATGGGCCTGCTCCGCAGTAGGCCGAACTGCTCAGGAGGTTGTTAAAGAAGTAAGACGGCAATTTATTGAGAGGCCAGGTATCATGGTGAGTATATGTTCCTGCACTAGTTTCTTCTATTATGCTTTGGTGCTGTTATGATGTTCTTTTTTAAAATGCTTGTGACAGGACTACAAGGAGAAACCAGATTATGGTCGCTGTGTTGCTATCGTTGCATCTGCATCTCTGAGAGAGATGATAAAACCTGGTGCCTTGGCTATTATATCTCCTATGGTTGTTGGTAGGCTAATTGCTTGCCATTTGATTTTGTTTCTTTCATTGATCTCTTCTGAGGATTTAGTGAAGTTTGCTTGACATTTGTATTGTTTGCAGGTGTTGTGTTTCGGATCCTGGGGTACTACACAGGACAACCTCTACTCGGGGCTAAAGTTGTTGCTGCCATGCTGATGTTTGCAACAGTTTCTGGTATTCTCATGGCTCTTTTCCTGAACACGGCAGGTGGTGCATGGGATAATGCAAAGAAGTACATCGAGACAGGTGCATATGGAGGCAAAGGGAGTGACTGTCATAAAGCAGCAGTTACTGGAGATACGTAAGTATTGCTATCATTGTCTGATCTTGTCTGAAAACTGGGAAACCTTCTCTTTCCCAAATTATTCAAGAGTCGGGAATAAGTAAAGCGATGGATAGAAATCACTGGTTGGGATTTGTATTTCTGAATCCAGTGAGTTAATTATAATTAAATTGTGGCATTTGTTTTGCATTTGCAGTGTGGGTGACCCATTCAAAGATACTGCTGGACCTTCAATCCATGTCCTCATAAAAATGTTGGCGACAATAACGCTTGTGATGGCACCAGTGTTTCTGTGAGAGTTGTTGGTACCTTTTGCGGTTTAATCAGGAGAATATACAAATGCAGCTAGCACCTAGCAGCAGCCATCACCATGGAGTGGTTAGATATTTTTTGCAAATACACTGATGATGTATATCAAGGTGTGCCCTCGTGATTAGCGACAATGGATTATTTTTCCTGTTTCTTAACCTTCTGAATAAGAGGTGAGATATGTTAGCAGAGAGTGCACGTTTTAAGCTCCAAGTAAATACGACAATTTGTTTTTTTCTTTTTGGTTTGATTCGGGTACTCACGTCAATATATACAGATGATCATTAACTGCTAATTAAGGATTTTTCACAAGTGTTCTTGGGAAGGGCGAATTGTTGCCCTGCAGCCTTCTTACCTGAGAGAGGGAGCCATTGTGGTTGTTGGTTGTTGATTGTTGATTGGATGACAGGTAGGGCTCAGTGCAGATGCGGTTCCCATTAAAGATTGGTTCTAGACTCTATTATTAATTTGTATTCAATGCTTGCAAATTGAAACACCAAGAGTATCAAAATCACACTTGGGGAGGGCCTTCGTCACGGGAATTACTGTTGAGTTCTTTGGTTGAAGACAAAACACGCAACGTTAATGGAGTTTGAGACAGATTATATGGCCTCTTACCTCCTTCAAGATCTGTTCTTAAAACAGGAGGAGACCTCTTCTTTTTCTCTATTACCAATGCAATCATGATAGTTTACTATATAATTATATCCTCAACTTTAAATTTATTCGGTCGTTTTTATTCTGTACGTGTTTTGGGGCTAAGTTGATCACTCATCCATCATGCATGCTGGTGGCTGGCACGATTCAAATCATAATAATACTGAATATGAAAATAAGAAATAACAAAGTTATCCTCTGCAAATAGAAAAACATGCTACTACTAAATAAGAAAATAGAAATATATAATAAAATTTCTAGGGTTAAAATATTTAATTTTTCAGAGAAGCTCGTCCTCCATCAAAATCAAAGGCCACCTACGTTTTTTTTTTTTTTTCCTGTAAATAAAACACTCCTCAGTAAATCTGTTTTCACCCTCGTTTAATTTACTTCAGGGCCCCCAATTTTTACCAGCTAATCAATACAGCACGGGCCTTGGATCAGTTCAATCTAAGCTCTGATCCAATCACCTCTCCACAAAGCCCGAAACCCAATAATATATATTTATACATTCGATCTCCCCTCTGTCGGTCCTTTCCAAAAAATGAAAAGAACCACCATTCCTTATCCCTTGCCTTTCCAAAAAAAACACTCAATTTTAGGGTTTTATCACATCATCTAAGCAAGGATAAGAGGAAGACAAGGGAAGGGTTTTCTCCACTCTTCAAAATCCCAAACGAAAGATAAAGAACTCGATGAAAATGGAACAACCAGCAACACCAAATATTACCCCATCAAAAGACAACAACAGCATCAAAGGCACAAAGAAAAAGCCTCCAACTCCACAAGAGCTGATATCCCATTACCAATCTCAAGGCCTTGACTCTCAAGAAGCATCCATCAAGGTCATCGAAGATCTCCAAAATGTGCTTTTTAGGGTCATAGCTTCTAACAGCAGGGGCAAGAAGGACAAGCTGGCGGGTGAGGCTTCCAGAAAGATTGACGCGGTTAACACAAGAGTGGCTGTTGTTGATATGAAGTTGGACTTAAAGCCTGGCTATGCTGAGACTTTTGCTATTGGGGTTGCTTCTGCTTCTGCTTTTAGAGGTGTTGAGACTGTTTGGCCTCATGTTGTTGGGGGTATTGCTCAGATTTGGAATGCTGTTAGGACTGTCACTAAACCTCCCTCTTCTTCTTCTTGATCATTTCTACTCAGTACTAGTATTTATCAATTTTATTTATTGAATGAATGAATTTCTGTTGTATTGATAGTACAAGGCCTGTTTCTACTCTATTTCTGTGAGGGAAAAAGAATAGAATTTTGGTGCTGATTTTTTTTATATTTGAGCTTGCAGTTGTAGTCTTTTGTAATTTGTGATTTACGTTTTCTTTTTTCTTCGTTGGACTATTGTTTTTGCTACAAAGTTAAACAGGAAGGTTGCATGTTGGAATTTTGGTTTTATTGAGCCCTGCTTAAATTGTTTGTTTCTGATGGTAATTATGGATGCTGCTATATATGTGGCTGTGCAAGGTTCGTTTCTTGAATTTGTTTTGGGGTGAAGATCATTTTTTTAGTCTTTGTATATTCGAGCAGAGGAGGAGCAGTGATAAAATATGTCATGCTCGTTTTCTATGATTGCTTTCCGTTTTACAATGGACATATACCTGGTATGGGTAGTCATATAACCTGTTTCATTTGCTAATGGTATCTCTATATCTTGGGACCCAGAGTTTGCTGCTGGAAACCGCTGCCCCAGAATTCAGTGAAGCTCAATACAGGAGTAGCTGTCCTTAACAATGATTGGGTATTGGTTTGGTTGATATTGTATGAAATGAGGGGGAGGGGGAGTTCATTTTGCGAGTGTCTAAAACCTTTGAGCAATAAATATCCTGCAGAGGCAGCTGCGTATGGCGTGAGTTTGGCTGCAGAGAGTTTGGACGCAGAAGACATTCTCTCTAGTGGCCAATGTTTTGCTTGTTTCAGTTGTCCCCAAGATGTACTGATGAAGAAGTTGCCCATGCCTGAGTAAATTGGCAGCTAGTTTAATCCCTCTAACGTGATTCCTCTCTTAGCTTTTCATGTAATCCATGTGCAGTTTCAGCCCGCATATAATTTCCACCAGAGTTTTCATGATAGACAAAAGACAGGAACTTTACAAGGAATTTGAATTTTGCAACTACATTTTTCTAGGTTGGAAAATCCGAGGTCGTGTTTCTACTATTTTATTTTTGGACGTGTTCTCCAATAGCAATAGTCTTGCCGCCTGATAGAATCTTTAATTTAGAGCAAATCTCTAGAAGGGGCTTACTAGTTTCATCGTAATTTCCTTCAGTAGTTTCCCTTAATGGACCATTGCCCTGTGCGTAAGCTATAGAACAATTTTTTTTTTTTAACTACACAATTCAGCAAAAAGCTTTTCTCTATGGGCAAGTATGCAACAAAATCCAATGTTAGGAAGCTTGTCAATTGCACCTAAATTTGGCTTTCGAAATTTATATAACGGATGTATGCAAGAACCAGGAAATGACTAAGAAGCTTGTTTGCCGGGACCGAAAGGAAAACTCCTCTGTCGATTCTATCATTAATTTCCTCGAAACTACTTGCAAGACTTGACTTTGAGCAAACAACATGTGTGCCCCGAAGAATTCTTATTACATATGGGAGACTGTCTAGGGAGAAAACAGGTATGTGCTGATCCACTTCAATCTGTTCCTGCTGAATTTGACTCCTCAATTTACTTCTCTTGATCTATGCCCAATTTCCAGTTCTTATCAGCTTATGCTATATTAGTCTCGTACGCCGATATCTGATCCATGTTCTTGCAGCAAAACATTTCAATGGATCGAAACCTGTCTTCTGGGCCATCTGGAAGAACAGGGCAGGCAATAATGATCATGGATGAAAAGGATATCATGATCGAAATACTTCATCGACTACCCTTAAAGTCGTTGTTGATATCCAAATGCGTGTGCAGATTGTGGAACCATCTCATCTCAGATCCTATATTCATATCCAATTATTCGCGTAGAAACCCACAACATCATGTCTCTGGTTTCTTCTTACAAAAATTCTTGTTTCTTGAACAGTACTCGAAACTTGAGTTCATTACATGTGAAGGACAGGATGATGCTGCTCCTGAGCCATCTCTTTGTTTCATTGAAGATGATCAAGGTGTTTGTATACAACATTCCTGCAATGGCCTTCTTCTATGCAGCAGTTTTCGATGCCATGAAGATGATAGGAAGTACTACATCTGTAAACCCACCACTAAGCAATATCACCAACTGCCTAAACCTGGATGCAAGATTGTGTTTGGCATTAACATAGCATATGATCCTACCATATCACCCCATTACAAAATCATATGCGTATGTGACTCCAACGCGATTAAGATGTATGATTCAGCCATAGGATCATGGAGAGTCTCAGGAAATCATCAAGTTTTTTCCCATGTTTTGTTGTTCAATCGAGGTGTCTTTCTGAACCGTGCATTGCATTGGATTAGCAGAGGAGCCTTGGCACTTCGATTTGATATTGAACAAGAGCGTATGCTCACAATGCCAATGCCTCCAATCCCTGAGGGGCGGTCAGAAAGGAGATTGGGATATTTCGGTGAATCGGGAGGGCATCTATGTCTCATTGAGATATATGGTCCTATAACTACTTGCTTTGATGTGATGAGGATGGAGAGTGACTATTCAGGCTGGTCGGTGAGGTACCGTGTTGATCTTTCTAGAATAGCGTCTTCCTTTCCATCAATGGCGAGGAACAATGTGCAGGACATCCATCGTTACTTGTTCTCTATACTGCATCTAGCTGACAGATCACAAGTAGGAGAAGATGAATCATCCATGTGGCTGCATATTCCAGGCACATTCATCTCCTACAACCTTAAAGATGGAAAATGGAGCAAGCTTCAAAGTATTTTACATCAAATAAACAAGATTGAAGAAGGTATGGGATTATGGCATTCATGGGAGGGAGTCCATCCATATACCAATACTCTTTGTTACTTTTGATTTGTCTTTAATCACTTTCATAAACGACTACTAAATAAGTCTAATTACAAGCTAGCTAGCTAGTTTCATTACTTGATTTGATATGCTACACACGCACGCACGCACGCAGAGATTAATCAACTTTTGATTTGATCTTAGTAGTTAGACTGTTTTCATCCCATGTTGTTTCAGTTTCTGGAGTTTCTTGTCGCTATTATTCCATTTATGGCAAATAATGAACAGTAGAAGCTTTCTTTCACGTGTGATTGCTCTGTTGCTCTGTATATATATATATATATATATATATATATATCATCAATCATCAATGTGCAGCAACAAAAGTGTGAAATCCACAGGTCTCCATTTTAGTGATCAATACGGCCGGCGGTAAGAACATGAAAGCCCCACAAATGCATCGAATTTGGCAGGTCTGCAACATCCACCACAAAAAAAAAAGATACAATCATGATAAATAAATAAAAATCAATTTAAATTACGAAACAAACTTACAGCAGCTGGTGCGTTTTCCTAGCCCACCAGAAAACTGCATGTTTTCCTATTAATTAATTTACATCAATATTTAACAAAGCCATGTAGAGATATTATCAATTACTGATCAATACAGAGTAAAACTTGCATTAATATATAGCACTTCATGTGATTTAATTTATTAACTTAGACATTATATATTTTACTTTTAAGATACATGGGTAATTTTTGGATCGAGTTCAATCGAGCCTACTACATGATATTTTATACCATGTAGACACCTAATATATCTTATTATAACTAAGATATTTATATGAAATATATTAAAATTTAGATGTTTTTTAAGATATTTATTATAAAAAAATTAAAGAAATAAATAATTTTAACAATACGAACTCATAAATTAAAAATTCATGAACAATGTTAGAAGCATCTGGGCTTTAGCAGGATGACAGAGAGAAAAGGAGAGGATTTAATTGCTTACAAAGCAAACCCAATCTTTGATTTCTTGCAACGAAATGTAATTAAGAGGACTTGATTAGCCTTTCCCCATCAACTGTGAGATATTTCTTGTTTCTTGCACAAATAAGAAAATTGATTTCAAGAAACGAATAGTTGAAGAGAGAGACATTAGGTCTTGGAAACATCTAGAGATGCTTGAAATATCATTAGCAGCAAGAATTTTATGGGTTTTTGCATTTAGCATTTTTTTAGTTGGAGCTTTTATCGAACACCGTGTGTCGGTTGTCATTAAAGGATTCTCAAAACCAAACCCAAAGCAATATTGTCTAGCTCTGATATCATAACTAAAACCCTCTCTAGTCTTAGACATCCAGATCTATCTCCCATGTTGTTGCAGGTGTTTGTCAAAACAATGGTGTTCTTTGATAGACAGCAACGAGTTCTTGTAATTAATGGTTTGGTGTGTTTAAGAAACTATGATGATGGGGATGTTGCTGCACCCAATCAATCAACACAGATGATCATAAACTGTTGTTTGAAACATTGTATAGGCTAAGCCCTAGCTTTTAGAAGAGGTGTACGGAAATCAGGGTGACCAGACGAAGCAGGAAAGTCCTTGCGTGTATAGCATGGATCAAAACCCACTTCAGAAATCAATTTCAGAAAAGGACCCAATCAATAAATATCAGTCCTTGCGTGTAGAGTCCTTGATTGATGGATTTATATTAAATGGAAAATATTGTTGAAATCATCTATATATAAAAGCGAATTAAGTGGAAAAAAGGTCATGTATGCTGCTTTCTATGAATAGTGGTCAGTACGTACCATATGACAAAATCATTATCTATGTATGTACATGCATGTTAGATATTATGAGGTATATTCAGGATTGTAATCTCTTTCCTTAAATATAATCAAGAGATATATGTATCCCATGAATTATTATTCATAAGAGTAATTTATTGACTATATATAGAATTTAATAACTTTCTTACTATATGTATTGTCGATCTTTCCACTTTATTTTGTGTGCTATTGTTTTTTTTTTTATTTTCCCTTAATTTTAGTGAAATAAAGTAGTTCTTAATTGTACTGTGATGTTTTTTTCTTACCGTGCTTTATTATTAATGTTTTCTTAGGATATTTAATTCCTCACATTAATTAATAATGTGCCCGATGCTACCAAGGTTTAATTCTTATATTGCCTAGCTCTCGCAACCTGTTTTTATAAATGAAAAACAGGTCTGTCCTTAATTAATTAGCTTTAATTAGTACTGGTCCAATGAGCATTTATATATGAAATTGCTTAAATTAATCTTTGGGAGGATAGAAAAGAAAAGAAAGAATTCTCTTATTTAATTGGAGCAGTGATTTAAGATTCTTGGGCATTTCTTTGGGTTCTACCTAACCATTCACCCACGATGTTATTAGTCAACAATACGTGAAAGACAAAATAAGGTGAAGAAGAAGACATGAGTCTTGTCTTCTTCATCAATGAGTTTGATATTATGGAGGGGGTGAATGAACGACCAGGCCCAAACATGTCGTCCTTAGCAGAAACTGGATTGCCAGTATTGGGCTGTATGAAAAGCCCATTATGATCAACCTACATGAGAGGCCCGTCCGTTATTTCTTATTTGGGGATAACACCTCCGTGTCCGGTCCAAGAAACAGACGGACTTGTGCACTTTGTATTGATTTGCCAGAGAGAGGATCAACATTTGCATGCCACAAAAACTCCAATCTGTATGTGCGCGTACGTGTCCTCTATCATATATAGAAAATTCTATAGAAAGGCGCGCGGTTGAGCAGTCGAAAATGGTGGAGATTCCGCCATAACCGACGAAGCTTTTAAAATAGGCGCGTGGTGGAACATACATTAATGCTTTTGGATTTTCAGATTCTTTCACCACATCGATCGTTCCTTTGAATCTATACAGCCTCTCTCTCTCTCTCTCTCTATATATATATATATATATAACACCTGGTACCATACAAATCAACCAAACTTCACCTCTGCAAGTGAAGGTCATTAATTTGTTCCTTCTCTTGCAGGAGAAAAAAAATTTTCCAAACTGATCAATTCTTGGCTCAAATCAAGGAGCTAGCCAGTACCATGCATGTTTTCACAAATCAATGTCCAGTATCATGATTCTTTTCTTCTAACGTTTTTGCAACACTTTAATTATTATTATTAATTTGTTTTTGTTTTCAGAAACTTAATTAATTGTATTAATTATTCTTAATGCACATATATAATTTAATCATTCGTACGTGATGATCGATTGAATGTGTGTGTGTGTGTGTATTCTCAGCATGCATGCAAAATCTTCTTGCATTGAGTTTATAATCAATTATTAATCCACCATGGATATTGTATGCAAGAAATCTCAATCAACCACAAACCTTCGAAAGATGGTTCACATTGCCACCAGGCCAAAGAAAATTCTCCAACTATGGCTATGGTACTGGGCTCCTCAATATTACAGAGAGAACCCCAAGGAATCTTTGCTAGTCGGATCAAAATTCTCGACAGGCGGCAAACTGGTCGCCAAAGGGGCGAGTGCTCCTGAAAAGGTGCCAAGAGGTTTTCTAGCGGTGTACGTGGGGGCAGAGCAACGGAGGTTTGTGATTCCATTGAGCTGTTTGTCAACGCCAGAATTTGTGGGTTTGATGGATAAAGTTGCTGAGGAATTTGGTTATGACAGTCAAGGTACTGGGCTACATATTCCATGCGAAGAGGAAGACTTTGAGGAAATACTGCTAAGATGCTTGAGATTACAAAGGGACAAGGCTTCTTCCAAGAGCAGGATCAAGAGGAGCAACACATCGTCTTGAATCAAAGGTAAAATTTGCATGCGTGATCAATATATCTATATGTTCATGTAATTGGTCGACAGCAAATATCTCCGTGAAAACCAATGATATATGTTGTCTCTTGCACGAACATTTAATTGATTAATGTGCCGCTACGGGCGTCAGGCCGGTGGAAGTGGCAAGAGCCCAAAGACAAACATGGAACAGCCAAATTCACGATCGCATGGCCTGATTAGATGAGGCAACTTTGGAAAATCCCTTATTTACGTATTGCAACTCTCTAGCTAGCTAGCTAGCTACTTGTTGCTGGCTACCATAATTATCCAATCACCGCCTCTGTTATCTATCGAAGTGTAAACTACTTCTGTTATTAGAATATATATAGTAAATCTCAGCTTCTTAGTATCTCATATGTTTGGATAGGCATTTAGTTGATTAAGTTTTCAATTCCTCAAGAACAGAACTCAATTGAGTGACCCAATTAATCTCTAGCTATTTATGAGTTGGTTATATATATTCTATAACGAATATATATATATATATAATCTTTTCTGATTAATGAACGTGAAAGAAACATTATATTCTCCTCCTGTAACATCATTCTATCATGGGTATCAGAGCATTATTCTACTGATCTCTTATTGATTCTTTCTTCTTTTTTCTTGTCTTCTTCCCGATTCCCTCTTGGCTATATATAAACATCGATATGAACACCCAATCCAACTCGAAACTCCTCACGCCATTGAGGTCCTCTCCTCCTCATCACCATCAATATCTTTGCTCAAGCACCTCTCAAACTCATCTCTACCAACTACATCTCATGGAAACTCTCATAATTGGATATGATCTTTTAGGATATATTGATGGATCCACACCTTGTCTACCAAAAACTATAACTGTCAACAACATTACCACGACAAATCCTTCTACAAATTTTGGATTCGTCAGGATCAACTAATTCGTAATGCCTTGATTGGCTCTCTCTGGTCTCCTACAAATATATCCTTCATCGCACGAGCATGAACTTCTCACTCAAGAAGTATGGACAATTCTTGCCAATAGGCATGCCAAACCTTCTTGTGGGCGCATCAAACAAGTTAAAAATCAATTAAAGAATCTGTCGAAAGGCACTATATATGACCACAACTGAGTATCTTCATTATGTCAAAGTCCGTGCTGATGAACCGGCTCTACTAGGTGCACTAATGGATGACGAAGATCTCACAGACAAGATATTGGATGGACTGGGAAATGACTGCAAAGAACTTGTTCGAGCGGTTCAAGCTCGTGACACATCCATTTCCTTTGATGAGCTTCACGAGAAGCTACTCTCTTTCGAAGCATCTACTTCAGCACCCATAAATGTAGAAGCATGCAGCACATCTTCCAATTACTACAAATCCAACACAAAGAACCAATCCTACTTGGCGTCAACTCTTACTGGCATCCCTCTTATTCCTCTCCGGCTGGTGGAATAAATTGGCGTTTCCCAAATACCAACAATGGAAGTCCTCCCCAGCTCCCCAATCCAAGACCTCAATATCACAACAACCGCACTCCTCCACGACCATTTTAAGGGTTCTATTAAATTTGTGGCATTCAGGGATACACATCCAAGAAATGTCCTTCTTTCAGGTGATTCAAGTTCCATCATCCACCTTGGGATCTTCACCATCTAATAATTCGACAACCTCTTGGCAACCCCAAGCCAATATTGTTGCTGTCAATAACGCCTCACAGATCTAACCTTGGCATCTGCACCATCTAATAATTCTCATCATGTCACGGCAGACTTGAACAATTATATATCTCTTCATTCACCCTACAAAGGATTTGATGATGTTATGATGATTAGAGATGGTACAACTCTCTCCATCACACACACGGCCGATTCTACCACCTTTTCCTCTCTAAACTCCAAATTTACCCTTAATAATGTTCCTTGTGTCCCCAACATGACAAAAAATTTAATTTCCATTTCTAAGTTTTGCACTACTTACAATGCATCGGTTGAACTCTTACCCTCTTCTTTTTCTTTTTTATAATTAGACATAGTTCTAAATTAGGATTTAGTCCAACGGGTTGATGTGTTTGCTGAACTTGACTATATCAGCAAAAAGATTAATTTTTTTCTAAAAAAAAATAATGTTTTTTTTTTATAAAAAAAAGTAGGGGCTTTTTGCTTAAAAATATATATATATATATAGTTGCTTGCAGCTGAATTAATATCGCTGATCAGTTGTTGCCAGTACTGTCGCTGAACTATGCAGGGTCTGTTCACTTGTATATATGATCAGAACTTTGTGTTCCTGTATCCAATTAACCTTGTAGTAGACGTCTATTATGACAATATTGGTGTAACTCAATTGAGCTCCAATCCAGTATTTCAATATTCTCCAATGAAGCATGTTGTTGTTGTTGATTACCATTTTCTTCGTGACCAAGCTTAGTTAGTCTGGTACGTACTCTACGGGTAGCCCATGTTTAAATCCTCTAATATTGACTAGCTGCTAGCTTCTTAATTACGTACCAAGCCTTTATTTCCTTGTTCACAATTTTATAATTAATAATTTCAAGGACAAGATTGATTAATGGCCTCTCTACACGATCCGATCTTGATCGAGGGGGTTATAATTAGAATCGTATATATTAATTAATTAGCTGTTTAAAATCTCATCAGTACTATCTCAATATATATATATTATTTAGAAATGCATTTAGTTGATTAAGTCTTCCTGATCAAGAATATATATATATATATATAGGGTACTCAATTAATCCATCATTATCATCGTCTCCAACCAGCATAATAAAAAATCTTAAATCTCATTTCAATAGTACTAAACTATTCAAAATATATTGTAATTAAAATTGAAAATATCATTCAATTAATTCTTTCCATAATCTCAATATATAGCGCATTGCTTAATTTCATTACTAGCATCCAAATTAATGACACCTAATTAATATATATGTACATTAATAAATAATCCAAGCTGTTTAGCCATTACTAATTACTAGCTAGCTAGTAGTAACCATAATTGTAAATTGGCATGCATGTTCCAAATATAGTAATTAATCTGCAAAATGACCAATTAATTAATACAGAAAATGACCAGAGTGTGAGTGTGCTACGTACGTACGTGGATATATACGCAAAACTCCAAAAAATCAAATTGAAGTCCTAAAAATCCAAAATACTTTGCTCTAAATTAAATACATGGTACGTACGTAGTTACAAGTACGATGCATATATACTACTTTGTATTATCATCACATTTATACTGCTATCCGAATATATGTAATATATATGTAGCCAGTAACAGCTATGTATATATATTATCTTAATTTTGATCAACATATATAATATAAATCTACCAGCTTAATTATTCGATCCTAATTAGAAATTGATACTCCTCTCTAACTGTATTCGTTGTAGCTGGAATCTCCTCTCTCAAAAAGAAAGCAAATTAAAGCAAGTAGCCTCTAAGAAGAGAAAAAGGACGGGTCTTCGGTGATCCTGTGTAAATGTTGTTGATCATCTACACATTTGTGGATGATGAGAAGGTGTTAGCTCACAATCTGGTGATTGTGAGTAACAACCAATCATCTCCTTGGCCGTCGACTCTGCATTAACAGGCCCTAACTCATGCAACAAGTAAACATCTTTCTTCTCTTCAACTACCTTCAAGATCTTCTCAAACACAGGAACTTCACATGGTATCTTTAACACTCCCTCTTGTTGAAACCCAAACTCCTCTTCGGCCTCTCGCAATAGAATTCCAAAGGCTTGGTGACCCAAGTACTCTGTAGGGATGATATACCTCTTCAACTCCTTGCCAACACAAACAGCAAGGTACCCTTTGGGAACAGCATCATTTGAGGACGCTGCTGCTGACGATGACAAATCTGTGAAGGAGAGTGTTCTCTTTAAGAACTTGATACTCTTGCTGGCATTGCTGCTGCTGCTGCTGCTGTTGTTGTTGCTGCTGCTGCTGATGTTTTTGGGTGCATTTGCTGCCTTTCTCCACTTCTTAAGGATCTGCTGAAGCCGAACAATGTCGCTGATCTTGTTAGACTTCTTTGGATGATCCATGAGAGAGAGAGATAATAATTTTCTTTGTTAGTGTTTGCTAGAGGGAATATGTCACAAGTGGTGGGTGGTGGTGGTGTTTAAAGAAGCCATATATATATATATAGATGCTTGATGTAATGATTTTGCAGAGTATTTAATTCCCATATATGCAGTAATTAAATATGATAAATCATTGGAGTTAGGGACGTCGGTTAGTAAGTGCAACTGTCTCACTCAAGAATCAATCAAAGCAGCTAGCTACACTTTTTACTCTCTCTTTGTTTAATCCCCCAAGACCCAGATGATTACTTTCCACTTTCTTCCATTTAAATTTTAACCAATTCAACCTAACTATAAGCTCCTCTCTAATAAATAAATCAAAAAAATACATTGTGGGTATGTATTATTTATTGCAATTAATTTGTTTCTGAAGCAGCCTGCCTCAACATTGCTAGCACACAAGCATCTAACTTTTCATATATATATATATATATGTATGTGTGTGTGTGTGTGTGTGCATTAATGCTGTCAACTTGATTGATTTCCTATTGGGTATCGGCAAATAGAAAGAACTTTTATTAAATGTTGTCAACAGAAACAATTTTGTATCTGTTTATTGGATTTGGGGCTGCCTTGAAGATCGTGGAAGATGGCATCAATCATGTGAAATGCTCAATATTTTATTATGGTTACCGATCAAGAGGATACAATAATAAATAAGCAAGCAAGCTAGGAATTGCTATTGGCACACACAGGAACAGCTTTTTCTAGTTTTGTACATGAAATGTTCGAATTATCCTCTAAAACCTAAGACCTCTCTTATTCACATCAACCTATCTTTATCCTCCCTCCCTCCTCTGTTTTCCAACCTGGAAAAAATGATAGTGAATGGTCTAAAGGATTTGGCAACTCCCAATATTACTGTACGTAGAGAATATCATTTTCTTTTTCCCTGGATATTTTCTCACTTTCTTCCTATCGAAAATAATCTCCTTCAAGTGAGTAAAAGAAAACGGCTTTGCGCACCTACGTACTATATAATGTATACGTCATACATTCTCTGCACACCCAGAAAAAGGGCACCCCTCTCCTACATTGGATTCCAATGATTTCCTTTTTGGTCTTTGATTGAATATATAGATGGTGGTAATTTTGGGAAATGAAGAAATCATATACTGCGAGATGAGAATGGTGGCTGGTGGTCCAGTTTGTCTGAGATGCATGGTCTTGCGTGTTAACAATAGTTTAATTTTACATGGATAAAGTAAGCGCGCGCGGGCATGTATATATATATATGTATATGTCTACACACACACACACATATATATATACACATATAATATCACAATTATTCGGACATATATAGAAACAGGACAATGCAAGGAGCCTCTTGTGAGATTAGCATAAATGGTTAATTTATGGTTTCTTAAAAATCTCAGCTGATAGCAAAACTGAAAATTTATTTGTAAAAGTTGCATAGTACGTTTCATGGAGATTTTAAAATTACAATGATAGATATATTTTTCGAGTCTTTTAATTCACAATTAATCGCGTATATTCTCAATAAACCATACTATTTTTATAAATAAGTTTTTAATTGTGCTATTTTAATAAAGTCCTTGTCTTTCGCTGTGCTAATTTTTTTTTTATAAAAAAAACGACCTGTGTATGCTTCGAAATCTTCGTTAGAAGTAATGAAGTTTAATTAATTGATGAGGTCAACTTCGGGTACGTCTCCGTTCACACATTCTTGATATATATATATATATATATATAGCTGGGTTAGAGGGAGGGAGGAAGGACGTGGAGCAAATAAGGAAATGGAATGTGGATTCCTTGGGCCCATTTTGACTAAATAAATAGATAATGGGGTGATTATTATTCGGTCAATGGTCAAAGAAACTGCATAAATCGTACGCTCTTATTGGAGTTGGGTACGGGGTTAATTTGTTTTATTGTATTAAATTAATCTTTTTTTTTTGTTTATTGATATGAATCCACATGGAAGAGCTTAATTAATTAAGAGTGTTAAAGAGTGGTGCTTGGCTCGTCATGAGCCATGAAGCAGCATGTCTTGGAGATGAGATTTATAGTAGTTAATCTTCTTCATCACATGCGCATGCATGGCCTTCGCGCGCCCAAGAGTAGTCAAATTAATTAGATATCTGCAAGAGAAATATCCATTGTTTTTGCCTAATTACGTACGTACTAGCTAATTGATGATGGTCAAGACTTATTATTATTATTATTAGATCAAATTGATGAAATCAATATACAATCACATGGTTGACAAATCAGAGGATATATTCGATGTGGAAAATATTTAACGCATGCAATGCATGGCAGGTACGGTACTGTAGCTAAACGACGTGCAACCATATATAGAAAATTAGGAACAGATAGCTAGATAGTAGTGTACGTACCTATTTACAATATCCAATATTCAACTGGATCGGGGAAATGTTGATGGGTACTGATCAGTATCAATATTTAGCAAATAAATGATCATGCATGTACGATCGATCGAGTTTTATTCCATCATGGATTCAAGATTAAGCAAGCGAGGATTTAAGATGATACATTATATATAATATGTGATCAGGGATCCTAGCTAGTATATATATATACACATATATATGGGATACATGCATGCATGCAAGCACAAGGGGCATGCATGCATGCATAACTAGGAAAATAATTAAAGAAGGTGGTACTGATACAAATTAAGGCATGCATGGGACGGTGTGAGGACGTTCCTCGAGATGGTTGCTGCCAAAATAATGAAACTGAAGGCCGGATGGAGCAGCAGCTGCAGGAGGTAGCAAATGATTGAGTGAATAATGGGGTCGTATATATATTCAACGATACAAACTCATCAATATTTAATGATTAGGCTCGTTATGGCGCTGCATGCGGCAAATAATGCAAGCGGAGGGAGGGAGGGCGGTTTCTGAACATGAAGATAGAGGACTGCAACAATATTGCAAGCCATGCCTGACCCAAACAACTCCTTTTCGGCCTTTAATTATTTGCAACTCTAACTCAGCACACACTACGACAGCAGGACAGCAGGAGAGGCGTGCATGCGGTGCGTATAAATCCAATCATCAATATGTGCCCTTTCCAATCATTCATGCATGCACTGCCCCACCAAATATTGCAAATAATTATTTTGTATCCATATATACTGCATGATTTCATCTCTTAGTTAAGCATGGGCATGTGGGGATCATAATATACACAAGGCACAGGCCAACTGACTGACTGAGGGTTTAGTTTTCCCCACCCCGAGATGAAAAAATAACGCATAGCAAGGGTTACGTACTAGCTAATATATATATATATATATATATATATAGAGAGAGAGAGAGAGAGAGAGAGAGAGAGGACCACCAATCGGGACTTAATTGCATAATAGCTAGATCGATCGATGGATACATCGAGTACGTGTTTTTTACATGTTCGATAAAAAAAGAAAGAAGAAGAAAGAAGGTACTGGGGGGGTCACATGCCAAATGAGCAGCTAGCTAGATCATATATATGAACATCACATGCTCATGTTTCTTTGGGGATCATGAATATTAATTAATTACTTCCGCACTAAGATAGATAGATATGCATGACATAATACATGTATTTACCCCATAAAATATGTGTTATTCTACTGCATATATATAAATTTACCATGTAGTTTACTTCAACGTTTTTTTTTTTCTCGATTTCTACGTACTTGTGAACAAGTCAAACAACTTCAATTGCAATATCCAAACTAATTTAACGCTGTGTGCAGGTCCAAGAAACTGTTAGTGGACAATCATCTACAAGTAGCTAGCAAGAATTATGGAACAAAAATGGAATAATCGGTTGAGATCTAGATGTGTAGCTAGCTCGGCAAGTGGGCCTCTTTTATATATAGAGAAGAAAATAAAAGGGGGGTAAAAAGCTACACTGCTATATATATATA
>Ga0307515_10003590_pt1 | contig 32604 bp, 26 predicted proteins | sample 17_EM_MG_FD_194513 | JGI IMG/M metagenome (GOLD analysis project Ga0307515, IMG submission 194513) | Populus trichocarpa ectomycorrhiza microbial communities from riparian zone in the Pacific Northwest, United States - 17_EM | ecosystem: Host-associated > Plants > Roots > Unclassified | place... | reverse complement strand
CACTTGGTGAATTCCTTCGTCTGTAAGCCGTAGAACTCCTGATAAATCGTTGAGTGGAATCTCTGTGTTGGCAACCCAAACTATTGTCTGCACAGATATTTTTCCGTACCATATCCCCAAGCAATGGCGGAGCCTTTTACAAGGCTCAGGTGGGCTGTAGCCTAGGTAACAAATAATGTTTTGCCCAATAAAAAAAAAAGTGCACACCGTTGAACAGTTGAACCTTTATGATTTGTGAGGCTTTCTAAACACAAAAATATACAGAGGAGAGGAGGAGCACAGACAAAAGTAAGGACAAAGTAATATAATTGCAACTCGTGGAAAATAATTGGTTTTGTACGTAATTAATTGTAAACTACGTTTTGTTTTGGGGTGTTTGTGTTTGTGGTAGAGGTTGCTTTTCAAAATACTTTTTACTAGAAAATATATCAAAATAATATTTTTTTATTTTTAAAAATCAGTTTTGACATCAGCACAACAAAACTATATGAAAACACCAAAAAAATTAATTTGAAGCAAAAAAAAATTTAATTTTTTTCAAAAATATTTTTGAAACCCAAAAATAAACTAACTATATATCACTAAAGAGTGTCGAAACATGAACAGTTTGGGTTAAAAAAAAATAATTGCGATCAATTGTGTTTTGTACGGCATACACACCTATATTAATTAATCATTCCAGGTTATTTTTCTCAAAATTGACAACTATTATCAATCTTATTAGTGTTTCTCCCAAACGTCATACCGAGTTACATTATGCTTGGGCTATAGAAATTACACATATGGTAGCTACTGGAGAACGTGAGACTGGTAGGGGGGCTAATCAAATCGGTAATTTACATCGAAGTGGAACTACTCGCTGGAGCTCTCATTTTGATTCTATTTGCAGCTTAATAGATATGTATGACGCAACTATTACTGTGCTTGAAAGTATGGTTCAAGAAGGATCTTCTAACTCTATACGTGGAGAAACTGGTGGTTGTTTGATTGTGATGAAATCTTTTGAATTTATATTCATCTTATATTTGATGCATAAAATACAGAGATGCCGGATTTGATCTTCTCCTTGCAAATGTGCAATCTGTTTGCACAAAATATGAGATTGACATACCACATATGAATGCCTCGTATAAAAAGGCTACAGGTCGTTCATGTCAACAACAAGGTTCAGTGATAGTTTACCAGCATTATCATTATGATATATTTAACTCAACAATAGATTTTTAGTTGGAAGAATTAAATTCTAGATTTAGTGATGGGACAATGGAACTCCTTGTACTTAGCTCTACTTTAGAACCTAAGGACAACTTTAAATCATTTAAAGCTTATGCTATTTACAAGCTTGCTGAGAAATTTTATCTTGAAGATTTCAATGAATAAGAGATGTATTATTTGAGATCTCAGCTAGAGCATTATCAGATTGATGTGATCCATCATGAGAGCTTTCAGAATATGTTTATCATTTCTGAATTATGTTGAGGATTAGCTTAAATAAATAAGTCGCAGCACTATCATTTGATTGACAGGTTGATTTGTCTTCTTTTGACTTTGCTTGTTTCCACTGCCACTACAGAGCGGGCATTGTCAGCTATGAAACATGTTAAAACTGTGCTTTGCAATAAAATAGAAGAGGAGTTCTTAGTAGATTCTATGATGATTTATATTGAACGAGAGCTTGTTGAAGATATTAATTCAAATTCGATCATAGATGAATTATATTCTATAAAACATCGAAGGGTGTAACTTTGATGGTATAATTTATTTTTATTTTTATTTTGAATTTTACGTACTTTAAATTTTATATTTTTTATATTTTGTGCTATATATTTGAATTAAAACTTTATTGTTAACTTGAAAAATTTATATATCCGAGTGAATGATTGATATTAAAACATAATTTATATGTATTTATATCATAGCCCAGGACTGGAAAAATTCCTGGCTCCGCCCCTATATATATATATATAAAGAAAATAGATTAAAAAAAGGTACACCTTAATTACCATGAGTATGTATCCAAGAGTATCGAGGGAAAAGGAAATTTGCTACAAAGTGCAAAAGCATTGAACCGATGGTGAAAAGGGAAGAAAATTGAAGAAACTATCAAATGGTTGTAAGGATTTTTATCATTGTTTTTTTTTATTATTATTAACATGGGTGTCCGGCTCAGTTTGCACATATCTCGACTAATCCAACGAGCTCTTAAATTAACGACCATGTAATCCTCCAGTATTTATCATTGTTTTTTATGATTTAGCTGGATGTATTTATTATAGCTTTTAATTAAATCAAATTATAGATATCAATTTTGAAAAATAAATTGAATTTATATTTTGATTTCACGTTTCTTTTGACTATTATGGGTATGTAACAAAAAGAAGAAGATATGGCACTATTTTAATACATTCAAGAGATATAATAATCTTAATGAAATTCAAATTTCCTAATAAGAACTAACGAAAGCAAAATTCTATTAATTCGCATAAACTTAGTATAGGTGAATTTTGTGATAACCTGTGATTATGTATTTTAGAAATAAATGATTACGAGGGAACAGACTTTAATTAACTACAGGATGAGGATGATAAATTAAGAATAAGAAAATATTAAATCGAGGATTAAATTAACATCTGTAAGTTTCTATTCTCGAATCTCAAATACTTCTATGGCTCGATCCCACATAGAACTTTGATGTTTGACTCAAATTATTAAATGGTGGAAATGTATTAAATTCTTGTATGATTCTAATAAATAAATACTTGTTAATTAATCCTGACTCTTGACGTAGGCACACCATTGTTGTAAGCACGATTTACGTAGACTTAATTAGGGGTTTGATAATTAAACACATTGCCATCTACCCAACAACAATCTTAAAAAAAAAATAAAAAAAAAATTGAAAGTTGATTTACGAAAGGGCCAAGTCAAGTCAATCCCTCCTAGAAAGATATGTCATCATTTTGTTTACTTGATGAATTTATAAACTCAAAAATAAAAATAAAAAGATTAATTAAATAAGGTTTTGCGATTGGTTTTATATTATTTTCTACTACAATTGAATTTTTTTAGCTTAAAATTGTACAATATATCACCATCTTATACTTAATATTTTTAATTTAATTAGATAGAATAAAAAAAAAGACTCAAGCTTGTAATTGTTTAATTATTTGAATTTTGACCACATCAAAAACTATCACAATTTAAAAATTTAAATTGATACTTTAAAAATAATTTTATATTATTCTCAAGAATAAAAATATAAAGACAAAGTAGACAGTGCATTAATTTTGATTCTTGCATATATATATATATAGAGGAAGGGGACAACATCAAGAAATAGATTTAATGTTTTATCTACAAGATCCCACAAACGAGGTGATGGGGCACAATCATAATTAATTAAGCAGCTCAATTCAAAAACAACTTCATTTTATTTTAAAGAGAGAGAGAGAGATCAACATGTAAATATTAATGAATTCGCAAAGGCCATTTTGAGGTGTAAACATCCCCAAGTTGAGATGATATATACTCATCAACAGTCACCCATGATGTAAGAAAAAACTAGAAACTAGCTTGATTAGTGCTCAACTATATACAATTGGCAGGAAGATTTATTTCTGGCTATAAGTTAATTAGTTCATAGAGATGAACTGCTTGAATTCAACGAATTAAGGTACATGTTGTGATTCCTATATAGCTAGCATTTCGGACCAGACAAAATTTAAGAATTACTTGAATAGACTCTTATAATCTCGTCCTAGGTATTTTCTAGTTCTAATTAAAGCGAATTAATGGCTAATTAAAGCGTCTTATAGAGTTATAGTCATAGCTAGGTGGTCATCTTTGTTATACCCGATTTTAAAAAACAAAATCTAGATTGTTTTGTTTTTTTTTTACTAAAAATATTATTGATAATGACTCGTTTACGTTTGAATCTGATTTTATATGATCAATCAAAGGAGTTGACTGAATTATATATTTTTTTAATTTAATTTAGAACCTAACTTAAATTAAGTTTTTTAAATCAACTAGAAACAAAATTAATAACTAGATATAGGTTTCTCGCATACATCATTTTTGTTGTTAACTTGATGAAAGATAATAAAATAGAACAAATAAACTAGCTTGATTCACGCATTGACAATGTTTAAGTAGAGATTTTGAATCCTAGCTAAGTTTAACTATATATCAAGAAATTTACTTATGTTCACTAATCTTCATCTCTAAAGTCTAAAAAACTCATTTAAGTTGTCCGAAAGTACTATTATAAAACATGACCCCTGTCAGCTATGGAAAACAGAGGTACTTTATATAAAATCAATAATAGTAGTAAATTAGAGAGAGATGCGTAAGGGCTGTCCACTCTTAGAAATAGCTTATACAAGCCTATTCTCTTTTACTAGACCAACAAAGAAAAATTACTTCATAAATGAGACCAAAAAAAAATTAAGGACAACGGGTTTGCCTGTTAAATTTAGATTAACGCAGATAAATCCTAAAATAGTAATCTTTTCACAGGCCCAGGGCCTAAGATCACAAACCTAAACCTTGTAATCATCTTTTTCTCGAGCTCAAAATCATAGCCCTTCTAATCTCACTCTAAAGGTTTAATATAAGGTTTAGACACGCTTCCAAGTATTTTAGAAATTAACAGACAAAGTTGGATGGAACTAGAGCAGATTGACCTCATGGAGATAGAACAATGAACCTTGGTGTTTGACCTCCTTTTAGCTTTTTGTAACTGTCGAAAACATTCGATATTATCTCACAAGGAGTATTTTTACTTGACTTCACCATAAAACAAAACAAATCACAAAAAAAAAAAAAAAACTTTCAAAAAACATAGAACATGATGCTTTGTGATAGGAATGCTGCTTATTTTAATTTAGGAAACATCAAGCACTGGCCTTTGGAAAGAGAAGCCTTTGATCCGTTTGGCAATCTGGGCAGGCAAGGAGCAAAATTGTTCATACAGATGACTAAAAGTAGTGCTGACATAAATTACAACAAAAAAGGGGATTGTGTCGAGCGGCTTTTCCTATTCCTCAGCAATTGCAAGGGTTTTACAAAAACAAGAGCTAAAATCCACCGCTATATCTACATATAATCCACGTCCAAAACTGAAGGTGTTAAGCCTTTTATCATCTTCCTATGATTAAATATGACTATGTACTCCTATGAACAAGAGTCGCCACACATAGCATTTGACCAAACTTCCTGAAGGTTTTTGCGTACCTCTCTTGAAGAACACACAAATAATAGGGACATGCAATCAGCTATTAGCCACTTGTTGATTCTTCTTCACTGTCTTCGCTCTCATCGCTGCAACTCCACAACCACCAGAAATATACATTCAGAAAATAACTAGATGTATAAATAACCAACATACACAATACACTGGATATATAAATCATCAAATGCATGCATTTATAAGCAAGTATAAGCCATCCTAGGTATTACTGCATCCCTGCAACAGAAACAAAAAAAAGTTCCGAGAACATGTATCATAGCATGGTTCACATAGAATGTGAACTGTGAATTATAAACATCACCAAGTCCTTCCCAATTGACTTTGTATCCATAATTTTTAAACATGTATGCTGGTATTATTTGCAAAGTTGAGATTTAAAGGATAATGTCCATCGAAGTCCAATGGCAGATACTCCCCATTGAGCATTTGGGTTTGGCTGCTATCCGATCATTTTATTCCAGGTCCCATAGTTTGTGTCATTATAATTTCTTCATCAGTATTCATTCTCTTTATGTGCTTCAGAACAAAATCTGTTTTTGTTTCCTTATAGAGCTATATTCAATCAGATACATCATATAAGAATGTCATTTCATGGATACAAACATGAAAAGCATAATTCTGTGTCATACATACATGCAAGCAATATTTACAAGTAAAGAGCGGAAGGTATTCATAAATATACCAGTGGACAGAATGTGATGGTTTATAAATATACCAGTGGACAGAATGTGATGGATTATAGCAAGGTATGACAAAGCAGAAGAAATTGAAGTTTTTTTTTATCCTTCTAAATTATAGCCAGCACAAATATGAAGTTCAAAAGGAGCTAAATCCCAGAACAAAACTAAATGTTCAACCAGATTACCTATATTCAGGGAACTTTGAAAGTCGCCTAGCATCCAAGCCTGTAATAAATTTTTGAGCCGCTTGAACATTGTCTGTACCTGAATAAATAAATCCAAAGCATTAAGTAAGGAAACCTCTTAGTTTTCCCGATTCACATTAAACAATGCAAAAGAATTAGAAGACCAAAAACCAGTCATTGAAAGATGAAAGATAGAAGGATCGATTTTAATCTCACTTGCCAATTAAAAGACACATAATCAACAGAGAACTGATATTGAATCAATATATGAAGGAAATACCTTTTGTCATCTGGAAGGCATGCACAGCACATCTTTCCGCGGCTAGCCTCACCGGAGTACTACTGTCCTTCAAACATTCAGCAAGTGCAGGACCAATAATGGAAACATGGACCGTAATTGATGGAGGACTTGCCTGAAAAATAAACGCCTCATTAAAGTTCCTGAAATTAAATGTTCATGAATTCCTTATTAGAGTAGAAACACATGAGGGCATACTTTTGCAACAGCTTTTAAAGCAGATAAACCTCTCCTTCTGACTTCACTGGAGTCATCGTGCAAAGCAGACACTATTGTCGAAATGATATCAACATATGCAGTGGCTTCAGATGGATCACTCTGAATCTGATGAAGTATAAGCCTTCCTAATGCCTTTGTTGAAGTTTCACGAAGAGGAAACTAATTTGCAGAAGAGCATATTCAGTAACTGGTACAATACAAACGCATAAAATTACAACTGTTGGAACTGCAATACCTTCTCATCTTTCAGGGCATCTTTAAGGCAGCGCATGATAGATGGAAACATTTGGGATGTAACAACAGAGGAAGGATTGTGCCTAAGCAAGGATGAGATGGTGAGTACTGAGCCGTGCCTGGACACCCAGCTAGGAGAAGATGCCAAATTTGAGAGTAGTTCAAGCAGATCATCAAGCTGAGGCTCTTCCATGTACTGCAATGTCATTTGAAACTATGAGAAAACGTAGAAGAAATTGCACATTTTAATGGAAGAGGTCGGTAGCAATAAACAAGGAAGGTCCATCAAGAGCAATGAAAGGTGCAAACAACATGGTGTTCTGCCCAGATACAACTTCAGCTTCTTACCACAGGTTTATTTCGAAAAACTATCTTGAGTCCAGAGCTCAGCCAGCATGTAGCACCGCTACTATATCCTAATTCTAGTATCTTCTTGTTGATATGAAAACTATGGCAGTAGTGATATGGTCACTTTAGAGCTAACAACTTTAAAATACCCTCTATCATATTTATCATGCAATTTTACAGCATTTTGTAATTGAAAACCAACTGCCTTTTGAGTATTCTGTTTTCCATCTTTTCTACTCCTTGACTGCAGCACACTGACAGGCCCAAAACTGAACAGCTACAACACTAGACTGCTGTGGCTTATTTTCAGAGCCCTAGGCACTGTCCCTGACAGCAAGCCTAGTAGTGTCAGGCTTGGGTGGTGTTAATGGTAATTCACTATTCAAATAAAACAAACATCAGGTCTAAGCCAGAGTTTCAAATATGTCAAGAGATTCAACACTTCTATCAGTTAAAATGAAAACATATATTTGCAAAACCAAGATACTCAGAATACCTAAACCCACCTGTGAAGTGATACCCAATATGCTGGCAGCAGATATTCGGACTTGGTCATCATCATGATGAATTAAATCCTTGAGTTGACTGAAAACACGAACTCTGACAGGATCGCTCACACTTTTCCCAGCATGCTTAAGGACACCTTTTAAAGCTGTGAGAATTGCCTCCCGAACACCAGCATCTGATGCCTGAGCAACAAAATAAAAGTGATGTCATGATCATAACAAAGATCAGTGAAGGGAAAAAAAATTACATAATGACTATCAAACCTGCAAGCTGGACAGGAGGTCACTGACTAGAGGATCAACTCTTGTACTGAGTGCACTAAGCTTTCCAAGAGCAAAAGCAGCACTTGTACGAACAGTCCTGCATTTCACTCAAGATCTCATGAGCAGGAAATAGGAACTCACAAACCATAAATAAGCCAAAGTAAGAAGACATGCGTAAAGGATACATATATATATGAAAGGAAAAAAATTTCCAATAGACCCACAAATAATTTATGAAACAATTCAACAATAGTTTGACAAATCAGCTTTCAATGTACAAACAAACCTTGTACTATCTTGTAAGCACTTGATAAATGTTGTTTGAAGCTGAGGAAGAAAAGGCCTCAGGGACATCCCACCCTTCCGTATTAAGATGCTCAATGTAGACAAGATGGCACTCTTCACCTGCCAAGGAAACCGGTCGCCTATGATCCGGATAAGAGGCCTGTAATTATAAAACAAATACATCATTATAGTAGGTACACACCTAGGAAACTTCAGCTAATGGGAAAATAATCTTTTTATTAACAAGAGAACTATTAAAAACTATTAAAATCAAGGCATCAAAAAGCAATAAGCACCCCCAAGCACTTAGGAACGTTAAAAAAGGGAGCAAAAAGGAAATTCAAAATTTATGTGGTCATTATGAGCTCTTACCACAAGCATACAGTTTAATGAAGACCATTAAACTAACAGCACCTACAGATAAATGATACACATAATCTGAAATATTTACAAGGTGAGCTCAAAAAGATTGAGGACATGCCATATATTCAATACCCATTTCTTTGTACAGACCATTATTTTAGGGGCACATTCTTGTGTTTCTAAAAGAATAAATTGATTGTGTGAAACTAGCAAAAATGTGATTTTACAGTTAAATTATCCTTGCTGAGAAAAAAATCAGGAATTTCCCATTCATGAAAAAGAAATAAAAAAATGATCCAAATCCGGAGTTGTTGAAAAACGTTAGGAGCAGCAATCCAATGACAAGATGTGTTGATGTTACATATCACTCAACCCTAACTACACACATAATCAGTCGATTTATAGAAGCCACAAAAGTATAATTCACAAAAGCAAGATTTCCCAAAGACGGATGACACATTGTTAACCACCACAGTACTTTATGGTACATTAATTCTAGAAGTCAAAACTTATACTAACATTTTTCAGATATATTAACATTTAGTATAAACTGGATTTCGTAAAATGTATATGGTCCATACCCAGTGATTGGAATGACAAAATCCTTCAATGCTTTTTCACTAGTCACCTCAATAAGCTCCCCAAGACCCAGTGCTGCCTGCTCTCTTAATTCAGCAGAGCCACTTGTCAGACCCTAAAATGTCATAAGATATCAGAGAATCACCAGAAATGAGACAAGAGGCACAAATAACTATGATCAATACTTTTTCTAACCCAGTAGTCAACTAGACAACCAAATGTATATAACTGACAGGATCACAAGACACACACACACATGTATATATATAACAGGATAAAAACAACTTCATGAAAGCAGGAAAACTGACACTAGTAATAAACCACCCAATGGAAGAATTGAGGCAGTAACAATACACTTCCGAAACCATATCATTAATTGCTAGTAAATCAGCAAGCATTGCAGACACATAGCATCTACTTGGCTGGTTGAGGAAATAAAAGGCCTTCCCAAGCTCAGAACAAGAAATTTTTACCATGACCAATTTAACTACAGATAAACAGAGTGCATGGGAAAAAAGAAAAGTGGGAATCTCAAATCATGTTTTCTAATCTTTCTTGAAGATTTCTCAAAAATAAAAGTGAATTGTAGAATTTAACAAACCAAAACTAAAATACATGCTGCATACAAGGATGATGTCAAACAAAAAGAAAAAAGAAAAAAAAGAAGGAAAATAACAATATTCTGACAACTAATAATAACAAAAGAAAAGCATGAGAAGGACAACGTTATGACAGTAAGAATATAAGCATCCTTACTTGAAGAAATATCGGAAGCAATGGCTGAAGAGCTTTTGGGAGACAGAAACCTGGAATGACAACTGGTCCTCCCTGCAAAAATATTGAAATGGACATAAATACCCAGATGAGTCATCCTTCCACAAATCAGACAAAAAAGTCAAAGTTTCTGTGCATTCTGTTAACAGTATCATAATGCATACCCAATTGTCTACACTGCAGAATAGTGATCACTAACCTTCTTTTTCCTTCGCTCTTTATCTCTGGACGTGGACACAGCATCACGTACTAATTTTATATATGAAGGAAGCACCTCCTTAGGAACAGAACCAATAACCCTTGATAAAGCTTCCCAAGCAACCTATTGAAAAGAACATTAGATACAATTTATGGAAGAGTAAAGAAGACTGAATTATGCATTTGATAGATACCTCAACAGTTGATGAATCTGAATCACTCAGCAAAATGATCAGAGTAGATATCATATTTGGTGCTTCATCTACCAAATATAACTTGCTGTATTTGAAGAAAAATCCTATCAGGTATGATGAACTTCTTCTGATCGAAGCCTGACACCATAAATATACAGAACCAAAATTAGTGATAAATACATACATGTTTGTGTGTGTGGGTGTAGAGAGAGAGAGAGAGAGAGAGCATGGAAGGGCAAGGATAACTGGGCTACATACCAGAGTATCCCCAACACCTTTTAGAAGTTCTGCTATCAGATACTCAACGCCTTCCTCATCTATGACCAAGGCCACTGTTTCTGCAGCCTTCTTAGCCAAAGTTTGAACATCCTACAAACTCCAGTCATTAGATAATCTAGTAGAATAAACAGCATTTTGAAGATGTATTTTAAATGAAGGTGATATACACTAATGTCAAAAGAAGATTGATATTTAGAGTTAGGCAAACAAGAGTTGAAATTTAATATCGCTTCTTCAAACTAGTTGCATACCTTGTCCTCAGCACCCATTGCAGAAAGTAAAGCAGGAAGAATAGTACCAAGGTGAAAGTTAAGACCAGGTCCTGCAACCTCAGCTAAGGCTCCCAGTGCATGTGCATTGAAGGCACTGGATACATATTCAAAGTCTTAGAAAAAGAGCAATCATAATGTGTGTTTGTGTGCATGTTTTCAAAAATTATAGCAACTCAAGGAAGCTACACATACGAAAGGGGAAGATGGACCAGCTTGGGCAAAATATGAGGCAGTACAGCTGTAGTCCTGACACTGAAATTCACAACAACAGAAATTAACCACATTTTACAGTAGAAAAATATACACAAAAAGACTTGACTCTCAATACACAAGCTGCACAAGGCGTTTACCTTAAGATTTGTTTGAGACCATCAAGCGCCGTATCAGAGGTCTCATCATCCTCCAGAGCATGCAGCAGTGTTGGAACAATTTCATCAATTGCTTGCATTCCAGCACTCTGAATAAAGAGACAATTTAAGAGCCTCATAAATTAATATCTAAACAAGAACTTGAAACAAAACCCAGAAGATAGAAATGATGTACCTTGTACAGAGTGCTGAATGCTAAGCCTGCAGACTCACGCACCTCAGGCATGCTGTTAACATATGTTAACATCAAAATTTATCATACATTCAAGAGATTTAGAAAATTACTAGAAGAAATACTGAACTAACCTATCACAAAGGGCAGTCCGGATTGTAGGGATGAGTTCATCCATAAAACTCAATAATTGACTCTTCACAGCACTTGCCATCACTTCACTCAGACCAATGCATACACCCTGTAATTCCAAGCCATATGAGAATTACATGACAAATAACCAAAAAGTAACCTTTGTAATTTCCTTATGATTGATCAATTCTTCTATTTTTCTTGTGACCAAAATCCTTGAATAATGTTTTCTATCAACTTTGACAAAAGAAAAAAAAAAAAAATTCCTTGATTAATGTCTGCATATCATATTGAGAGATGAGGAGACGGGGTAGACCAAATGGTGATTTCAGTGCATGCATGGTTTACATGCATATGGTTAATGGATTGAAACTTGATGATCAAGATCCCTCTGCAAGTTAGAAGCACAAGAAGCCTTGTATCTGCCTGTTGGGTTTAGTTTATTATAAAGTATTGATGGGGAGGGGAGTTTCAAGAGAAAAAGTGGACAAACTACTGCAGCTACAGATAGAAATTTTACTTGTCTTCTGCTAGGATTAGGATCCTTTAGCCCCTGGGATAGGATTGGGATGATCAAAGGAAGCACTCTTTCACCGAGCTTTCGAACAAGTTCACCCAATGCTCGTGCAGCAACCTACATTAAAAATAAAAATAAAAACGATTGTGTTTACCAAATAAATACTGGAAAAAAAAGGAATCAGGAAACTACAATCTGAAAATAAAAGAAGCACAGACCTGCCGCCTTTCAGAAGATGACGATGCCAGAGAAGATATTAAAGTACTCATTAAAACTGGCATTATTTCCTTAAGAGTCTTAGGAGTATTGGCCACTATTGTTTTCCATACATGTAAGGCAGCCTGAACACAGGGACAGGAACATTCAGTTTACATATATGCATAAAACACATATAAAAAGCAAATGACATGCAAGAGAGAAAGAGAGATGAAAATGTGCCACTACCTGACGCACAGATAAACTGACATCAGTCCGGACCATGTATAATGCAGCAAGAATTTCATTACGCTTATCTCTTCCTAAAACCTCAATAATAGCACGTCCATGTGCTTCAGTACTAGAACCTTCATCATCACTACCCCCCTCAAGTAAAGCTTTTCCAGAAGTCCCAGCTACCTGGACATGGAAAAAAGGCAATCTCAGAAGGCTAACAAAAGGAACTTGCAAAATGGAGAACTGGAAAGAGGTGAAGTAGTATGAACCTTAAACAAGAGATCTCCTAACAATTCCACTGAGCTTTGCCGGATGCGCCAATTATCATTGAAAATACCATCTTCAACAGCAGGAAGGAGAAGAGGCAAGGACCTAAGGATGAAAAGGAACATAATAAAATAAAATAGCACACATCCAACAAAGATTACAGATCACACGAATATGCAAAATATTCTTAAGACATAGACAGCTATCACAGACTGCATGTAACTTTCATGAAATCAGAATAATTTCAAGTTTATTGGAAATAAAATTTAAAATGCCCAAGAAATGGCAACATGTTTTGGCCCCAGTCAGAAATTCTAAAGTGATTTTATGGCAGGAACTTCAAGAAATTTCAGTTCCAAACATGTAGGAACAAAAGTAAATTTCAATCCAGCGCCAAGAAAATACAAAGAAACATGGCAAGACTATGAATGCATACGTTGTTGCATAGTGCTCCACCAGGACATGGCCAGCACCCAATGCTGCATCACGAACAGATTCATTCTCATCCGCAAGACCTGTACGAGTAAACCAGCCACTTTATTATAAGCTGGGTTGTTCTACTACTACCAGTAATGGAAAAAAAATCCACAAAGAACATTTATATTTAAAAAAGGAATTGAACAATCTAAACGACCAAAACTACAAATATCCTTCAAAATTACCGAACCTACCATCTAAAATTGCAGGCAACACCTGCTGCAAATAATTCTGGAATTGAACACCTAAAGATCTTGGCAGATACTGCAAATAAATTAGCATAAAAAGGACATAATCAGAGAAGGGTCATAAGCAAAATCCAAAGTGGTTTGGGAAAAAAAAAAAAACTTTATTGGACACATTTTTTTATGAGAATATTAGCTGACGCTAATTAGTTCACCTTGAAAAGTGTTAAATATCCATCACGCACAGATGCCTTTTGATGAGAACAGTTTCGGATAATATCAGGTAGCACATGTTCAAAGTATCCTGTGCCAAGTGCAGATAGAACCTGGAGATAGATAAACAAAAGCCCCTAACTTAAGTATACCTGATTAAAAGAAGTCTGCAAATTCCCAAAACTAGCGTTTTCTTCAGGAAGTATCACTTCATAATCATAACAAGTATTCATTTTCAGATTAATTGCCTTCGTCTAAACACAATAGACTTAATAGCTGTGCTATTGTCATATTAATTGCAGAAGACATGAAGAAACCTTATGTATATAATGAGCTGCTTAATTAAGTGAAAAAGTGGCTCAGTAGTCAACTAGAAAGTTAGAGTAACCAATAATACCTCACTCAAGCCTTGAGCAGCTCCAGAACGCTCAACATTACTATTATCAGTTTTAAGAGAGTCAAACAGCCAAGGAACAAGATCAGGGAAGTTTTCCTCGCCCATTCCTCTTATAAGAGATCCAATGGCCCTTGCTGCCACAGACCGAACTTCTGGAATTGGATCCACAAGAACCTGTTCTTATTCAAAATCAAAACTTAATCATAGAGGACAAACAGTATACAAAATATGTACGTAACTCCAGTGATAACAGTACCTTTTTAACTTCAGGAAGAAGCAACCCTATGTAAGGAATCATATCCTTCGGTTCTGTAACCAACGAACACATGTTTCCAACTATTTGTGCAGCTTTCTTTTTAGTTTCAGCACTCCTCTCCCTAAGACCCCTATGAACTATAGGTACCAATAGTGCAAGTGATGGGGCATCAATTGAATTAATGAAAGTTGTCTGCAAGAAACCAAAAGGCATTTAGTGACATGAAACAGATTAAAATAAAACTGATAAACTAAACAAATGTTCATCCATAAACCTTACCTGGAGGAGAATATCAAGAGAATATTTTGTATACTCATTGGGGTCTGTTAGGCCCATGAGAAGCGTAGGGACAAGAGAAGATATTTCTGGATTCTTTATCACACTCCCGACCTGGGATGACATTATGGACAGTTAGTCAGGAACCACTACGCATGAAGAGCACATTGTGAACAATAAATCACAAAATATATATATATATATATATATATATATATAACCTGCTGGAGTGCCATTTGTCCTGCTGACTGGACTTTGGGATGCGTATCAGTTAAAACCTAAATTTGGAAACAAAATTCCAAGGTCAAGAATTTTTGTTTATTTAAAGAAGGCTAATCAACAAGGCTTGTGTATGCAATTATAAACCTCCGTCAGTTTGGGCACGATAGTAGGAAGGCATTGAGACAATTGTTGAGGAGCACAGTATGCCATAGCACCAAGTAGTTGTACACTGCTTTGCTTTGTCCGCCAGGCTTTATCCTCAAGACCCTGAGTTTAAAAATTTACAGGTAACAATTTGATCAGTTAAGCACTCTGAAAGCAGTGCAACATAATCCAAATAGTAAGACACAGCAGGACAAATAAACAAAAGGGGAAAAAATAATAATAGTACAAAACACTATGTCAACAACACAAATAACAATAGTAATAAAGAATCATCCTCACTGACATTCATTGCTATCTTTAGAAAAAAATCAAAGACAGTAAAACAAGGCTCAAGCACAATAATGGCAAGCAACATAGTTCACTTTCACCTCTGCTTGTCAATATCTGCTGTATTTATCTTAGTCAACTAGCTAGTATAAAAAGCTATTTGATTCAATTCAGAACACAGCTAACAGATCATAAATGTCCACCATCCAGGGAAATAAAAGAATTTTATTATCCAACTGAAGTATCCGTACTGATCAAGCATAAGGGTGCAGTATAATGAGACCTAACTAAAATCATTACATGATTACTAGAGTTAAATTATCAACTTTTAATACAGAAAATTTATCCCTATGACAGAATAAAAACCGAGTCTCCATCCATAGTATGGTCCCTCAAGATTTAGAAGAACTATATGACCAGTTCAATTATTATATCTTATCAAACAAATGTGCTGAATATGTAACAATTAAATCCACAAAAGGCACCTTTAGAATCGATGGAAGCACAAGCTTCACCCCCTGTGCACTAAGTTGAGACATCATTGAACGAGCAGCACATTCAGCAGCTTCACGAACTGCTACAACTTGGTCAGAGAAAGAAACCAAAAGTAACGGCAACATTTGAATCACATACCTGGATATAAACAGGAAAAATAGATGCATTAATCATACAAAGAAATCTGCACAGACAACATTGCAGTCTTTAGGCTACAATTATTTATACATACGGTTCAAACAGTTTTCCAAGTGTTTCACAAAAGCACTCAAAAGCCAGTTGAGCTCCTTCACGATGTTTTGCTGAACTCCTGTAGTTTGAAAGAAACACAAGCTCGTCAAAGTCCAAAATTAAAAAATACAAAGGTGAATAACTACAGTAAGAAGCGCTATTTGGCTTTGGCTTGGCAGACAGGGATCCCCTCCACCCACACTATGACAACTAAATGAACAAGAACCCTATTGGAAAACAATTTTATTCTTGACAACCAATCACTGTTCATGTCCACAAACAATAAAAGAAGGATCAGAAAATTTTTAACTTGAGAGGAACTACTACTAATATTGCCAAATATGATTAAAGAAAATGACCAGAATCAGAGGAATATACCATTTTAATAAAACTAAAACCAACCAGAGTGTGAATATACCTATCTGCAAGACTTTCCCTTATTGCAGCAGTAATTCCATACTTCTTCAAGCAAGATATTCCATATCCCTTGACCACTCCAGCTAGTCCAAAAGCTGCTCCTCGGCGTTCCCCATATTTGTCACTATTCATAAGTTGATCCAATAACCTAGAAACAAGAGCAGGTGCATCATCCTGATGCAAGAAAAGGAGATGTTAGGACAGCTTGTAAACCCAGACATAACAACATGAAACTTCAGAAATATACTGCCTCTAGTTCATTTTTTTCGATTTGGAGATGGAAGAATTAGAAAAGGACACGAGCATCAATATATTACAATAACTAAATGCATCATTATGAGAATTAGATTTTAATTTTAGGCAAAAATTGCTTCATACTTTCTTTGACTGCATTAGTGGAGATAAGCAAAACGAAACTGCCCGCTGAACAGCCTCTGATGGAGTATTCAAAACATCCAACAACTTCTCCACCACTGCATGGACTTTGGGATCATCCTGCAAGAAAATACAGATGTTAAAACGAAACAAGAAAAAAAGCTTGATGAATTTGCTATGAAAGGAACACTGGCACATAAAATCAGACCTTAGCCAAGTGTTTTGCCAAGGCTCCAGTAAAAATAACAACACCCTCACGAACCAAATCATATTTTTCCTCATCTGATGCCTAAGCACAAGAAATTATATGAGAGGGACAAATATAAAAAAAGGTTAAATAATCTTTAATCATTACATCAGAGTCTATCCATCTATAGAATTCATGAAGTATGGAAACATAATAAAAAAGGTCAAACATGTTATGATTTAAATGAAGACTGACCTTCTTGTTCAGGTAGTTCTCAAAGATTGGAAACAACAAGGAAACATTGTCTCTTCCATGCTTATCAATAATTATGATGCCAGCATTGATCATTCTTCCTCGAACATCTGCATTAAGGTCACCCTACAACATAAAAGGGTTAAAAAAACAGAGACACTGATTTATTCAGACCAATTTATAGCTAAGATGATAAACACTTCAAGGCATACAAGATCATCCATACCAAACAAAATGATGAAATGAAAATGATGATTCTCCTTGATATGAGGTAAAAATGCAATAGAAGAGTCCAAAAATACGCTTTAAGAAAAAATAATATAGCTTTCTTCTAATTAATGAATAGATAGATAATGGAAATCTTAATCTACTAAGAAACATAGCAGATCAGTACTCCATTGGTAACAGCAGTGTTTTCTGGGTTAGACAATAACTGCAAAGAAAAGCTCTTTAAGCATCAGTAGTGTAATATTAAGTAGTACTTTGATTAAATGACTGTAGCTACCTAGTCTCCAAAAATGGATGTGATAATTTGGGGACGTAATTATTTCTTAACAATGAGCCAACTTAATTCAATCAAAATGGAAAGGCAAATCTTACCAATGCTCGTGATATGAGGAATGTCATAACAACAGGGAGGTCTTTTGTTCTTAGAACATCAGCAGCAGAATGTAAAGCCAGTGCTATTCCTTGTCTGCCCAGCCAACCAGCATCAACAGTATCCTCACCAAAACCAGCATCCCGGATATATAAAGAAAATAAAGTAGAAAGAGATTCCTGAGGAGATCAATAAAAAAAAAATTAGAAAACAGCACACAGAAGAAGAATCATAATTTTGTCACACTAACCTGTATAGTATCTGGATTTTCATCCAAAGCAGCAGCTAATGCCTCTGCAGCAGCCAACCGCACATTGTAATCAATATGAGAAAGTGCTTTGAAAAGTCCAGAATAATTGGTCCCAAAGTCATGTCCATAGCGATCCCAAATATCCTCTGCAGCTTCAGCAACTAACTGTAAACATGGAGTAAAAAACAAAGTGAGTTCAAATTAATAACAAAAACAAGCGACTAAATGAAATAATTAACCAATGAAAACCAGTGAAATTTAAAAACAACAGTATAAGTGAAATAAGTGAAATTTGAACAACTAACCAATGACTTAAAAACAACAAGGTAAAATAAGTGAAATTTAAGATGGAAGAATGTTACAAGATCAAGTTCAGAACCGTGTAATCTATATAATTGTAAACATGAAGAACAGTATCTTTTGGAGGATACATTGCGAACACAAATTAGTATGAGAACATATTGCCATAACAAGGTGGGCACTCATCAACACAAGGGGCTGGCATGACTGGCACAACAAGTCCCGTGCCATGGACAACTATTTCTTAGGCCCAAAGGGACCAAGAGATACCCCATGCATGAAAATATAAAAAATAAAAAGGAAACCAATAGCAATAGAAAGTTTGAAACCAACAGAAAGTTTTAACTGCTCGCAGCCATACAAATCAGAGACGTAACAAAAGTGGTTGAACCTGCCCTGATTCCGTATAAACTTAATCAAACCTGCTAGGATCAAATCCACCATTTATATGATGGCAGTTAAAAGAAAATCACCAGATGACCAAAGAACTACTTGTTACTTCACCAACTAGAGCATGCAAGTTCGCTGTTTGTATTTATTGTGCGTTTCCAGATCCACTATTTGACTGGACCATAAATGGTTAATAGCCCAGTTCACAGAACTTCCAGGTGATGTTCAAGCAATCAAACAAATCATTGATGACAATAACTTAATTCAAATGTCTCAGAATACTTCTAAAATGAGCAATCATTATATGACAAGTGAAGATCTTTCTAGTGTATTCAAATGCAGAGTCACAACTGAAGTCACAACATTAAGCTGCTCAATCATTCAAGGTCTTAAATAGATGTTTTGATGGCTGTTACACATTCCCTTGTATGATAAACTTTACCATATGCATATGAAATTTAGCTAAGCCTCCAGGAAGGTTACAGCATTTAAGTTACTCGAGAAGCAGCGAATAACAGACACAGATCAAACTAACAAAACTGGGAAAGGACCATGGACACATAAAAATGCATTTAGCCTCTGGTAAATTAAACAGGAAATATAAAGTATGACTGGCATTGAACATGATAGGCAAATTAAGGGTAAGGATAGAAGTAACCTAAAAATCTACAGGAGATCCTTGAATCCAGAAGGAGAGTTGAGATATCTAAAGTTGACTAGGCAATACTAAATTGCAACATTCTCAATGATAGTTCTCCTTCGATAAACAATTATCCAATATAAAAGTATGATGCTTTATATAGGGGCAAAACGACCATATCTAAATAGGAAATAGAATCCTAACTAAGAATAATACATGTTGAATAAAAAACTTAGAAACACCCAAAGCTCTTAAATCGACAGAATTATAAATTGATGATGATGGCAGAAAATATGAATTCGGAAAGCACAAAAAGAGTGAAACAGGAATTTAGTAGTGGATGCCTCACAGCACGCAGTACATTTTAAGCAATAAAATATCAAGCCACGAGAATCTTCGAAGTGGAGGAACAAGTTTGATGCACTTACAAAAACAACGGAAAAAAAATGCAAGGTTGTCATTTATAATTACACATCAAGGGGAAGAAAATATAGGTGAACAATCAATAGAACAGGTGATAGAAATAAGCTGAAGAAACTATCCACTGGACTATTTCCTGTTAAACAACGAAAAGTTTGTTACCAAATTCAATTACATCAAAGAAAACAACAACTGGCAAACCAAACCTTTTCTGGATCATGTAGAGCAATCCAAAGACTAGTTGCAACCTCAACATTCTCGGGGACAGATCGGCTGGCAACTGCTGGAATACATTTTATGGCATTTAAGCAGGCCATTCTTACATGAACATCTTTTGCATACACTCCATTCAGTGCCTGTAACCATAAATATTTAAAAATAAAATCATGGAAGGTTAAACAGAGTTACATGAACGATGAAACCAAAGTTAAAATGTATCATACAGGTGCAACTTCCTCTGGTTGTAAACCGAGGCACAATTCATTTAATGCTGGTCCAATGGAGCCCTGATAGGCAGGAACAACACCTAGAACATGATAAAGAGCCTGCAACACAAAGAGTGAATTATATTGCATGCAAAAAGAAAACAGACAGAGAAATCTGAAAAATCATATATATCACATTGGTTCATCAAAAACAAAAGTTTAGATATCTAACTGATAGCATTCGAAGTCTAGGAAGGGGTAACAGTGGATCCATGTGCAAATAGAGAATACGAAGCACATCATCATGAAGTCCAGTCTTCTTGGGTGATAATAGAATGTGCTCCATTATCTGACAACAATGACATCACATATAGATTAACAAGAAGTTGCAATGAATTTAGTTATACATGAAAAGGGAGGAAAACTTACAGGAAATACAAAAGTAAAAGAATCTACAGGAAGAGGTCCAGGTTTACAAGACACAGATAAGCCATTAATTATTCTCTCAAAAAGACCCAAAGAAGGACTCTCATTGGCTTCCCCGTCACCAGCTATTGGAATAAGATCCAAGAAAACACTGACATCCTTGGTCACAATAAGGCGTAGAGCAGTAGCAATGTCAAGAGCCCAATGACAAAGAGGTGTGGCTGTACATCTGGATAGCTTCACCAAGGTCTCATAGGCCACGTCACTCACTATAGGTGAATGTAGCAAAGGGTCAACAAACTTAATCTGATAACATGCACAAAAGAAGAGGATTAGGACCACATAGAGGAGCTTAAAGTATAAGAAGAATAAAAACCCTTAACGATACAAGCACTGAAACATACTTTAAATCACCAGCTATGAGAGAGAATCAGAACTCATATGAGAAATAGATTAGGACCACAATGGAAGAAATTCTCTAACATGAAAAATAATGTTTCCGAACAACCATCATAAAATTAAAATAGCTAATGGGCTCTTAAAATGAACAATAGCAAGCATTGACATATCGTTCTTTCCCATCTCCTAGCATGCAGATGTTCATATAATAAAGTGATCAAAGCTAATTGCTGAGGAATTGGGGATCAGAAAAGGAAAGGCAGTTGAAGTTTAGTTTCACAGTGACCATTTAAGAGAACTGTAGACAAAAGGAAAGGCAGTTGAAGTTCACTTTCACAGTGACCATTTAAGAGAATTGTAGACAAAAGGAAAGGCAGTTGAAGTTTAGTTTCACAGTGACCATTTAAGAGAACTGTAGACTAATAACAACATATGCTGCAGCTTTGCATCAAACATTTTGATCTTCGCATAAAACAGAGTAAGAAGTAGAAGAACAGTCACATTCTGACATAATGCTTGTGAGATATCACCTGTTTGTCTATACATCAACAAAAGTAACACGCAAAGAAAAGCAGGTTGCATGACACGAACCAGGGAAGGTAGTTGACTGTGTGCAAATACAGGGTTAGAGATGGCCATTTCCCCAAGAGCTCTCAGCATCAATGAAAGGTTGTCCTGTATACCTCTAACCTTATCTCGTACAGCTGCCTCCTCCTTCAGCAATAATTCACGAGCCTCTTCTTTTGCTGTCTTTCCTTTATCTACAAAAACCAGAGACAATGAAACAAAAGCATGTTAAGCAGGAAATAATTTTAATCAATACCAGTATCAATTAATTTACCAAGTGCAAAATAACATGCCAGCTTTCTTCGTCGACTTCCCAATATCCTTTTTACCCATACCAGCAGCTTCTCTACCAGTTGGTTCTCTCTTCACAAACTGATTAGAATTGACATCATCCTGGGAAGAGAGACACAGTTGCAAATAAAAATAACATCAGGTGGCAGTAGGAGCAAAAAAAGTAAGAGGAATAAATGAAAAGGAATAATAACTACCGTGTCATTGTGGTCCTCGTACATCCGAAAACGGCCCTTCGCCTGTCTTGTGTTCTTAGAAGCAACAGATTCTGCAACATAAACGCCTTGCTCACTAGAAAGCATTCCTTCAGGGGTATGAAAAATCTGAGAAAAAATTTACAAATAAGTAATACAAAACACTAGGTCGAAAACACAGAAAACAAAAGAAATTCTGTGACCAAGGCTAGCAGATTATAGAAGGCCATCGTAGCAACAAGAAACATTTATCCTTGCATAAATACAATGAACCAGAGGGAAAATATATGGGAAAAAGAATTGATAGTACAAAAATGGAATTAATATGCTCCTGCCACCTAGGCTAGGGCCATATTTTCATTGCCAAAAGTCCTCAAATGACATCTTCTCATCTAAACAAATAATCACTGGAATTTCTGAATACACAGATTCAGTAGTGTCTGCAAGAAAATATCAGCTTAATAATATATATTTTCACATTAACAAAGGTCAAAGCCCAAGAAGCTCAATCAACCAAATGACACATGGTCGCCACACCTGTCATTTGTGTCTACAATCCTGTGCTGGTCCAGAAACAAGAAATGGAAAAGGCCTAAGACATGCTCTGGTCCCGGCCAATGCACACCCAGCAGTAAGCTAAAATGTTATCCTAGTGCACAACGTCAAACAGATCTAACAACCATACAGAAAGAGCCACTATGACAACATATCCCTCCCAAGATTGGAAAGCTGAACCTGACTCTGGAAAAGACAAAATGACAACATATCCCTTCCAAGATTGAAAAGTTTATCTCTCATTTCAAACATGTATAGTCTACAAGCAACTAACTTGAGAATAACATTGCTATAAGAAAGTGACTGGTACTATATTTGGCAAATCCAGTATTGAGAAATTAAGTGTGTTTAGGAACAGTACCCGAATATCACTCTCTGAAAGCATATCATGTGCATAACGGTCTGGATGATTTTTCAATTGCTGGCAAGGAGAAAAAAAAAATTATGGTCGGCAGTCGGCAGTAACAAATATGGCCAAATGGCCATAATTCATCAAGATTTCATTTAAAACAGCACACTGGATATACAAGAAACAACCTTTTCAAATGCCAAATACATATCTCTTGGTGTTATGGACATCAAAGTTGATAGAGAATATATTGCAGCTTCCTGTTCTAGCGGATTCAAACTTGCCAATCCCATTGGTCCTAGTAGACCCTGACAAAAACAAACTACAACAGGTTAGTGACTGAAACAATGTATGAACATGTACTCTTGGCAACATTGCAGCTTGCAAACAACAAAAATGCTAAAACTGCAATTGATTGGAATAAAACCTAAATCTAGAGAAGAGAATGCTATAAATCAGCAATTAATTCACACAACAAGATCAATCCATACTGCAAAACCAATCCCAGTTGTAACCATGCTCATGATAATACATTAAATCCCCCCTCCCCCCAATAAAAAAACCCTTTGGTTGCTGATTTGGAACCACCATCGACACACCAAATAGAAAATTAAAGAATTTCAATGATGAATACAGTTAGCAAATTATAAAGATTGAAATTTAATTTTTCAATTTACAGTTGATACTCTTGACTACGGATACTGACTATATATACTGACAATAGCACAAGTCAAATGTATAAACCATTGGCATTTCAAATTGACTCCATCCAAAGTTATCGACAAAATCTCAAACTTCTGACTATAGGCCTGAGATTGAGAGCCACGGAAATAACTCAACATATATTCATTCTGGAAAGTGCATAAAAGATGTAAACTACCTACTTAACATTTTCTTCTCAATTTCAAAAAACAATTTGAAGATTATATGATGGAAAAGAACCTCAACAGAAAGATATTCAAATATAGAGATCATTAATATTTTGATTACATATGCAGATCTACCAAAGAGGCAATAAGTAATAGTAAAGGCAACTACACAGCAACATCCATAACTCAAAGTTTTACAACATCCTTTCTGCAAATTTAGGAGGAGGGCAGGCAGGAGAGGTAAACAAGGCAGACGTAGCATAAGAATAAGATGGTGCTAACAAAATATACTACTAATATTTCCTATCTTCTGCAATTATGAAACAGGATAATTGCTCTGTTAATAAAACTAATTTACAACTTTCTCAATCAAGTCCATGGACTTTTATTTTTTTTTCATTTGAGTACACCAATCTTTTCAGAACCTCCAATCAAGTACCTCCATCTACTTTCTGTCAACTGCTTAGTTATTTGATGATAGGTCCTGTGGCCTTGAACTGTTGTTGGTACACAAACTTTCACTTTGTCTCAATTGAGTATATAGACTTTAATCTTTCTTATTTTGATACACCAACTTTTTTTATAATGACAATTAATTACTTTTGCCAATTTTTCATTTTCTAATGTGGTTTTTTTTAGTTCAAGTACCCTCCATGCTGATATTGTATTTAATGACAAAAAATGTTTTAAATTAAATAAATCCTTTTAATTAACAATAAGCTATCTAACTTCTACACTGAGTTTAAAAGGTATTTTATGATTAATCAAAACTAATAAAAAAATTATTAGTACAATTCAAATATTTATTATTTTAATAAGAGAAATGGAAAATCATATGATTGAAAAATAAATAGGATAAAACAATGGATTATTGTAAAAGTACCCAATTGGAACAATCAAAAAGGTCAGTATACCAAAATGAAACCTAATATAATATAGTTCATGTACTTGATTGAAAAAATTGCAAGTTGGTGGACCAACATTGCAATTTTCCTTTACTAACAGTCAAAGGACACATAAGCAGAAAACATAGCAATTAACAGAGTTAGATGGGAGTACATGATTGGAAGTTTTAAAAAAGTTGGTGTACTTCTTCGGAAAAAAAAAAACTAAAGGCCATGTACTCAATGTAGAAAAAGTGTAGAATTGGTGTTCTAATAATGTAAGTGTCACTTTATGAAACTAACCCGTGTAATGTCTGCAATTGGAAGGGCACACTGTTTACATATATTTTACTAGCAAATCAAATAAGTTTCATAAAAAAATCAAGCTCAGTTTTAATACCCTGATAAATTCACCATGAAAGTAATGGAGACTAATCCATTATATATATGCAGTCAAGTTTTGTTGTTCAGGCACTAGAAACACTAAAAGAAGCTAGTGAAAATGTAAACTCTACTCAAAATTGCCATTGGTTAATGTTTCCATAAAACAAGGAGAAATAAGAAGCTGAATTTTACCTTGCACAAATTCTCAACATCAGCAGAAACAATGCCAATAACATCAATCCCAAGTCTTCGCAAACACTTAAGGAGCCTCTGCAAATGGATAAGAGGACAAGGGGAGAAATGAAATTATCATAAAGATAGTTAGCATTTAGGTCCAAAGCCTGAAATAAGATATGGCCATGTTGGCTGTCATCCATTAGTCTAATAACTTATATCCTTGTTAGAAAAATCATTAACCTCTCATGCTTATCCAGAGCATTTTCCACTTAAGATATGGCATGCCTTAAGCCATCTTATTGTTACTTAATTAGTTCATGCTATCTCAGCAAAACACAATTCTGAATGGCCTAGAACTAAACTAACACATGCTTTATCTTTTCTTCGATTTTACCATCTAATTGATTTTGATCACCCATGAAATAATAAGACAAAATTGAGTAAACTGGGCTTTGTAAGGAGGAACCCTTTCCCTCAGCCTTGACGATTGAATCTTATTCCCCATCAATCATACAAATCAATACAGAGGAAGTGTTCAGATCAATAAATGATTCAGTATGCCACTTTTCCTCCAATGCATATTTCCAAGGATACAAAACAACTTCAAAAATTTATTATGCCTGAACAGCTTGAATATTATCTCAGCATAGGGAATTTACATCTTGAATTACATTTAGCTTTATGATAAACCATAATCATAGATATCAATGCCCTCGATAAGAAGTTTCCAGGAAAACCATTGCAATTAACTTCAAATTTAGAAAAAAGGATGATTTATAGAGAGGGAGAGAGAGCTACCTTCCAAACCACATCTCTTTTTGCAGTGCCAACCATACATGGGTGATGCGAACAGAATATGACTTGTGTAGATACACTTGGAGAAGCAGCCAGAGTTGCACATGATATTACTGCTAAAGCCTTCACTAATACCTCAACAGATGGAAGAAATGCAACTTGGGCGTCCAATGAATTATCTGAATCACTACAGACACATGTAATCAGATTCCATATGCATGGTAGGATGGGGGAACATTAATGTAAGAAAACTAGAACAAGAAAAATGCATCCGAATTTGAATCACCTATAATTGTAGTGAAAAGATATCAAGTCAATTGATTGACATTCAAAGTGCATGTTTTCATTTAGTATGTGTTACCAAAAGTAAGTTGAGCAACATTTGTGACAATCAGCATTTAAATAGAATAATCATAAAGGGTTCACCACACATCACAGTTATCACTCTCACTTTGGCCACCAGAAACCAAAAGGGTTAAGAAGGTTGTTCAGCTTAAGAGTTACCTTGTCCCCAAAAGAGAGAGTCTCTCTCCAACTACTGAAAGAAAATTTGTGAACTCCAGTAAAAGAAGTTCAGATAACAACGGGATAGCAGTAATTATCTTTCTGGTAGCAACATATGACATCTTTCTAACATCCCAACTTGGATGGCATAGTAAGAAGACCATCAACTGCACCCAATCAATAAGCAGTTAGTCACGTACTCTAATCAGCTGAAGGAATTTTGTGCAGCACTACAAAGCAGTACCTGGAACAGTAATTTCACTGAAAAAGCTTCCAACACCCTGCAAGAAAATAAAAGGGCCATTTAAAAAAAAATACAAGCTATGATAGAGAATGTGGAGTGCAAATGAAGATGAACCTGCGTGAATGTTCCACTAGCAGCACCTCAAGAAGATCAACACATGCCATGCAATCCTCATTCGACAATTTTGAGGCCTGCGGGCCACCATATGTGAAATTAAAAAAAAAAAAACAACATGAAACATTAAGGAAAAAGGAGAGGATAAAAAACAGAGTCAGTGAAAAGTTACCAAAGAAATTGGAACAAGGGAAGGTTCATTTTGAGATATGAAAGACCATATCTTTTCCTTTGCTAGAGTCTCCTCTGAGAAACAATGAAGGAAAGAAAGGGAAAATCAACTAAAAGATAATAAAATCAGAAGCCGAAGTAACATGAATGCAGAAAGGAATACTTTATTTCTTATCAATGACAACAAGATAAAAGAATAAAACAACTGTACAAGTAATACAACATGAATGGAGATAAGGACTACGTAAAGCTGTCTCTTATCAATGAAAACAAGAGAAATGAATAGAATAATTGTATGAGTACTAGCAGTAATTATGAAAACCTGTTTTGATATCTGTAGAAGCTATCTTCCCAACAACAAGCAAAGCATATACCCCATCCAATCGCTGCACTGCTTTGGTGAAACCAGTTTTTACAAGTTGAACAAGTGGTCCAAACAAAGATGATATCTGAAATGCAGCATCAATAAGTTTCATTTACGTGATGGAAACATCATCTTGGAGAGGGATGACAATAATTGACCAAAGTTACCTGTAAAACAGCATCAGCATTTTTACATATGACCTGAAGACATCGAAGATGCCCTCTTCTCAAAACTTCCTTCTCTTTAAGGCCAGCAGCAATAAAAGAAACTAAATCCAGTTGGACAGAATCGGCGGAGCGTGCTGCCCAAGAAGCAATGGCTGACAAAATTGCAAGCTTTACCTCTTCGTTTCCTGAAAATCAACCATTAGAGATGAATGAGCACCCTACATGATTAGAAGGAAAAATAAAATAAACAGCGAAGCAACTTATAAAAAAAAGAGTGGGAAGTAATATACAGACAATCATACATAAAAATTATAAAAAAGAGATTTCGATATTCACTAATTAACAGGAGTAACAATTAAATATAATAGACAATAACAGTCAAGGAGTTCATCCAGTAACACATTACCCTCCTCCTTGTAGCAAGATAGAAGGAAACTGCATATTGTAAGCACGAGACTGTTTAAAAATTTTCCATCAGGAGCATGTGATAATTCTTGCACAGCATTGAACATGCCAGTTCGTTGATATGGAAATTGCAGTCTTCCTTCCGACCCTGATCACATTTAATGAACATAATCTCAGCCAATTTTCTAATAGGTTCACTACTTTATCATCTGAACCATAATAAATCAAGTTTTAGACCACTGCAAGAAACAATTTTCAACTCCAAACCTCCAATTATGGCTTTAACAGCATTGAACATGGCTTCTAAAGCATCAGGATTACTCGACTTCTGGCTCAAACACCGTACTATAGCCAATGCACCAACCCTTCTACCTTCATCAGCATGCCGAACCTGTGATAATACTACTGAAAGAAGTTCGATCCCATACTTGCTCAAATCAAGACTGACCGAATCCAAAAGAACCCCAACCGCTTCCAACACAATCTCAGGGTTCCGCTTCAACATTTTCACCGATGACGGTAACACTACGTTCTGAAAATCCTCATGTGACAAATGTCTAAACAGCGGATAAAAACACTCACTAAGCTCTTTTACTGGCTTTTCTCTAGCATTCAAAACCGCTTTCAAGTATATATCCATAAATATAGACTGCACAAATGAAATAACAACAACATCAAAAACTAACACCACAAACAACAACTAACATCCTATAACACCACAATAACCCAAAATCAAACAATCTCTAACCTTGCATTGCTCAAAACGAGAGCTTGATGCACTCGAAAACTCAAGTAGTAACCGAATTAACTCCGGACTTTCTTTATATGCAACCCGCCCGTTCTTTAATTCCTCGATGTATATCTTATAAATATCGAGCGACTATCACAAACAATCAAAATTCAACTTTAACATCAATAAAATCGAATTTTAAAAAAAAATGGAAAATCAAACAAGAACCAATTAACAATCATCTTCACTAAACCTGTGAAAACAAGTGAAAGAATATCCTTTTGCAGGCTCTTCGCTCCCGAAATGATCGTTGCATCACAAGATTAACCAATCCAGCCTGCGCAGAAGCTACTCTAGAAACTGCATTTTTAGAAACTGAACTGAATTGACTTTTAGTTAACAACAAAACGGACCAGTTAAGTAGCCTATAACATCCAACATGTGATTGAACTTTCAATTGCTTCTCCATTGCCTGAACAACCGCGCCGGCGAAACTTTTCATGAAGATAACCTCATTTAATGACTTGATAATCACATCATCGACTGCTTTTCTCGATCGGCGATCATCGTATATGAATAGAGTCCGGAAAATGGTGTCCACTAACATCGATGCTAGTTCGACTGTCATCTCTGCGTTGGCGAGAAGGGAGACGACATCGTGACGGAAGATCCGGATGCGGAGTTTGGTGGAGGAGGTGGAGACAGAGGTAGAGAGGGAAGTGAGGGAGTCCGCCATTGTTGGAGGAGATCCGGATTAGGGATTTTGAAGGTCCAGGGAATGATTGTAGTATTTAGAGTGTAGGGTTTTAGAAAGAGAGTGGCGTCTTTTTTCTGCAAATGGCGGTTGTTGGGCTCTTAGAGGGAATTTGGTTGAGGCCCATGGCTTGTTGAATTAACTTTAATGATAATGATAATCCATGTTTAAGTATTGTAATAATTATATAATGTGTGCATGCCTTTTATCGACGATAATCACATCTTTTGTACATGCATCAATAAGAATAAGATGGTGGTTTCGTTGCAAGATGCGGCTCGAGTGCACAAATCTCTCTTCAAGATCTTGTTTATTTTTATATTTTAAAATAAATTTAAAAAAAAATTATTAATTTTTACTTCAATATTTTTTTGATATTTTCATATCATTTTGATACATTGATATTAAAAATAATTTTTAAAAAATAAAAAAACATTATTGTGATGTATTTCCGAGTGAAAAGCACTTTGAAAAGAAACCACAACAACCATACTCTCAAACAATCAAACAATGGTGGACATGGTGTGGTGATGGGGTGGTGACAATAAAGGTATCGGTGATGATGAATGTGGTGGCGAAGATCATCACTGATATCATTGGGGTTGAATTGGTAATGGTGTGGCAACGATGTTTAAAGTTGTTGGATGATATAATAATTGAATTATTATTCATAAAATATTTTATAGAATTTCATGAGTTGTAAATATTTTTTTAATAAATAAATTAAGTTTATAAATTGATAATAAAACATCTTATATTAATAGTTTTTCTCTAAAATATTGTACTAAAAATAAATACATGAAAAAAATATAAATAAGAACATCTTTATATAAAACAAATATCTCCTTGAAAAACGGATACAGAGAAAAGAGCATACAAAAAACTGAACCTATAGTCTCTTATACATCCAAGAATTCTCTAATCTAATCGTCTGTCACTTCACTCTAAGAAGGCGACCATCTCTTGATCACAATAACAACTTTGGCTGCCATCTTCGATTAATATCACCACCATCCTCCGTCCACTCTCTCAACTGTAGCTAACAGAGAAAGCCGAAACGCGGTTCAAAGTGTTTTTCGCTTAAAAATACATCAAAATGATTTTTTTAAAAAAATTATTTTTGAAATCAGCACATCAAAACATTTTGAAAACATAAAAAAAATTTATTTTAAGCACAAAAAAGTTCAAAATTTGAAGGAATGCGGTGCCTAAACACACCCATAACCTAAAGGCAACATGGACTTGACTATGCCTCGAACCCTATGGATTTGACTTGTTTGTTTTTGTGTTTTAAAAGTATTCTTGAAAAAATTTAAATTTTTTTTATTTTGTTTACTTCAAATTAATATTTTTTTAGTATTTTTAAATCATTTTGATGTACTGAAGTCAAAAGTGATTTTTAAAAATAAAAAACATTATTTTAACGCATTTCCGTGCGAAAAGTACTTTGAAAAGCAACCGCTACCACACTTTCAAACACTTTGGTAATTTTCATGTGCTTTAGAGCCTGTTTGTTTTAGTGACGTGGCCATGCTTTAAAAAAAAACTTCACAATGTCAAACACTACTTTAGCGTATATTTAGTATTATGGTCAGTGTGCTTTTTAAAAATATTTTTCGCTTGAAAATGCATAATTGTTTTTTTTTAGATTTTTTATTTTAGTATTAGCGCATCAAAATAAAAAAAAACCACTAAAAAACATCAATTTAATGTTATTTAAAGGCAAACTCTTTTTAAAAATAATATCAAAAAGCAGAAATTATGACACTCTCAAACGGGTTCTTAATCTTTGGTGTTTTGAACTCAACTCTCAAACTCGAGCTCATCAAAACCTCAAATGGCTAGGAACCAATACTCGGGTGTCATAGACCCAAGACCTAAGCACTTTTAATTTAGTCACCACTCGATTCCCTTCTTCTTGATCTATTGGCTTTCCATACTCGGTCTTAGTTGATCCCCAAATGCCCTTGTTTCAACCTAATCTTTGAGTGAATCAAACTCTTTGAATACTTGAACTCTTTCTATGTTTGGACATTAGGCACCTAGACTCGATCTTGACTTGATTCCTTGAAGCTTCATATTTATTCTCATCTCAATCCTAAGGCACACTGGATTTGGTCTTGGCCAAATCTATTGACACCTTGCTCTTGATTTGATCTGATTCTTAAACTCTAGACCCGATCTCAACCCCAATGGCTATCACATTATACTTTTTTACTATTATTTTACCTTATATTACAACGGCTATACCATTATACCTTTGTTTTTTTTCCTCTTAAACAACCTATTTATGATGGGGAACCACAGGATAATGAAGAGTTGCAGCCAACTCAAGAACTGCATGAAGATGGAGAGATGCAACCACATCAAACAAATTAAGTCAATTCAGAACCAACCATCATTAATGAAGTTTTCATAGACTTTGAATATGATCTTTAAAGCTTGCTGAAATTAATAGAGTTAATCTGGTCATTGACCGAATCTAGACATTCTTTCTTTATTCATGCATTTTAATGTCATCTAGAGTTTTATTGGCCTGTTGCTGTATTTAGTTGGTTGTAATCACAAAAGAGATACATTGATTTTACAAAGTTATTCAGATAGAATTCCTATTAAGTTTTAGAGCTACTCTTCGTCTTGTTGAACGATATCAACAATCTTCGTCTTCGTGACCGAAATCACGATCCAGCAGCATCTTATGTTGCGTCAAGTGGTATTAAAGCCAGGTCTTATGATGGTTGGGCAAGATAATGATACTGAAGAGCGTCTTACAAGGATAGAACAGAGTGTAAAAGGAATGGCAAGGAATATTGAAATGCTGAATGAACTTGTAAGAGGCTTGCAAATCAACACCCCACCCCTACAAGTCCAGAGAGTAACCCTTATAGTTGCAAGGGAAAGACCGAACTTGCGTGAGGAATATGTTGTCCCTCTACATATTAAACATGAAGATGAAAATGAAGAGGGCTTTGGAGGTGACTTCAGACCACGTGCTAGAAATGGGAA